>Ga0116149_1004891_pt1 | contig 12861 bp, 7 predicted proteins | sample AD_UKC057_MetaG_FD_89787 | JGI IMG/M metagenome (GOLD analysis project Ga0116149, IMG submission 89787) | Active sludge microbial communities of municipal wastewater-treating anaerobic digesters from USA - AD_UKC057_MetaG | ecosystem: Engineered > Bioreactor > Anaerobic > Digestate | place: USA...
ACGCAGTTTGAGCGGAGTGCCCGGACGGCGCTTTCAGAACAGCAGAAACGGCTTCGGGACAACATCATGAAGGATATTCTGGACCTGATCGCCAAGCGTGCCAAAAGCGAGAAGTACAGCAAGGTGATCGACAGCGGCGCGGAGAGTGCGGACCGGAGTCTGGTTCTTCTTTACACGGACGGTGAGGATGATATGACCGACGATATCCTTAAGCTCCTCAACGCCAACGCGCCTGCGGAAATTCTCAAGCAGATGGAGGAGTCGCCCGTGGGCTTGGAGATAAAATAATTGAAGTAAAAACTTGCCACTTTTTTAAAGGTTTGACAGACTGCCCTTTTCCCCCGCTGGGGGATTGCGTACTATGAGAGAGAAGATTCATCCGAAATACGAGGAAACGGAAATCCGCTGTGCTTGTGGAAACACTTTTACGACACGTTCGACCCGCAAGAATATCCAGGTGGGTATTTGCTCCATGTGTCACCCATTTTACACTGGTTCCCAGAAGTTAGTGGATACGGCCGGCCGCGTGGATAAATTCCAGCAGCGCATGGCCAAGACCCTTGCGGCACAGGCCGAATTGGGTTCTAAGAAAACAAAAAAGAAGTAGCGGACTGCGGTTTATGAACTGCGGTACGGGATTCTTCTAAATCAAGAGAGGATTACAGTACCCGCTTCACAATGGAATTGTGAGCGGGTGTTTGTTTATTGGCGTCATGGACTTTTGTTCCCACATTGATAAATTCGCAAGTCGACTGAAAGAGGTTGAAAGCGAACTGAGCGACCCGAAGGTATTTGACAGCCCGCAAAAGGCGCAAGACCTGGGCCGCGAGTATTCGCGGCTCAAAGAGCTGGTGAACCTGGGCGCGGCCTGGAAGAGGAACGGTGAGGAGATCGAATCCAACAAGGAGATACTGAAACAGGAGGCTCCGGATTCAGAGCTGGCACAGATGGCGCGGGAAGAAGTCGAGCGGCTGCAGGCGGAGAGCAAGAAGCTTAATCTGGAGCTGTTGCAGGGGATTCTCCCGGAGGATCCGGCCGACAACCGCAATACGATCGTGGAAATCCGTGCGGGTGCCGGCGGGACAGAATCCTCCCTTTTCGCGGCGGACCTCTACCGCATGTATATCAAATACAGCGAATCCCGGGGGTGGAAGATTGAGGATATGGATTCGAGCCCCTCAGACCTGGGCGGGTACAAGGAGATCATTTTCAAAATTACCGGCACGGACGTCTACAAGCGGATGAAATTCGAGAGCGGAGTTCACCGCGTGCAGCGTGTGCCGGCGACGGAGGCATCGGGGCGTATTCATACGAGCACGGCAACGGTGGCGGTATTGCCCGAGGCTCAGGAGGTGGATATCGAGATCAAGCCCGAGGAGCTGGAAATCACGGTTTGCCGTGCCGGCGGTCCCGGAGGACAGGGCGTGAACACGACCGACTCAGCGGTGCAGATCAACCATAAGCCCTCCGGGATGATCGTTCGCTGTGCGGACCAGCGCTCGCAGATGCAGAACCGCATTCAGGCGATGACGATTCTGCGCTCGAGGCTCCTGGAGCGGAAGATCGCCGAAGAGAATGCGAAATACTCGGCACAGAGGAAGGCACAGGTGGGAACGGGTGAGCGCAATGAACGAATCCGGACCTATAACTTCCCGCAATGCCGCGTGAGCGATCACCGGATCGAGCTGACGCTCTACAATATCGACGCGGTGCTGGACGGGGACCTGGATTGCCTGATCGACCCCCTGATCGCGGCGGACGTCGAAGAGAAGCTCGCCACTCTGGAGAAATAGAGCGGCGGAAAACTTCCGTTTATTTCATTTTTCAAAAAGATTTCCTGAAGAGGCTACTGCTTCTCCAGGAATTTTTTTACTTTATCCAATTCGGCGACGGCTTCGGTCAGCAGGGCGGAGTAGTCCGCGTTTTTGCGGTCTTTGGCGTTTTTCTCGATCTGCATGAAGAGATTCCCGACTTTCAGAGCGCCGAGGTTCATGCAGATGCCTTTGAGGCTGTGGGCACAGAGGCGGATTGTATCCCAATCCTGAGCGACGACGGCTTTTCTGAGGGCCAGTTCGTTTCTGGAGGCATCCTGATTGAAGAAATCGATTGCCTGGGCCAGGGGATCGGGTTTGCCCGGTTTCCTGAGCGATCGGAGGGTATCCAGAGTAGACATATCGAAATCTTCGGGCGGGAATTCGAGAGAATCCTCGGTGTGCAGAGGCAAGTGCTCAGGGTGTTTGGGCTCCTCTTGTGCGTCGGGGGCCGATTTGGATGCAGCGGCGCTGCCGGGCAGAGAGAGATGAGGGGGTGCATCGGAATTTCTGGAGACAAAATATCGGAAGAATTTCTCCACGTCTTCCAGGCGGAGGGGTTTGCTCAAGTAGTAATTGATGCCGGACTGGAAGCATTTGGCGACATCATCCTCTTCGGCGTTGGCGGTCATGGCAGTGATATAGACCGGTTTTTTGGAATAACCGGGAGCGGCTTCCAGGAGGCGAATCTGCCGGCTGGCTTCGTAGCCATCCATCCCGGGCATCTGGCAATCCATGAAGATGAGGTGGTAGTCTTTGGATTTGAAAGCTTTCAGGGCCTGTTTGCCGTTGCGGACGACGTCGGCTTTGAGCTTCAACTTCTCAAGCTGCATGAGGAGGATTTTCTGATTGAGCTCCATATCCTCGACGATGAGGATATTGACCGACTGCAAGCGGGAATAGATTTCCTCCATGGAAAGGGGATCATCTGTCTGTTTGGGCAGATCGGGCTGGGAGAACGTTTCCGAAGAGCCGGCAGGGTCCGCGACGGCGCTCAGGCACTCGAGGAGTTTATGTTTCTGGACGGGCTTGAGCAGAGCGCCCGCAAAGCCGGATTCCTTGAGTGCCTGGGGTGAGCGGACTGAGCCGACACCGGAGAGAAGGATGAGCTTCATCGGCGGGCTGAGCTTGAGCTCGGAGATACTTCTGGCCAGGGCCAGCCCATCCATCTCGGGCATCTGGTAATCGATCAGGGCAAAGGCGAAGGGTCTCTTCTTTGCGGAGGATTTTTTAAGGATTTCCAGAGCAGCGGCGGCTCCAGCGGCTTCGGTTACAGAAGCGTTTTGGCTCTCCAGATAGATGCGCAGGATTTGGCGGCCGGTGGCGTTATCATCCACAATCAGGATCGGTTTATCCTTGAGGAGTTTGGGCAGAGCCGGAGGGAGCGGTGTCTCCTCGTGAGGGTTCTGAGGATGCTTCAGCGGGAGGGTTACCTTGAAAGTGGAGCCTTTGCCGAGGGTGCTTTCCACGGTGATATTGCCTTTCATGAGAGTGGCGAGCTGTTTGCAGATAGCCAGGCCCAGACCCGTGCCGCCGAATTCGCGGGTGGTGCTGCCATCGGCCTGGGAGAAGGCGGTGAAGAGCTTGGGAATGACATTCGGCGCGATTCCGATTCCGGTATCCCGGACGGCGAACTCTATCTCCGTATGGACGGATGTTTTCCTGATGACGGAGACGGTGAGGACGACTTCGCCCTGGAGAGTGAACTTGATGGCATTGGCGATGAGATTCGTGAGTATTTGGCGGATGCGCTCGGGCGCACCGCGTACCCACTCGGGCACCTGATCATCCAGGTGCATGAGGAGTTCAATGCCTTTCTGCTCAGCCAGGCCGGAGAGAGGGCTGACGGCCTGGAGGATAGTTTCGCGGAGATTGCAATCGACCGAGGGGATGGAGAGTTTGCCGGCCTCCATTTTAGAAAAATCGAGAATATCCTGGATGATGGAGAGAAGCGAATTGGCGCTGGAGGAGATATAGGAGAGGAATTCGCGCTGCTGGGGCTCCAGCGGGGTCATGCTCAGTTGCTCAGCCATTCCGATAACGACATTCATGGGGGTGCGGATTTCATGAGTCATATTGGCGAGGAATTGAGATTTGACGCGGGTGGCCTCCAGGGCCTGATCGTGGGCTTTTTTGAGGGCTTCTTCGGCCTGGATGAGGCGGGTAATATCTTTACTGATGCCGAAAGTGCCGATGGTCTTGCCTTTATCATCAAGCAGAGGGGCTTTATTGGTGAGGGCGTAGGTCTGATGGCCGTCGGGCCAGGTTTCTTTTTCGATTTCTTTGACGAGGGGTTTGCCGGTGCGAATAATTTCCTGTTCTGCTTTGAACGCTTTGTCGGCATGTTCGGCGAGGAAGAAATCCGAATCGCGTTTGCCGATCATCTGCTCTTCGTCGCTCAGGCCGAAGTGGCGGAGCATGGCGCGGCTCACCCTGATGAAGCGGGAATCAAGGTCCTTAAAGTAGATACAATCGTCGCTCATATCCAGGAGGCGCTGGAGTAAATTTTTCTGAAACTGGAACTGCAATTCGGCCTCGATTCTGAGGGTTTCATCCCAGAAAATACATTGGATGCCCATGACCTCGTAGGGATTATCGGGCTCAAAAAGGGGCGTTTTGATTACATGGACATAGCGTTTATCGCCCTTGGCATTTTCATTGACCTCGTTGAGGGTCAAGGGGGCTTTGGAGTTCATGACGTTTTCATCGTCCAGGCGATATTTTTGGGCAAGTTCCCGGGGGTAGAAATCGAAATCGGTTTTGCGGATGACCTGGTTGTAGTCTTTGCCCAGGAGTTTGCAGAAATTCTTATTCACGAAGGTGAATTCGCCCTGGACGTTCTTGCGGAGGATGCAGAGGGAATCGGGCAAGTGATCGACGAGCGACTGGTAGAGAGCGCTGGCTTTGCGCATCTGGTAGAAGCGGTAGGTCAGGTCCAGGCGGTTCATGATCTGTCTGGCCAGAGTCTTGAGCATGCCGCGATCTTCGGAGGAGAAATCGCGCGGCTTAACGTCCATAATCTGCAGGGTGCCGATGTGGAAATCATCGAAGGAGAGAAGCTGCGCCGCGGCACAAAAGCGAATGCTTTTCTCGCGGAAAATAGCGTGCGGCCTGGAGGCCTGAGGGTATTTCTCCAGGTCTTTGACGACAAGGATGGATTCACCTTCCTGAAAGAGCGGCTCGAAGAAAAATCCACTTTTGGAGGAGCTATGCTCGGTCTTCCGGCTGGAGGCGTAGTAGATGATGGCGTCGCCGTTGAGGAAATTCAGGCTGGCGAAGGGGACGCTGAAAAGTGCAGCAGCCACTTTGAGCAGGCCGTTGAAATCCTCTTCATATTCCCCATCGTGCACGTCGTAGCGATCCAGCGCCTTCAGGCGAGGGCTCTGGGATTGCCGGCCGGAGATTTTCGCTTCCTCACTCAGTTTTTCGTCCATGGTATTATCCCTTTCTCGAAATTTTGCAGGCCTTCTATTTCAGAGCTTCTCTGAGCGGTAAAAGATGGGGAAAGAACCCCTGTTCACAGACAGCCTAACACTCACCGCAGAGTCTAGCGGATTTGCAATCCGAGTTCAAGCGCCGGGGAAGTACTTGGGAGATTGGAAGGTATTTAGGCTTGGAAAAGGAGTGGTTTTGATATAGCGTGGCCGGGCGAAACGGGTACATACCAGAGGGAAAATGTGCCGGCAAAGGCTAATCGAAGAGAACAAAAGATTATTTAAAAGGAATATAAGATGCAAAGAATCGGAAGGATTTTTTGGGGAAGTTGTTTTGTATTGGGTGTGTTATTGATGGCGTTGGGTGCCGGCGCAGAGGTTCCGGAGAAGGTTTACCTCTTTGATGCGCGTTCGTACAAAGAGAATGGGAGCAGCCCGGAGAAAACGCCGCGGGTCTGGGATCATTTTCACGCACTGGCGGCGCTGCAGGGGATCGTGAACCGGCAGGCACCGCAGCTTTATATTTATTACTGTTCGACTTGGGGAATAGAGACCGACTCATTCTGGCTGGAGGGGTACCAGAAGGAAGACGGCTGGCTCAAGGGTGCCGAAGTGGTGAAGTTGGACTCCATCGAAGCGGTTTTTGATACATTCAAGGGACGGGCAAAGGGATTGGTGGTTTACGACCCGCAGGTTCATGCGACGGCGTGTCTGGCATCGACGGCGGCCGGGACGCTGGATTTGATCCCGGTGCGCTGGAGTCAGGAGCCCGATTCGATGTATCAAATTCTCTCGAAGCGCTACGGATACCTGGTTAAGGAGTGGCTGGTCGAGCCGGACGGCAAGAGTAAATTTACCGGCAAGGGACGGATTCCTGATTATGACTTGCCCGGTACGGGCAGCGCCAAGACCGATGCTTACCGCTGGGCCATTGAGCGGTACTTGAAGAGTGGGCTCTGCGATCCGCTCTATGCCGCCTATTATATCGATTCATATTGGATCGAGCATTCGCAGTCGGCCGGGCCGGATATGCACACGCTCTCCAATCACGACTATTTCATCAGCAAGCGGAGTTTCTTCTTTGACCTTTCGCCCTGGGGAGATGAAACGCCGAATGACGACCGGGAGCAGCCCCTTGGGGCAGACGTCTCGATGTTCCGGGAGGTGATGCACCAGCATTATCTGCAGAATGGGGGCAGGATTCTCAAGGTGGGAGGCTTTACGCCGTGGCCTTTCAAGTATACGGATCACCGGAGTGTCGGCTGCAAACACGACGGAGTGGATACGGAGTGGGAGCACGCACGGATTATTTCGCAGTATAACGGATATATGGAGGCGGATGCGCCCGGGTATTCGGCGATGGCCAATGCCTCATTCCATACGCACTATCCGCTGAAGGAAAAATATACGCAACCGAACCCCAAGCCGACGGTTCAGCAATGGAAGGAACGGGGATTTATCACTGAGGATGGGAGCGTCAAGGCCGGGCTTTATCTGGGGCATTATGTGGGAGACTACGATGCGGCGGCATGGCTTTACCGGAGTGTGCCCAAGATGTTCAGCGACCCGACACGGGGAGCGGTGCCGATGGGCTGGGCGTTTAATCCCAATCTGGCCGACCGCGCACCGATGGCGTTTGTCTATGCTTACAGGAATGCGAGCACGAATGATTTCTTCATTACGGGCGACTCGGGAGCCGGGTATCTGAACCCGCGTTCACTCACTCAGCGCGGAGAGGTGCCTTTCCCTTCAGGTCTGGCTGCATGGACGGAGCACTGCAGCAAATACATGGGGCGCTGGGATATGAGCATTGTCGGTTTCGTGCTGGACGGAGCGGGATACTCCTCGACGGAGATGGAATTTAAGGCTTATTCGCTCTTCAGCCCGGATGGATGCGGGACACATTTCGAGAAAGGGGCGCGGATGATCGGCGGAGTGCCAACCTGCAATGAATGGGATTTGAACGGAGACCCCGTGATTGCGGCGCGTGACATTGCCTGGGTTTCAGAACAGTATGCGGATAAGCCGGGGTTTGCCTGGTGCCGGTCGATCTTGAAGATGCCCTCGTGGTATCTGGCGGTCTCGGAAGCTTTGAAGAAAAACCATCCCGATGCCGCCGTTACAGTGGTGGATCCCTATACCTTTTTTGGTCTCATCAGAGAGGCGGATAAGGCGGAAAGATCTAAAGAAAAAAAGGCGGAGGAAAAGCCGGAATAAATCAGGGAAAAGGAGAATGGAGCCAGTGACCGGGCTTGAACCGGTGACCTGCGGTTTACGAAACCGCTGCTCTACCGCTGAGCTACACTGGCCTAAGCCAAAAAGCGGGGCGAGTCTCTCACAAAGAGGAAGAGAGGTCAAGCCGTAAGAGAACAATGGCTCAAAATAGTGCCTGCATGCATTGCTTTCGCAAATACACGTCGGAAAATGAGGGGCCGCTGAGGGGTTGGGCGGAGGTGTTTGCCGGGGTTGCATTTGGAGAGGCGAGAAAGTAGAATGAATCTGCTATGAAAAGTGCATACGAGAGAGCAATGGAGAGGTTTGGCCAGGAAAAGATCGCCAAACTGAGCCAGGAGCAGAAGCAAAAGCTGGCTGAGCTGGATAAGCTCTACCAGACCAAGATTGCGGAGAGGGAGCTTTTACTGAAAGCGCAAAAAGAGAAAGCGGCCCGGGAGAATGACCCGGAAGCTTATCACCAGATCGATGCTCAACTGATATCGGAGCGGAAGCGGCTGCAGGAAGAACTCGAAGAGAAGAAAGAGGAGGTCCGTAAAGGGACGGGCGGATAGGAAAGAGAGGAGCGAGGTGGTTTTAAAGAACATTATTTTTGACTGGTCCGGAACGCTCGTAAATGACCTGCCGCCGGTGATGGAGGCAACGAATCACATCCTGCGAAAGCTGGGGAAAAGAGAGTTGACGCTCGATGAATTTCGGGCGGAGTTTTGTCTGCCTTTTACTCTGTTTTACGAGAGGGTGGCGCCGGGAGTGGAACCGAAGCAACTGGAGACATGGTTCCATGAGGCGTATATCCCATTGCAGGATGGGATTGAGGCACTGGAACACGCGGAGGATTTTTTGCAGGTCGTGAAGGCCAGGCGGATCAGGACTTTTCTTTTCAGCTCGATGCATCGGCGGCATTACGAGTCGCTGCAGGAGCGCATCGCCCTGGCTCAATATCTGGATCACCCGTATTTGGGGGTTCTGGATAAGAAGGCAAGGATTGCGGAGCTGATCCGCAAATATGAGCTGGTTCCGGAGGAGACGCTTTTTATCGGGGATATGGTTCACGATATCGAGACGGCTCATCACGGGAAGCTGCGTTCCTGTGCGGTTCTGACCGGATATACGCGGCTGGTGGACTTGAGGCGCTCGGAACCGGACCTGATCGTGGAGGATTTGCGGGTATTGCAGGGGCTTCTGGAGGAGGCAAACTGGGACTGGGATGCAGTTCTGGAGAAGAACAGCGGCGTGAAGTAGCGGACGCGCCTCGCGTGAGAGGCGCGGAGTGCTCGTGACTGCAAGTTTCTGGAAGAAATTGCAAAACTTTGGGGAGAAAGAGTTTTTTTGCTTTCATTCAATTAAAGATTTGTGTTTAATGAAATCCATGAGAAGGAAGTATATTTTTAGGAATATCCTCCTCCTGGCCACGGCTCTGGGAATGGTCGGGAGTGTTTGTGCAAAGGTTGTCCTTGAGGATTTGCGCTGTGAGTTTATGGTAGATCCCCTCGGCATTAACGCCGAGAGCCCGCGGCTGAGCTGGAAATTAAAATCGGACGCTCAGAATGAAATGCAGACGGCTTTTGAAGTGCTGGCAGCGACCGAAGAAGAGTTGCTGACCCCTGAAAAGGCCGATCTCTATTCAAGCGGCAAGATTGAGGGAGACTGGTCGCATCTATTCCCGTACGTGGGCAAGCGCCCGGATGGGATGAAGAGAGTTTTCTGGAAGGTCCGCGTCTGGGATAAAGCCGGGGAGGTCTCGGAATGGAGTCCGACGGCGATGTGGACCTATGGTCCTGAGCAGGAAGCCGATTGGAAAAACTCGAAATGGGTGGGAATGGACATGAAGGATATAGGGCTGCATGTGGATCTCCCCAAGGATGTTTTTTACGAGAATGCCCGCTGGATATGGACCGGGGAAGCCAAGAAAGATCAGCCCAGCAGTGTCGCCTCGGGAGACCGTTATTTTCGGAAGGTTTTCTCGCTGCCTACGGACAAGGCGATTAAATCCATCAGCACACTGACGACTGCGGACGATTTATTCCGCTTCTATCTCAACGGAGAGGAAGTCGGGTTTGGTACCAGTTGGAGAGAGCTTTCATTCTTTGACCTGAAAAAATTCGCAAAGGCCGGTGAGAATACGATTTGCATTATGGCCTCCAATGGGTCGAGTGGATATGCCGGGTTGGCCTCCGTGGTGGAGGTGGTTTTTGAAGACGGCTCGACACAGATGATCGCGACCGACGAGAGCTGGCAATCCTCCCGGAACAAGCCCGAAGGTTGGGGAACTGCGCAAGTGAGCACAGAGGGTTGGGAGCCGGCAGTCGTGCAGGGAGCGATCGGGATATCTCCGTGGAATAAACCCGGAGAGAATGCGGAGCTGGTCAATTTGCCGGCGTTGCTCCTGAGAAAAGATTTTACGCTCAATCCGGAGAAGCCTGTGAAGTCGGCTTATGCCCATATTTCGGGAATGGGACTTTTTGAACTGTATTTCAACGGCGCCAAGATCGGGGATCATGTGCTTGACCCCATGACGACTGATTACACCAAGACGGTGGCTTTCCAGACGTTTGACATCAAGCAAAACCTGAACAAGAAGGAGAACGTGCTGGGCGTGATGCTGGGCAACGGGCGCTTTACCAATCCCCGTGTGGGCATACACTATGGGCCGCCGATGACGCGCGTTCTGGTGCGTGTGGAATATGAAGACGGGAGTATCCAGGAGATCGTCTCGGACGAGAGCTGGCAAGTGACCGACAAGGGGCCGATTCGTTTCAATAACGAATTTGACGGCGAGACGTATGACGCGCGGATGGAGCTGAACGGTTGGAGCGAGCTGACCTTTAAGCCGGAGGGCTGGTTCAAGGTCAAGCAGATGGGCGAGGGAGAGATTCCCGCGGGTAAGCTCAAGGCGCAGATGATGCCGCCGATACGCGTGACGGAAATTCTGACACCCAAGAGCGTGACCCAGACGGACAGAGGGACCTACATGGTCGATATGGGGCAGAACATGGTCGGCTGGTGCCGGATCAGGGCGAAAGGCGAAGCCGGTACGGAGATCAAGCTGGTCCATGCCGAGACGCTGAAGAAGGACGGTACGCTTTATATGGAAAACCTGCGCAGCGCGCGGGTGACCGACCGCTACATCATGAAGGGGCAGGGCGTGGAGACTTATGAGCCGCGCTTCGTCTACCACGGATTCCGTTTCGTGGAAGTGACCGGGTACCCGGGGACGCTCAAGCCGGAGGATATTTTGGGCTGCGTGGTTCATGACGATCTGGATGTGATCGGGCAGTTCGAGACTTCTCATCCGCTGGTGAACCAGATCTATCACAATATCTTCTGGGGAATACGGGGTAACTACCGGAGTATGCCCACAGATTGCCCCCAGCGTGACGAGCGCCTGGGATGGCTGGGAGACCGTGCGGCCGAATCACTCGGAGAGAGCATGATCTTCAACATCGCTCCTCTTTATGCGAAGTGGCTGCGCGATATGTCCGATTCACAGCGTGAGAGCGGAAGTGTTTCGGTCGTATCACCGAATTACTGGCCCATTTACAATGATGACGTGACCTGGCCCAGCGCCTCCGTCATTATCCCCGAGGCTCTCTACAATCAGTATGGTGACATCGGGATCGTAGCAGAGCACTATCCGAGCATGAAGAAATGGATGGACCATATGCAGCAGTATGTGAAGGACGGGATTATCGAGAGAGATACGTACGGCGACTGGTGCTGCCCGCCCGAATCACCTGAACTAATTCACTCCAATGATCCTCTGCGCAAGACGGCGCCCGGAGTGCTCGCGAGTACCTATTTCTACGGGAACCTGAGGCTGATGGAGAAATACGCCAACCTGATCAATAAGGGCGATGATGCCAAGGTATGGGCTCAGCGTGCCGATGAAATGAAGGCCGCGTTCATGAAAAGGTATTACAATCCGGATAAGAAATGCTTCGATAACGGTTCGCAGACCTCCAGCGTGCTGCCGCTCTTCTTCGGCATGGTGCCTGAGGGAGAGGAACAGGCCGTGTTTGATCAGTTGATCGATAAAATTATGGTTCACACCAAGGGGCATATCGGCACGGGTCTGGTCGGTGCTCAGTATCTGAACCGGGTTCTTTCAAACTACGGCCGCTCGGATGTTTCCTGGCAGTTGGTGACCAATACGGAATACCCGAGCTGGGGCCACATGGTGAAGAACGGCGCTACCACAATCTGGGAACTCTGGAACGGAGATACGGCTAACCCGGCCATGAATTCGCATAACCACGTGATGCTGATTGGCGACTTGCACGTATGGTTCTACGAGCGTCTGGCGGGTATCCGCAGCGCGGGTCCCGGTTACAAGAAGATCGTGTTCAAGCCCGAGCCGGTCAAGGGAGTGGACTACGTGAAGGCGTCTTTGGAGACACCGTACGGCAAGGCCTCCAGCAAATGGAAACTGGAGGGCAAGAAGTTCAGTTGGGATATTGAGATTCCTGCCAACACGACGGCCACGGTGGTGACGCCTGTGGGCAAGACCGAGGAGCTCGGATCGGGTAAATACAGCTTTGAGTGCGTTTTACCGTAAGTAATTAGAAAAACAGCGACGGAGAGTCGAGGATTCAAAGTTCTTGACTCTCCGTTTTTTTATAGAAGAATCTGCAGAGGAGTGGAAATTTTATCCAAATTCAAGCCGCACCCGGAGGCAACCGAAATTCTCTTTGACCTGGACGGAACGATCTCTCTGGTCCGGGCGGGCTGGAGCGAGTTGATGCTGGCCTCTTTTTTGAGGAAGATGCCTTGTCTGGAGGGGGAAAGTGAAGAGGAGCTGAGGTCGCTCCTGCTGGATGATATGCTGAGGCAGAACGGCAAGCCGAGTATTTTCCAATTCATCCGCTTTGGAGAGCGTTTGAAGGAGCGCGGCGGAGAGGCGTTGGACGCCGAGGCGGAGACCCGCGATTTCGTGCGCTCACTGGAGGTGACTTCAAAGCGGAGGCACGAGGAGGTTCAGTCGGGAGCCCGGAGCGTGGAGAGCGTATTGGTGCCGGGAGTTCTGGCGATGCTCGATTTATTGAAAGATCGTGGGTTTAACCTTTACCTGGCCAGCGGGACGGATGAGGAGATCGTGCTGCCGGAAATAAAGGAGTTGGGTCTGGAGAGATATTTCGGAGAGGAGATTTACGCTCATCGGCCGGGTTTCTCAAAGGCGAAGGTGATAGAAATGATCATGAAGCGTCCGGGGATGAGCGGCAAGAGATTGATCGCTTTCGGGGACGGATTTGTGGAGATGCACGAAACGGCCCGAGTGGGCGGTCTGGCGGTGGGGGTGGCCAGCGATGAATCGTGGGTGGATCAACCGCCCTATCAGGGAACGGGTTTGATCGACCCGATGAAGAAAAAATTGCTCTCGGAGGCCG
>Ga0116149_1004897_pt1 | contig 12854 bp, 11 predicted proteins | sample AD_UKC057_MetaG_FD_89787 | JGI IMG/M metagenome (GOLD analysis project Ga0116149, IMG submission 89787) | Active sludge microbial communities of municipal wastewater-treating anaerobic digesters from USA - AD_UKC057_MetaG | ecosystem: Engineered > Bioreactor > Anaerobic > Digestate | place: USA...
ACCCGGCCGCAACTTTATGAAAGAGGTCCGATGAAAATCCTCTTCGCCAATACCATCCGGATGTTCGGCGGGGGTGAGGTCTGGATGCTGCGTGCGCTGCAGGCCTTGCAGCAGCGCGGCCACGAGGTGGCGCTGCTCTGCCGGCCCGGCACCGAGGTGGGCCGCCGGGCGGAGGCCCTCGGCATCACCGTGCACCCCCTGCAGGTGCGGGGGGATTTCGGCCCGCTCACCATCTGCCGGGCGGCGCGTCTGCTGCGCCGTCACGGCTACCGGATTGTGCTGACCAACATGGACAAGGAGCTGCGCTTCATGGGGATCGCCGCCCGGCTCGCCGGCGGCTGCCGGGTGGTCGCCCGGCGGGGCATCGATTACCCCCTCAAGAACCGCCTGCGCTATCGCTTCAGCTATAACGTGCTCGCCAGCGCGGTCATCGCCAACTCCAAGGCGACCAGAAACTCGCTGCTGCGCAACGCCCCCTGGCTCAGCCCGGAGCGGGTGCACGTCATTTATAACGGCATCGATCCGCGCCCCTTTGCCGCGCCGGGGGAGGGGAACTTTCGCCGCAGCCTCGGCGTAGAAGCGGGCGTACCTCTCGTCGGTTTTGTCGGCCAGCTCGACGAGCGCAAGGGGGTGGAGTGGCTGCTGCCCGCTTTTGCCGCGCTGCATCGGGATTTTCCGGCGAGCCGTCTGGTCATGGTCGGGGAGGGGCCGATGCGCGAATGGATCAGCTCCTGGAGCCGGGAGCACGGCCTGGCCGATGCGCTCCTCCTGCCCGGTTTTTCCAGCCGGATCGAGGAGGTGATGCGCGATATCGATCTGCTGGTGCTGCCCTCGCTCTGGGAAGGATTCGGCATCGTCCTCATCGAAGCCATGGCCGCCGCCAAACCCTGCATCACCACACGGGTGAGCTCGATGCCCGAGATCGTCGTCGACGGCGAGACCGGCCGGGTCGTGCCGGTGCGCGACAGCGATGCCCTTGCAGCCGCCCTGATCGAGGTGGTCGGCGATCCCGCGCGCGCGGCCGAATGGGGGGAGGCCGGACGCCGCCGGGTGGAGCGCTGTTTCACGCTGGAGAGAATGGTCGACCAGCTCGAATCCCTTTTTCACTCCCTTGCCTAGATCGGATCAGAAGGTGAAGCCCTGGAACCGCTTTGAACAGTTTTTCAAGCACCGCCAGCTCGCGTTTTTCGACTCTTTGCTGGGGGTGCCGGAAACCCCTCCGGACGCGATCGACCACGCGGCCGTGCGGCGGATCCTCGTCGTCCGGCAGCACGACCAGCTCGGTGATTTTCTCCTCTCCACACCGGTCTTCAAGGCGCTGCGCGCTCGTTATCCCCGGGCCCGCATCACCGCGGTGACGCGGAGCTATACCGCCCGGGTGGCTGAATATAACGAATATATCGACGAGGTCGTTCCGGTCTACGAACACGGGGGCGAGTGGTCCTGGGCGCGTCTGCGCGAGGTGGCGCGGCTGATGCGAAATAAAGCGGATCTCGCGGTTGTTCTTAACACGGTCAGCCATTCGCTCACCAGTGATCTGATCGCGCGCCTCTCCACCCGCGGCCATATTGTCGGTTCGGAGCACCGCCTCTTCCGGGGCACGACGCGCAATTTTTTCTATCATATCAACGCCCCTTTCCTGGCAGGGGAGCGGCATCAAAGCCAGCGCAACCTGGATATTCTCCGGCCGCTCGGCATCGAGGGTGGGGATCTGCGCGAGCACATCCGCATCAGGCCCGAGGAGAGCGCCTGGGCCAGGGCGCATCTGCTCCGGCTCGGCCGCGAGGAGGGCAAGCCCTTGATCGCGGTGCATCCCGGCGCCGGCAAGGCCGGCAACCGCTGGCCGGCGGAGCGTTTTGCGGCCGCCGCCAACGCCCTGGCGGCCGAATTCGGCGCGCAGATTTACGTGACCTGGGGCGGGAAAGAGGGACCGCTGGGGGAGCAGCTCGTGGCCGGCCTCGAGCGGCCGCCTCTCCACTCCCTTCACGCGGAGATCCGCAGCATGGCGGCGCTGCTCGCCGAGGCCGATCTCCTGCTCTGCAACGATACCGGGGTCATGCATGTGGGGGCCGCCGTCGGCACGCCCCTGGTGGCGGTCTTCGGTCCCACCGATCCCGCCCTCTGGAAACCCTGGGGGGAGGAGTTCGCTGCTGTACGCGCGGAAGACCATCTCTGCGCTTCAGTCACGCTTGACCAATTCCTCGGCCCCGCGCGCCGGATGCTGCCGGCACGCAGTGGGATATAAAGTCTTTATAATTAAATTGATAGCACTTACAGGCCTGAACCACGGCGCCGGCCAATTTACCTAAAAAATAGATTGCATTTTTAGTTTCCATTCCATATTTTTGGGCGATTTTAACCAGATATCGAGTATTAAGACTGAGGTAAAAATGGCTGCAAAAAAATTTATTGATGACGACGAGCTGAACGAAGAGGCCCCTCCCGAAGACGAAGAAGAGGAAGATGAACTCGCCGAAGATCCCCCTGAAGAGGAGCTCGAGGAAATCGCCGAAGAAGAGGTTGAGGTGGAGGCCGAGGACGACGAGGAGTGGGATGACGAGTTCTGGGATGATGATGACGAAGACTGGGAGGATGACGAGGAGTGGGATGAAGAGGACGAAGAGGACTGGCTCGACGGCACCCCGGAGTGGGAAGGCGATGATGACTGGGAATGACCTCTTTTTGAACCTCCATATGCAGTCTGAGGTTTTAGTGCGTGCCGGCATTTGCCGCCGGGCGGTCTGAGCCCGGAGGAATCCGGCACGATTCAAGATCCTGGCGGTGCGGCGTCTGCCGCACCGCCTCATGAGCCCGGAGTGAGATCCTCCGGGCTTTTTCGTCACCGGCGCCCGCTGACGCTGATGAAATCCGGAAGGAGCGCGTTACGGAACACATGCAGAGGCCCGGGGCTGCGGAGGGTTTGTTCGATCCCGGCCGGGTGCGCAGCATATTGATCATCAAGCTGAGGGCGATCGGCGATGTGGTGCTTTCCACCATCGTCATCGACAATTTGCGCCGGGCCTTTCCTGATGCCGCCATCGACTTTCTCACCGAAGCGGCCGCGCGGGATGTGGTTTCCGGCCATGCGCAGCTCGATTCGATCATGATCCTCGAACGCACGGCTATCGCCAGGATGACGCTGCGCGACCAGCTCCGGGCCAACCTTGCCTTCCTGAAGCGGATCCGCAGCCGCAAATACGACCTGGTCTTCGATTTTTTCGGCAATCCCCGCAGCGCCCTGATCACGCGCTGGAGCGGGGCCGCCTGGCGGGTGGGCTATGATTACCGCATGCGCCGCCGGGCCTACAACATCGTCGTCCCCTCCCGCGCTGACCAGGTGCATGAGGCGGAGTGGCATCTTGACGCTCTCGCCCATCTCGGCATCCCCGTGGTCTCACGCCGCCTCTCGCTGGCCGGAAGCGGGGCCGCTGAAGAGCGGGCGCAGGCTTTCTGGCGCGAAGCGGAGCTGGAGGGAAAGCGGGTGGTGGCGCTCAATTTTTCCGGCGGCTGGCCGGCGAAGCGCTGGCCTCTGGAGCGGTTCGCCGGGCTGGCGGACCGCCTGGCCGGCCGCTATCAAGCGCGCATCCTTGTTGTCTGGGGACCGGGTGAGCTGCCCCAGGCGCAGCAGCTGGCGGCCATGGCCGCCGTCCCCGTCACGCTCATCCCCGAAACCAACCTCAAGGAGCTCGCCGCCCTCCTCGGCCGCGTCGACCTCCTCGTCAGCACCGATTCAGGACCCATGCACATCGCCGCCGCCATGGGCACCCCCTGCGTTGCCCTTTTCGGTCCCACCAATCCCCGCCTGCAGGGGCCCTTTGGCTCCAACCACCAGATCATCACCAACAGCGGCCTTGACTGCCTGGGCTGCAACCGCACCGCCTGCGACCACATCAGCTGCATGAACGGTCTGACCGTCGAGGCGGTGTTCGCCGGGGTGGAGCGGGCGCTGGCCTCGCTGCCGGGCCGCAAGGGGGAGGCGAAATGAAACCGCCGGTAAAGAGAATGATGCATGCGGAGGGGGGATCCATCCCTTCGCTGCATGAACTGCTCGCTTTGATGAATGAGCGCACCTCCCGGCAGGCGATCGAGCTCGCCGGCGGAAAAAGGGTGGGGTGGGCCGGCCTGCTCTTCCCGCCGCTGGGGCGCTTTCTCCGCATCTGGCTGCTCAAAGGGCTGATCTGGCGGGGATTCTCCGGTTTCCGCCAGGCCTGGGCGGCCGCCCTGCAGCTGATGCTCCTGCGCATGAAGATCTGGCATCTGCAGAATCATCTCCCGGCCCCGGGCGGACCGCAGGGGAGGGTGCGGCCATGAGCACGCTCTCGGTCATCGTCATCACCCTGAATGAAGAGCGCCACATCGCCGCCTGCCTCGAGAGTGTGGGCTGGGCGGATGAAATCATCGTCGTCGACGCCGAGAGCAAGGACGAGACCGTGGCCATCGCGCGCCGTTTCACCGCCCGGGTATTTATCGAAAAATTCCGGGGCTACAGCGGCCAGAAGAACTTTGCCCTTGCGCAAGCCCGGGGGGAGTGGGTGCTCTGGCTCGATGCCGATGAGCGGGTGACGCCGGAGCTGGCGGAGGAGATCCGCCGCACCATCGCCGCCGCTCCCGCTGCGGCGGGGTTTGAGATGCCGCGCAAGGCCTATTTCCTCGGCCGCTGGATCAAACACTGCGGCTGGTATCCCGGCTACGTCCTGCGCCTCTTCCGCCGCGAACGGGGCCGGTTCGACGATCGCGAGGTGCACGAGACTCTGCTCCTCGACGGCGAAAGGGGACGTCTGCGCGGCGATCTCGACCACTATACCGACGATTCGGTCGAGCACTACTTCTGGAAGTTCAACCGCTACACCACCCTCGCAGCCGAGGAGCTGGCCGGGCGCGGCAGGCGCGCCGGCATGTTCAGCATCCTGATGCGGCCCCTGCACGCCTTCCTCAAAATGTATATTTTCAAGCGGGGATTCCTCGACGGCCTCCCCGGCCTCATGCTCTGCCTGCTCTCGGCCAGTTATGTCACCGCCAAATACGCCAAGCTCGCAGAGCGCAATCAACCGGCCTGAAAATTATCTCTTGAACCTTTGTCCGAAATCCATTACATTAAGACATACCAGGGGGCTGCCGGTTCACGGGTTTATGGACGCAGTGATCTCCACGGAGGGTTGTGATCATGAATTTCAAGGTTGATACCAAAAACGATACCTATATTTTCCGGCTGCGGGAGGATCGCCTCAACGCGCATATCGCGCCGGACCTCAAGGCGCAGCTCCTGCTGCTGATCGGAGATGAAACCAACAACCACATCCTGCTCGATCTGAGCAAGGTCAAATTCGTCGATTCCTCCGGCCTTGGCGCGCTCTTGCTCGGACTTCGTCAGGCGCGCGCCAACGACCGCCGCTTCGCCCTGCTCGGCACCCAGAAGCGGGTCAACAGCCTCATCCAGATCGCCCAGGTCGGCAGTGTCCTGGTCAGCTACAGCGATGAGGAAGAGGCCCTCAGCGGAATGGCGGCGATGGAATAAGCCGTTCCGCCAACCGGCTCCCTGTAAAGAAAAATCCCGCCCTTCCTTCCGGAAGAGCGGGATTTTTTTTATCGCGCGGCGGCGGCTGTCATGAGCAGCCGTCGGTGCTGCCGCAGACCAGGCACTTGTGGCAGGCCCCGTTGCGGACCATGATGGCGCCGCAGTTGTAGCAGGGCGGGGCGTCGCTCTGATCGTGAAAGCTCTTTTCCGGATCGCCCGGCTGCGGGGTGAGATTGGCCTGCTTGAAGCCGTTGAGTACGTCCGGTTTTTCGTTGTCGGAGACCTTGCTGGCCAGGTATTTCTGCTCCAGCCAGCGGAAGATATAGTCGGCGATCGACTTGGCAAAATGGATGGAGGGATTCGGGGTCCAGCCGTAGGGCTCGAAATGGGTGTAGCTGAATTTGCGCACCAGCACCTCGAGGGGGACGCCGTACTGCAGGCTGATCGAGATCGAGGTGGCAAAGGCGTCGACCAGGCCGGAGATCGTGGAGCCGGTCTTGGCCATGGTGACAAAAATCTCGCCCGGCTTGCCATCGTTGTACTCGCCGACAGTGATGTAGCCCTCATGTCCGGCGATGGAGAACTTGTGCGTGCAGGAACGGCGTTCGTCGGGAAGTCTGCGCCGCTGACCAGTGAAGGAGTTGTTCTCCGTGCCGCTCTGGCCCTCGCCGGCCTTGGTGACTACGGGCTGGGAGCGCTTGGAGCCGTCACGATAGATGGCGATCGATTTGAGCCCCAGCTTCCAGGCCTCCATATAGACGTCGGCAATATCGCTGACGCTGCAGTTGTTGGGCATGTTGACGGTTTTGGAGATCGCGCCCGAGAGGAAAGGCTGCACGGCGGCCATCATCCGGACATGGCCCATATGATGGATGAAGCGGTTGCCGTTGAGGGGCATAAAGGCGCAGTCGAAGACCGGCAGATGCTCTGTGAGCAGATAGGGGGCGCCCTCGATGGTGTCCTCGCGCTCCAGGTAGGCGATGATCTCCTTGACCTGGGGTTCGGGGTAGCCCAGCCGGTGCAGGGCCGGGGTGATGGTCTGGTTGACCAGCTTGAGTTTTCCGCCGCCGACGAGCCGTTTGTATTTGATCAGGGCGATGTCCGGTTCGATGCCGGTGGTGTCGCAGTCCATCATAAAGCCGATGGTGCCGGTCGGCGCCAGCACAGTCACCTGGGCGTTGCGGAAGCCCCAGCGTTCGCCCATCTCGTGGGCGTCGTTCCAGACTTCATTGGCGGCGTCGGTCAGCGCGGCGGGGACGAGGTTGGTGTTGATCTCGTCGAGTGCGGCGCAGTGTTTGCGGATGACCCGCAGCATCGGTTCGCGGTTTTTGTCGAATTCGGCGAACGGGCCCATGGCGCTGGAGAGGATGGCCGAGCTCAGATAGGCCTGGCCGGTCATCAGGGCGGTCAGGGTGGCGGCCAGGGCGCGTCCCTCTTCGCTGTCGTAGGGCATGCCATAGTACATCAGCAGGGCGCCGAGATTGGCGTAGCCGAGGCCGAGCGGCCGGAAGAGATGGCTGTTGCGCGTGATCTCTTCGTTCGGATAGCTGGCGCCGCCGACGATGATCTCCTGGGCGATGATGAGGGTGCTGACGGCGCGGCGGAAGGCTTCGACGTCAAACTCGCCGCTCTCCTTGACGAATTTGAGCAGGTTGAGGGAGGCGAGATTGCACGATGAGTTGTCGATGAACATGTATTCGCTGCAGGGATTCGAGGCGTTGATCGGCGCTGAATTGGGGCAGGTGTGCCAGTCATTGATCGTGGTATGGAACTGGATGCCCGGATCCCCGCAGATGTGGGCGGCGTCGGTCATCATTTTAAAGAGATCGATCGCGCGATGGATCTCCACGACCTCGCCGTCGGTCACGGCGCGGGTCTGCCAGGGGCCGTCCATCTTGACCGCCTGCATGAACTCTTCGGTCACCCGGACGCTGTTGTTCGAGTTCTGGAAAAAGACCGAACTGTAGGCCTCGCCGCCGAAGCTGCCGTCGTAGCCCATCTCGATCAGGGCCCAGGCCTTTTTCTCCTCATTGGACTTGCAGTTGATGAATTCGACCACGTCGGGATGGTCGGCGTTGAGGATGACCATCTTGGCGGCGCGGCGGGTTTTACCGCCCGACTTGATGACGCCGGCGAAGGCATCGTAGCCGCGCATGAAGGAGACCGGTCCGGAGGCACTGCCACCGGTGGAGAGTTTCTCCTTGGAGGAGCGCAGGGGAGAGAGATTGGTGCCCGTGCCCGAGCCCCATTTGAAGAGCATGCCCTCGGTCTTGGCCAGATCGAGGATCGACTCCATCTTGTCTTCGACCGAATTGATAAAACAGGCGGAGCACTGCGGATGATCTTCCACGCCCATATTGAACCAGACCGGGCTGTTGAAGGAGGCCTTCTGGTTGACCAGCAGGTGGGTGAGTTCCCATTCAAAGACCCGTGCATCCTGGGTGGAGGCGAAGTATCCCGCCTCCTCGCCCCAGCGGGTGATGGTTTTGGCCACCCGGTCGATCAGGGCTTTGATGCTGGTTTCGGGCTGGGCGGAATTCTTGTGGGTATGAAAATACTTGGAGGCGACGATATTGAGCGCGGTCTGGCTCCAGAAATCAGGGGCTTCAATATTTTCACGCTCGAAAATGATCTCACCCTTGTCGTTGGTGATGGATGCGCTTCTGGATTCCCAGACCAGCGCGTCGTAAGGGTGCACACCGGCCACGGTGAAGAAACGTGGTATGCTTAACTTTTCGCGTTCTCCCGGGCTCTCGGGAAAGAGGGTTGGTTCCACATCGATGAGCGCCGTCTTCTCGGACTTTCCGTACTCCTTCATACCATCTCCTCTTGAACAAAGACAAAGATTCCCCACACGCCTGAGAGAGCGCTCTACATAATCCGGTAATGTTTGGGGTTGATTATAGAATTGGCAGAGGCCCCCGATCCCACAGTTCGGTTGCTTGAGTCAGGGGGGCATGGACTTCGTTGCGAAGCGAAGTTGCTGCTTGCTGCAACGTCAATTTAGAAAAATGCCGGGCCATTGTCAAGTGAAAACATCAATATTTTGTACCTAATTTGTGCTGCACGTCAAGCTATAGTAGCCATTGAAGTTGCGGGGAATAATCCACATGCGGCGGCTGTTGAGTCCTTGGGAGGAATATCGCTTGCTTTAGGGGCAAGTTATCCGTAAATTTTTCTGCTTTTAAGGTCTCCCCGTGCGGCTGTTCTGCTCATGCCCGGAGGCCGGGTCTTTCTCCGGCGGCCGGCGGAGCCGCTGCCGGGCGGAGATACACTGCATGGTGGCCAATAAACGAGAGCATACTGTGGCGAAGGATGGCTCGACCGCTTTTGATCAGCACTATATGGCCCGCGCCCTTGAACTGGCGGCAAAGGGACGCGGCCTGGTCAGTCCCAATCCGATGGTCGGCGCTCTGCTGGTCAAGGATGGCCGCGTCATCGGCGAAGGCTGGCATCAGAAACTGGGCGGGCCTCATGCCGAGGTCAACGCCATCGAGCAGGCCGGCGATGAAGCCGAGCAGGCCACCCTCTATGTGACCCTCGAACCCTGCTGCCATCAGGGGCGCACCGGCCCCTGTGTCGAACGTATCTTCCAGGCCGGCATCGTCCGGGTCGTCGCCGCCATGCAGGACCCCAACCCCCTGGTCGATGGCAAGGGCTTTAACTGGCTGCGCACCCGGGGTATGGAAGTGCTCACGGGCGTCCTGGAGGAGGAAGCCGCCGAGCTCAACGCCGGCTATTGCAACTTTATGCTCCACAAACGCCCGCTGGTAACCCTCAAGGCCGCCCAGACCCTGGACGGCCGCATCGCCACCAGCACCGGCCACTCCAAATGGATCTCATCGAAAGAGAGCCGCATCGAAGCCCACCGGCTGCGCTCCCAGCACGACGCCCTGCTGGTGGGGATCAATACCGTGCTGGCCGATGACCCCCAGCTGACCGTGCGCCTGATCGAGGCGGTCTCGCCCCGCCGGGTGGTGCTCGACAGCAACCTGCGTGTACCCCTGGATGCGCGCATCATCGCCGACGAAATGCCGCACCGGACCACAATCATCACTACTCCGAGAGCTTCGAAGGAAAAGATCAGCCGCATTCAGGAAAAGGGCGCGGCCGTGCTGGTGCTGCCCGAGGATGACCATGGCTGGGTCGACCAGGGCGCCCTCTGGCGCAAGCTGGCCGAGATCGGCTGCACCTCGGTCCTGATCGAGGGAGGCAACGTGGTTGCCACCGCCTGTCTCAAGACCAGGGCGGTCGACCGGGTGGCGCTTTTCATCGCCCCCAAGATCATCGGCAGCGGCATCGATGCGGTCGGGGATCTGGGCATCCGCTCCCTCAACTCCGCCATTGAGATCGAAAAATTGCAGGTCCGCATCCTGCCCGTCGATATTCTGGTGCAGGGCAAGGTCCGCTATTCAAGCTGAGGTGCCGCATGTTCACGGGACTGATCGAAGAGCTGGGCCGGATTGAAGCCATCGAGCCCGCGGGCGGAGGCAAACGCCTGGTCATTGCCGCCGAAGTGATCCCGGCGGGTCTGGCGGCCGGCGACAGCGTCGCCGTGAACGGGGTTTGTCTCACAGTCGTGGCCTGTGGCGCGGCCGGTTTCACCGCCGAAGCGGTGAGTGAGACCCTTGCGCGCTCCACCCTCGGTTCGCTGCACAGCGGGGAGAATGTCAATCTTGAGCGCGCTCTGCTGGCTACAGGCCGTTTCGGCGGCCACTTTGTCCAGGGTCATGTCGATGGCGTCGGTGAGGTGATTGCCCTGCAGCCGCGGGATCCCGGCTACTGGCTGCAGGTAAAAGTGCCCGATGCCCTGCTGCCGCTGATGGTGGAGAAGGGTTCGGTCGCAATCGACGGGGTAAGTCTGACCATCGCCGCTCTTGAGGGCGATACGGTGAGTGTTGCCCTGATCCCCCATTCGGCCAGGCAGACCACGCTGGGGCAGAAAAAGCGGGGGGATCGGGTCAATATAGAGTCCGATATCATCGGCAAGTACGTCCAGCGTTTGCTGGAAGGCCGTCCGGATAAAAAGCCGCTGACGGGTGAGATGTTACACGAATGGGGCTATTAGGCAGGTAGTGAGTGCACATGAAGGAACAATTTGTCTTTAATACGATCCCGGAGGCCATCGAGGATCTCCGGCAGGGCAAGATCATCATCGTCGTGGATGACGAAGATCGCGAGAACGAGGGCGATTTCATCATGCTCGCCGAAAAGGTGACGCCTGAAGCGGTCAATTTCATGACCAAACACGGCCGCGGTCTGGTCTGCGTTGCGATGACGCCGCAGCGGCTGGAAGAGCTGGACATCAATTTCATGGTGCGCAACAACACCGCACTGCTGGGGACCGCCTTTACCGTCTCGGTCGATTACCGCCACGGCGGGGTGACGACCGGTATCTCCGCGGCCGACCGCGCTGCCACCATCCGTGCCCTCATCGATCCGGACTGCAAGCCGATCGACTTTGCCAAGCCCGGCCACATTTTTCCGATCGCGGCGGTCAGCGGCGGGGTGCTGCGCCGCGCCGGTCACACCGAGGCGGTGGTGGATCTCGCGCAGGCGGCCGCAGCCTATCCGGCCGGCGTACTCTGCGAGATTATGGATGAAGACGGCACCATGGCGCGCCTGCCCGCGCTCTTCAAGCTGGCCCGGCAGTTCGGCCTGCGCATCATCACCGTCAAGGCGATGATTGAATACCGCCGGCGCCATGAGATCCTGGTCAAGCGCGTCGCTTCCACCGACCTGCCGAGCAAATTCGGCCATTTCACTCTCCACGTTTACGAGAGCCAGGTCGACGACCATCACCATCTCGCCCTGGTCAAGGGAGAACTCAACAGCGACGAACCCATGCTGGTGCGCGTCCATTCCCAGTGCCTCACCGGCGATGTACTGGGTTCCATGCGCTGCGACTGCGGGGAACAATTGGAATATGCCCTGCGTGAAATCGAAAAGCAGGGCCGCGGCATCCTTCTCTACATGCGCCAGGAGGGGCGCGGCATCGGTCTGGCCAACAAGATCATGGCCTACGCCCTGCAGGATCTGGGCAAGGATACCGTCGAGGCCAACGAAGCCCTCGGCTTCAAGGCCGACCTGCGCGACTATGGCATCGGCGCCCAGATCCTCTGGGATCTCGGGGTGCGCAAGATCGCCCTGCTGACCAATAATCCCAAAAAGATCGTCGGCCTCAAGGGCTACGGCCTCGAAGTGGTGGAACGCGTCCCGATCGAGATCGAACCCAACGCTGTCAACGGCTTTTACCTCGAGACCAAGCGCGACAAGCTCGGCCATCTCATCATGATGGACGAGGAGGCGAAGGGCTCAGACGGCCATGAAAGCTGATGAGGAGCGGTAAAAGGCCCCGGTAATATATCGCTACCCTGACTATTAACCCAGGTGGATTCCATGCCCAAAGTAATCGAAGGCCAACTCTCGGCGAGCGGCAAATCGTTCGCCATCGTCGTCAGCCGCTTCAATGAACTGATCTGCAAAAAGCTGCTTGAAGGAGCGCTCGACTGCCTCAAGCGCCACGGCGGCGATCTCGACCAGGTCACCATCGTCTGGGTGCCCGGGGCGTTCGAGATCCCGATCGCGGCCAAGCGCCTCGCCCGCAGCAAAGAGTATGATGCGGTGATCTGCCTCGGCGCTGTCATCCGCGGGGCGACCCCGCACTTTGAATACATCGCCGCCGAGGTCACCAAAGGCATCGCCCAGGCCGGTATGGAGCTGGAGGTGCCGATCAGTTACGGCGTCATCACCCCGGACAATCTCGAGCAGGCCCTCGAGCGCGCCGGCACCAAGGCCGGCAACAAGGGCTGGGATGCCGCCATGAGCGCCATTGAGATGGCCGACCTTTTTGCACATCTCAAGGGGTAGCCGGATGAAAAGAGTGCCGGGATTGATCCCCGTTCTTTTGCTGCTGCTTTGCACCCTCGCCCCGCTGCGCGCGGCCGAGTGGGAGTGGCGCACCTTCACCAGCGCCTCCGATGTCCGCCAGGTCCTGGCTGCGGATACGCTGATCTGGGCCGCCACCAACGGCGGCGTGCTCAGCTACAGCCCCCTGACTGGCCGTTTCACCCCTTTTGTCAACACCGACGGCCTCGCGGGCAACGATGTCGCTGCCATCGAGCGCGACCGGCACGGCCGCATCTGGATCGCGGCCGCCGGCGGCCTGATCAATGTCTATACCCCGGCGGCCGGGAGCTGGCAGACCATCATCGATTATAACGGCCAGAGCATCAACGATCTGACCGTGCTCGGCGATTCCCTCTTTGTCTCCCTGGATATCGGCATCAGCCTCTTCGACGCCGGCCGCTGGGAGGTCAAGGAAACCTACAAGATCGGC
>Ga0116149_1004900_pt1 | contig 12852 bp, 13 predicted proteins | sample AD_UKC057_MetaG_FD_89787 | JGI IMG/M metagenome (GOLD analysis project Ga0116149, IMG submission 89787) | Active sludge microbial communities of municipal wastewater-treating anaerobic digesters from USA - AD_UKC057_MetaG | ecosystem: Engineered > Bioreactor > Anaerobic > Digestate | place: USA...
CGGGTTCTCTCGTTTGTGCTTGTAATCACGCCCCACCCGCCGCGCCCTACACCGCCGACCACCCTCTTTCCCAACCCCCCGCTCGTCCGATCCCCGCTGCCCGTGCGCCAGGTCGCACCGCCGCGCGTAGGCCGCCAGCTCGCGCCGGCCGCGGAAGCACTGGCGCACGAGCAGCGGGTGGATGTCGAGGAAGTACTCGGGCGGCGTGATGTTGTGGTAGACGAGCACCATCCGGTCGGGCAGGGCGAAGGCGATCCGCGAGGCGCGCGACCCGATCGAGAAGTGGTGCACGAGGATCGTGTCGGGCGAGCTGACGTCGCCGAGCTCGCGGTAGTCGCGCGTGAGCGCCTCGAGGCGCGGATCGGCCGTCTCGACGAAGATGTCCGAGGCGTGCCCGGCGCCCCGCAGCGCGTCGCGGATGCCGAGCACCTCGTTCCCAATCGCGTCGCCGTACCCGAGCGTCGCCAGCACCTGGTGGACCTGCATCTCCCCCTTCTTTGTCACAGCCGTTCGGGTTCCGCCTCGCGCCGGGAGATCACCGGGCCGGCGGGCACCTGCTCGAGGACCGACGCCGCCGGCGGGAGCACCGCCCTTCGTCCTGCCCGCCAGCCCGGGCGGCGGGGCGGCCACTCACCGGATGCCACGGCCGGTTCGCGCCGCAGCCGCTCGATCATGTGGAGGTACTTTCCCTCGATCACCGGCCAGGCGTAGTTCTGCTCGAAGTAGCGGCGGCCGTTCTCGCCGAGCGCCTCGGCGAGCGGCCGCCGGCGCGCGAGCCACGACAGCGCCTCGGCGAACTCCTCGTAACCGCGATAGTACAAGCCGGCATTGCTGCGGATGCACTGCCCCTTCAGCACGTCGCAGCGCGCGTTCGCCAGCACGGGGCGCCCGACCGCCCACGCCTCGAGCGCCACTATCGAGAGGCTCTCGTAGTAGGACGGCATCACGAGCAGGTCGGCGGCGGCCAGGGCGTCGAACTTGTCCTCGTCGCTGACGAACCCGAGGTGCCGGACGTGCGGCGTGTCGGGGATCGGCAGCAGCGAGTGGCCGCAGAGCACCAGCTGCAGCGGGTCGGGCTCGGCGCGCGCGTAGCGCCGGTGGAAGTCGAAGAGCTCCTTGCAGCCCTTGTTCTCGTCGATCCGGCCGACGTACAGGGCGAAGCGCCGGGTGATGCCGTGCTTCCGCCGGAAGCGCTCCGCGTCGGTCCGCTCGGGGATCTCGGAGCCCACGCCCACCACTACCCCAGGCACCGACGTGTTCCCCGACACGCCCTCGATCAGCGCCCGCTCCTCGTGGGAGTTGTACATGAGGGCCCGCACGCCGCGGAACAGCGGGCCGAAGAGCGACACGCCGGCGGCGGGGTCACGCTCGGCGGTCGGCACCAGCAGCGCGCGGTCGGGCACCGCCGCGGCCCCGTAGTACGCGTGGTAGTAGCGGTAGCTGAAGAAGACGACGAAGTCCCAGCCGGTCCGCCCGCGGGCGAGGTGCTTCACGAGGCCCGGAGCGGCCGGGCCCTCCTCCTCGAGCCACGCGTGCTCGTCGGCGTCCGAGTGCGTCTGGTTGAAGACCCGTTCGGACCGCCGGCCGAAGCGGTCCGGATCGCGCGGGCGGCGGACCGGGAACCGCAGCACCCGGATGCCGTTCACCCGGTCCTCCCCGGCCGGCAGCTCGTTGCGCCAGGTGACGTAGTCGCGGGCGCAGGTGGTGAGCACCTCCACCTCGGCGTGCCGGGCCAGGCGCTCGGCGATGTACCGCGCGTGCAGCTCGGCCCCGCCGTTGATGTCGGCCCCGTACCGCTGAGCGACGACAGCCAGCTTCACGGCTCGTCGACGCCGTCCTCGGAGCCGGGCCGCGAGGGGGGCCACCCCTCCTCGCCGCGCGGATCCGCGGGCTGGCCGCCCGGCCCGTGCTCGCCGATCGGCTCCTCGGTCGCCTCGCCCGCCGCGTCCTCGGCGGCCAGGGCCTGCGGGTTCCCTCCGGCCGGAGCGCCCGGGGCAAGCGTCGGCCGGCGGCTTCTCCGCCGCCGGCGTTTTCGGCGCAGCTCCGACGGCCCCTGCCCGTTGGCGCGGCCCGGCGTGTCGGCCGCGGAGGCCGCCTCGGCCTCCGGTTCCTCGCCCGGCCGGTACATCACGACGCCCTCGAGGGCGCGGGCGCGGCGCTCGCTGAAGTCGAGGCGGCTCGAGAGCGACTCGACGCGCATCTTCAGGTTCTTCACCTCGATGCCGAGGCGCGTCGTCTCGAGGACGAGGTTGTGGAGCACCTCGTAGGCGAGGTTGGTGTACTGCTCGTGGTGGGCGTTGATGCTGGCCTGCATGTGCAGCGCCTGCACCAGCCGGTTCGGGTTGATGAACAGCTGCAGCAGCGGCCTGAGCATCCGGCGGATGAAGGCCAGCCAGGGCCGTTTCGACTCGAAGAGCGTCGTGTCCTCGAACGAGTAGTTCGGCAGGGGCGAGATGCCCCCCTCGCGAAACTGCTGCAGCAGCTCCGACCGGACCTTGCGCGGGTCGAGGAAGCGCTCGAGCTTGACGCTGGCCAGCTCGCGGATCTGCTCCTCGGTGTAGTCCACGCCGCGCTTCTCGCGGATGCGGGCGCGGATCCGGCCCATGATCTCCTCGACGTCGACCGAGTCGGAGCGGACAGTGAAATCAGGCATGGCTTGAGGGTGCGCCTCAGAGCCCCCACGGGCGGTACACGATCACCACGACCGACACGGCCCACAGCGCCACGCACACGAGCAGCGGCTTGTCGGTGAGCAGCATCGTCGAGGGGCTCCCGCCGCCCTCCTTCTGGTGCACGAGGTAGAGGTAGCGGAAGATCCCGTAGAGCGGGAAGGGCGTGGTGAGGCCGAGGTACGGCGTTTCGAACCTGTGGGCGGTCTCGGGGCTCAAGGTGTAGAAGATGTACGCGATCAGCGTGGACGCGGTGACCACGCCGATCATCTGGTCCAGCAGGTACGGCGAGTACTCGCCAAGGATCCGGCGGTGACCGGGGGCGCCGCCGGCCAGGAGCACGATCTCGTGGCGGCGCTTGCTGAGCGCCAGGAAGAGCGCGAGCAGCACCGTGCAGACGAGCAGCCACTGGCTGATCGGCACCTCGATCACCACCGCGCCGGCGACCGCGCGCAGCACGAAGCCGATCGCGATGGTGAGGACGTCGATGATCACCATGTGCTTCAGGCGCGCGGAGTACGCGCCGAGCAGCGCCACGTACGCCAGTGACACCAGGCCGAAGGCGGGGCCCAGCGCGAACGCCCCCGCGAAGGCGACCGCGCCGAGCAGCGCCGCCGCCGCGAGCGCCGTCCCGGGCGCCAGCTCACCCGAGGCGATCGGCCGGCGCGACTTCAGCGGGTGGTTGCGGTCGGCTTCCCGGTCGGCGACGTCGTTCAACAGGTACACGACGCCCGAGAGCAGGCAGAAGATGGCGAATGCGGCGACCGCCAGGCCGACGGCGCGCGGATCGAGCAGCTGCCGGCCGAAGAGAAGCCCGGCGAAGACGACCAGGTTCTTCGTCCACTGCTCGGGGCGCAGCGAAACCAGCAGGCTGGCCAGCGCGGATCGGGCCGGGGCGCGGTCCGCCACGGACGCGTCCCGGCTCACGGTTTCCGGCACCGGTTGGCGCGTCATGACGCGCGGTTCCGGGACGTCTCAAACACCGGCCGGGCCGAAGCTCTTCACCGCCTCGGCTTCCGACTCGTAGGTCTCGAATACCGTCAGCAGCTTGGTGATCGACAGCAGGTCCTGGATCCGCTTGGTCAGGTTCAGCAGCTTCAGGGCGCCCCCCTGGCGGCTCACGGTCGTGTAGGTCCGCACGATCTCGCCCAGGCCGGCGCTGTCGATGTAGGGGACCTCGGCGAGGTTGAGGACGAGCTTGCGGTGCCCCTGCTGGATCAGGCTGTTCACCTTGTCGCGAAGGAGTTCGTCGCCTTCGCCGAGCGTCATCTTGCCGACGACATCGATGATCATCACGTCGCCGACCTGTCTCTGGTGGATCTGCATTCCGTCTCCTCCAGCCTCACGGGCCCAGCGCCCCTCCGTTACCTTCGCTCAACCGGTAGTATGAGGCATGTCATCTTAGCGTAGCGCTGAAAAATGCGTCAACAGACCGGCGCGCGCGATCCCGGGAACGGTCTCTCCGCCCCCGTACACGAAAAGGGGGGCCCCGCTTGCGCGGGCCCCCCTTCGAGTCGCCCTCTCGTGGAGTCCCTATACCCCGACGCCGCCAGCACCCGCGAACTTCCTCTGCTGGAAGCATTCGCGGCAGTACACCGGACGACCCTGCGTCGGCTTGAACGGGACCGTCGTGACCTTCCCGCACTCCGAGCAGGTCGTCTGCGTCTCGACGCGCTCACGGGCCGGGACCGTACCGGCCGGCCTGCTGGCCCGCTTCGCCTTGCAGGCCTTGCACCGCTTGGGCTCGTTCTTGAAGTTCTTGTCGGCGAAGAACAGCTGTTCCCCCGCGGTCCAGATGAACTCCGTCCCGCAATCCACGCAGTGCAGGACCTTGTCTTGGAACTCCATCGGTGGTTCCCCCCGGATTCTCGCTACTCCATCTCACGCCGGAGTTTCTTGCGACTCCGCTTGCGCGCGAGGGCCTGCTTGGCCCGCCGCTTGTCCCCCGGCTTCAAATAGAAGGAGTGCTTCTTGATATCCTTGATGATATCTTCCTGCTGAACCTTCCGCTTGAAGCGGCGAAGGGCGCTCTCGACCGACTCGCCTTCCTGCAGCTTGACTTCAGCCACGCCCGTGACACCCCCTTTACTGGCCCGGCTGGCTCCTGGGGCTTCCCTCTGAAATGCCCGTAATGTGCTAGGCTATCACGAACAGCGGGCAGTTTTCGGCCGAAATTTTACGACCATGCGGATCCTCGTCGTCGGCGGCGGCGCACGCGAACACGCCCTCGCCTGGAAACTCGCCCGCGACCCGGGCGTCACCGTGCACTGCTCGCCGGGGAACGCCGGCATCGCGCGGGTGGCCGAGTTGGCGCCCGCGGGCGCCGGCACCCCCGCCGACTTCCTCGCGCTCGCCGAGGCCATCGACGCCGACCTGACCATCGTCGGCCCCGAGGCGCCGCTCACCGAGGGGATTGCCGATCTCTTCGAGGCTCGCGGCCGGCTGCTGCTCGGGCCGCGCCGCCAGGCCGCCCGCCTCGAATCGAGCAAGGCGTTCGCGAAGACCTTCATGGCCCGGCACGGCGTCCCGACCGCCGCCAGCCAGGTGTGCGACACGGCCGAGTCGGCACGCGCCGTCCTCCGGTCGGGCCGCTTCGGCTGGCCGGTCGTGCTCAAAGCCGACGGCCTCGCCGCCGGCAAGGGCGTGATCGTCGCCGACGACCCCCTCGCCGCCGACCTCGCCCTGCAGGCCCTGATGGTGGACCGGCGCTTCGGTGCGGCCGGCGACCGGATCGTGATCGAGGAGTGCATGCGCGGGGCCGAGGTCTCGGTCTTCGCCCTGACCGACGGCCGGCACGCCCTGATCCTGCCGACGGCGCAGGATCACAAGCGGGCGTACGACGGCGACCTCGGGCCGAACACTGGGGGCATGGGAGCCTTCGCGCCAAGCCCGCTGGTGGACGACGAGCGGCTCGAGCAGATCCGTGACACCATCGTCATGCCGGTCGTCGAGGGCATGCGGGAGGAAGGGCAGGAATTCCGGGGCTTCCTCTACGCCGGCCTGATGCTGACGGCCGACGGGCCGAAGGTGGTGGAGTTCAACGTCCGCCTGGGCGACCCCGAGGCCCAGGTGGTGGTGCCGATGATCGACGCCGAGCTGGCGCCGCTGCTCGCCGCCGCCGCCGCCGGGCGGCTCGGCCAGGACACCTGCCGCGTGCGCGACTGGCCGCGCGTGGGAGTGGTGCTGGCCTCGGGCGGCTACCCCGACGCCTTCGAGAAGGGCAAGGTCATCTCCGGCCTCGAGAGCGCCGAGACGGTTCCCGGGGTGCTCGTGTTCCATGCCGGCACCACCCGGCGCGACGGGCAGGTCGTCACCTCCGGCGGCCGCGTGCTGACGGTGGTCGGCGAGGGGCACGACTTCCCCCAGGCCATCTCGCGCGCCTACGAGGGAGCCTCGCGCATCGCGTTCGAGGGGATGCGGATGCGGCGGGACATCGGGAGGAAGGCGACCCTTGGATAGGGCAGGTGCCATGGAACAGGCCGACCGGATCTCCGTTCTCGTCCTGATGGGTTCCGATTCCGACGCGCCAATCATGCAGGGGTGCGTCGACCTTCTGCGGGAGCTGGGCGTCGATTGCGAGATGACCGTCGCCTCGGCCCACCGGTCGCCGGCCCGCGTGCAGCGGCTGCTGGCCGACGCGCCGGGCCGCGGTGTGCAAGTGTTCGTCGTCGGCGCGGGGGCGGCCGCCCATCTTGCGGGCATGGTGGCAGCCCACACCGCACGACCGGTAATCGGGGTGCCGATCGATTCCTCGGCGCTCAAGGGGCTCGACGCGTTGCTTTCCACCGTGCAGATGCCGCCTGGCGTTCCCGTAGCCACCGTGTCGATTGGCAAGCCGGGAGCGACCAACGCGGCGGTTCTCGCCGCACAGATCCTGGCGCTGGGCGACCCGGCACTCGCCGAGCGGCTCGACCGGTACAAGGCAAGGCTCGCCGAGAAGGTCGAGCAGGCCGCCGCCAGGCTCGCGAAGTAGCACCGGCCTCCGTGCCGGCAATTGGAACTTGAACTTCTGTGTCGTCACCTTCGGCTGCCGCGCCAACCAGGCCGACTCGTTCCGCCTGGAAGAGGAGATGTGCGCCCTCGGTCACGTTCCGGTTGCGCGCGAGTCGGCCGACCTCGTGGTGGTGAATACGTGCGCAGTCACCGCCGCGGCCGAGCGCTCGGCGCGCCAGCTCCTGGCGCGCATTGCCCGTGAGCAGCCGGCCGCGCGCATCGCGGTGACCGGCTGCTACGCCACCAGGCAGCCCGATCGGCTCGAGCGGCTTCCCCGTGTCGTTGCGCTCGTGCCCAACCCCCGGAAGGCAGGGCTGGCATCGGCGATCGGCCCCGCCGCACCGGCTGAGGCCGGGCCGGCCGTGCTCGTCCCCGGGGCCGGTGGAAGAACCATCTACCCGCTGCAGGTCCAGGCCGGCTGCGACGAGCGCTGCAGTTACTGCGTGGTGCCGTTTACGCGCGGCCCGAGCACGAGCCGGCCCCTCGAGGCGGTTGTGGCCGACGCGCGAAGGCTTGCCGCGGCCGGCTACCAGGAGGCGATCCTCACCGGCGTGCACCTGGGGGCCTGGGGGCGCGACCTCGCGCCGCGCCGCTCGCTCGGTGAACTGCTCGCGGCTCTCGACGTGCTTCCTGGCGACCTGCGCTTCCGCCTCAGCTCGCTCGAGCCAATGGACTGCACGCCAGAGGTCATTCGCCAGGTGGCGCGGCGCGGGAGCCGGCTCGCGCCGCACCTTCACCTTCCGCTCCAGCACGCCAGCGACGCGGTACTGAAAGCGATGCGGCGTCCTTACACGTTCGACGACTTCCGGCGCCTGCTCGAGGTGGTCCGCACGGCCCTCCCCGACGCGGCGATCGGGACCGACGTGATAGCAGGCTTCCCGGGCGAGAGCGAGGCGGACGTGAAGCGGCTCGAGCAGGCGCTCGATGAGCTTCCACTCTCTTACGCTCACGTCTTCGCCTACTCCGACCGCCCCGGCACCGAGGCCTCCCGCCGCCGTCCGAAGGTGTCTCCGCGCGAGATCCGCGAGCGGGCGGCCCGGCTGCGCGAGCGCGCGGACGGGCTGCGGCGGCGGTTCGAGGCCCGGCAGGCGGGAACCGAGCGGCCGGCGCTGACCCTTGGCGATGGCACGGTCGCGCTGACCGACAACTACCTCAAGGTGCGGATTCCTCCTGGGCTCCCGCGCAACGTGAGAGTTCGCGTGCGCGTAGTAGGTCATACGCCGCTGGGCGGGGAGGTCGTCACGTGAACACGCTCGCGCTGCTCGGCACCGTCTTCGGCCTGGCGTTCTCGGCGGGCCTGAACCTCTACGCAACCGTCCTGGTGACAGGGCTGGCGGTGCGCCTCGACTGGGTCAGCCTCCCACAGAACCTGTCGAGCCTCGAGGCGCTGGGCCACCCCGTCGTGCTCGGGGCCGCCGCCCTGCTTTACGCGGTGGAGTTCCTCGCCGACAAGATTCCTGCAGTCGATCACCTCTGGGATGCGGCGCACAGCGTGATCCGCCCGGCCGGAGCGGCCTGGATCGCCTGGCGCGCGGCGGGAGGCAGCGGCCTCTCCGAGCCGGCCGAGATCGCGCTCCTGCTGGCCGCCGGCGGCATCGCCCTGACGACGCACGCCACCAAGGCGACTACCCGCGTCGCGGTGGGGGCGACGGGCGGCCACGCGTTGGGCCTCGGGGTCGGCCTCAGCCTCCTCGAGGACGTCGTGGCCTTCATCGTCTCGCCGCTCGCGATCCTGATCCCAATCCTCATCCTGCTGTTGGTCGTGGTGACGCTTGCCTTCGCGGGCTGGGTCGTCTGGCGCCTCGCGCGGCGGCGGCGCCTGCGGCGCCAGGCGGCCTGAGCCGATCGCCAGGCGGGCGAGGCGTTCCCAATCGTCTAATCGGGCAGCAGGGCGTAGCGGCGCGCCAGCGCGCTGAACGCGTCGACCTGCTCGCGCTGCCAGCGGTCGTCCCGGCCGAGTTCACGCGCCAGGATGGCCGCCACCTCCGGCGCCATGCGCGCCGCGGCCGCCGCGTTCAGGAAGAGCGCCCGGCAGCGGCGCGCCAGCACGTCCTCCACCGTTCTCGCCATCTCGATCCGGGCCGCCCACACGGCCTCGGCCCTCGTGTAGGGCAACGCCGGGTCGAGCCGTTCGCCCAGCGCCGGGTCAATCCGCGACAGGTCGAGGATCGCGAGCGCCTCGGCGCCGTACACGCTCAGCGGTCCGAAGCGCTCGGCGTGCGGGTGGAAGCCGTGGATGTTCAGCGTCTTGGTCACCGACGGCCGCTCGGGCAGCCGCGCCAGCTCGACGGCCTGGTTGACCGTGTCCTCTGCCATGTGCCGGTAGGTCGTCCACTTGCCCCCGGTCGTGGTCAGCAGTCCCGACGGGTCGATGTGAATGGTGTGGTCGCGCGAGAGGGCGGCGGTGATGCGGCTGTCGCCGCTCCGCACCAGCGGCCGGATGCCGACGAACGCGCTCAGGATGTCGGCCCGCGTCGGGGCCTTGTGGAGGTACTGCGCCGCGGTCTCGAGGATGAAGGAGACCTCCGACTCGAACGGCGCCGGCTCCAGGAGTGGTTCGGGGATCGGGGTGTCGGTCGTGCCGACCACGGTGTGGCCGTGCCACGGGATCGCGAACATCACCCGTCCGTCGCGGGTGTGGGGCACCATGATCGCACTCTCGCCCGGCAGGAACGACCGATCGAAGACGAGGTGGAGTCCCTGGCTCGGCGCAATCAGAGGTGGCGCGCCAGGATCCGAGAGCCGGCGCACGGCGTCGGCGAATGGGCCTGCCGCGTTGATCACCACCTTGGCCGACGCCGCGAACTCGCCGCCGCTCTCGAGGTCGCGGGCCACCACGCCGTCCACCGTGCCGTCGGCGGCCTTGGTGAACCCGGTGACCCGGACGTAGTTGACCAGCGTGGCTCCCTGGTTCGCCGCGGTGCGGACCAGGTTGACGAGCAGGCGCGAGTCGTCGAACTGCCCGTCGTAGTACACCACGCCGCCGCGCAGCCCTTCGGTCTTGATCGTCGGGAGGCGGGCGAGCGTTTCCTCGGGCGAAAGGATTTCCGAGTCGCCGAAGCCGTACCGGCCCGCGAGCAGGTTGTAGAGCTTGAGCCCCACGCCGTAGAACGGCGCTTCCCACCAGTCGTAGTTCGGAACGACGAATGGCAGGTTCGAGACCAGGTGCGGGGCGTTCTGCCGCAGGATGCCCCTCTCCTTCAACGCCTCCATCACGAGCGAGATGTTTCCCTGCTCGAGGTACCGGACCCCGCCGTGCACGAGCTTCGTGCTGCGGCTCGACGTCCCCTTGCCGAAGTCGCTCTGCTCGAGCAGCAGCACGTCGAACCCGCGGGCGGCCGCATCGACTGCAATCCCGGCCCCGGTCGCCCCGCCGCCGATGACGACGAAGTCCCAGGAGCGCTGCTGATCGATCCGGCCGATCATTTCTTCGCGGTTCACGCGCCACCTCCGGCCGGGATCCAGCCCTTCGCCCTGGCAACCGCCTCGCGCCAGCGGACACGCAGATGCTCGGCGTCGCTGCGCGCCATCGCGGGCTCGAAGCGCCGGTCCGCCTTCCAGTGCCGCGCGAGTTCTTCGATCGAGCCCCAGAAGCCCACGGCAAGGCCCGCCAGGTACGCCGCGCCGAGCGCGGTGGTCTCGGTGACCGCCGGCCGCACGACCGGCACGCCAAGCAGGTCGGCCTGGAACTGCATGAGCGCGTCGTTGGTCGAGGCGCCCCCGTCGACGCGCAACTCGCGCATCGGGATCCCCGAGTCGCCGTGCACGGCCTCGAGCAGGTCGTTCACCTGGTAGGCGATGCTCTCGAGCGCAGCCCGGGCGATGTGGCCGCTCGTGGTGCCGCGCGTCAGGCCGATGAGCAGCCCTCGCGCGTAGGGGTCCCAGTGCGGGGCGCCGAGCCCGGCGAACGCGGGGACGAGGTAGACGCCCCCGTTGTCGGGCACCGTGGCTGCGAGAGGCTCTACCTCGGGCGAGCGGTCGAAGAAGCGAAGGCCGTCGCGCAGCCACTGCACCACCGCCCCACCGATGAAGACGCTGCCCTCGAGCGCGTACTCAGTGCGGCCGCCGACCTGCCAGCCCACGGTGGTGACGAGCCGGTTGGCCGACGGGACCGGCTGGGTGCCCGTGTTCTGCAGCAGGAAACAGCCCGTCCCGTAGGTGTTCTTCGTGAGCCCCGGCGACACGCACATCTGCCCGAACAGCGCCGCCTGCTGGTCACCCGCCATCCCCGCGATCGGCCAGTCGCCGCCGCCGAGCGCAGGGGACGTCCGCCCGTAGACCTCGCTCGACGAGCGGACCTCGGGGAGCAGGCTGGCCGGGACCCCGAGCAGCCGCAGCAGGTCCTCGTCCCACGACAGCGTGTGGATGTTGAACAGCATGGTGCGCGAGGCGTTGCTGACGTCGGTGACGTGCGCCTTCCCGCCCGTCAGCTTCCAGACCAGCCAGGAGTCGACGGTGCCGAACGCCAGGCGCCCCGCCTCGGCCCGTTCCCGGGCCCCCGGCACGTGCTCGAGGATCCAGGTCAGCTTGCTGCCCGAGAAATACGCGTCGATGACCAGGCCGGTCCGCGACCGCACCAGCTCCTCGTGCCCCTCGGCCTTCAGGCGATCGCAGAACTCGGCCGTCCGGCGGTCCTGCCAGACAATCGCGTTGCAGACGGGTGCCCCGGTCTCGCGGTCCCAGACCACGGTGGTCTCGCGCTGGTTGGTGATGCCGATGGCCGCGATGTCGGAGGGCGACGCCTGGCCCCTCGTGACCGCCTCGGCCGCCACCGCGAACTGTGTGGCCCAGATCTCCTGCGGGTCGTGTTCGACCCACCCGGGCCTCGGGAAGATCTGCCGGAACTCCTTCTGGGCCACCGCCGCGATCGCGCCCTCGCGATCGAACAGGATGGCCCGCGAGCTGGTTGTGCCCTGGTCGAGCGACAGGATGTAGCGCATCCCGGGAGTATACTTCGCCATCCGACCGCGCTCGGGCTGGCAGCGCCGGGCGGCCCCCCGCATCGACATCGAGGAGCCTATGCCCACCGACGACACCTCCCGCGAAGCCCTCGCCGAGTTCCTCGGCACCTGCGTGCTCATCCTGTTCGGCGCCGGCGTCGTGGCGCAGAACGTGCTGAGCCGCGGCGCGGCCGGCAGCTACCTGGCCATCAACCTCACCTGGGGCCTCGGCGTCACCATGGGGTGCTACGTCGCCGGCGGCGTCTCGGGTGCCCACTTGAACCCCGCCGTCACGGTGGCGCTCGCGGTCAGGCGCGGGTTCCCCTGGCGCAAGGTGCCGATCTACACGGCGGCCCAGATTGCGGGCGCCTTCCTTGCCGCCGCGATCGTCTACCTGACCTACCGGGAGGCGTTCGCGGCCTTCGACGGCGGCACCCGGCAGGTGCTCGGGGAGCTGGGCACCGGCGGGATCTTCGCCACCTACCCCCGCCCGTTCCTGAGCACCTTTCCCGGTGGCTTCATCGACCAGGTCGTCGGTACGGCCATCCTGATGGCCGGCATCTTCGCGATCTCCGACGCGCGCAACGTTCCCCCGCCGGCCGGGCTCGCGCCGCTGCTGGTCGGGCTGCTGGTGGTGGCCATCGGGGCCGCGTTCGGCTTCAACTCGGGTTACGCGATCAACCCGGCACGCGACATCGGCCCGCGGTTGTTCACTGCCGTTGGGGGATGGGGCATCGAGGTCTTCCGCGCGGGGAACTACTGGTGGTGGGTGCCCATCGTCGGCCCGTGCGTGGGCGCCGTGCTCGGCGCGTGGGCTTACGACGTGCTGGTGGGGAAGCGCATCCCGCCAATCGCCAGTGCGGAAGTTCCGCCGGGGCGCCTTCCGGAGTAGCCGCCGACGGTCATCGCGGGGCGCCGTCTCCCATCGCGATCGCGAGGCGCTGGCCGGCCGAACGCGCCTGGCCCTCGACGATCAGCTGGCCGCAGGCCGCCCTGATGTCACGGCCCCGGCTCTTCCTGACCGAGACGGTGAGGCGGTGGTCGGCGAGGATCTGCGCGAAGTGGTCGACGGCCTGGTCTGCTGGCCGGCGGTAGGGGATTCCGGCCGCCTCGTTGAGCGGGATCAGGTTCACTTTCGCCCGAAGGCCTCCCAGCAGCCGGACCAGACGCCTCGCGTCGTCGGGGGAGTCGTTCACGCCTGCCAGCAGCACGTACTCGAAGGTAATCCGGCTCCGTCGCTTGAGAGGGAA
>Ga0116149_1004902_pt1 | contig 12851 bp, 7 predicted proteins | sample AD_UKC057_MetaG_FD_89787 | JGI IMG/M metagenome (GOLD analysis project Ga0116149, IMG submission 89787) | Active sludge microbial communities of municipal wastewater-treating anaerobic digesters from USA - AD_UKC057_MetaG | ecosystem: Engineered > Bioreactor > Anaerobic > Digestate | place: USA...
AGTTTTACTGTTCGACCCAGAGACCAAAGGTAAGATTAAGGAAAGGAAGCATCTTCATCGTATACTTGCTGAAAACACTTGGATTTTCGGCGAGGAGTTCAATCTATCTGTTGACGATGAAAGGGATAGATCCTGTCCATTATCCAAAAACCTCCCGGTCTGATTTGTTTAACTTCGCACCATCGACTAAACCATGCGATTTGTTGCTCGAAACACTTGCCGCGTAAAGAGCGACTCCCTGTAGAAAGATTGCTACGGCTCCTCTCTTGGGCCATCCCAGTCGGACTCGTGGGGCTTCTTGGTCTGGTAAAGCTGAGTCACATGCTCCACGTAATCTTCGAAGTCTTTATTAGCCTCGACCAGGCGGTTAACAATTCCCCACTCAATTGCGGGGCGTTCCTGGGCGGGATAAATGATTTCGCTTTCAGACGGGTTTTCGACGTTCAGGCGAATCACCCCTATCCCAAAGGCAGCACTTAGAATCCGTAGTTCTTTGTCGGTCTCGTCCTTATCGATTGTCGCAGCCACAAGGTAGCCCAAATTAGCCCAGCTCGAATTTGAAACGGCTTGGAAAAAGCATTGCCTGACGTTCCCCCGCCGCAAACGGACCTTGACCTCAAACGACCACAGACGTGCGAGTTTGTCGTAGTGATGTGTCGCACAGTCAACAACAGGGCGCTTCCATCCGTCAGCTAAAAACTCCATTCCCACAACATCGGGGAACAGCCACTGATTGCCCTTCGGCCCCCTGGTATGATCGGAACGCTTTTCGTCAATACGCTTCGAGTAAACGCCGAGTTCCGTCCACAAGTAGGACGACAGCAAAGGATAGAAGTCCTGTTCGTAGAACTTTCTTCCCCCAAGCTGATACACGTCGTCGCACGAAGTCTCGTCAGAAACGCTTGGGGCGATTCCCTGAACAGGCTGTTCCGATTCACCGCTCTCGGAATAGTAGTAACGGCGTGGCCTTTCGTCTGTGATCCGAACAGCGGGAAACCGCTTCTGAATCCGCGGGCGCCTGGCGCCGACTTCCGCTGTAATCTGCGCAATCAAATCGTCCCTGTTGTTCAGCCCGGAACTCGCCTCCATCTTTTTTTCACAATCGTCCGGATAGTTTTCAACGAACAGTATGGCCAGTTCCCTGGCCGTGAATCTTTCCCCGGGCCGCTTTTGTAAAAGTTGAACCAACCTGTTATTCATGTCGATTTTCATGAACCATTCCCCATAGGCTATGTTCCCCGGTGCCGAGGGCCGGGAAAATGACTAGCTCAAGCAATCAGATGCGTTTGCCGAGATTACATAACGCACGTCATTTCTGCAACCGGCATTGGAGCCATCCACCGCCCCAAAATGTTCCCTGGCGCACCGAATCTTACCGGCCTCGACGCCGCGGAGGTCGTCCAGGAAGACGGAGCCCTTAGTTTCCACCACAAAGTAAAGCCGGTCGCCTTCTTCGGTTTGGACGAGTACGGCCCAGTCGGGGTTGTAGGAGCCGAGTGGGGTCGGGACAGTGAACCACGGGGGCAGTTTGGCGTATACCTTCACGGAATCGTTGGCTTCGAGGTCCTGGGCGAAGGAGCGTTCGACGCCGGCGGAGTCGTAGATGACGTGGGTGTACACCGACTTTTCGACCGGGAGGGCATTCTTGAGGTACGCCGTCAGTTCTTCGGTTTCGAACAGCTCCTGGGCGTAAACCTCGCCGTCGAGGGGGCTGTACTTGATGCCATCGACTAGGGCCTGACGTTTGGACTTGTTGATGGCTGTGGCCGCGAGGTCAATGAATTCCTGGGGATTGCGGCGGAAGTCGTCCAGACGCCCGCTGTCCAGCAGAATCCGCACGATGGTCCGGCGGGTCAACTGGGTCCGATCCTGCAGGTCGGTCAGCAGGTCGGGATAGACAATGTCGCCCTCTTCGACCGTTGTCGGCGCGTACTGAGCAACCCGGTCGCAGATGACCCCGGACGTCACGATCCCCAGTCCGGCCTTCTGGAACGTGATGCGCGTCCGGGTGATCTGGGGCATTCCGGCAACTGCTCGGGTACATTCACTTATCAGCCGCTCGTTGTCGAACGCCACGCGGTACATCGTCTTCTGACGGATGCGGTCCCACAGTTCCTTGAAATCCGGTCCCCACAGAACCTTTTCGCGGGTCTTGACCGTCACGCGTTCGTCGGCGTTGCGGATTTCCAGCGAGCCGGCCGCCTTGGTCAGGATCCCGACGATCTCGGCCGTTTGCGCCGCGAACTCTTCAGGCAAGGCGAACGTCTTGTCTTTCAGCGCGGTACGCAGGGTGTCCAGCACCTTGCCCTGCCCGTCCACGAATCCATGGTTGCGCAGGTACTGCCAGATTTCACGGCTGGCCTGGATTCCGAGCGGCGTTTCAGCACGCCCGTCACGCACACCGACCGCCGCGAAGCCATCCTTGCCCACATGGCCGAACATGAACCCGGTGTCGCGTTCAATTTCTTTCTGAAGGTCGTGGGCGAACTCCTCATAGCTCCCGGTCGCGACCACCGTAAGCACGTTGGTGTCGGTGTCACGCACCCGCTGGCCATCCTGGGCAACGCACAGCCGCAGTCCGCGGCCGATGGTCTGGCGCCGCTGCATTTCAGACTTCATGTCCCGCAGGGTGCAGATCTGAAAGACGTTCGGGTTGTCCCAACCCTCGCGAAGGGCCGAATGCGAAAATATGAACTTCAATCTGGTGTCCAGGGAAAGCAGGCGTTCCTTGTCCTTCATGATCAGGGCGTACGTATCGTCGTCGGCCTTCGTTGCCCCGGTTGTGTCCTTGACGAAGTCCTTTCCGCCGCGCCGGTCAATCGAAAAGTACCCGTCGTGAACCAATTCCGGTTCCGTTTCGACATCGGCCCCGCCGAAAAGGTCGCGGTAATCGGGGTGCTTCATCAGCTTGCGATATTCTTCTTCGAAAAGCAGGGCGCATGGCCCCTTCTGTGCGTTGCCCGATTCGTCGTACAAACGGTAGTCCGCGACCGCCCCCAGGAAGAACAGGCTCAACACCTTGATCCCACGCGGCCGTAGCCGCCTTTCCTTATCCAAGTGCTCCCGAATCGTCCGGCGAATCAACTGGCGCGTTACCGCATCCTGGTCAACATCGTTGATTGCTTCACCAGGGGTCAACCACTGTTCGGTCCCCGGAATGCGAACTTCCATGAATGGTCTCGTCCGGTCGGCACTGATTTCGCCGATTATGTGGTTGGCATACACGGCCCGTTTCGTGACCTGTTCCAGGTCGTCGCCGTCGGACACCGTCTTTGTGGCGCGCAACGCGCCGCCCGCCCCCTGCACATCCAATTCGACGCTGGCCGTCACCCGGCCGCCCTTGTTAGACGTGGCCAACAACTTGATGTAAGGCTTGTTGAAGCCGCCCTCGACCGTGGCCGACGCGACCTCGATCTGTTTGACCAGCTTGCGGTTGTAAGCATCGATCGCGTCCAGCCGGTATACCATGTTGAACTTCTGCTGGTGCGTCGCGGAATAACGAAGGGTGCAAAGGGGATTCATCGCGCCCAGGGCTTCCTTGCCGCGTCCCTCCAGGCCGCCGTCAACGCTTTGCGGTTCGTCGACAATCAGGATCGGCCGAGTTTCGCGGATCAAATCGATCGGACGCTCGCCGCCGGTCTTTTCGCTTTCCTTGTACAGGTTGTTGACGTCCTTTTTGTTGATGGCGCCAACGGTCACTACCATGATGCGAATGTGCGGGCTGGTGGCGAAATCGCGCACCTGGCCCAGCTTGGCCGAGTCATATACGAAACAGTCACGCGGAGGGTTGTCATACAGCCCGGCGAAATGCTCATCGGTAATCTGCAACGTCTTATACACGCCTTCCTTGATCGCGACCGACGGCACGACGATGACGAACTTCGTGAATCCAAACCGACGGTTCAGTTCAAAGATGGTCCGCAGGTACACATACGTCTTGCCCGTGCCCGTTTCCATTTCGACAGTAAAATCCATGGATTCCAGCTTGTCGGCAGGCGGCAGTTTGTTGCGGAACTGAACATCGCGCAGATTGGTCAGCAGTTCGTCATCCAGGATTGAAAGCCGATTTCCGATCCCGAGCCCGTTGTCGCCCGCCTGGAGTAACAGGCTTTCATCCGTCTTCCACGTCACGGTGAATTCGGTCCGGCAGCGTTCCTGTCCCCGGAACAGGTCGCAGACCGCGTCGACAGCGTCCCGCTGAAAATCCAGATTCGGTTCAAAATGCAGTTTCATCATTTGTCGAGCCTTCCCACGCCCCGCACGAATCAGTCATTTCCAAAATGGAAACAACTCAGTTGTCCGGAAAAACCGGACAACTGAAACAGCCACAATTTCAAACAGTTCCAACTATCCGGAATATCCGGATGGTTGCTGAAGCCGACAATATCGTTCGTCCATCATTCATATACTCCGAATCCGAATGTCCTTCTTGCGGCCTTGGAAGGTCTGTTCAAGGATGGCGGTCAGGTTTGATTTGGCCACGTCGTCGGTGAAGGCGCTGTCCCGGAAGAACACCGTGGTTTCACCGGCCGGAGCCTGTTCGGCGTGCCAGGCGGCGATGCCCTTTGCCAAGTCTTCGACAATCGACGCGTTGATTTCCTTTTCCAGGCAGGCCATCAGGGCTCCGTTGCCGATGGATACAACCTTCTTGCCCGCGATTGTGCGTTCGGCCATCGGGGCAGCCAGGTCCAGGCCAAGCTTCAACAACATTTCGTACAAGATGTCATCATCGTCGCGGTCCGGCAGAACGTGTTCGGCATTGGCAAGCAGTTCTTCGCCGAGCCTGGACGGATCCGGGTTCCAGACACGGATGTTGCTGGTTTCGAGTTTGAATACTCGGAAGCCTAGGTCGGGCATGACGCGTTCAGGCGCCGGTTTGTCCTCACCCGACTCAAACAGTCCGGGCCCATTTGATCTTTTCGCGGCTTCGGCATCTTCCGCTACCCACTTGGCGAGAAGTTCTTCACGAACCTTCCTACTGGCACGACGCAGCCTTTCTTTGGTGAGTTCTGCGATCGTGCGGGGGCCGCACAGCGTGCCACAAAAGTCAGCGGCGCTTCTCTGAACTTTGTCCGATAGATCTAGTACCTCCGGGAGTTGAACGAGAATATATCGCCGATTCCTTCCATCATCGGCATTCATTTTCATAGTTGCGTGTCCCGTTGTCCCTGACCCAGCAAAGAAATCCAGAACAATATCCTCATCCCTCGAAGTTGAACCGACTCGAATCATTCGCTGAACAAGGGAGACGGGTTTTGGGGTATCAAACACATCAGGCTGTCCCATGAGTGAATTGATTTCCTTCTTGCCCTCATCATTTGAACCGCTATCCGCCGAGTCCCATAGCGACGGAATTACCTGACCATCAGATTCGCCCAAGAACTTTTTTATTCTCGGAATATTGTTGCCGTCACGTCCAAACCATATTCGATTGTCTTTACGCAACTCAATGAACGTTCTCTCCGCAAGCCCCCAGCTTCTTCCTTCTGGCGGCCTGATGATGCGGCCACTGGGTAGCGCTATGTTGAAATACTGATCCTTTGTGGCACGTCCGGTCATGCCTGTCATGTCAACAGAGGCCCAATCACCACGGGGATCATTATCTGGATTCGCATAAGCACCCACCCGATCTTGGGAAAGTGGCAACTTCCCGAGGGCATCCTTAATGAACTCCCTGTTCTTTATGTAACAAAGCAGATAGTCGTGAACGGAGCCAATTGAGTCACGGGCATCAGGTGAAGAACGCTTTTTCCAAACTATCTGTGCGCCCAGGTTCTCCGGACCAAAGACTTCGTCAAGAAGTAAGCGTGCATTTCCAATTTCCACATCATCGAGGCTCATGAACAAAACCCCATCGTCCCTCAAAAGATTCCGGGCCAGCTTCAGGCGGGGGTACATCATGTTCAGCCAGTCGGTGTGGAAGCGGCCGCTGGATTCGGGGTTGCTGGTCAGTCTGCGGCCCTCGCCATCCACCTGGCCGGTCAGTTCCAGGTAATTGCGGATGTTGTCGTGGAAGTTGTCGGGGTAAACAAAGTCTTTGCCGGTGTTGTATGGCGGGTCGATGTATATCAGCTTGACCTTGCCTGAATAGGATTTCTGTAACAGCTTCAAGACTTCCAGGTTGTCGCCCTCGATCATCAGGTTCTGGGTCGTGTCCCAGTCAACGCTTTCGCCGGGACATGGACGCAGGGTTCCCAAGGACGGGGTCAGGGCCAACTGACGCGCGCGCCGTTTACCCTTCCAGTTCAGGCCGTACTTTTCGTCGGGCATACTGGCATCGGTGGGTTCATCGACAACCAGATCGCCGACGAGCTGGCGAAGTATCTGCAAGTCCAGGTGGCCTTCGGAAAACGCCTCGGGAAACAGTTCCCGCAGACGCTGGAAGTTATTACCCGCGACATCCGCGCTTTTGCCCATTGGATCATCCGCATCGATCTTCTTCATACTGATTCCTTACCGCCATCGTGGGCCATTATGGCCCGCATCCGCTCGGCCGCCGCGATATACCGCGGCGTAAGTCTGCCAATTTCGTCGTTGATTTCAACCCGTCGGCTGATCTGCGATTCACGTTCCGCCCTGGACTGCAGAGCTAAGATTTCGCCGGAAATGGATTCGAATTCCACAAGTGATGCAGCAAGTTCGGCCGCGCTGTCCGAATCCGCCGGAACCCCGAACGCACCGACCGAGGCGGCCGCACGCATCGCGGTCACCCGATCCCACACCGCCTGGTACATGACGTAAAGGTTCCTGGTCGGAAGTTTCGACACGTCCAACGACGCAAGAAACGCCGATTCGGTGGCGGCCGCCCCGCCCTTCCCCGAAATCGTGACCGAATTCGCCGATTCGACCACCATCCGGCCCTGTTTGTTGGCGGGATTCCGTTTGTGTGCAAGCGATATGTACACGCCGCCCGCCGGCAAATCAAACGCCACAATCAGGGGATACGGAATGGCCCGGTGCAAAACCGTCGCGATTTTGTCGGCAACCGCCAGCGACTTCAGATTGCCGCGCATGATCAGAATTTCCAGGTATTCCCTGGTATCGTCGGTGTAAGCGGGGATCATGAATTCCGACGGGCGGATGGTCGCAACCACCCGCAGTTCGGTCAGGCCGTCTTCCAGGGCGCGCAGTTCGGCCGGCGCCAGCATCGCATTCTGCCGGAACACGGTGCGGCCGATGACACGTGTCGATACCTTCAGTCTGTCGGGAATTCGAAGGGCGTCGACCACGGTCTGCGAATTCATTGGGCGGCCTCCGGCAGAATGACCAGATACGCCACCACCTCGAAATCATTGATTCCCGCGAATGAGCCCTTTTGAAGCAGTGTCCCGCCCGGGGCAAAGATACTGGCAGTCGCACGTTCTTCGTGTTTGCCAGTGACGGCGGCGACCGCGGCCGACAGCATTGCGGTAATGGCCGACATGTCGCGTCCGTTGCGCGTCGCCGTATCAAACCGTTCGAATGCAGTCAGGTCCGGGAAGTCCCGGCCAACACAAAGCTTTTTCAGCCGGTCCAGGATGCGCCGGGTCTGCATGTAATCCAGTACGACAGTTTTGTCGTCGCGGACATGGACCATGTAATGGGGCGCCAGTGGATATCGGGTATCGACGGCAGTCATGCTGATGTCCGCCACGGACCGGAGGCAGAAAATCACGCCTGGCGGAATATCGTTGGCATCGACGGACGACACCGTGGTCACCGCCATGGTGCCAGGGTACTGCGAATCCAGAAGGCCCGCGTTATCACGCACAAACCCGGCAAGGTCGATCCTGAAATCGCCCAGGGTCGAATCGGTAATCGAAATCCCGTTGGAAAGGTCTTCCAGATCGGGCACGGCGTCCTGCAGTTTCAAAAGCTGTTTGCGGCGGTATTCAAGGTCGTTCATCTGTTCCGGCGAGTCGCTTTCGATCAGGTTTTCTTCGCCGGTGGCCGAAACGTCCAGCAGAGCCATCCTGCCGGTCACGCGCCGTTCCAGCCCGATGTATTCTTCGATTTCCATGTTCGGCCAGAAGTTGACCAGTTGGACGCGTTCGTTGATGGACCCGAGCCGGTCGATACGCCCGAAACGCTGGATGATGCGCACCGGATTCCAGTGGATGTCGTAATTCACCAGGGTGTCGCAGTCCTGAAGGTTCTGGCCCTCCGATATGCAGTCGGTCGCGATCAGCAGATCGATTTCGCCCTCTGATGCCAGGTCCGCGGGGCGTTCCTTGGACCGGGGCGAAAACGCGGTCAGGATGGAATTGTATTCAGCCCGCAGGCGCGGCAGCGTGGACTTGTCGGAACCGGCGCCGGTCAGCAGGCCGACATGCATGCCCAGTTCATCGCGCGCCCAGGGCGCCAGACACCGGTAAAGGTATTCGGCTGTATCAGCGAACGCCGTGAATACCAGAATTTTTCGATTCCCCGGGTTAATCGGGCTTGCCGCCTTTTCGGCGATCAGCGTGCGCAACTGGGCCAGCTTGGCGTCCCTTTCCGCAGTGACCCTTTCGGCCAGATGCTTCAGCGTGTGAAGCCGGTTCCGGTCTTCCTGCAGGTCCTGGCGCCATTTGATCAGGTCGATGTCCTGCAACAGCACCTTGACCTTGCGCCCGACAAGCTGTGATTCGAATTCCGGCGAATCGATGTCCAGGATGTCATCGAAAGAAAGCCCCTCGATTTCGCCTGGGTTTGCGTCGATCCGTTCGAGAATGGCGTCAACTTCCTGAAGCTGGCGCGAAACGGTCAGGCCAAAAGAATGGACCGAGCTTTCCATGCGTTTCAGCATGTTCACGCGCATAAGGTGGATCAGGCTCTGTTCGCGGTCCTTCTGGGTAAACTTGCGGTCGCCGCTGGCCAGGACCGTTCCGTATTTCTTTTCATACTGCGGCAGTTTGCGTTCAAAGACGTACGTCAGCGGCGAATACGCGCCCAGCGTCAGGTGCCGGATTTCGTTGTTGATCCGGGCGACTGGCGGGAATTCGGAAGTCAGGTCCACGTCGGGTTTGAAATTGACCGGTTTTAGTCGTTCGGGGAAGACGCCGGTTTCATTTGTGCCGTAATACTTGACGATGTGTTTGCGGGACCGCGCGATTGTCAGCAGATCCAGCAGTTGGGTGTAAACGCAGCCCAGGCGCTCGACCAGCGAATCGGTCGATTTCTGGTCGTCGGGAAGACGCAGCCACTTGTTGAACTGGGCCTGTGCCTGATCCAGCGTAATCTTAATGTTGTCGATGCCCCATGGCGCCAGCGCGTGTTCGTCGCCTTCGGTGATGAACGAAATCTGGTTGCGCAGGTCGGAAAGCCGGTTGTTTACGGGGGTCGCGGTCAACATCAGTACCTTGGTTTTGACGCCCTGGCGGATGATGTCGCGCATCAGGCGTTCGTAACGGGTGACGCGGTCCCGGTGCGGCGGGTTGTTGCGGAAGTTGTGCGATTCGTCGATCACGACCAGGTCGTAATTGCCCCAGTTCACGCGGGACAAGTCGATGTCGCCCGAACGCCCGTCGCCGCGGGACAGATCGGTGTGGTTCAGGACGTCGTAATTCAGCCGGTCGGCCGCCAGGATGTTACGGACATCGTTTGAACGATAAACGGTCCAGTTGTCGCGCAGACGTTTGGGGCACAGGACCAGCACGCGGTCGTTGCGCAGTTCGTAATACTTGATGATCGCCAGGGCCTCGAACGTTTTCCCGAGCCCCACGCTGTCAGCAATAATGCAACCGCCGTGGCGTTCCAATTTGTCAACGGCGCCGACGACGCCGTCACGCTGGAACCGGTACAGCTTTTTCCACACAACGGTGTCGCGAATGCCGGTCGCATGATGGATGATTTCGTCTTCGACCAGTGCCCCGCCGGTTTTCGCGAAGATGTTTTGAAGAATGATGTTGTATACCAGCGACGGGGCCTTGGGGGCGATCAGGTCCTGAAGTTGGGTGGCCAGCGCGGCGCGGGCGGATTCGGAACTTGCCGCGGCTTCATCCCACACATCGGCGAACCAGGCGGATAGTTCATTCAGGTTGTCGGCGTCCGAAAATTCAAAGATCTGGCCTTTGCGACTGCCGGGGGTCAGGCCAAGGCCCTGCGTGGTGAAGGGGCAGTTGCCGGTAATAACGTGGGCGGGCATAATCAAAACACGAACTACGATCGTGCTTTGCGGAAGCGATTCGACGGGGTCGCGGACATCCGCCCGGCGATTCAACCATTCAAGACACTGACGGGCGATTCGCCGCGATTCAAGCCGATTACGGTAATGCCGATCGCCGTCGACGCCCAGCAGACCGGCGACCCGGTCGTGGTCGAACGACAACAACAGCCTGGTGTGGTCAATACGGTTCAGCAGGTCACGCAATTCATCGAATGCGAAAAGTGACAAATCGGAGGTGACGATGTCGATAGCCGGACGCACGTCGGCCCCAGCCGATTCAAGGTCCTGCAGCACCTTGCGAAGCCTGTCGACGACCCTGTCGCCGCCCGCATTTCGAATCAAGGCCATTCCCACACCACGTTAACCGACTGGCGCAAATATATCCCGAAACACCCCTGGTCGTCAGCGACAAATCGGACCTTGTCTGGGGGATACCATTGGATCACAGACAGGCCGAAGCAAAGCGCCTCAACGTAAATTTGACACAGCATGCGGCAAGATACGTGCCGCGATTTGAATCTATTTCAGATTTCGATTGGATTTATTCACGATTCGACCGTTGACGATTTCGGATTCATCAGGCTCGTGTCTACGTGTTAAAACGCCGTTGGCATCATCGGGATCGCTTGGGTAGTGTTCTTGCATGTATCGTTCCATTTCTTGATTGTACGCATCACACGACCGCCTCAATCTCCTGTCACGCAAAAGCTGACCCAGCAACGTGCTCTTGTCTTTAGGATCCCTAGTGATCAATACGAGCACGAGAGCAATTGGTAATGTGTATATCAACACAACTACCAACACAGCCAGCCCCAGACCAAGTATCTGACCAAAGGATTGCACTGTGTGCGACGGGTCTTCGAAAATGCTTTGGAGTGGCGATATGATGAACGTATCAATGATCAACCACCCAGGAGAATTCAAGCCATCCGGTTGCATAACGCCGACACCCCACGATTGTTCTTCAAAAACAGACGCACCGAACATTGGCTGAAAATGATACCTCAGCCTTCGCCACATGACCCGTCACGAATCTCGCGATACTTCCTCGCCGTGCCCCTCGCCTTTTCCACCGGATACTTGGCCCTGTTCCGTTCCAGCTTCTCTGCAACGGCCTGGTCGGGGTCGATGCCAAGGTCGTGGTAGAGGTAGGACAGGATGATGGTGACGTCGGCCAGTTCGGCGGCGATGGCGGCGCGCTGGGAGGCGACGGTGGCGGGGATTTCGGGGTCGCGGGTCCAGCGGAAGATGTCCAGCAGTTCGCCGGCCTCGACGGACAGGGCGGCGGCGAGGTTTTTGGCGGTGTGGAATTGTTCCCAGTCACGCTCGCGGCGGAATTCCAGCAGTTTTTCAATAAGTTCGGGTGACAGCATCGGGGGCCTCAGCGTTGAAAGACGGTGTTGAAGTGCCGGTTGAACGCGCGTACTGAAGCCCAAAACCGACTATTCGGTAATCCTAAGTATATCCTTCATGAGCACGCTTTTTCGTTCCCCATCAACCCAAAGAACAATGCCGGGTCCAGGAATAATTGTGGAAACGTCAATACTTAACAATTCGCCGCGCAACTTTTTGCCGTCCCTTTTGCTCACCAGCACCTTGCGGGAAATCCATTTCATAAGAGTGGATTTCGCGTTTTCGGAGTTCCATCCAGAATTAAACTCATAAATCACCGATATTTCATTCGCGGCGTTAGTCGCGGCTGGTTGACGGTCATTACCGGTTGCCCTTGAATCTGTCCGAGGTGGGGCAGATTCTTCGACGGTATCCAATGGTTTAGTCGGCGGCGGTGTCGTTTCCGCAGGCCTGGCCACTGGCACCGCCGCAGGAGGCTGCTGGACAGGGGGAATGTACGACGTTAGAGACTCTGGCGCGGGACGTTCCCGCGGCGCCGAACTAGAAGTGTAAATGCCACTTCCAGTTCGAATCATTTCAAGCGGCGAATACGTCATGTTGGTCGGCACCGACTGCACCTCGACCGGCACACAAGTTGGCCGCCCGGCGTCAACCTTCTCGCAGTAAAGGAATCCGACCTGAGTGGTCGACGTGACCTCCCCGGTGCTTTTGTACTCGTCAACCTGGATTATGCTTTTCATCCACAATGGACTTCCAGTCCCCAGGCTTTGGTGTTCCGTCCGGATTTTTCGATATGAGTACGTATTTGAATTCGTTACCGTCGAGCATGCGGCAAGACTGGCGACAACCAAGAAAGCCGCAGGGGTCGCAAACGACACCTTGGAATTAAGCATTGACCAAGTCACGGCACACCTCGAAATAGGCTAATTTCGCCTTATTGGATATCACTGCGCTTTGACAAAATCAATTAGATTGAGATGGAGAACTCAGGCCCCGAGAGTTTCAAGCAGGCCGGATTTGGCCGGACCGATTCAAGCGATCATAAATCAAACAGCCCGACATCTATCTGTACTTCCTAGCCGTCCCCCTCGCCTTCTCCACCGGATACTTGGCCCTGTTCCTTTCCAACTTTTCGGCAACCGCCTCATCCGGATCTATGCCCAGGTCGTGGTACAGATACGACAGGATGATGGTGACGTCGGCCAGTTCGGCGGCGATGGCGGCGCGCTGGGCGGTGACGGTTTCCTGCATTTCGGATTCCCGGGTCCAGCGGAAGATGTCCAGCAGTTCGCCGGCTTCGACGGACAGGGCGGCGGCGAGGTTTTTGGCGGTGTGGAATTGTTCCCAGTCGCGCTCGCGGCGGAATTCCAGC
>Ga0116149_1004903_pt1 | contig 12851 bp, 7 predicted proteins | sample AD_UKC057_MetaG_FD_89787 | JGI IMG/M metagenome (GOLD analysis project Ga0116149, IMG submission 89787) | Active sludge microbial communities of municipal wastewater-treating anaerobic digesters from USA - AD_UKC057_MetaG | ecosystem: Engineered > Bioreactor > Anaerobic > Digestate | place: USA...
ACCCGCCGCGGCGCGATCCCAACGCCTCGACCGCGCCCAACCTCGATGCGCCGATCAACTCGCTTCGGTGGGAGAACCTGCGGGACGGCATGGAGGACTACGAGTACCTTTGGCTGCTCGATCAGGAGGCGAGGCGCGCCGGCGATCGCGAGGCCTCGAGCGCGCTGGTCCGGGAGGCTCGAGGACTGCTCGAGGTTCCGGAGAGCGTTTCGAAGGACCTGACGCACTTCACGACCGATCCGCGGCCCATTCTTGCGCATCGCGACAAGGTCGCGCGCATGATCGAGCGCTTGCGTCGGATCGAATGACGCCGTCCAACTGCGCCGTCTGTTACTTTGAACGCAGGCGGTAGAATCGAGCCGGGAAGTCCGTCCACTTCGGGTCGTTGAAAGACGACACGCCCGTGGCGAGTGTGTTCGTGCTCACGGGCACCCAGGTCGGATTGGCCGGGTCAGTGCAGGCTTCGACGACCACAATGCTCTTGGGGGTCCATGTGATGTCGAATCCGAATCGGTCCGCGTGCACGCCGAAGTCGGCGTCGGTGGCTTCGATCTGCGGGACCCACACGGCGGTCGGACGCTCGCTGAATGTCGGGCCCCAACCGGTGCTCTCCGCCAGGTAATAGACCGTTGCGGGGCAGCCGTCGAAAGCGGTGGCCGTGGCGGGGGCGTTGCCGAGGAAGCAGACGCTGGCCAGCCCGGTGCAGCCCGCGAACGCATGCTCCCCGATGCTGTTGACTTTGGGCGGGAGAGTGATCCGCGTCAGGCCGGTGCACCCGAAGAACGCCCCATCCGCGATGCGGGTCACGGTGTCGGGGATCGTGACGCTCGTCAGGCTGGTGCAATCGGAAAACAACCACGCGTCGATGCCGGTCACACCTTTGGGAATCGTGATGTCGGTCAGGCCGGTGCAGCTTCCGAACGCATACGGCCCAATGCTCGTGACGCGGGGCCCGATCGCGACGTCAGCCAGGCTGGTGCAGGCATAGAACGCATACCGCCCGATGCTCGTGACACGGTTCGGGACGGCGATGGCGGTGAGGCTGGCGCAGCGACAGAACGCGTACGGCCCGATGCTCGTGACACGGCTGGGGATGGTGATGCTCGGCAGACTGCTGCACCCGTAGAACGCATACGCCCCGATGCGGGTGACGCTTTCGGGGATCGTGACGTTCGTCAGGCTCGTGCAGCGATAGAAAACAGCAACTCCGATGGTCGTGACGCTGCTGGGAATCGTGACGCTCGTCATGCTGGTGCAGCCTTCAAACGCCTCGTCTCCGATGGTCGTGACCGTGTTGGGGATCGTGACGTTGGCCAGGCTGGTGCAATCCCAAAATGCCCAGGCCTGGATGCTGGTGACGCTCTTGGGGATCGTGATGCCGGTCAGGCTGGCACAGCGGCAGAACGCGTATCGCCCGATGCTGGCGACCTTGGTGCCGAGCGTGACACTGGCCAGGTTGACGCAATCCTCGAACACCTCGTTCCCCAGGCTCGTGACGGTGTTGGGGATCGTGATGCCGGTCAGGCTGGTGCAGCGCGCAAACGCGGCCCGTCCGATGGTGGCGAGCTTGGTTCCGAACGTGACGGTGGCCAAGTTGGCGCAGTCTTCGAATGCCGCGTCTCCAATCTTCGTGACGGTGTTGGGAATTGTGATGGCGGTTAGGCCCGCGCAGCGCGCGAACGCGGAAGATCCGATGCTGGCGAGCTTGGTTCCGAATGTGACGCCGGCCAGGTTGGCGCAATCCTCGAATGCCCCGTCCTCGATCTTCGTGACGGCGTTGGGAATCGTGATGCCGGTCAGGCCTGTGCAGGCTCGGAACGCGCCGCTCCCGACCAGGGTGACGGTGGTGGGGATCGTGACGCTGGGCAGGTTGACGCAACCTTCGAACAGCCCGGCTTCGATCTTTGTCAGGCGCTCCGAGAGCGCGACGCTCGTCAGGCCGGTGCAGCCCCCGAATGCCCCGGCCCGAATGGCGGTGACATTCCTCGGGATCGTCAGGTTGGTCAGGCGGGCGCAGCCGTAGAACGCCCCGATTTCGATGCTGGTGACGGACGTAGGGACGCTGTAGGCCCCTTCCCGCCCCCCCGGCCAGGCCAGGAGCTTCGTCTGCATCTTGTTGAACAGCACGCCCTCGATGCTGCGGAAGGCCGTGTTCGATGCGTGCACCTCGATGGCCGTCAGGCTCGTGCATCCCTTGAACACCCAGGCGCCGATGGTCGTGACCGAGGCAGGGATCGCGACGCTGGTCAGGTCGATGCTCCCTTCGAACGCCTTGTCCGCGATGCCGACCACAGGCAGGCCGTTCATGGTCTCGGGAATGGTCACGGCGCCGCCCGGGCCGGTGTACCGGGTGATCGTGATTCGGTTCCGATTGGTCGTGCAAATGAATTGAGCCTGGACGGCGTCGGGCAGGGTTGTCAGCGCCGCGAGCAGAATGAGTCCCGCCAGATGTCTCCCAGCCCGGCGTCCAATGATGCCGGGTTTGTCTGCCGTGTCTGAGGTCGTGATCGGTTGTTCGATGTTCATGGATTCCATCGTTTTCTTGCGCGCATGGTAATGGCGCCGAGCGGGAGCGCATAGCGCGAAATGCGGTGAAATAAACCGGCGATTCAAACCACATTTCAAGTTGGCCCAGGCCCGCCTTGAAGAACGGCTGAGTGTCGTGTCTCCCAAACTTTCGTTAGCATACCAATACGGGTCAGTTCTCGATTCTGATTCTATCGTATTGCTTCCCTGCCCCCTTGTCGCTGACAGGACAGCAGATGATCGGCATGCCCCGCGGCGCGGCAAAGCCGCAACCAAGGTGATTGAATCCTCTTACGCGCCCAGCTCCGACGATCACGGTGGTCGCCGCGCTGCGATGGCGCTGACGCGTAGAAAATAGTGTGAAACGAACAGAAAGCTCACCGGAGAATTCGCTCGCAGCCTGCGAGCAACTTGAACGATTGCAGTGCGGCGCGGCGCAGACGTCACCTCACCGCCACCGCCACCTGAACCGCGTCCGGCTTCTGTCATGCCCGAAGATCGGCCCGGCCGGCCACTCGACATGCATGATTGCTGGACCGCGCCGGCAGACTCGATGCGCGGCTTGTGCGCCCTGACGCCACACGGTGGGGCTGTCCTGCTAATATGTCGATATCAAGAACTGACCCGTTTACGCATATTTCCAACTCCCGCAGCGCACAGGACGGTCAGACTTCGCAAGAGCACTGCTATGCGGGTTAGAGTTACTGCCTCGATGAAATGTGTAGTCATTGAGTCAAGTTTTTGCGACGCGCAGCGGCGCCACTTAGCGAGGCGTCGGCTGCCGGTTGCCATGGCCAAAGCCCAGCGCACGCAAACTGGCGACATGCTACTTGGGTCTGAGGCGGAGCCTCGCTAAAAGATTTGGCGGCGCAGGGCTTCGATGTCGGGCGAGGTGACGCCGCGCTGGAGGGCCTCGAGGATGACCTGGCGGGCCAGATCGGGCTCCCGGGCTTCGATGTAGTAGAAGGCGAGTGTGTGGACGTATCGCGGATTGTCGGGCGCGGCCTCGATCGCCTTGCGCAACAGACGGAACGTCTCCGGGTAATCGGTGCCGGCTTTGAGAATGGCGAGGTTGCAGGCGGCATCGGCATTCTGAGGGGCCAGTTCGAGCGCTCGATAAAGTTCCCTGGCAGCCGCGTCGCGCCGGCCCACCTCCGCATAGAGCAAACCGAGATTGAAATGCGCCTCGGCGCACGGTTCGGGCAGCGCGGTCGCCTTCTTGAGGCGCGACTCCGCTTCGTCGAGGCGTCCGAGGCGGGCGAAGGCCATGGCGCCGTTGATGAGCGGCTGCGGGATATCGTGGCGCAAGGCGTGAGCCCGGTCGTACTTGGCGGCGGCGGCTTCGAGCTGGTTTTGCCGCATGAGGATGTTGCCGGCGTTGAAGTGCGAGCTCCAGTGATCCAGGCGCAGGTTGCAGGAGTCCCACATCTCGCGAATGGCCCGCGCGAGCCGGTCGCGGTGCTCGATCGGCACGTCGCGTTCGGGGAGTGCGGCGAGGCGTTCCGCCGCGCGAATGCGGACCAGGCGGTAATCGTCCGAGATCGCCTTGAACAGGGCGGGGCGATCCCCCGGCACGGCGTCGGCATCGAGCCCGACGGCGGCGGCGCCCCGGACCAGGGGATGTTTTGCTGTGGACGCCAGGTCGCGGAGGAGGGTTCGGTGCCGCGGGTCGTTGGAAGGCGGCAGGAGCCGGATCAGGGCGGCGGCGAAGAGGGGGTCCGCGTCCGGATTGGCAATGAAGTCAAGGGCGGCGGGGATCTTCTGCCAATGGCCGTCGCGGAGCCCTTTGACGAGCAGGGCGCGGTCGAGTTCGGGGGCAGTGCGCTTTTCGAAGTCCGGATGCCACGAGCGGATCTGTTCGAGGGCCCAGGCATGGTCCTTGTCGTCGTGGCACATGACGCAGGCGTTGCGCGAGCCGACGGCCTGGCTGAGGTGCGGGAGGGGCGGGCGCATCGAGTGATCGGACTGGTTCATGCCGCCGAACGGGTTCATGGGCATGTGGCACTGGACGCATTGGGTGACGCCTCCGTCGGGATGGTGCATATGGGCGGCGGCGGTGTTGACCCGCTCCTGGTGGCACGGGAGGCAGGCGTGGTTGGCGTCGTCGCCCTTGAACCGGTAGCGTCCGCTCGAGGTGTGGCAATGGGTGCAGCTCAGTCCGCCCCGAGTCACGCACGGACTGAGGAGCCAGCTTCCGAGCGTGTAGTTCTCGCCCAGATCCCGCCCATCGGCATAGTGATCGATGTGCTCGAAGCTGCTCAGGTCGAAGTGATCCCAGAAACGGTCGCCTGTTTCGAACCGGGCAGTGAGTGGGATGGCCTTGGCGTGGCACCCGGAGCAGGCGTCGTTTTGCTGCCCGATGCTCAGGTCATTCCAGGCGATGATCTCGAGGTCGCGAGGCGGCCGGTTGGCCGGGGCGGCCCGGCAGACGCGAACGTGTTCGGAGGCGGGGCCGTGGCAGGACTCGCAACTGATGCCCGGCTCGTTCCATGTGGTGGCGTAGGTGTCGGTTTGGGGGTCGTAATTCGACTCGAGTTGGCTGACGTGGCAACTGAAGCAGGCGGCGTTGAAGGTGAGCATCGGGTCCCGCCACGAGACCGGCCGGTCCTCGAGACCGTTCTCGAAATGGCGGACCATGCTGAGCGTTGTGTTGCGCCAGCGCTTCTCGCGCACGTCGTAGAAGATCGGCAGCACCTGGAGGCGCCCATCGTCGAGCCGGGTCAGGAAGTTATAGTAGTTCTTGCCGCCCAGGGCATAGGCGATCGGGTACTGCCGCCCGGTCTCGTCCTCGACCCATCCCTTCTCGGGAGTCGAGTCGGCGCGATACATGTGCCCGTCGGCTTCGATCGGGTCGTGCTGGGGCGGCACCAGGGCGGCGAGAGAGGCGGACCATGGCTGGAGGGCGCGCCCGTGATGGGAGGGCTCCCAGAGCTCGTAGAATCTGGCGTGGCACTCCTTGCAGCTCACCGAGCCCTGGTAATGCCGCGGACGCTTCCCGCAACCGGAAAGCAGCAGCAGCAGCAGGCCGAGCCCGAGTAACACGCGGGCGGAAACGACGACCTGCTGGCTCTTGCGACCAGCCGCGTCAGAATCCTGGACCCGTGGAATGTGTTCTCTACAGAGCGACATACATGATGCGGCGCCGGGTCAGGGGACCCGGCCTACAAGCCCATAGGCCGCGTGCCCTCGCGCGGCGGAACTTCTGTCGCTGTGAATCGACAAGTCAAGTGTGTGTCCTGCGTTGACGGGGTCGAGGATTTCTAGCGCGCATGGCTGCTTCTTCGGATGCCATCTGCTTCGCGTTGCACAAAACCTGGTGAGCAATGCGCGCTAGAGCGCGAGCTCGGCGAGATAGATGGCGGTGATTGGTTTGCCCGAGGCATCGAGTTCGTGGCTCGAGTAGTAGGAGAGCAAAGCGCGCCCGCCGTCCAATTCGACAAAGCCGGGGTAGGAGTTGTCGCCGCCGCTGGGCAGCTCGGCGCAGGTGTGGAGGCGATCGCCGACCAGCCACCACAGCTTGGTTTTGGGCCCGCGATCCGGTGTCGAGTCGCGTCCGCCAACCAGGTAGCGGTCGCGCCACTTGACCAGCAGCGGGCCCCCAATCGAGCGGTCCAGGTCCAGCCGGTCCCATCGCGTGTAGGGCGGGGCCGACCGAAGGAGCTGGGCCGTGCCGTGACGGCGCCCGATCCCCAGCACCCGGCCGTCCGGTTCGAAGAGGAACGCTGTTTCGTCCCCGGCGACCTCCTGAAACGCGGCGCGTTTGCGCCAGATCAGGCCATCGTCGCTTTCGAGCATGAGGGATTCGACCTCGCGGCCTTCTCCCTTGGGGCCGACGGCAAAGCCGATCTTGCGCCGGCCGCACAGGTAGGCCTTGCCGCCAAACGTCCCCGCGCGCCAGATGTAGTGTCCGAACGTCCCTTCGAGAAGGATGGGGCTGTGCCATTGGACTCCATCCTCGGACCAGGCCGCATAGCCCAGATGCTGGTTCAAGTCCCAATCCTTGGGCGGCAGCGCGGTTGGGCCGCTGTACCAGGTTCCTGTGTAGACGAAGAACTTGTCCTGGAAGACCAGGAAATGCGGATCGCGGGTGTCCCTGTGGGCGACGCCGAACCGGTGGACCCGCTTCCATTGCCGCCCTTCATCATCACTGGCCAAGATCAGAATCGAGGCCGTCGGATGCACCGAGTGTCCGTCCGGACAACTGCGAAAGGTCAGAAACAGCCTGCCTTTGAATCGGACGAGGTCGGTGAACGCGTTGTGCTCGCCGTTATGGAACACGCGTCGCACGGACGTCACCCGGATCTGCGGCAGCGATTCCTCGCGCCCGGTCTGCCCGGGCTCGGCCCCGGCCGTTTCGGCGCCGAGACAGCCGCAGAGAATCGTCAACGCCGCGGCGCGCAGAACGGTCTGGCGCAAGGATGACCCTGTGGCCGGAGCGGATCGTCCGGGCGCGTGTGTGCGGGCGCGGCCGCCGGTGGAGTGCGAGCGTGCTTTCACGGCGCTAGATTCGGCTCCAGGATCCCTGGCGGGCAAGCTCATTCGCTCATTCGCAGGGAGGGCGTTTGTCTCTTGGCGCGGAAGGTCATCTGATGTTCAATGCACGGCGCATGAACCAAGAGATTGCCGCCTTGCTGGACCTCTCGCATGAACTCGGGCGCGAAGAGCGCCAATTGGCCATCCTGAGCGAAGGCAGCGCATCCGCCCGGCTCGATGGCGGGCAGTTCGCCCTCAAGGCGAGCGGCGGTCGGCTGGCGTCTCTCGACGAGAGTGACGTGACGGTGTGTCGGGGGGCGCCGATGATCGAGTTGCTCGACCGCAAGACCCTGCCCGACGCCACGATCGAGAAGGCCCTGCTCGAAGCGCGGGTCGATTCCGCCGCGAAAATGCCCGGCATCGAGTCGATCTTCCATGCGTGGCTGTTGACCCTCGAGAATGTGCGGTTCGTCGGCCAGTGCCATCCGGTCGCGGTCAACCAGATCCTCGCCTCGCCGCGCGCCCGAGATTTTGCCGAACACCGGATGTTCCCGGACGAGATCCTGTTTTGCGGTGCGATGTCGGTCTATGTGCCCTATGCGGATCCCGGTCTGCCCCTGGCCTGGCAAATCCGCGAGCGAACCCGCGACTTCATCCGCGAGCACGGGATGGCGCCGCGGTTAATCCTGCTCCAGAACCACGGGATCATTGCCCTGGGGGGGTCCGCACCGGCGGTGCTGGCCACCGTGTTGATGGCCAACAAGGCGGCATTGATTTTCAGCGGCGCCGCCGCGATGGGCGGACCGACATTCCTGCTGCCCCAACATGTCGACCGGATCCTGGCGCGGCCCGAGGAGGGGCATCGACAGCGGCCCGTGGATCTTTGAAGCGGGCTTAGCCCGCATTTCAGGTGATATGTGACGGTGACCGGTCACATGACATCAAAAGTTGGTGAGAAATGCGGGCTAGGAATCCTGGCCGGCGCAGAGGGCAGCTCCGATGAGGCCGACCTTCGGATTGAGCACGACGGAGACGGGGATTGACTCCATGAGCGGCCTCATGCGGCCCTTGTTGAGGAACGCATCGAGAAATGTCCCGTCCTGGAGGAGCGGCAGGATCTTGGGCGCGACCCCGCCGGCGACGAAGAGACCTCCCTTGCAGAGGAGTTTCAAAGCGATGTTGCCCGCCTCGGCGCCATAGGCGCTTACAAACATGCGCATGGCCTGCCGGCAGAGCGCGTCGCCGCCGCTCAAGGCCGCTTCGGAGACAGCAGCCGACAAGTCGACCGTGCCATTCTCTCGATCGGCCTCGCGCAGCGATTGTTCTCGGACTCGAGCGATCGCGGGCGTCTCCTGTTCGGGGTGTTGTTTGCAGAGGAACTGGTAGATCAGGGCGATGCCGGGCCCGGACACAACCCGTTCCACGGAGACCTGCGTCACCCCGAGGTGCTCGCGCAGGTGGTCCAACAACTGAGCTTCGAGGGCCGAACGCGGCGGAAAATCCGTGTGGCCTCCCTCGGACGGGAAGGTGCGATACCGTCCCGCGGCGTCGGGAACCAGGAACCCCTCACCCAGGCCTGTGCCGGCGCCGATCACGGCGATGGGGGCGGAGCGGTCGGGCGTGCCCTTCTGGAGGGTAAGGAGGGCCGAGTCATCGAGCCCGGCGAGGCCATAGCCGATGGCGCTGAAATCGTTGAGGAGGGTGACGCGCTCGATGCGCAAGTCGCGCTGCAGTCGCGCGGCGGAGAGCGACCAACTCAGATTCGTCAATTGAGAGGCCTGGTTGACCACAGGCCCCGCGATGCCGAAGCAGGCGTGCTCGACCTGGCCGTGGCCGTCCAAGGCCGATTCCGATTCATCGAGGAACCTCTTCACCATGGGCGCCAGGTCGGGATAATCCTGGCTCGGATACGTCGCCTCGGCGAGCGTGGCGAGCGACGGACGGGGATGGCCCGGGGCGGGCGCCTGGGCGCGGACGAGTTGCAGAATCGTCTTTGTTCCCCCGATGTCGCCGGCCAATACAAGTTTGCTCATAGTACAAGATCCTGTTCCCGCTCAAGCTGCGCGCCGAGCGTACTCCCATTCGCCCCTGCGCGGCAAGAGAAAGGGTGACAGGCGATGCGGGCTCGGCGCATCTGGTTGTTGTCGGTGTTCTGCCGCCCGGTGAGGGCACCGGGCCTACAACGATCTGGTTGTTGTCGGTGTTCTGCCGCCCGGTGAGGGCACCGGGCCTACAACGGATGGAGACTCCCGCTGTAGGCCGCGTGCCCCCACGCGGCGCAGACTCGATTCCCACCGACAACCTCCAGATGCACTGATACCGGCTATTCCGCGGCGAAGCGGGCCTTGGCGGGCAACCGCCCGCCGACGCGCCGCACGCCGCGACCGGGGTTGGCCGCCAGATGCTCGCAGATCTTGAAGACGGTCTCCGGGTCGGCCGGGCCGGCGAACTTGGGATCTGAGGGCGGCGGCAATGCCTGGGCAATCTCGAGGGCCGTCGCGGGCGCGGGCTTGCGATCCGGCGTGCCGGCGAGATAGGCCACGACTCTCTGTTGGAGTTCGAGGACCTTGTCGGCTGCGATCTTGCCGGCCTGGACGCCGGGCTGGTGGTACGCGTTGATGTTGATCAACTGCGCGTAGAGGCCCACCGCCCGCTCGAAAAGCGCGATGAGCACACCGACGCTGAAGGGCGAGACCTCGCCCACGGTCAGGGTGAGCGATGGCCGCGGAATGGCGGCCTGATAGAGAGCGCTGCGGGTGCCGAGCAGAAAGCCGGAGAGATAATCGCCGCTGGTCGAGCCGCGCTCGTCGATCGCGATCGATTCGCCCCGACGGTCCCGGAGCACTTCGATGAACACAACGAAGAAATTGGGCAGACCGTCGCGCAGTTGTTGGACGTACGCGTGCTGGTCGGTCGACCCCTTGTTGCCGTAGACGGCGAGCCCTTGATTGACGGTGGCGCCATCGAGGTCCTTCTCCTTGCCGAGCGATTCCATCACCAACTGCTGCAGGTAGCGCGCAAAGAGATCGAGGCGGTCCTTGTACGGGATCACCACCATGTCCTTCTCCCCGCGTCCGCGGCCCAGGCCATGCCAGGCGAGGGCGAGCTGGGCGGCCGGGTTCTGGCGCCAGTTGTCGACGCGCGTGACCTGGTCGCATACTCGGGCCCCGGCCAGCAGGCCGTCGATGTCAAAGCCCTGAAGCGCGGCCGGGAGCAGGCCCACGGCCGAGGTCTCGCTTGTCCGCCCACCGACCCAGTCCCAGATCGGGAACTGGCGGCGCCAGCCCTCGCGGCGAGCCAGTTCGGAAAGCTCGCTTCCCGGCACGGTGATGGCGACCGCGTGCGGCTCGAACTTCAGCCCGCGGCTTTCGTAAGCCGCTTTGGCTTCCTTCATGCCGTTCTCCGTCTCGCGCGTGCGGCCCCCCTTCGAGATCACGATGCACAATGTGCGTCCGAGGTACGGGCCGATGGCCGCCAGCACACGGTCCATGCCGTCCGGGTCCGTGTTGTCGAAGTAGAATGACCGCATCCGGTCGGTCAGCGGGTGGCCCAGGGCCTGGGCCACGAATTGGGGTCCCAACGCCGATCCGCCGATGCCGATGAGGAGCAGGTTGCGGAACGGCCCGCCTGCGCCGGCGACCCGGCCTTCATGGACTTCGCGCGCGAAAGCCTTGATCGCGGCGCATGTGGCCTCGATCTCGAGCCCGATCCGGCAGGGGTGTTTTGCCCCCGTGTCCGGGTCGATCTCCTTCTTCGGCGCCAGCTCGGGCGCGCGCAGCCAGTAGTGGCCGACCATGCGCTTCTCGTCCGGGTTGGCGATCTTCCCCGCTTCGAGGCGGTTCATCGCCTGGAAGGCCCCTGCGAGCTTGTCCGCCATCGAGGCGTGATAGCCGGGCGGAAAATCCACCCGGCTGAGGTCGACCGCAAGATCGATCGACGGGAAGAACTGGTAGTTGTCCGCGAATCGTCGCCACGTGTTCATAGTGTCAGATGTTCTGCTGCCGGCCGGCAGCATACGGGACCGGGCGGCGGCTTGGGAACGGAGAAATGCACTTCTCGCCCGCAGCCGTCCACATCTTGGAGTCATCCGCTTCGCGGCGGTCACAAGTCTATGAAACATGCGGGCGAGTGCGGATTTGCTTTCGTGGCGGGCAGTTTGCTGTTTCACTTTCGCCCCGAATGAAGCTGCTTGTGATTGGCTCCGGCGGACGGGAACACGCCCTGGTCTGGAAACTCGCTCAGTCCGCGCGCGTGCGCCAGATCTGGTGCGCCCCCGGCAATGCGGGCATCGCTGCCGAACATCTTGCAGCCAACGACACCCTGGTCGAGTGCGTCCCGATCGGGGCGGAGGACCTCGAACTGTTGCTTGCGTTTGCCCGCAAGCACAGGCCGGACCTGACGGTGGTCGGCCCTGACAACCCGCTGGCCGCGGGAATCGTGGACCTCTTCGAGCAAGACGGCCTTCGCATGTTCGGTCCGAACCGTTCCGCCGCACGGTTCGAGTCTTCGAAGGTCTTTGCCCAGGAGTTCATGGAACGTCACGGCATTCCCACCGCCCGCGCCGGGACGTTCAGCGAGTTTGGGGCTGCTTCCCGGTTCGCGTCCGGTCTGGGGGGGCGCTGCGCTGTCAAGGCGGACGGCTTGGCCCTTGGCAAAGGCGTGTTGATTTGCCGCAACATGGAGCAAGCCGATCAGGCGATCGAGCAGATTCTCGTGCGGAAGGCGTTCGGCCCCGCCGGGGCCCGCATCGTGATCCAGGAGTTGCTCGAAGGAACGGAAGTCTCGCTTCATGCCCTGTGCGACGGGAAGACGGCCAGGCTCTTCCCAACCTCGCAGGACCACAAGCGGGCGCTCGACGGCGACCAGGGCCCCAACACCGGCGGCATGGGCACATGCTCGCCCGTCCCCTTTCTGAGCGAGGCCGACCTGGCGTCCGTTCGCCGGACCATTCTCGAACCGTGGCTGCGCGGCTGCGCCGCGGACGGGATCGACTATCGCGGGATCCTGTATCCCGGGCTGATGCTGACCCAGGACGGTCCCAAGGTGCTCGAGTACAACGCGCGGTTTGGCGATCCGGAGACCCAGGTCTACCTCATGCGCCTCGAGAGTGATCTGGCGGACGTGCTCGACGCCTGCGTCTCAGGCGGGCTCGACCGGATCGAAATCAGATGGCGCCCCGAATCGGCGGTCTGCGTCGTGATGGCATCGGGGGGATACCCGGGGAGTTATGCCAAGCACAAGCCGATTCATGGACTCGACGCCGCGGGGCGCCTTCCGAACACGAAAGTCTTCCATGCCGGCACTGCGCGCGAAGCGGACCAGGTGGTGACGAATGGCGGGCGGGTGCTGGGGGTCACGGCGTTGGGGGCCGATCTCGAGAAGGCCCGCGCGGCCGCCTACGCCGCCGTCGACGCGATTCGTTTCGAAGGTGCCCAGTTTCGCCGCGACATTGGCATGAAGGCTCTAGCCCGGTGATTCCTTCCGCTGGAAGGTGGCGCGGGCCTCGTAGAGGGCGATCCTGGAGGTGAAAGGCAATGCGGTCAGGTCCGTACTATTGACAAATGGCACGGGGTGGAGGGTTGTTGTCGAGGATGATCGAGCTGAGGTTGCGGGCCTTCGAGGCGGGGGTTTCCGGAGGTCGCAGCCGGTCACTTTCCGGGGTTCGGTCTGTGTTCCGTCCTGAATCGGCACTGCGCGCTGGCAGCAACGGGCCATGATCCCGTTGAAATGCAGAGACAATAGGGTCGCATCTAAAGAGTTGATTCCGCTGAAAAAGCTCCTCACGGTTTTCTAGGCTTGGGCTTGGCGGCGGGGGCGGCCAAGCGGTGCAGGCGCAAGTCGGAGCGGCCGAG
>Ga0116149_1004904_pt1 | contig 12850 bp, 12 predicted proteins | sample AD_UKC057_MetaG_FD_89787 | JGI IMG/M metagenome (GOLD analysis project Ga0116149, IMG submission 89787) | Active sludge microbial communities of municipal wastewater-treating anaerobic digesters from USA - AD_UKC057_MetaG | ecosystem: Engineered > Bioreactor > Anaerobic > Digestate | place: USA...
AACCGCCGCAACAGCAGCTCCGGACTCACCTCGAGCGCCGCAGCCACCTCGGCCTCCGGGAGCTCGCTGAAGAACCACAACTCGGCCAACTCGACACACGGCCCGCCAAACCAGTCGAATTGGCGGCGGAGTTGCCGCATCAGCGCATCGTTGTCGACGCCGCGGCCCCCACTGGGCTCTGATTCCGCCACGCCCGAGCACTGATCGCACGGCCCTTCCCCCGGGCTCTCGAGCCTTCCACGTCCGATCCGACGCACTTCTTCCGAGGCCACACGGAGCAGCCAGACCTGGCAGGACGGCGCGTCCATGACCTCGTTGATCTCGCCAACCGCACGAATAAACGTGCGGCGGCACATCTCCGGAACCTCGGATTCCGTGAGAGCGGGGGCGGCGAGAAACACAAAACGCCCAATCCCGTCATAATGAGATTCAAGCAACTGATCCCAGGCGGATTCCTTCCCCGCACGACAACGGGCGATCAGACTCCTGTCGGTAGAGATCTTCACTGCATACTAAGTAACGACGATTGCTTACGCCGAGTATGCAGAGATGTTCTCCAGCAAGCAACAAGAACTTTCAGAAAAACGCAGTCATGAATTAAGCGGGTTCATGCAGGACCCGCTAAACACGGTCTATGAGTGAGTTATTCACATGCAGGACAATTCACGGAGACTCGGGCGTTGCATTGATCTGCAAGATCCGCCCGTCGCCGAGGACCGCCTGGCCTTGGACCGCCGATTGACGGACCAGGTCCTTGAACGAATCGAGGAGGCCATCGGCGCGCCGTTCGATCTGGGTGGGACTTGCGATCGGGCGGTTGGTCAAGACGAACTGCCCGCTCAGGCGAACGGACTGGTTGAGCGAGCGATTGGTGCCCCTGACTTCAAATGCGAGGTCTTTGAGGTCTGATCTCGATCCCACAGATGTCGGTCCCTGGGTGGGGGGCGCTGCCATTCTCGGCTGTCCTGCCGTGAAGCCCTTGCGGGCAGCCCTCGCGCCGGGCGGGACCGCCCCCTCTTGTGCAGTCCGGCGGCCCCGAAGCGCAGTGCCGACCTCGACGGTTTCCATCATCGGTTTGGCCGCAGCCAGAAGGGTCCCCTCGTAAACCGAGCCATCGGCGTCGACGATGCGGATTGTCTCTCCGTCGCCTTCGATCCGGAATCGGCGCAGGACAGGCAGAGCGCCGGCAACCCCAAAGCTCGCCGGATCGCCCGTCTTGAAAGCCACGCCCCTTTCGGAATGTGACGGGGCGGTGCTCGGCGCGGACGCCAGGACAGCGGGCGGCGTCGGCCCGTCGGACGTTCTGGCGAGGGGCAATTCCGATGGGGTGGGGTGGGCGGCCATGGGCGGCGGCGGAACCGTTGCGAGGACTTGCGCATTGTCGATGGGCTCGACTTTGCGGGCCACTTCGAGTGTCGATTCGAGGCGGGGGTGTCTGACCATCCAGAGCGCGCCGGCGATCACGGCGACCAGAGCCGCGCCCGTCCATGCCCATCGCATCCAACCCCCAATCCAACCAGAGTGCTGCGGACGCGCCTGCGCCGAGACGGGCTCATAATGACGGCTGACCGCATCCAGAAGGAAGCGTCGCGTATGCGGCGGCAGCGTGGGCGGCGGGCCTAATCGCCTTCGACGCTCGGCGGCGTAGGCCGTCAACCGGTCGTGGACTGCTGGTTTGCGTTCCTGGGCCATGTCGTCAGTTGATTGGACGGCAAAAAGGTCTGAGTCCTCCTATCGATCGAGACGCGGGCGACTTTCGAGGTCCTGGACCAGCCGTTCGAGCCGATCAAGGCACTTGCTGAGTCGGGAGCTCACCGTTTTCACGTTCAGTCCGAGTGTTCGCGAGATTTCTTCATAGCTCAGATCGCCGAAATAGCGCAACTCGATGACCTCCCGGCATCGTTCCCCCAGCAGTTCGAGGCAGCGCCCGAGCATCTGCATCTGTTCGGTGCGCACGAGGGCCGCGTCAGGTTGGGGATCGGAGCTGGGGATGGGCGGAGCCGGTCCATGCTCGGGATCCTCGGCATCGAGTGGGACAGGCGCGCGCCCGCCGCCGCGCTTGGCCGCCATCTGACGTTCCCGATAGTCCCGGCCTTTGTTGGCTGCGATCCGGAAGAGCCAGGTCTGCAATGAACTTCCGCCGCGAAAGGAGGCGAGCTTTCGAATGGCCGACAAGAAGGTCTCCTGACAGACTTCCTCGACATCTTCGCGGGAGAAACCGGGGCTGAGTTGGAAGATGAAGCGACCGACGGAAGGATAGTGTCGCTCGAACACCTCCTCCCATGCGAGCGAGTCGCCGAGCCGACAGCGCTCCACAAGTTGCGCCTCGTCTGCCGGACTCTCTCTGGGTGGTTCTAAGGAAAGCCTTTGCAATTGATGCCGGAGTGCTTCACCGTTTTGACATGTCGTCGCCGTTGGCGCTCATCTTTTACGAAAGCCTGCTGATCGGCAACCAATTGATGAACCGGTTGCAGGATCTGGGCTATCGGGTCGTGGTCCTTTCGGATCTTACCAAGCTGACCGAGCAGGCTGCCGAGACCAGGCCGCTGGTCTTCGTGGCCGAGTTGGGCGCCATGACCGAGCGCGTCTGCGCCGCCGTGCACGGTCTCCGAGCCGATCCGGAGACCCATCATGTCCCGATCCTGGGCCTTCTTAAGACAACCGACAGGAAGGAAGGCGAGGCATTGACCCTGGCCGCGCAACAGGCCGGCTTCACCCTCGTCGCGCGCGAACACGGCTTCCTGGCTCAATTGCCTCAATTGCTCGAACAGGTTCTGGAAATCTGATGGGACGAGCGTGCCCCCGCGACTGCGGGGGCGGGTGAGGGGGTCAATGTGACGACGAGGCGCGCGAGCGCTCTTGGGCCATCAATCGGGACAAAAGCAGAGCCATCTCGAGGGCTTGCTCGTAGTTCAAGCGCGGATCGACCTGGCTGCGATAGGCACGCGCCAAGTCGGCCTCCGTGACGCCGCTCGCCCCTCCGACGCACTCGGTCACGTCGTCCCCCGTCAATTCGAAGTGAACTCCCCCGAGGTGAGTGCCGCCCTCCTGCAGGATGTGAAAGGCCTTTTCCAGCTCGGCAAGGATCCGATCGAATCGCCGGGTCTTGACCCCGCTGCTGAGCGATTCGGTGTTCCCGTGCATCGGATCGCAGCTCCAGAGCACAACTTGGCCCGCCCGCCGCACCGCATCCACAACCGGCGGCAACAGCGACTCGATTTGGTCCGCACCGAATCGCGTGATCAGGGTGAGCCGCCCGGGCTCGTTCCTGGGGTTGAGCCGTTCGCAGAGGGCGACCACCTCGTCGGTTGAGATTGCACCGCCCAGCTTGATGGCAATCGGGTTCTGAATACCGCGAAAATACTCGATGTGCGCCCCGTCCAGCGCCCGGGTCCGGTTGCCGATCCAGGGCAAATGCGTGGCCAGGTTGTACCATCCTTCGCGCCGCGGGACCCGGCGCGTCTGGGCCTGTTCGTAGAGCAAATGCAGGCCCTCGTGGCTCGTGAAGAAATCGACCTGGCTGCTGTCGCCCAGGGTTCCTCCGGTGAGGGTCTCCATGAACCGGAGCGATTCGCCGATGGATTCAACCATCCGGGTGTACTCGGCGGCCAGAGGCGATCTGCGCACAAACCCCAATTCCCAATACTCGGGGTGGTGCAGGTCCGCAAACCCGCCATCGATCAGAGCGCGGATGAAATTGATGGTCAAGGCTGAGCGCTCATAGCCTCGCAGCAGCAGTTCCGGATCCGGTGTGCGGTCCGCAAGGCTGAAATTCGCCCGATTGATCATGTCGCCCCGGTAGGCCGGCAGCGTCACCCCGCTTCGAGTCTCCGTGTCAGCCGAGCGCGGCTTGGCGTATTGACCCGCGAACCGCCCCAGCCGGATCACGCGCTTCTTGCCCCCTTGCACCAGGACCAGGCTCATCTGCAGCAGGATCTTGAGCTTCGCCGCAATCGAGTCCGATTCGCAGTCCTCGAAGCTCTCGGAACAATCTCCTCCCTGGAGCAGAAACCGCTCGCCCATGGTCGCCTCAGCCAACTGGCGGCGCAGGCTCTCAATCTCCCAACTGGTCACCAGCGGCGGCAGCCGGGACAACCGCGCCAGGGCCGAATTAAGCGCCTCCGGATCCGGGTAAGCGGGTTGCTGAGTCACCGGCTTGCGTTGCCACGAATCGGGCGCCCAGGCGTCTCCCAGCCCCCCGCTCTGCATGTCTGTTGTCAATTGCGCTTCCACAAAGCACTGTAGCATCCCCATTCCCGCCGCGAATGTAAAGCCGCCAGCCACGCCAGCAGTTCCCACTTTGCGTGTGAGGCCTTGACGCCGGGTGAGGGCACCCGGCATCCAACACGCTTTGATGCTCAGGGTGTAGGCCGCGTGCCCTCACGCGGCGCGAGGACAGACATCGGTGCAAACGCCGGGTCGGGGGACCCGGCCTGCACCGCGTGCGGGTTAGCCATCACGGCCTCAGCTCGATCCGGTACACCGCCGTCTTAGTCCGAACGATGAGGGCCTTGCCCGCCACGGCCGGCGACGCCATGAAACCGTCGGCCAGGAGGTTCTCCGCGAGTTTCCGGTATGTGCGTCCCGCCGCAAGCACCGTGGTCTTGCCCTCCTCGCTGAAGCAATAAATGCGCCCCTCGGCGCCCAACAACGACGCGGAGTAATTGCCGCCCACGCGCTCGTTCCAGAGCACCTTTCCGGTCAGCGCTTCCCAACAGGTGGCGACGCCGTTGTCGTCGATCCCGTAGAGCAGGTCGTCGAGCAGCAGGAGGGACGGCTTCTTGGGCACGTTTCTCTTGGCTCTCCAGACCACCTCCAAAGCCATTCCGGGGTCGGCGTCCGCATTCGCATCGAGGATCTCACCCGGCTTGCCGGGGCGGATCGCCAGGACCTGTCCGCTCGACCAACCGGTGGCGACAAAGACCAGTCCGTGGCCCACCACGGGTCGTGTGCTGGCGGAGTGGCTCGTCCGCTCCTCGACGCGCCACAGCTCCTGGCCGCTTGCGGGATCATAGGCGTACACGGCCTTCGCGCCCTGGCTGAGCAGAGTCGCGCGTCCGTCGAGAACCGCCGCGTGACAGGTGCCGAAAGCCTTGCGCAGGTCGCCTTCGAGCTCGGGCTTGCCCGTCGAGTCAAGATCCCGAAAGTCGATCGAGCGGTCGCGTCGCCATGCGGTCTGGCCGGTCCGCTTGTCCAACGCGACGACGAACTGGTGATCGCTGCCGTCGAAGTTCTGGATGAAGAGGTCGCCATCGAGAATGGGCGAGGATCCGGCGCCGCGGAAATGATTGCACACAAAATCGCGGCGCTCCCACAGCACTCGACCGGTCGCAGTGTCCAGGCACGCGGTTCCCGGCGAACCGAAGGTGACGTACACCCTTCCCTCCTCGATCACGGGCGTCGGCGAGGCGTATGTGTTGAACCGGTGCGCGAATTGCGGGGCCTCGACATCGAACAGCCTCAAATCGTGTGTGATCCGTCCGGAATCGAGATCCAGACAGACCGCGGACAGCCGATCGCCTTCCTCGGTCGCCGTGCTCATCCAGACTTGCCCGCCCCACACGACCGGCGATGACCACGCGCGTCCGTGAATCGGCGTCTTCCATCGGATGTTCTGCTGTTCGCTCCACTCGATCGGCAGTCCGACGGACGCCGAGGTGCCGTCCCCGCGCGGTCCCCGGAACTGGGGCCAAGGCTCGAGGGCGGCCAAACACAGCCAGGCGGATCCAACTGATGCGGCGAACAGGATGCGACCGAGAGTCATGCGGGCGCACCGTACCAACAGGCGCCCCGTCGGCCCAGCGAATTCAGTGCATCCGCTTGTGTCTTGTGTTCGGGCGCGGCCTCACCTAGGCTTTGCGGCTGCCATGAAACTCAAGCCGCTTCTGACCCTGGGCCTGATCCTTTTCGTCGTCGAGTGGGCCTGCGCCCCCAGCCACGCGCAGCAGCACCGGGCCACGCACCTGGGCAACCCGAACACGCGATTCGCCCCGCCGCTGAAAACGCCCGAGGATCTCCGCGCCTTGTTCCAGAACCCGCGGTTGCAGGCCGATATCGGCGCGATTCTCGCCCAATCGGACTGGCAGGGGAATCAGGAGGATCTTCGCAGCGCCGCCGCCACAGCCGACATCCGCGCGCTGCGAATCCCGCCCGGCACGCGGCTGCCCGCCATGTCCACGCGCAAGAAGGGCCAGCCCGTGCTTCTCAAGGACGTTCTTTGGGCCGGGAAGAAGCCGTTCGAGGCCTACGAGTTCAAGTTCATATCGAACGATCAGCGCTACCGTGTGGTGACTCCCAAGGCCTGCAGCAATTTCTGGGTCGAGCGCCTCGAACGCGAATTGCATCCGGGCCTCGAGGTGATCAAGACCTTCACCGAGGCCACCGTCTGCGCCCCATTCGAGACCCGCATCGTCGTGCGCAACACCGGCAAACGCGAGATTCTCCGGATTCGATTGGCCGACACCCTCCCGCCCGGTCTGAAACTGGTCGAGGATCAGACCCCGCTGGCTTGGGAGATCGGCAGCCTCGATCCCTCCGAAGGCCGGGAGTACCGGTTCAAGGTTGTGGCCGCGGCCCCGGGCTCCTACACCAACACGGTCCAGGTCACGTCCTTCGACGGAGGCAACTTCCAAGCCAAGGCCGTGGCTGCGGTCGGCGCACCGGCCCTCGGGCTGGCCTGCGACGCCCCGCGCGAAGTATTCGCCGGACGCCCCGCCGAGGTCTGTTTGACTCTCACGAACACCGGCAGCGCCCCGGAACCAACGGCCACCCTGGAATTGCTCATTCCCCAGGGCGCTGCGTTCGTCGCCGCGACTGAAGGCGGTGCGCAGACGGGCGACCGGCTCGTCTGGGAGATTCGGGACTTCGCCCCGCAGGCGTCGCGCAAGGCTTGTGCGACATTCACGCTCGCCCAGCCGGGTTCGCTTGCGTTCAACGCGTCGGCCCGTGGGGGATGCGCCCAGCCCGTGCAGACGCAATGTGCCACCCGCGTCAGCGGCATCCCGGCGATCCTCGTCGAGGTGATCGATCTCGAAGACCCCATTCTGGTGGGCAATTCCGTCACGTACGACATCCAGGTAACCAATCAGGGATCCGCCACCCTCACCCAACTCAAGATCGTCTGCACCCTCGCCGAGGGGCAGGAGTTCGTCGAAGCATCCGGGGTCACGCCGGCTCAGGCCCAAGGCCAGACGGTCACGATGCAGCCGCTGGCCGCGCTCGAACCGAAGGCCGTGGCTTCGTGGCGTGTCGTGGCCAAAGCCACCCAGGCCCGCGACGCGCGCTTCAAGACCGAGGTTCTCGCCGATCAATTCCAGCGGCCCGTCGAGGAGTTCGAGGCGACTCAGCAGTACTGACCGCGCGCGACGTTTCACCTGCAAGCGCTGACGCCAACATCCGGGCCAGGCCGGTCATGAACGGACGAATTGCAGCCTGACGCCGGCTCCAGACCAAGCGCAGCGGCATCGCGAGTTCACGCAGCGCGGGCAGGCTCAACCGAGTGACCGCTTCGTCGATGAACTCCGACTTCGCCCAGACCGGCAGCACCGCGGCCATCCCCAGACCCTTGACTGCCGCCGCGGCTTGGACCAAAGACGTGCAGCGCAGCCGGACGTTCAGTCGGACGCGATTGTCCGCCGCCCAATCCGCCAGCGCCACGCTCACTGTGCTGTTGCCTTCCAGCATGGCCACTGGGACTTGGGACAGCAGTTGCGCCGGCGTTGCGGGTTGGCCTTTGGAAAACGCGGCGCGCGGCACGAACAACGCATACTCGACTGCCCCGACCGGCAGGCTCGAATAGCCCGAACCGACCGCCGAACGCCGCAGCAGGCCGAAGTCCAGCCGCCCGTCGCGCAACCGTCTCGTGATTTCTTCCGATTGCAGATTGTGCAGCGTGAGCGCCAGCTTCGGATCGGCCTCGAGCAACGGCTTCAACTTCGGTGTCAATAGCCACACCAACACGCTCTCGCCCGCGCCGAGGTGAACCTCCATCAACTGCCCGCCGCAACGCCGCTCGAAGTCATCGAGCCGGGTCAAGGTCGGGCGGGCGATCTCGATGAGCGCGCGCCCAGCGGCGGTGAGTCGGAACACGCCGCGCCTTCGTTCGATCAGCGGCGCACCGAAGAACTCTTCGAGTTCCTTGAGCTGGCGGCTCAACTGGCTCTGTCGCACCGCATCGCCTTGCGCCGCCGCGCTCAGCCCGCCGGCATCGGCGATGGCGATGAAGCTCGCCAGACGATCGAGCGACAACCCGCTCCGCGCCAGCAACGCACTGCTCATGCCCGCCTTATCGCATGACCACCCAGTCAAGTCACTTGCGGAATTTGCCATCGACCGTTTGCCGCCCCCCGATTACGGTACCCACCACGAACGACATCAAGACGAAGCGGTTTATGTTCACTTCGCTCGCCATTACCAACTTCAAAGCATTCGCGGACACCCAGGCCATTCCGCTGCGACCGATCACGCTGGTTTTCGGCGCGAACAGTTCTGGAAAGTCGAGCATCATCCACTCACTGCTGTATGCGCGCCATGTCTGGGGGCATGGAGACTGCGACGCCCACCTGCTGGCGGGGGGCGGCGAGGGGGTGGACCTCGGTGGTTTCTGGAACCTCGTTCACGCCCACGAGACAGACCGGCCTGTTGGAATCACCGTTGAATTCAGAGTACCCCAAGACGCCGACGAGGGGCTTCGGAGGCTAGCGGGAGATCGACCTTTGGCTGCAACCGTCTGGATCGGCACAGAGACCCCGGCGCAAGACGAGCCAAGCTCGGCTGCGCAACCTCGCATTCAGAGAGTTGAGGTTCGGGGACAGGAAAAGCTGCTGCTCAGCTATTGCTTTGTCGCCCCTGCCCGATTCCGTTACGGACACGTGGAACCTTGCGTTGTGGTGCCGTGGGTCACTTCATTTGACCGACTTCCTCAATCCTCCCTCCAGCTCGCCGAAGGCGCTCCTGCCTACGAAGGGGATGAAATCCGCAAGCAACTCATTGATGCGATTGCCGCCTTACGAGCGGGCCCGGCAGAGCTGGTCGAAGAGCTGAAACGCCACGAGTATCAATGCGAGGGTAGTTGGCTGCTGTCAGCACTTGCTGCCCGCCGCCGCCGGGATGCCCAGGCGCGCGTCAACGCCCAGGCGGACCTGGAACGCGAGGAGCCAACGGAGTTAGGGGACGAAAGCTGGGAGTGCGGGGTTGTTGAACTGGACTCGCTGCGTCACGAGCTTGCGGAGCAGTTGTTCGCGCGCCCGCTCGTGCACGTGGGGCCGCTTCGGCGGTGTCCACCGCGGTTCCTCGCTGAGGCCATCGGCGGGACCCCGGCTGGAGCACCTCCCGGTGTTTCGTGGGAACGAATCGCCAGCTCGGTTTCCGTGAGAGCTGCCGTCAACGAGGGCTTGCAACAGATTGGGCTGCAATACCAGCTTGAACCACGCGAATGGAGGGATTCGAAGAACCCCCGGCGTTATCTCCGCGAGCTGCTCTTACTTGATAGCCATGGACGAGAACTCGGGCCACGCGATGTCGGCTTTGGGGTGAGCCAGGTCATTCCCGTGATTTCCGAAGCGCTAGGCAGGGAAAGCTCGCTAGTGGCCATCGAACAACCCGAGCTGCACCTCCACCCCGCCCAGCAGTCGGAACTGGGCGACATCTTCCTCAAAGCCGCACTGCCAGCAGGCGAGACAAGGAACCAGTTCATTCTCGAAACTCACAGCGAGCATTTGATTCTGCGGATCATGCGGCGGATGCGGGAAACGTACGAGAAACGCCTGCCCGCAGGACTGCCGTGCGTTCTGCCCGAGCACGTCGCGGTAGTCTATGTGGAGCCTGATGGACCCAGAAGCATTGCCCGTGAGATGCCCTTGAACGAGCGCGGTGAGTTGGTGAAACCTTGGCCCGGCGGGTTCTTCGAGGAAGGCCTCAAGGAGGTGTTAGCGTGAGCCTGCTCCATGAGGTTGCCTTGACGCCTGATGTCTTCCGCGAGGACGGCTACGTCCAACCGGGGATTTGCCGGGTCTGTCTCGACTTCTTGCGCCCGATTCTGCTCGAAGAAACGCTCGTCCGCAATCTGCGGGATGGGGCCTGGGCACGGCAGTTCCTGGAATCGGATGGCGGTTGGCACCCGTCCGGCAGGGAGCTGGTCAAGAAACTCGTCGAACGGAAGCGACTCGTCCTGGCGGGTTCCGAACTGGAGGGTCCCGTTTGCAGCGACGCCGATTGGAGACAGGAAGCCCTGCTTTCCCACAGGCGATCTCCATTTGCGGCGGTGATCGTGGGGGCAAAGCTCCTGAGCGATGTGCCAGAGCGAGATGTTGTGTGCTCGGCGGAAAGAGTCCATAGATCTCGATGGTGGGCAGTGCGCGGCTGTTCGATTCGACTCTCCCGGCATACGGACAAGTATCTGGAGGCTCTCGCCCTGCCTTTGCGGTTTGCGAACTCTTTGCTGTTCATCGATCCTCACCTGGACCCTTCCCAGCCGCGCTATGGCAAGTTTTGGCGGTTGATCGAAGGCGCTCGGCGGACCGGCATCCAGCCTGCCATCGAGCTTCACCGGGTGTGTTACGAGGGGAGTGGCGAGAAACGTCGGATTCTCAAATGCGAAGAACTCCGCCATCGATTCTCGAGTCTGGACGGAGGGCTGCGCGCCTCCGGCCTGCGTGCCTGCGTTCACGTGTGGGATGACTTCCACGATCGCTACCTGCTTTCGGACCTTATCGGAATCGTGCTGTCCAACGGCTTTGATGAGTCACCTAACGGCCAGGCCAAGACCACATGGTCCCGCCTTTCACGGTCTGATCTGGAGGACGTCTTCAAGGAATTCAGCCGCAGCAGCGGCAGGCACGAACTGCGATACGAATTCTCCGTGCCCAACCACTAGACAACTACCCATGCTGACATCACTTTCGATTGGGAATTTCAAAGCGTTCGGCGAGATCCAGACCATTCCCATCCGCCCGATCACCCTCATTTTCGGCGCCAATAGCTCCGGCAAGTCGAGCATCATCCACAGCCTCCTGCTGGCAAATCATGCGCTGGAGACTGGAAATTGGAGTGTCCACCGCACGGCCCAAGGCGGCGACTCGATGGATCTGGGTGGCTTCGGCGCCTACGTTCATCGCCACGACTTGGCCACCCCGGTTACGTTGGGCTTCGGCCTCTCGACGGCAGAGGATCGTTTGGACACCCACCTGAGTCTTCGTGTCGGCACATCGGTCTCACTGAGACTCGATATTGGGAGTGAGGTGGACAACCTCGGCAACCGCCTTCGCGAAGGAGCGCCCAGCATTCTCCGTGGATCCCTGAGAGTCGGAGAAGGCGAACCGGTGAACTTCGTCAATCGAAGGAGCAAGTCGGTCTTGGAGACTTTGGATTCTGACAATGAGGGCGCGCTGCTCGAATGGGATCGCGGCGGCTACAGCGTGGATTGCCTCCAGGCTGATCATCCTGCCGCGAATGGGCTCGCCGGGCCGAGGGAATCCCGCCGTGACGAATCTCTGGTGCTGCGGGACGTCCCAAGGCACCGAGCCAGCCTCGAATGGCAAAGGCCTTATGTCGATGTCAGCCTGGAAATTGGTGCTGGGGACTTGATCCCATGCAGACTCAAGTACTTCGGAAAGGATGAAGACCTGAAGGCCCAGTTGTTCCGGCCGAGCCTGCCCGACAATGCCGTTGATCCAAGATGCCGGGTCATACGTTCGTTGGAACATCTCGTGCAGGACGTAAACCGAGTGGTCAGCGATGATCTCAAGACACTGCAGTATCTTGGCCCCTTACGCTCCTTCCCGGCGAGATACTTCGAATTGGAGGACTCGAATGATCCGAACTGGGCAGCCGGTGGGGCGTCTGCGTGGGATGTGCTGCGTCTTGACGACGCTATCCGCACCAAGGTTAACGAATGGCTGGGGACCAAGTGGCTCCAGACGCCTTATGATCTGACAACAAAATCGTTCCTCAACCTGGAAGCCGCGCGGCGGGCAATCGCCGACGAGCTCTTCGCGCTTCGAGAAGACTTCCCGCGGAAGGAGCAGTTCAAGACTGAGGAGCCCGCAGCCGAACTGGTCGACCTACTCCTTCGCAACGGGAGTCTGGAATGGCGGCGGTCACTCGCACTCCAAGACCGATGCAACGGAACCACGGTTTCGCACCGCGACGTTGGTCTTGGCATCAGCCAAGTCATACCGGTGCTGGTCCATAGCTGCGCCGGCAAGAAGAAGCTCGTGGCAATCGAACAACCCGAACTTCATCTTCACCCCGCGATGCAGGCCGAATTGGGTGACGTCTTCATCGAGTCGGCCCTGGGCGAGCGGAAGAACACGTTCCTGCTCGAAACGCACAGCGAGCATCTGATCCTGCGGATCATGCGGCGGATTCGGGAGACGCACCTGGGCAAGTTGCCCAAGGAAAAGAACCTCCCCCCGGTTAGGCCGAGCGACGTCGCGGTCCTCTACGTGGAAAAACAAGGCCCTCGCAGCATTGTTCGCGAGTTCCCGCTCAACGAGCGGGGAGAATTAGTCAAAGCCTGGCCGGGCGGGTTCTTCGAAGAAGACTTGCGGGAGGTCCTGGGATGAGTCTCCTGCTCGATCTGGCTATAACCCCCGAGGTGTTCGGTCCGGCAGGCTACAGCGCAGCGGAGCGTAGCGACGATTGCCTGTTTCAGTTGGAGCCGATTCTCATGCAGGAGGCGATTGTCCGAGACCTCGCGGACGGGCAGTGGCAGGCATGCGTGAAGGCCTCCGAAGCCAATCTGTCGGTGGCGGGGCTGAAGTTGTTCCGGGCGGTGACCGACCGCATTAGGCCTTGTGAGGCGGTCACATTCCCGAATCCTGAGACACCCGACGAATGGTGTTGGGAGGCC
>Ga0116149_1004910_pt1 | contig 12833 bp, 11 predicted proteins | sample AD_UKC057_MetaG_FD_89787 | JGI IMG/M metagenome (GOLD analysis project Ga0116149, IMG submission 89787) | Active sludge microbial communities of municipal wastewater-treating anaerobic digesters from USA - AD_UKC057_MetaG | ecosystem: Engineered > Bioreactor > Anaerobic > Digestate | place: USA...
AATTCCGGCCTCGGAGCAGAGTTTTTGGGTGATGGCGCAGCCCTCCAGAGTGTCGTGATCGGTCAGAGCGATGCAGGAGAGTCCCGTTTTGAGCGCTCTTTTCACCAGAGCTTCGGGAGTATAAGTACCGTCAGAGTATTGGGAATGCAGATGCAAATCTGCGACAGGTGCGGCGGTGTTCACTTTACTCATTGTCCCGATTATTCTTCTACACTCTGGCGCGAGGGCCTCAGGGTATCGCTCCGAACCTTGTCGAGGATACCGTTTACAAACTTCCCGCTGTCTTCCGTGGAATATTTCTTGGCAATATCCACCGCTTCATTGATGCTGACAACCGGGGGAATATCGTTGCGATATTTTATTTCGTAAGCCGCCAGGCGCAGGATATTCCGATCTACTGCCGCCATCCGCCGCAAATTCCAATTCTTGGCGCATTGGGCAATCGTCCGGTCCAGTTCATCCAGATGCTCCAGGACTCCCTTGACGAGACTTTCCATAAAATCTTTGGCTGCCAGGTCCTGCAAAGTCGGCGGCGGCAGTTCCTGTTCGCTTTTGGAAGCCCAGATGGCCTTGGCTTTATCGTCATAAAACGCTCCGACCCGATGGACATCCCAGAAAGACCGCAGCTCTTCCTCAACTTCTTTTGAGGAATTCAAATCCAACTGATATAGAAACTGAACGGCACGCTCACGCGCCAGCCTGCGATTATTCATTTAGTCTCCCCATTGTACCTGGTGCAAAGTCGGTGCAAATCTTGTGTCTTGTCCGAAGGCCTGTCGAGTTAGACGAGTTTTCTGACCGCGGCAAAACCTCCCACACCAAAGAGGAGATTCGGTAACCACGCACTCAGCCAGGGGCTCATGTAACCGCCAGCCCCAAGGGCTAAACTTACCTCGTTCAACAAAAAAAAGCAAAAACAAATCACGATGCTACTGGCCACTCCGACAAAGACATTTCGGCGTCCGCCCTGTAGACTGAAAGGTAAAGCCACCAGCACGACCACGATGCAGGTGAAGGGAGAAGCCAGCCGGGAGTGGTAGAGCGTTTTGATGCGGCGGATGAGCTGGTCATCCGTCCCGGCATGGGATTTGAGATAGAGCCGTATCTGCGAGAGGCTCAGATGGGCTTTCCGGGCCGATTTAAAGGAATCAAAATTGCTGATAAAAATCTCCGATTCAATCTGCCGGGGCGTATCATCTATCTGAGGCAGGGAAAGCTCGGGATATCTCTCGGGGACCGGCAGGCTGATCCGCTCCTCCTCTCCTTCGTAAGGATAGGTGAAAACCTGCGCGTTTTTGAAGACCCAGGCTTCGGATATCCATTGGGCGCTCTCGGCCATGATTTTTACCGTGTCGCCCCTGGCCCGGCTCCTGTCCACGATGGAGAGCGGCTCGGGTACATCGGTTTCCGGGCGGCGGATAAATTCCACGCTGGGGCTCTCCATCCGCATTTCTTTGACATGGTATTTGCCGATATTCCAGACGCGCCCATCCGTCGTATTGATGAAATTGATATTCTCGAAGACCTGAGCCGTTTCGAGCTTCCTCCCCTTGCGGATGCTTTGGGCCACTCTCTCTCCCTGAGGCGCCCACTCTTCGTTCAGATAAAAGAGCAACACTCCCAGGAGCGCAGCCACCACCAGATACGGAGCGCAAATCCGCCAGATATTGACCCCGGCCGCGCGGATGGCCACCAGCTCATTATGGCGGGAGTGGTTGGAAATCGCGTAGAGCAGCGCCAGAAGCAGGGCCGGCGGCAGGATCATCACCAGAAGCTGCGGTATCTTGGCCAGACTGTAAAGCAGCACCCCCGTCACTCCGGCCTCGTTGCGGCGCAGATCATCCATGCAGGAGAAGAGGTCGAAAGTCATGTAAAAGGCCAAACCTCCTGCCAGGCAGAAAAAGAGAGGGACCAGGAGCTCCCTGAGCAGATATCTGTCGATTAAGCGCATCAATTATACAATGTAAAAAGTAGAAAAATTGAGAATGACCTTGAAAGCCATTCTCAATTCTTCACTATTGGCTCTCTCAAGCGAAATGCCATTTATTTATCTTTGGCGCAGAACTGAGCCTTCAGCCCGAAGAGCAGCATCACGACCCCAAAGAGCAGCATCGCGCATCCCCAGTAGATGTTCATATTCATCCCCAGGGATTTGGCATACATCTCCGCGCCGGAGGTGCTCCAGCCATAAATCCCCAGGATCAACCCCATCAGGATAAACATGGCACCAATCGGAATTCGAATATCAGCACTCATCTTTCTATCTTCCTTTCTTCTACCTGAATATGATGTTCAAAACTATGGTCACCGCCAGCACGGCTCCGCCCAGATAAGCCGGTTGCTTGTACCAGGGGATTCCGTCTTCTTTGGGTTTGGGCGTGAGCGAATAGACCAGCCCCTTGAGCTCTTCAGCCTTCTTGGTCTGACGGGTCGCCAGCGAGACAACAATGGTCACGACAAAGCAGGTCGTCCAGGCATAAATAGCCGTCCAGAAGTTTTGAGCCATCTCGCTCGGATACGTATGAAGCACATCGAAATTCATAGCGAGGTAGCCGCCCTTGATGCCCACCTCGGAGCCGTAAGGCAGAGTCAGCCCGTGGTGGAGAAGTGCCGCCAGGGTCCCGCAAACCAATCCGATAAAGGCACCATGCCCCGTCGCTCTGCGCCAGAACATACCCAACATAAAGGTGGCAAAGAGCGGCGCATTCACGAAGGCAAAGACCAACTGGAGGATATCCATGATGTTATTGAAGCGGGTCGCGGCATAGGCGGCCCCCATCGAGAGGAGGATGCCTCCCACCGTCGCATAACGTCCCATCCAGAGGGAATGTTTATCCGGGGCGTGTTTGCGGATATAGGATTGATAAATATCGTAGGTCCAGACCGTGTTGAAGGCCGTCGTATTGCCCGCCATACCGGACATGAAAGAGGCCATCAGCGCGCAGAGGCCCAGGCCCAGGAGACCCGCCGGGAAATACTTGTGGAGCATCATCGGAATCACCAGGTCATAATCCAGCTCGACAATCGGCTTGCCGGTCTTATCCAGAATCGGCTGGCCATCACTATGTTTCTTGAAAACGATAACGCCTTTTTTGCCTCCCTCAGGGGTCTCTACAATGCTCTTCTCATCAATCTTGGGCGGGACCAACCCTCGTCCTCCCAGAGCCGTCAGCTCTTCCATGCTCGGCACGTTGTGAGCGGCCAGACGCTGGGCAAGCTCCGGGTTACTCTTTTCAATCTGCAGCGTCATCGCCGATTTGACCTCGGTCCTGGGCTGCAACGCCTTATCGGCCAGCGGCGCAATGCCGATCGCCAACATACCGGGCAAAATCACCAGGAGCGGGAAGAGCATCTTGGGGATGGCCGCGATGAGCGGAGTTCTGCGAGCCGCGCTCATATCTTTGGCGGCCATGGCACGCTGCACCACCAGGAAATCCGTACACCAATAACCAAAGCTCAATACGAAGCCCAGGCCCATCACCAGACCGAACCACTCCACACCCATCGGGTTGCTGGCGGCATCCCCCATATATTTCCAGGAGTGAGTCAGCGCATCGGGGTTCATGCTCTCGGAGAGAATCTCGGAGCGGAACCAGCCTTCCTGAGCCAACCGTGCCTTCACGCCTTCCCAGCCGCCGACGTTCTTCAATCCCAGGAATACCAGAGGGATGAACCCGAAAACGATCAGGAAAAATTGAATCACTTCGTTATAGATCGCCGAAGTCAATCCTCCCAGGAAGGTATAGAGCAGCACGATGAAGCCCGAGACCAGCACGCAGGTATTGAAATCCCAGCCCAGGAGCAGGTTCAACAGCTTGCCCATGGCGTACATCGAAATACCCGAAGAGAAAACCGTCATCGCCGCGAAGGAGAGCGCATTGAAGGCACGCGTCTTTTCGTCAAAACGCAATTTCAGGTATTCGGGGACCGACCGGGCCTTGGAGCCGTAATAGAAAGGCATCATGAAGATACCGACGAAGATCATGGCCGGGATGGCGCCAATCCAGTAAAAGTGGCTTGTGGCGATGCCATACTTGGCACCCGAGGCCGCCATGCCGATCACTTCCTGGGCCCCCAGGTTGGCCGAGATGAAGGCCAGCCCCGTGATCCAGGCCGCAATGGACTTACCCGAAAGGAAGAAGTCCGTACTGGTCTTCATATACCGTTTCAGGGTAAAACCGACACCCAGTACAAAAAAGAAATAGATGATCAGGATAGCCCAATCAACTGCAAACAGCTCAAATTTTGGAATCGTATAAGTAAGAGCACTCATAAACTTCGGTCGAGTTTCTCAGGTTTACTCCGGTGTGTCAATATCTGAGAAAGGCAAAAAAGACGCACGCATTGCCTCGCATTGCCTCGCATTGCCTCAAAAACGCGCACCGAAAAGAGAAAGGGGAAGGAGGAGAAAAAAGTGGTTACCTCAAAAAAAACGAACCGAAACAAATGCTAAGAGCCAAACAATTAACGAAGTAGTTGAGACAACGGACTATGATCACAAACATGCCATGACAGCTTCAGCGCGTTCTCAGCATTAGTGCAGCAATTACACCATTATGGAATAAACTCCCCCGAAAATACCATACCAAGGAGTCATGGAAATTACTCCTGTGGTCGATGCCAGGAAGAAACTTTAGCCCACTCATCAAGACCTTAATCCCCTCGGACTCCAGATACAACATGAGGAGAAACTAAAGAAAACTTTTTTTGGTCGAAAGTGGAAACCTTGTACACATCCCTCTGATTTAGACACCAGCAAGAAGCGCTCTTTTTTCAATACAATACGGCTCTGGCGAAAGGGCAAAAAAGAAAGCTAAACCGGCCTACGAATTCATTCTAACGAAGAACCTGATGCTTTCAAATTAAAACCGTTTTCTTTATCTGTTAAATAAATTTTCCGCCAAGACGTAATCGTGGAAAACAGGAAAAATATATTCCGGCAAAGACCAAACAAATCTTCCGCAAACACACTCTCGAATAATCTCACATTTCCGGTACAGCCACAATATAGAGGCTCAGGTTGAAATAAAAGGTATACCAAAATTCCACTAAAAAAAATTAATGTAAATGTAGATATTCTCACTAGAATCCTTTCCATTATCAAAAAGAACATCCCTCCTCCTAAAATCAACTCAAAAAATATTATTCCCCAGCTGAGAAATTCCGTCGCAAATGCCGGGAAACCAAGGTATAAAAAAACTTCTTCTAACTGATAAAAATTTCGAGTTTTACTAAACGCAGTAAAAATAAAAAAAAGACCTGTTAATCGATACATAAAACAAAACATCTGATTATTTCTTTAACTAAAGAACTATTGATCATTTTTTATTTATAAAAATACATTAAATACATTACCCACTGTATTTCTATAATACTCTCCTGATATCAAAAAAGCACACTTCTCTTCCTGTTGCAATCTCAAAAATACTAAAATATCTCCAGGATGACTCCTGAACCTCCGGGAAATTGATCGGTCATCTTTTCGATATATCCTCTGGCAAATCCAAGCGGCAACCAGTTTTGATATGATTCATTCCAATAAAAACGAGCCAGTATCGGAATGGCAGGAAGCGGTTCCTTTCTTTTTACAAAACAGTAAACATCGGCCAAAAGGAAGTCATGAGTTTTCCTAAAGGTCTCCCTCATCGGAGCTGTCTCTCTAAAACACGGGTTTTCAACAACAGAAAAATTCATGGGCCAGTAATCATACTTCTCCGCCTCCGAGTTCTTCTTTTCTTTTTTCAGACGATAGTATTCTTCTCTGTTTTTATCCAACGTCATTCGTATGTCGCTTGTAAATACGCTAAACTCACTTATTCTCTTAATTTCAACCCCGAAATTTAAAGGGACATTTTTTTCAATTTTTTCTAAACGGGATTCCATGGCAGCAGAATCCAGACAAACACCCAGCCAAAAATCTTTATAATAATCACCTCCGGAGGCTTTCAGAATAATTTCATCCCTTAATGTTTCATAAGTTAGATGAAGGTTTTCATTGTTTGTATCTGCTCTCTTTCCTTCTTTTGCGAGCCAGTTGCACAAGAGATTATATTCTAATTTCCACTCAGGTCCCTGTGGTGTCCGAAATTTTAAATATGTTTTTAAATCTCCCTGATTGTAGGCGAGGAACATATTGTATAAACCCGCTTGAAGTTTTTCAGATTGATCTTCCGTCAAGTCTCCAAGCGCTTCCCCTTGAAATTTAATATTGTCGATATATTCCTTAAATGAACTGTTAGTTGAAATTGTCTCATAGGGCAATTCTTTCCACCGGGCTAATATTTTCATTTTATCCTGGTGTATGGCTTCCAACTTGGCTTGATATTCTTTATTAACGACTTCCATTTGTGTATCTTCTGCAAAAGAAAAAATGTTTGTCATTAAAAACATTAAAAGGAAAACTTTAAATGAAAAATGAATAACTCTCATATAAATTATTTTAGTTGTAATACCGTATTCAATTAAAACACAAAAGACCTTCCGGGATTAGAAAATTCCGGGTTTTCCATGGCCATCCAGTCTCCTCGAACCATGCTCATCGGAATCCACTGGGTTGTTTGTTCATCCCAAACCCATTGCACTGCCAGAGATATTACCGGTTCCGGCGGTGAAGGTTTTACAAAAAAATAGAGGCTGACGGACAAAACTTTTTCAGATGCAAAAGAATCTAAATCTTCCATCCCATTGGGATAAAACCTGAAAAAAGGCACAATGTTTAAAATCCCATTGGCTGTAAACATGTTATAAAAGTTCCCCGCCCCGTTATTCATGTTCCACAAAAAGTCCCGGCTTACATAAATACCGGCACGGGCATCCTGATCCAGCAAACTTTTGGTGCCCAGTTTTTTATAAATATTGCGGCTATCCATGCAAATCTTTTGCCAATAATCTTTATAACATGTTCCCTTGCTCTGTTTAAGAACGTTCCATTGAAACAATTCCAAATCGTTTGGAATCTCACCGGGTGCCGCCTCCGGATGAGATTGATACCAGTCCAGCGTGATTTTCTCCCACTCTGTTTCACTGAGTTCATAAGGAATCCCTTCCGGGATTCGGAATTTCTTATAGGCATCGTATGTCCCCCGGCTGTAGGCATCGCACATCGTCACGATAGAAGAAAATAACGTGTCCTTCTGAATCGGCGAAAGCAAATCTTCGCCCGATATGGGTAGACTCTTTAAGTAAGAAAGCAATTTCTTATTGTCAGAGATTGGGATAAAAGACAATTTTTCCCATGATAGCAGTATGCTTCTCGTCTCATGTATGTTGAACGGGATGTCGTGACTAAAGCGATTTTTGACAGAAAAAAGAACAACCAGCAAGATCGGGATGAGCATCGCCAATAGTGGATACACATCTTTTTTTGAATTTTTTTGATCCATTATTTTTGTCTACACTTCTCTATGCCACTAATTTCAGAACAAGGAACCTACTCGGCAGCAACATGATAGGGATATATACCTAACAGGCAATTGTTTTCGTTACAGCATGATCGGCTCTTTATCATACATCCTTTGTTCCCTCCTGGGTCAGGACAATATCCACAATAACTATATGTTATACTTGACTGATAAGGATAATAGTCCACTTTCCCACATAACCACCCGCCTGGAGGAATTATGCCACCATCCCAAGATTCACCCTCTATGTCTTGCATTGAACATAGTATTTTACCGGCAATGCCCTTTGTTTCAAGAGTCTGGTCAACCGCATACCCTCCAGATGCCCAAAAAACAACGGCACCAAGACACAATGTATTAAGTAATATATTATTCATATTCAAGAGTCTCCATCCACTACCGGGTAGAGTGGCAAGCAAAAATTTCGCATTATCCTCCACCTTTAGAAAATATTTTACCTCCTTTCAGAATCTAAGTCAATGAAAAATCTTCGCATTACCTCAAAATAATCGAACCGCGCGACGCATACATTATGGAACCACGAAGAGGCACCCATCAGGCAGAGGTGAAAGAACCGTTGATCAGAACTACGGGGACACAAGAAACATGGATCAGGGCGGGCAGATCAAACTAAAATGGGACGCTGAAGTTAGCGTCCCATTTCTACAACTCCTGAAAGAGTTTTGTTTTCGGCCGTTACGGCCTTGATGTTTTACTTGGCATCGCCTTCGCAGACCAGGCGGATACCGGCCCAGTCAGCCGATGCCAGCCACCAAATGCTCTTGGGCTGATTGGGGTCCATGTCGTTCCACTTGATCGTCTCTTCATCGCGCGAGGCGCTGCGGAGACCCTCGGCCTTGCTATCCCAGTGACCGCCGCGGAGAATACCCCATTGCTGGTCTTTGTCCTTAAACTGAACCCACTCGGCAACGTTGCCGGCCATATCGTAGAGACCAAAGGCATTGGGCTTTCTCTTGCCGACCAGGTGAGTGGTGAAATCCGAGTTATCCTCAAACCAGGCATACTCCTCAGCATCATCCGCGCTATCGCCCCAGTAATAAGGGGTGGTGCTTCCGGCACGGGCCGCATACTCCCACTCTTCTTCGGTGGGCAGGCGGAATTTCTTACCGGTCTGCTTGGTGAGCCATTCGCAGTATTTCTCTGCGGCAAAGGCGGTCATGCCCAGTGCGGGGTAAGTACGGCCATCTCCCAAACCACGGGCAATGGTCCCATAGGGCGAACTGGGTCTGCAGATTCCATCCACATTTTCCTTCTTGAGCACTTCCTTAGTCAACTGGACCTTGAGCGAGCTGTCCCAAACCCAGGGCTCGAACTGCGCCCAGGTCACTTCGGTTTTGCTCATGTAGAAGGGCTTGACCTCCACCTCAGCCGGTTCCAGATCAAACTTTCCACGGCCTTCTTCTCCTTCAGGAGCGCCGATTTTGATCTTGCCGCCCGGAATGGCGACCATATCAATTTTGAAGCTCTTGCCTCCGGCCAACTTCACTTCTTCGGTGAAATTTTCCAGCTTGGCATCAGCAGCACTCACACTTATCGCGGCCAGAGCGGCCAGCACAGCGGTTGTTAAGACTAGTTTTTTCATCACAAAAACCTTTTAGTTTCCCGTCTTCTTAGACGTCGGAGTCCGGTGTTTTATTCTAATTAAATTCAGACATCCCCAAAACGCGACGCACAGTCTAAGAGCAGAAGAGATGAAATGTCAAACACCGATTTCACAAATTTAGCCGGGAAGCGGCTTCACTCCGCCTTTCTGAGCACGACGCCCAGGTGATTGGCATTGTGGCGCAAGTAACCGGGGAGATTCGCGTTGCCGACGGGTGAATTGAGCACTTTGGCCTTGCCCTGATCGTCTCGGGTAGCCATCGTCGTGGAGCCGCCTCCATCCAGGTTGAGAGCCTCCCAGGCGCCGAATTCGAGCATCCAGCGGCCGATTTCTTCATAAGTGGCCCCGATACTGTAGGTCGGCTGGCGCCCGTCAATCGTCATAATATAGACATAGCGGCCATCCTGAGAAATTCCCACTGCCGTCCGGGGATGAACCGATTTATCCCCCTGCTCGACGACCTTGCCCTCCTTGAGGACGATCATATTGCCGGCAACGGCCGTGCGGACTCCTTCGAGAGGCTCATCCGGCCGGATAACGCCAATCGATGCGACGCCGTTAGAAGAGACCGTAAAAGCCGGGTAACTCGCCTCGGAGGGTGAGACCAACACCCCTTCGGAAACAGCCAGGCCGATGACATTGGAGGGCCCGCGGGTGGTCCGGGTCTCGGCATTGAAGGGAGAATAGAAATTCGCGTTGACGGCCACGTTCAGATCGTTTTCGGTGAGGAAATCGGCCGTCGTCGTCCGTTCCGTTTCTCTTTCACCCTCTTTGAAATCCTTGTAGCGCCCGTTGGTGTAGAAAAGTAATCCCTCCTGCCGGGTATCAATTCTCATAACGCAGACCTTCTGGAGCGGATCGCTCTCTTCGGCTTTGCGGAAATCGATTCCGGCAAAGAGCGGCGTCCAGGTTTGCTCAGGGAGAGCTTCCGCCTCAAGCGGCTTTTCCGCAGAGCTGCCGCCGAACCTGATCGTCCATGCCGTCGCGAGCACCGAATAATCCCCCGCCTGAGAGTGAATTGAGAAGACACCGCCCCAGGCGATAAGCCCCAGGGACAGTGCCAGAATCGTTGTTTTATTCATGCTTTTCTGATTCATTGTGCAAATAAATTCATCCACCGGGACCCATTCTAGCCCTTCCGGGAATAGAATGGAATGGAAAACAATTGCGTGTTTTTTCATTAAAAACTTGAAAAAATATCTTCCAATGACACAGGGGGGCCGTATACAATCCCCTGAGGATTTTTTGCACTGTGGATGAAACAGCTCTCGCAAGAAATACCACAAGTACTATAAGTTAAGAACTGAAACAGAATATAACAAAAATCACCCCGTGTGAGACAGCCGATCGCACGGATGGAATCTCAGCCGGGTGTGGAAGATGGAGTTGCCATTATGAAATTCAAGAGGATCGTACTCGTAGCACTTTTACTGGCTGCATTTATTTGTCTGGGGGGGATAGCCTATCTGGCTTTTGTTCACAAATCCACCTCTCAACTCATGACTCAGGCTGCAGATGCACTCAAAGCCGGTGAGACCCAAAAGGCAAAAGAGGTTCTTTCGGACGTAATTGCTCGGGACCCCTATAATGAGGGTGCCTACCGGATGCTGGCAGAGCTCTCGGAAAATGAGAAAGATTATTTCTCCAGCATGTATTACTGGGGAGAGGTCACTGTCCTGAACCCCCTGGATAAAAAGGCGCATCTCGATTTCTTCGAGACCGCTTTCTATGGCGGAGCGGGCCCTTATGCCTATGAAAGGTACCTGGGCGAGAAACCGGCCAAAGATTTGACCGATGACATCCTCTACCGGCTGGGTCTGATCGCGATGAACCGCAGGGATCAGGATGTCGCTTTCGAGATCAAAGAAGAACTCTCTCTGAGAAAATCGCCCTATCTGGACCTGCTGGAGATACACGAGGCCCTGATCGCGGGCACCTTCAACGCCTTCACTCGATTCGAAGAACTCGCAAAGCAGACCCCGTCTGAAGCCGTGCGGGATTGCGCCAATGCCGCTCTGGCCGCAGACAATCTGGCCAGAGGCGAGCTGGAAAAAGCGCTCGGGTATCTTAGCCTCATCACGGGAGCCGATACGTATGCGAAAATCGACGCCACGATTATTAAAGCCCAATGTTTTCTGGCCCAAGAGGATGTCAAGCAGGCACGGGCGGCTTATGAGGATATCTACCGGATGCAGCGGGCGAATATCCCCCTCATGCTCACCTGTGTGGAACTGGCTTTCACGGATAATGACCCGCAGGCCATCCAGAAGATAGCCGAAGAGCTCAATGTCGCTACCAAGTCAGGTTTGGCTCTGAATTACTACCTGCGGTCACTGGTGGCCTCACTTGCCGGAGAGAATGAGGAGGCCCTGAAATTCATCAACCTCGCGGGAAGCTTTCAGAACCGTGTCGTAGGGAGGATTCTTAAATTCAAGCTGGCCACCGAACTGAAAGATTTGCCCAATGCGGTCGAATCGGTCCAGGCTCTGGTGAGCCCGGGTCTGCCCGCCATTCTCAAGGAGGTGCTCCAGCAACATTTACTGGAGTTGATCAGCGTGGCGGAAAAGAGCGGAGACACTGATGCGGCCAAATCACTGGCGGCTTCACTCCTGGAGGTTGCTCCGGAACAGCCGGTCGCCGTGGGTTACGCCATGGTCCAGGCACTGAATGATCAGAACTACCCCGTGGTGTTGAAGTATGCCGAATCACTGCTCAAGCAGAACCCTGCCAACAATCCGGCCTTTGAAGCCAAGTGCATCGCCCTCTTCAGCCAGGGACTCTTCCGGGAAGGTATAGCCTGGACAGAAGACAAACTGCAACGGGAACCGACAAACCACCTGGCGGCGATTTTCCAGGCACGTTTCGCCTCCAATTCAGATCAGACGGAAATGGCCATACAGAGATATATCGAGGCGGCGCCCCATGTTCCGGTAGAGATATGCGAAGAAGCGGGCAACTACATCATCAGCACGGGCCAGGATCCGGAGAAATTCTTTCAGGTTCTGGACGCCTCTTCCGACCCGACCAAACAGATGCTCGCCCAGGGACTTCGCGCCCAAGTGGCGATGAGGGAGAGCGATCCCGCGAAGGCTGAGGAATTACTGCGTCAGGCCATTGCCATCTACCCGAAGGCACCGGGCGTTCGCTCCTCGCTGGCGACATTGCTCTACTCTCAGAATCGCAAAGCCGAAGCCCGTAAAGCTTTGGAAGACGGGATCAAAGACAATCCTACTTCCGAAAACCTCAAAGTCCGGTTGGCAGCGCTCCTCGTGGAGGAGACCACCCCGGAAAACATGCAGCAGATTCTCGTTCTCCTGAAGGATATCTGCACTCCTCAGCAGCGGGATGGCTTCCCCTATGCGGTCCTCTCGGCTGCCTACGCAGCTCTGGGGCAATCTGAACCGGCCATGCAGGCAGCGCTCCGTGCCAATGAGCGGGGCGGCGGCTCCGAAGCACCTTACCAACTGGGCTTGCGTCTCATGGAAAGGGGACGTTTTGTTGAATCGATCACGCATCTCAAACGCGCCTTGCAGGCAGGCCCCAACGACACCCGAATTCCGGGGGCGCTGGTCAGGGCCTACAACGAAGCAGCAAATCAGGAGAGAGCAGCCCTCCTGAGAAAATCTTATTCCGAAGAGGCCCTGAAGCTGGTTCCCGACGATGCGACGGCTTTGGAGATTCTCAGAAAAGCAAACGAGGAACTGGAGAAAGAAGCTGCTTTGAATGAAAAAAATTAATCAGCTTTTTAGCAGAATCGGGAAAACGCCGCCGATCCCGGGCCTGATCCTCCTGGGAACCGCGCTTCTGGG
>Ga0116149_1004911_pt1 | contig 12832 bp, 10 predicted proteins | sample AD_UKC057_MetaG_FD_89787 | JGI IMG/M metagenome (GOLD analysis project Ga0116149, IMG submission 89787) | Active sludge microbial communities of municipal wastewater-treating anaerobic digesters from USA - AD_UKC057_MetaG | ecosystem: Engineered > Bioreactor > Anaerobic > Digestate | place: USA...
CCGTATCTGGCTGTCCAATAACATCCAACGCCGCGTCGCCCCCACCCGCCATGCCTGCCGCGCCAGCCACTCCCGCCTCCCCAGCCGAAGCTGCATCCGGCTTGGCCTCGGAAGATGCTTCTTCATACTTATCGAAGTCCGTATCCATCACCAGGGCGCAGCCCACGGGAAGCATAAGCGAACCAAAGATAACCCCTGACACCCACGTCAGAACACGGGATGGGTTATTTCGCCAAGACGGATCAAAACAATCCATGAGACTAGACAGTCATTGTGCCCGAAGCGGCCAAGGTCGTCGAGCCACTCCAACACGAAATGCAAGCAGCGCAGCGCGCAATCGCCCCCCCTTACCCCAGATCTGTCAACGCAAGCTTCACCTCCACGATCGTGCCTTCGCGAAGCACTCTCACCCGAACCTCATCCCCTTCATTGAACAAATCGAGCGCATTGTATAAGTCATCGTAATCCTTTACCTCGTGCTCGTTGATGCCAACGATCACATCACCTAGCAACAGCGCGCCGGTTCGACTTTGCTGCAAACCACGGATTCCTGCCTTCTCGGCCGGAGAACCCGAAATCACCTCGCCCACAATCACTCCGCGCACCCCTGCGCGAACCGCATATCGGTCGGGAAGCATTCGAATCCCAAGCCCTGCTCGTTTCGCGCGCCCAAACTCAATGATCTGTGGCACGATTCGACGAACCGTTCCCACCGGCACAGCAAATCCAATTCCCGCCGAACTCCCGGTCTTGCTGTAAATCATCGTGTTCACGCCAATGAGAAAACCTCCGGAATCCAACAACGGCCCCCCAGAATTTCCGGGATTGATCGAGGCATCAGTCTGGATCATGTCCCGAATACTCACACCACCATAACCGGTAACCTCGCGTCCAAGCGCGGAAATGACTCCCGTCGTCAACGTATGATCGAGACCAAAGGGATTGCCAATCGCAATGGTTTTCTGCCCAACTTCGATTTTTTGCGACGCGGGAGGCAAACGGATTGGCGTGAGTTCTTCCCCGGGCGCGGCAATTCGAAGCACCGCGATATCCTTGTTGGGTTCCCCTCCCACCAACGCCGCTTCATAAGATTTGCGGTTGTAAAGCGTCACCGTGTACGTGGTCCGCCCATTCGACGGATCGACCACGTGATAATTCGTCACGATATGCCCCTTCTGATCCCATACGAATCCAGTTCCCGACCCGGCCGGCACCTCCGTCGTTCGCATCGTCCAATCCTGCACAAGACGCTTCTGTGTCACAAATACCGTTGCCGGCGCCGCAAAACGAAATATGTCTATCGTGTTGCGTTCGTCTTCGAGACGAGCCGTGGAACTTGGGGGAATCACCGGCTGGACCGATGAAGAACTAACATCCGGCTCGAGCGTCGACCGGGAACTTCCGCCATCGATGGGTGGACGTGTCGGTGGCTCGACGCTAGGCGTCGGCGAAAGCGCTGATGATTCGTGCTTTGTTTCCATTCTGTCGCAAGCACAAAACGACAGAACCCAGACCAGCGCGATCAGTGCTTTTCCAGAATGCAAAACGTGTTCGTTCACCGAGCTTTCATACGAAACACACCCGCCCTGAGCAAGGTCTGAGCTTCATCTTGCCCGCGATTTTTTTCGAAACGACAGGCTCATTGGATAACGTTCCGCCACCGCGCTCATGCCTGAACAAAGCGCAATCAACGCCGCCCAAAGTCCCAAGGTCCAACCCGCGTGCGAAGGCCGTAGTCCCATCAAATCAACCATCCCAAGCAGCGCATAATGCGCCACGAAAACCATCAGCGCATGACGACCAAGCCATAACAACGGACGTAACGCTGCCTTGTGAGCTACGCGCCCCTGCTTCCATAACATCAACGCTGTCGTCGACGCCACGGGAGTCACCAAACCGATCGCGCCGATCGTCGACGGATTCCAAAATACACGCGAAACTATCTCCCCTTTGGGGGTGGCAAGACCCAGGTAATGCGCGATCGCAAGGCCGCCATGATCCTTGTACACGCTCTCGTACAAGGCCAACCAGGGTTCATCACGCGTTAGCGCAATCACGAATCCAGGAGAGGCAATCATCGCCACCGCGGCAACGGCTTTCACTCCATGCTGTAGATATAGCTTCGCGGACCAAGCTCCCATCGCTGAAAACATCACCAAGGGTATAGCCCCCCCCGGTCCTGCATTCAGCCCGGACACCGAAACGTTCATCGCCTCGAGCCCATAGGTCACCGCCATCACCACACCTACCACAAGCGCAAGGGCAGTGATTGGCCTGCTCGATGTGATCGCTGCGGCCGTAAGAACCATCGCCACCGCAATCACCGACAGAATTCCCGAGGAGAGCAAAAAATCCGGCATATCCGTGCCGTGCTCGGCGAAGAACATGAGCAAAGACATAAGGTACAACCGAAAGGCCCGACGCGATACCTTCCCCATGAACGCTCGTGCATGGGAGGCCGAATCCCGATGGGCCAAAACCATGCTGAACCCAACGATGAACAGAAACGACGCCGCCACATAAGCTACACCGCGATCCATCCACTGCAGCGTATCGTCGATCCACCGAAACACTGCCGATGACGAACGAGAGCTTTGCATGCGCAACGCATGCGCAAGAAACATCAAAACTACCGCCAGACCGCGGTGTAAGTCGAGCCCAGGATCGGAGCGCTGGTCGGACGAAGACATGGTATCGAAGCAGGAGAACCTAATCGCGAACGCGTTGAGAATCGACAGCCAAGATAGAAACCAATCACCAGAACCCTGAAATAATCCGTTTCAAATCATACCCTTCGGATCGCCGTCCACCATCCAATCGGACGCAACCTCCGCTCGCGCGTTGGGAGTCTCGGAATCCAATATCTCGATGGATTTTCGCGCAAGCTCTCGACCCGTATGCGCATCGCGCACCACGACACGCCAACTTCCCGCTTGCCGCAACCCACGGGAATACGCCCACGTACGATACCTGCCCGTATTAGACGGCACCGCAAGTCCCACATTCCCCGTTTTCGTCGTCCCTTTCTCAAAATCCACCACGATCTCACCTGGATGATCCGACTGATTGGCCAGCTCGACAAACGCATATACCGGTCGAGTCCCTGCCACGAAGGACTCCGCTTCATCCAAAGGCTCGCGATGACGAACCCCATGCGCGACCACCAAACGCAACACCCGCAACTCCGCCCGATTCGCTCGGCTTTCCTCAGACGTTTTCGAGTCTTCCACCTCTCCCCCCGACACTGTTCCACTCTTCGCGCTCACACCGAGCTGCGCCGTCTTTGCTCCAACCCCCACCGATGACCCGGCTTCAACCCGGTTGATTTCCGGCTCGTCCCATACTCGCCCTAAGCCGAGTTTTTCATCATCCTTCCGATCGTTTGTGATGACCCATCCCGATGCGACAAGAGAAATCATTGCCACGGAAAGAGAGGCCACACAGGTCCAAAACAACGGCTTGCTCATGATGATGACTCCACCAGGGATGAAGTGATGCCACCGTTTGAAGCAACGCTTGGACCAATTGCCCCAACAACCGCAAGTTATTGATTTACAATATAATTTCAGTGTCTCCAAGAAGGGTTCCGTGGCGGATTTGACACACCCTCGTGGCGAACGGCGTACATCAAATCGAAAACACGGAACGCAAGGAACTCTTCCATGCCAGGAGACTCATCATGGTTCGGTTTGCTTTCGACAATCTTGCGCGCGAGCGCCAAAACCAACCCAACCCCATGCGGTAATCTCGAACACGGATTACTCCGAGCCATCGAAAATTCCTCATCAACTCCCGCCCGAAGATCCGCACGGATCGTCTGCACATGCACAAGGATCGTCTGCACACGCGCAGGGATCATCTGCACACGCGCACGGATCGTCACCACACGCGCACGGATCGTCACCACACGCGCACGGATCGTCACCACACGCGCAGGGATCATCTGCACACGCGCACGGATCGTCTGCACACGCGCAGGGATCATCTGCACACGCGCACGGATCGTCTGCACACGCGCAGGGATCATCTGCACACGCGCACGGATCGTCTGCACAGCCGCCCGTGCCTCCTCCGCTTCCGCCCGTGCCTCCTCCGCTTCCGCCCGTGCCTCCTCCACTTCCGCCCGTGCCTCCTCCGCTTCCGCCCGTGCCTCCTCCGCTTCCGCCCATGCCTCCTCCGCTTCCGCCCATGCCTCCTCCACTTCCGCCCGTGCCTCCTCCGCTTCCGCCCGTGCCTCCTCCGCTTCCGCCCGTGCCTCCTTGCCCTGGATTCCCTCCTCCTCCACAAGGATCATCGGCGCAATCAGAGCTGCCACAACCAGCCACAACCGTCCATGTAGCGGCCCCCAACATGCCAAGCAGCGCGTTAAGATGGTTGCGACGGCTCGGGCCCGGTGGAACGTCAGCACAACTTGGGCGAGAACGCCACTGCCAAAGGTGCCGTGCGCCAGGGTCCCGAGCGAGGCGACGAATCACCTCCTGCACCAATTCGGCGAATTCCGCTTCCGTAAGATCCAGTTTTGCCATGGCTCATTCCTTCGTCACGACAGAGTTGCCCATAGTTTCGCAGCTCGATTCCCCATTTCCTGCGCACGCGTTTGCAGGAGTGCCGTAGCGGTCTGACCCAAGTATGCCGCATAGGCGGGGTGGCCATCCAGCGACTCATGCAAGAATTGACACGCCTGAATCCGCTTTTTTTGAAGGGCGCAGGCCCACGCTGGCACCTGATAAAGACTTCCCGTGGTCGCGTAGTTGATGGCGACACATCCCATCGTGCATGCCGCAAAGCTCTCACAATGCACGCAACGGACCTGCCCCCGTTGCCGCTCCAACGTCAGCGTTCGAAAATCATCGCACGCCAGTATTCCTCGATCGTCATCCCCCAAGTCCCACGGCTCCCCTTTTGATCGACCATAAAATGTGAACCGATGACAGGGGGAATACCGACCATCGGCATGCAATGCCACGAGAGATTCCCCCACACCACAAGGAGATATGGGATCCGTGGGACGACGCGACTCGCGCAATCCCGCCATCCAACGCAAAGGCCCCATCCACGCATCGAGACGAATCGGGAGTCGTGGCGACATGCGCACAATCCACGATGCAAGACGGTGGGCAACTTGCTTTTCCGCTTCGCCCCACGCTTCGATATCCTGCACCGACCAATCTTGATCGTACGCCGGATAAACCATGAGCCGCCGAACCCCTTGCCGCGCAAAATAGGCGATATTTTCTGGCAAATCCTCAACGTTGGCCGGTGTCACCGTCATGCGAACGGTGACAGTACCAAATCGATGCAACATGGCCTGCAAGCCCGCGGTAGCAAGCTCATGGGAATTCTTACCAGAAGCGAGAGGACGCTGAGCTTGTGTTCTTTCGTCACCATCGATTGATAAAAACACTTTGACCTTGAAGCGTTCGATCCAATCGAGTGCATCCGGAGCAAGAAGCGTTGCGTTGGTGGGAAGAGACATGGATACGGTTTTTCCCGCATCACGCATGCGATCCTGTAACTCCTGGGCTACCTGTTTCAGCCAAGGCAACCTGAGAAGCGGTTCTCCTCCCCAGAACGTAACATGCACGTGTGAGTGGCGGGATCCTGCAAGCCAATGGATGGCTTTTCGTGCTCGCTCCAAGGTCATCCGCGCTGCATCGCTTCGATCTCGAGCAAAACAATACGGACAAGCGAGGTTGCACGCCTCCGTTACAAAAAGATCGAGATGCCGAATGCAATGGCTCATGGCTCCGTGCTTAGATCGTCGTGAATGGTTCGAGACAAGGCGTACACGACGCGATCCAGCTCCCGCTCATGCTCGTTTTGATAACGATCGGCCTCGAGCCGATCGACGACGATACGAAGGAGTCTATCCCGATTCGGATGACGCAGGATCTCCACCGCCGCTTGGATTACGTATTCTCGATCCTCAGCCGTCAATGCCATGGCGATGCTCTCCCAAGTCGACCATGAAGGGACCACAACCGCAAAAAAACGTCATGGGCAGTGTACCGTAGCCCCATGCCGGAGGCCACCGCCCTTGCCTGCAGGCTCGCTGTGGGAGAGCGAACACCCATGCGTGCGATTCCAAGACGCCCGAACGGGTATCCCATCCATCTATCGCGCCCCAGGGATGTAGGCGGAACCCTTGTGATCAATCTGCACCAATCGCAAGCTATCCTCTTGCTCTCCCACCAGGCCTAAAATAGTAGTAAAATCAATAACTTCACCATTTTTGGCCAAAAGGGTTTTGCACGTGAGCAGCATCCCCTGCTTTCGCTCGGCTCCCGCATCCGACACATCCACCACGACCGGTCCCAACCGCAGGTCACAGGTGTCGAAAAGAGTCCAGGCCACCTGCGCGCGCTCCTTGTTTTCGTGGGCCAACAGGTCATCCAACGACCACTTCCTTCCTTCTCGCACCACCGGATCGGCAAGCAAACCACGCAACGCCTTGTCATCCGCCTGGTTCAAAGCCTGCTCGAATCGCAGAGGCAATCGCGCTCCCAACCCCAACCACGGTCCTGCATCGGCTGCCCGCAGCGAGATGGCTCGCTCACAACACAACCCCATCCGGTGGGGATGCACATCGTCTTCTTTCACTTTTTCCTTCGAACCGCAGCCCTTTCCACCTGCCACCACCACGTCTTTGCCCCGGCGCGTCGCCGTCCAGGACTCCATGGAACCCAACACCGAATGCTCTTCGCATGCCCGCAGCCACTGGGATTCGGTGCATAACATGCGCCCCCGGCTTCGACAGGCTTGCATGGCTTCCGCGTAACTCTTCCCCGCCTCTTTCGCATCTCCCATGATCCGAAAAGCAAGGGTGAACCCCAGGTTGTGAAAAGCACCTTCCGAAACAAGCGTATCCGATAACGTCGTAGGGGCTGGAATCGCGCGGGGTTGGGGCTTGGCGCCCCCTCGATCCGATTGATTTTTCGAGGGAGAATGGCATCCCATCGCCACGGCAAGACCAATGACCAACCAACGTTTCATGTATCCTCACGACGACGAATGAGTGCTTCTTGCGCCACGGAAGCCACCAGAGTCCCGCGATTATCGAAGAAGCTGCCTCGGTTGAATCCTCTGCCCCCTGCCGCACTGGGGCTATCCATCGCATATAATAGCCAATCATCGAAACGAAAGGGACGATGAAACCACAACGCATGATCGAGGCTCGCCACTTTCATGTCTTGTGACATAAACGTTTTGCCATGGGGTTGAAGACAGGTGCCAAGGAGCTGAAAATCTGATGCATAGGCGAGCAAACAGTGATGCAGGACCGGATCTTCCGGCAATGGGCCCGAGACTCTCATCCATGCATGCCGAATTGGATCCCGGGGCTCCGGGTAGAGCATCGATGGTGGATCGACGACCCGAATCTCCACCGGCCGCTGCCGCAACCACGCCTGTTTCAGCCGTTCCGGAAGCCGATCCATGATATCGCGCATTCGTTCCGATTCCGAACGGATTCCCTCGGGCCCCGGGACGTCCGGCAGGCGATGCTGATGCTCGAACCCTCTTTCTGGGACATGAAACGACGCGGCAAGATTGAAAATAGCCTTTCTTCGTTGGCGCGCCACCACCCGGCGCGTTACGAAACTGCGCCCATCACGGATGCGGTCGACTTCGAAAAGAATCGGCTGATCCGACGCTCCCGGACGTAAAAAATAGGCGTGCAGCGAATGCGGCAACCAGCCTTGGTCCACCGTCCGACACGCGGCATTAAGCGCCTGACCGAGGACTTGCCCCCCAAATACCTGCATGAACCCAAGGTCACGACTCTCCCCGATAAAGTGATCGTCCTCCACTTGCCTGGGTTGAAGCACCGATAACAAGTCTTCGAGTACCTGATTCATGAAAACCCTCTGCGTACACACACAAGACCCTAAGGCATTCTCGCCTCTATCACCAAAGTCAAATTCAAAAACGGCACCGTCCAGCAGACGGCTCGATTCCCTAGCTGATTTCTTGCTGCCATCCATCGCCGCCACGCCCGCATAGTCTTGGCCCGTTGCGCGCAAACCGTTCGAACACCACTGTCCCATGGCGGATCGGAGCCGCCCGCGAGTGGGATCGATTCATTCTCAGAGAAAGACGCACACCAGCGTTCAAGCTGCCCCAACCCATTCCAACAGGCGTCTTTTCCCGCGCTCCAAGACAAATCCTCGGTCGTAGAATTCTGGCACAGGCGTTGCTAGCTCTAGCGTTTGCTTGGTACCGCGAGCACAACCACTTCTCAAAGGAAGAGCCCTTGACCACACCGCAACACCTTTCCCTCTATACGAGCCGGCATGACCGGGTAGAGGTGTGTGTGACGGTCAAAGCCTCTGTTCCCAACGCTTCCTTATCCCAGCTCGCTTCTTCCCGCGCCGGTCAGTCTTATCTGGCCGAACTTCAGTCCATAGCTCCCCTGACGCGTGAAGAAGAATGGCAACTGGCCCTGCGAATCGAAAACAGTGAGCAGGCCATGCTCCAGGCTATCCTCGAAGTTCCGGACCTCGCGCGACAAGTCTGTTCGCTTCTTCTGGCAGCGGCAGACGGACAACAGCCAATCCATCAGCTCTTGGAATACTCCCAAAACGATGAAGTCGCGCACGCAAGGCTTCGACGTCTTGTCTCGGCCCTGACCTCCCGAAACAACGATAACATCTCGGAATTATTACAAAATATTCGTTTTCACAGGAAGCGACTCGAAGATCTCGCCAATCAGGTCCATCCCGAAACCCACCCCGAGGCCGCCGCGCGTATCGCCAAGGCTCGACGCACCATCCAAACCACAAAACGTGAGTTGGTACGTCGCCACCTTTGGCTGGCCGTCCGGATTGCCATCCGGCTTCCTTCCCGAAGATTGGACCTTTTAGACAGAATTCAGGAAGGCAATCTCGGACTCATGCAAGCCGCCGACCGGTTCCAAGTCCGAAAAGGCGTCCGATTCGCCACCTACGCCGCTTTCTGGGTACGTCGTGGTATTCATCGTGCCACTGCGGAACAAGGCTATTGTGTGCGTTTGCCCGTACAAGTCCTCGAGGCGGCGTACCGCGCCGAACAATCCCAGCGGCGCCACGACGCCAAGCACCCCGATCCCGCCAGTGAACAACATATCGCTCAATCGGCAGCGATGTCTGTCGAACGGCTTCGGGAAGTGAAACGCGGCATTGGCGATTCCGTATCCATCGATGACCACGATATCGCAGACCCCATGCCCAGCGTCGAGCAACAAATAGGCGATTGGCAGCGTGTTCAGGTGCTTCATGCGCAGGTAGCCTCCCTCGACAACCGTGAAAAACGTGTTCTTACCCTTCGCTATGGGTTAGAATCGGGCGAAGAATTGAGTCGAGAGGACACCGCCAACGTGTTTCGGTTGACGACCGAACGCATTCGACAACTCGAGAATCAGGCGTTACAACGGCTTCAGCACCCCTGTCGAAAGACGTTGCTGCTCGCTGTTTGATGCTTGAACTGCCTTGTGACGATTCCGGTTCATCCGTACGAACTACGATTTTCGACGAGCTGCCTTACCTTGGTATCTCGATTGATCCAACGCTTCCCGAAGCCCTAGTTTATCAATCCGAAACTGCAAGGTAGACGGTTTCATACCAAGGATTTCCGCCGCACCTGCTTTTCCCGTTATCTTTCCCCCCACGTGGTTGAGTACCTCTCGGATGTACTGACGCTCCACTTCTTCGAGACGGCGAAACTCTTTGGGAGTCCGGCTGGACGACGGTTCCCGGGACGTTGCCAACGTTGGTATTTTGAGCATCGGAGGGTCCGATAACACGACCGCTCGCTCGATCACATGCTCGAGTTCCCGCACATTGCCCGGCCAAGCATATTCGAGCAGCCGATCCATATCAGCCTCTCCGATTCCTTCATATTCCTTGCCGGCCCGACGTGCGTACTGGTCCAAAAAGTGGAAGGCGAGTTTGGGAATATCTTCCAGCCGGTCCCGCAAAGGCGGAACGACAACGGGAAAGACATTGAGACGGTAATACAGGTCTTCGCGAAACTTTGCCTCTCGGACGAGGGCCGCGAGATCGCGGTTCGTCGCAGCCACGAGACGGAAACTCGATCGAAGGGTTTTGGTGCCTCCTACCCGCTCGAACGTCCCTTCTTGCAATACACGAAGGAGTCGAACCTGATCCTCGACACCAAGCTCACCGATTTCATCGAGAAAGATTGTCCCCCCATTGGCCAATTCGAATCGTCCTCGCACTTGCTCCGTGGCTCCCGTAAAAGCCCCCCGTTCATGGCCGAAAAGGGCACTTGCCACCAACCCCGGAGGGAGCGATGCCACATGCACGGCAATGAAAGGGCCGTTTCGGTGGGCGCTCAACCGATGGATCTCCTGGGCTACGAGTTCTTTTCCCACGCCCGTTTCTCCTAGGATGAGAGCCGCGCTTCGTGTGGGAGCCACTTTTCCAATCAATTCAATCAAGTGGCGAAACGCAGGCGAATCCCCGACCATGCGGCCAGAAGCCACCGGCGCGGGATTTCCCTCTCGATAATATCGGTTCTCCCGCTCCAAACGCTGTCGAACCGCCACCAACTCCTCCCACAATGCCACGTTTCCAATCAATACACTCATTTGGACGCCCAAGGACTCGAGCCAGGGGCCATCCCCAGGCCCCAACAGCGGTGGCCGAACATGATTTTCCAAACAAATCCAGCCTTTACGTCCAAGTTCATCGATTCGATAAGGAATAAGCAGGAGTTGGCCCCCTCCCTCCCCAGCTTCCACGCTGCGAACCACTTCCCCTCCAGGTCCTTTTACCCGCAAAGCGAGGGAATCGAGCCAGGCCCGATCCCCTCCCCGCGCTGCCAACACACGTACTTCCTCGGTAGAATCGAGCAACGCACACCGTTCGACCGCGAGTTCCCTGCAGATTCTTGCCACAATTTCTCCAAAAAAGCCTTCCCGACGATGGGAAAGTTGGGTAAGGCGCCCGAGGTCCACGATCGCTCGCGCTACGTGACTCTCTCTTGCGTCACTCCCCCCCGCGGAGGCTTTGGTCGTCCCGAATTGCCCCACATCACGAAGCCGCTCTTGCAATGCGGCAGCCTCTTTTTGATTGCCTTGGCGTGCGGCGAAGGAGGCGGCCATGCGCAGCGTTCGAAGCAATTCAGGAACAGCTCCCGCCGATTCGAGCAATTCCATGCTATCTCGCAGGTCTTCGGAGGCATCCCCTTGCCCCGACTCCATTTTTTGTGCGGCTCGAAACCTCAGCCCCACGCCCTTCATGCGCTGATCCGGGCTTACCGTCAAACGCGCCAGTTCCTCCTCGAACTCCAACCCTTCGATACTCCCCCCTTGTCGTCGCAACTCGGCGAGAACCTCAAGCAAATAGCTGTTCTGAAAGTGCGTATGCCCCGAGGACACGCGAGAATGGTGACCTCGTTCCAGCAGGTCTTTGACCAACGGGAAATCCGAATCCCGATAAGCCACCCACGCCGCGGGCTGCGAGGCAAACCAACAATACGCCGTCACCGCATCGTCGGGCTCCAAAGCCGCCAGCGCTTCTCGAGACCAATGGCGCGCTTGCTCCAAATCATCACGATCCGCATGATACCAAGCCAAATAAATGCTGCCCATCTTCACGAGCAGCGGCTGCCGCGTCTGCTTACCCACCTCGACCATGCGAAGCAATAAGTCCTGCGCACGCTCGTCTTTCCCCGTCCACGCATAAAGATTGGCAAGCGTCGCAATCGACGCTTCCATCAGCGTGTCGCGGGCAATCGTCTGCGATGGGGCAAGAAGGTCGGGAGGAATATCCCCCAAAAACGACTCGAGCATCGACAGGGCCTCGCGCAAACGTCCCATCAACATCCAATTATTCGCCACATACAGCAAAACGTGTTGACGCGTTTCCGGATCGTCGAGGCGGGCGGAGACTTCCAAGGCACGATCACACCACGCCATCGCCTCCCCTGCCCGACCACAGCGGAGCATCTCATAGGCGCGAATCGCCAGCAACACGGATTCGGCTCGTTCATCGCCGAGTTGGACGGCTTGCTCGAGGGCCAGGGCCTGGATTTCATCGGATAACCAATTGACTTCCCGACGAAAAAGCCGAAGGGCTTCCATCACCACTTCCAGCCAGCGCGCCTTGTCGAATAGGTCTGGGTGAGCGCGAAGCCCAACCACCAGAGCCCAATAGAACACACGGGCGCGCGGCCAGGCTCCCGATTGGGCCGCTTCACGCGCTACCCCAAGGCCCCAACTCGATAGGTCGAGCGCTTCGAAAACGGCTTTCCAATCCTCGGGACTCGCTTGAGAAAAAAGATTTTCCGTATGGCGATGATCTTGCCATTGGAAATGGCCCGCGGGACGGACCGCTTCCTGCACCCAGCCAAGTTCGACGGCTTGAGACAGGAGTTTGAGTAGCGTTCCCAGGTCTGCGAAGCCAAACGCACCGCAACGCGAGATCGATACCGGACGAGGGCTCAGCAACAGAGCCAGATAAAGGCGGATGGCCGAACCGGTCAAGGCAGGACTGGATGCCATGGGTGGGAGGCATCCTGCCACAGACCGACGGGAAAGTCATCGAAGAGACGAGGGGGTGAGCGGGTCAGGCCGCCTTCTTGCCCTTTCGTATCACGCTACCGCGGTGGCGGTTTCCTCCTCTTGCGCGGCCGTCGGGTTCAGGGCTTCCCATTGGCCGTTGCTATACGCTTCGCGAAGCTCGCGTTTTCGGATTTTTCCGTAGGAAGTGCGTGGCAACGAAGCCACAAATACAATTGTTTTCGGGATCTTATACGACGCGAGGCGCTGCCTCAAGCTCTGCAAGAGCACCTGCTTATCGAGCCGATGCCCGGGCCGCAGAAGGACAAACGC
>Ga0116149_1004914_pt1 | contig 12831 bp, 6 predicted proteins | sample AD_UKC057_MetaG_FD_89787 | JGI IMG/M metagenome (GOLD analysis project Ga0116149, IMG submission 89787) | Active sludge microbial communities of municipal wastewater-treating anaerobic digesters from USA - AD_UKC057_MetaG | ecosystem: Engineered > Bioreactor > Anaerobic > Digestate | place: USA...
AATTGTTTGTCGTTATGAATCATGGTTTGCCTCTTAGATAGTCCAAATCAGCGGCCCGTAAATGAGTGCCAGTGGAGCAGGGCGGGTGTAGGTATATTCCAGATACCCCAGAATTTCTCCAAGTGTAGCGATGTTCGGCGTGTAACTGCCTGCCTGGTCGCCAATATATTCCACGTAGGCCAGCAATTCTGCCAAGTCATGTATTCCTGGAGTAGTATCAAGTACCTCTGCATACCCTAGAATCTCCGCAACATTACGCCGCTGCCAGCCCGCCTCGTGAATATATTCGGCGTACCCCAGGACTTCCCCCAGCGTGGGAATATTCGCAGTGTAACTGCCTGCCTGGTCACCCACGTATTCCACGTAGGCTAGCAGTTCGCCGGTTTGCCGTTGCGAGGCGGCGACGGCGTATTCCAGGTAGGCCAGTATTTCATCCAGGTTACGCCAAACGGTCATGAACTTACACCTATCTCCAGAGTCGCCAGGTCTGCTTCTTCCCAGGGCAGTGAATCATCGGGATTCTCTGCCCATACCTTGCTATAACAAGACCAGGTGGGAGTCAGGGGCATGTCGTCCCCCACGCTCTCGGTGTTGTTGGAGATTATCATGGGGGCGATGCTACCCTCACCACTCTCCACGCGTGCGAAGGCATTCACCACCACATTCTTGATGGTAGAGCCATCCGGTAGGTCGGGCAGTTCTGGAATGAAGGTAGCCTTCTTATCAGCACTGGCAGTCTGTAACATGGTAAAATCGAAACTGCCATTGCGTGTCTGCGCCGCACTACTCCCCAGGTCTACGGCTGCACGTGCCCACTGGTTATGAGTGCCATCCGCCGCGGCGCGGATGGGAAGTAGCCGTACCATCCCAGGGAAGGTGTTGTTGGTGGTACCATTGGGATCATTAACCACAATATCATCGAATGCCGTAGGAGGCTTGACATTACTGGATTCTATACCGGATATTTTCCAGGAGTTGATGAATTCTTCCTCGGCTGTGGTGTCTCCGGTATAATCAATTACTTTCACTCCATCTACATATACTACCGCCCGCCCATCAGAGTTCAACGGCTTAAACCACACTTCGTAATAGTGCCAGGTATCAACCGCTACAACACCATTGGCGGAAGAAGCAATGAGAGTCCCAGTCCTGGTAACCTCAACCCCGCCATTAGTATTCAGGCGCAAGGACAGGTAGTTAGAATAAGCACCCGGATCATCTGTATATGCAATCAGGAATCCGCCAGTATTCAGATTGGGGATGCGCATGGCAAATCCCCAGAATAATTCCGTATGGCTTGTATCCGTCCCGAAGTCCTTTTGCAAGGACATATTTGATGTGAGCAGATACATTCCACGGCCAGTCCTGGGAGCGAAGGTTACATTGGCCGTATTAGTACTAGTGTAATAACCGGATGGCTTGAAATAACCCGGGTACTCGCTTGAAATACTTAGAGCGATTTTATCCCACAAGCCATTGATATTCATCTCTTCGGCGCCAGTGGTAAAGATGCGTGTCATTTTTTGTCTCCTATCAGGAATGAGTAATGTGTACTACCAGATCGGCCCCTGTTGTTCCGACGCCCACCTGTACAATACTTGCCGTAACGAAGGTGTTGGAAGCCCACGCCGGGGTGTCAATGGCTAGTGTAGAGCCCACATAGTCTCCGGCCGCAATGCGCGGCCGATGGTTTTCATCGGTGAAGATAGATACACCATCCACCAGAAGGTCTACAATGATGTCGGCATTCGATGGTGCAGTCCCCACAGACAAGAGCACTTTGGTAATAGTCTGTGTCACCCCCAGGCAATTATACACCCTTAGGGGATTGCTCATGAGACTCAGATTACCAGAGAAGGTAAGGATGGATTGCCGCAATACAGAGGGCGGTTGGGGGTTGGATACTTCCATGGCAATCAAGACTGTTAGCCCAGAGGCACCCGTAGCCACTGCATCTATGTCCAGGCTCAATACATCCCCAGCAGTTACCGCCGTCACATCGGGTATCCCTACGGCTACATCCTCATCATAAGCCAGTGTGGGACGTTGATTCTGGTCGGTGAAGATGGAAACACCATTCAGGTGGATGTCCACTATGGTGGAACCGGATGTCCCAGCATCTGCACATAGGATGTACACTGCCGCGATGGTAGCATCCCGTGGTAGTACATAGGCAGTGGCCGCGTCCGCGATGGTCACCAGACGCCCGTCTATGTGCCAGAGTGGGTCACTTGCCGCCACCAGACCCACGGCCAACATGTCATCCAGAGTATCCAGGGCGTGTTGAACAGTGATGTCGGTGGGGCCAAGGTTGTTATCGAATCCACTTGCATCCACACCAATGCCGCTGGCATACAGGTCGGGCAAGTCGCTTACATCCAGGGCACGCACGGTGGGGGTATCGGCTTCTCCAGACTGTGGGCCTACAAGTACCATGTGGGGTTCAAAGTCCGCCAGTCCTACTTCCTGCGTCGTCAGTGTGAGCAGGGACTCTGCTGTAGTTCCAAGAGTAACTGGCTCATGGTGGGGTGAAGAGTTGCCAATGGCGGTATGTTCTGTAGGCGTCAGTACGTTGGCCAGGGTTAGTTGCTGCCCATCCAGGGTGAGTGCCACGTCACTACCTGCCCCCAAGGTTACTGGAGTATGGTGGGGTGAAGAGTTGCCAATGGCGGTATGGGCTGCGGGCGTGAGGTACAGTGATGACAGGTCGGGTATGTCGTCAATCTCCAGTAACCGCTCTTTCCAGGTGTTGAGAGCATCACTGATGGCTACATGTCGTATCCCCGTTGGCGCCGGTACATGTACCAGTAGGGCATCGTTCAGGATGTCCAGGGCGTGTATCTGGGGATAGTTGACGGTATCGAAGGCTGCACGGTCGCCCTCTATGGGTATGCCTCTATCTATCCCAATGTAGCCAGGCATGGACACGGCATAGGTATGTACTTCCCCCATGGGGTTGATACCCGCAATCGAGGAAACGCCCCCACAAATATCTGGGATGCTATCCGTATAGGGCTCGATGTGGGTATTGCTACCGGCTATACCCGTAGCCAGGGTAACTCCCTCCCCATAAATCGCACCGACGGCATGAGTACCGCCAGAAATGTTGAGCCCAACCAGCATCTCTTCGGTATCCGTCCCCGAGTGTGCCGCGAAACATACTGGAGTCTGGTGCTGCATAATGGTAGTGGAAGCGATGGTGGCCCACTCATCATAGGTTACATAGATTGTAGACCCACCGACAGAGTCCTCGCGTATCAGTCGTTGGTGGCCTGGGTCCAGGGGGTCGAACCACATGGCATCGTCACGGCTGGGTCCAATACCATCTTGCAAGCATTCTGTGTATTCCCCTGTGTTAGTGATGCGACACAGGTCTACATTCCCCAGCGGGTCGTTCTTGGAATAAAATCTATCGGGCAGTAGTGGATTAAGTGCAGCGAAATTGTGGTAGTGTAACGGCCCCGCCACATACCTGAAAAGCGCGCCATAGTTGGTACTGTAGTAGTACTGTACCGCTGCCCCCACCTTAAATGATGCTGTAACATAGACATTGCTGGCATAGGCTTTGATTGAGAATAGTCCATAGCACTGTGCTGAATCTCCCACTATCCCGGCTGTGTACCAAGAGGTACCGTAGTTATCAGAGCGCAGCACATAGCCTGTATTGTGCCAGCCGCCATCTGATACTCTACACAAGGCGTAGAGTCGCCCCGGTGTCGCTGAATCAGTACAGAACCTGGAAACTGATTTCCCCTCACCGGGCCTCCCCACGATAATGGCTGCCTGCTCCTTGGTAAGAATGACTGTCCACTCGCCGCCATTCTCACGTCGGTATAATATTCTCTCCAGGTCGGAATCTCCCGCAATTACATATTGGCGCTTCGCAGGGTCTAGAGGGTCTGTCAGCATCTTGTGACATCTGTTGGAGGCCAGGCCAGCATTTATGGGAGTCCATATAGGTTGAGTCTCTGGACTGTAGAAGTTGCCGGTGTAGTATACCCCCATGGAGGCAGTCGCTACATAAATCTCACGTGGCCAGGTCATTGCGCACCACCTACGGGGACAAAGGTTGTCCCGCTAATGAATGAACTGTGTTCGAAGTAGATTGTGCCCCCTTTGGAGAAGGCACCGTAGGCTACGCCATTGCCGCTGGCATATAGTTCCAGTGAGACACGCTGTACGCGCCCTATAGCATAGATGACGGCGTAGACTCCATAGATGTCCTCATCACTTGCACCCGAAACTGTGATGTGGCAGTCATTCACATGGGTCTCGCCAGCCAGTAGGGTTATGCCAGTACCCATGGCGTCAATGCCTATCTCCGAGACACGGGTACCGCCGTTCATCCGCAACTGACCATGCAATACGCTGGCGAACCTGGAGATACCTCGCAGTTCGCCATTCTGTATTGTCCATGGCCCGCCAGAGATGTTACAGGCAGGCAACATGCACACATCGCCAATACGCAACGCCAGCAACGCCGCCCTCAAGCCATCATCCGTAGCGGGATATTCTAGTGCAGGCTCGCCATTACTGTCATAGATGATGAGAGTGTCTCCGCCAAGGCCCACGATATTATCACCGGCCACATCTATTCCGGGCCCCTCGAATACCGGCGATTGGATGATGTTTGTGCTGCCTGAGGCTGAGGCGGGCGAGGCGCCGCTGATGATAGCATACTCACCCGTGGCAGTTTTGGTGATGGTAACATCCTCGCCAGCGATATAGTTCCCACCGCCATACGCAGATACCATGCCAAAAGAGCACGCTACCAGGTAGTCACCCGCGCCTGTACGTGCCCGTACTTTGCAGGTGTGGATGCGGGTGTTGTTACGCAGCGAGCGCACGATTTCAGTCTGGCTTCTAGCCATACTCTTCTATCCCGCTTTCTTGAGTAGTAATCAAGTTCACAGAAGTGGTGAGACTACCTGCCGCGAAGACGATGTTGGCTCCGGTGATAATGTGTTTGCCACGGATGATGTAGTAGTGGAACTGCGGTACGTCGGTTTTGAAAACATAGAACGTGCCAGGCTTGATGGCCATGGCTCCTGGGAAACTCTTGGTGACCGCGCCTTTCAGGAATCTCAGGGCGTTGAATCTGGAGTAGTATCCGGCCTGCGAGTTCAGACTGGTGCTTATACGTGCATAAGGCACGGCCTTCTGGGTGACGACGCAGCGATTACCCAGCGTTGGCTTTGGTACATAGGAGGCCAGGATGCTGGTAATGCCTCCCGTGAGCACGGTTACGCCCTGTGCCTCATTGTGCAGCACGCTTTTGGTATGTTCCAGCGGCTCTTCGTTGTCCATCAATGCCTTGAACATGCTGCTCTCTAATGGCGTACCGGTCACGTCTATTTCGAGCATGGGGATGGTCATGTAGGCTCCAGCATTGTTGCAGCCGATAATCAGGGTGCTGCCCTGGAGTATCCGTGAAACGACATCGCCCACGCTTTCTCCAAACCCGATAACTGCCGTGGGAATGTACTGACATGAACCATGAATGCTCACGCCTTTAACGTCACTTGGGAAATCACGTGTTCCAATCCCGAAGCGTGTCTGCGAGAATTCCGTATTGAGCATCGCCTGGTTGTGCCCCTGGTAATGATAATACAGGCAGGTTTCGTATTCCAAACCCCACACAAATCCCACACCATCTACGTTTCCTGCTCCGTTAATGGTCGGAATGACTGCATGGGTGCAGCCGCGTGACATGATCCATGAATTGACCCATGCTGTAGCATATCCCCAGCCGGTATACCAGGCGTGCCCCATGCTGTAAGCAATATCCCTGCCGGATAGTCCTACTTCCGGCTCATAGGTGTAATACTCGAAGCGGTTGAGGTCATTATGCCCTACCATGAATTGTCGTGTCTGTCCTGGAATGGGCAGGTAGTCACCATCCAGACCGGCTACACCTGGCTGTGTGGTCGTGTACACCAGGCTGCCAAAGGCTGTCTGGTCCATGTGGGGAACCGTGCCATTTTCAACCACCGTCGTCGGGGCAATGCTGTACTCCACGCTGCAATCCACGCTCGTGGGCTTCTGGAATTGCAGGAGTGCCTTCAGAGTTGTAGCTGAGTTGTACAACCGTCCCATGGAGCAGACCATCAGGTCGAGATAGCGCGGGGTCTTGGAGGCATCCCTGTCGGCAATGAGTCCCACAAAACCACGGTAAGCGAACGTGGCGTTGGTGAAAGTGTACTGTAGGGCTGATTCGCTGAAGAGTTCCTCGAAGGAGCCCGAGAAATAGAGCCAGCACGTGGAATTCTTGAACCTAACTCCCATCCATCCAGATAACGGCACATTGGCTAATTCCACGAGCGGCCAGCAGTAGAATGCGCCCACACCATCAGGTGTCGTACCGCCCTGGCCGCTACGCCAGCAGTGCTCCTGGCGCTCTATGTAGAGAATTGCAGTGCCGTCTGTCTGCGGCTGTACCTCGATGACATAGCGCCCATAGCGTGGATCCCCCAGACTTCTGAAGACTACGCCAAACAGGTGCCCAGGTTCGGTGGTGTAATGCACGGCCACAGTGCCATTGGCGCTATTCATCATGTAGGTTGAGTGTGCGATGGCCCAATCGGTCTTGTCTGTCTCCGACTGGTCTTCGTTTTCGTCCAGCGGGTTGGGAATGATACAATGGTCTAGCACCAGGGCCCCATTGTCGCATTTCCACGTGCCCCATAGTGCCGCCACATGGCTCATGTCATCAAATCTGTCCCACCCAAACTCCGCAGCGCCAATGTCGCGGGCTGTAAATCCCTGGATTCCCGCCATGGTCCCCAGCCACTCCGAGAACTGGATGGAAGTGGTGTTGGCATAGGATTCATTCCTGTCTGCCTGTATGACGTATCCTATAATCGTGAATTCCTCTTCCATTCCTGGAGCGTAAGGAACTGGAGCGGCGCGGTGCAAGTCTGCCTCTCCAAACGTGAGACGCAGGAAGTCTATGTCACTGTGATCTCCAGCCAGTTCCAGCGAACCCGCCATGTAAGAGACGCCCTCTTCCTGAGCCTCAGACGAAATGTTGACGCTCAGGATGTCTGATGTGATGTCACGCCAGCCACACTCTGGCCCACCAGCAAAGCATGGACTGGCCGTATAAGTCGAGAGCAGATGACCTTCAAAGGCTATGAACATGAGGTTGTTGTGGATGCTGATGAATCTGGCATGTGTGCCAATGCCTTCCAGAGAACTGGTACGGCCCAGGAATGGAACGGGTAATGAACCGAGGCCATCTGCTCCGAGGTAGGAGATGAGGGCTGTGGAATGACCTTGTACGGTAGCGTCTGAGAGATAGTTGTTTGGGCGTGTCCACATGATCAGGGCTGGGTGTTGCACTCCATCTGTCCACATGGAAGTGTAATGCATGGATATATTCATGGTATCGTACCATACAAATTCTTGCGAGATGGTATCTATTGGCGCGCAGAAATAGACACTTCCAATCCCATCTGGGTGATCTCTATTGATGTAGACAATTGTGGATTGTACAGACTGTGGATTCCTGAGGATATAGCCTGTATATCCTGGTGGATAGTTGGCCTGGTCTGTATAAATCAAGGATTCCATAACCACAGACTGGTGTAGTAGCACGTAATGGCTGACGGGTTGTCCGTTAGCATCCATAGACTCCGTACTGTTCTCCACATAAGCGCCATACAGTTTAATCCCACGTGTTTTTGGTAATGCACTCTCAGAATCTCCGAGGTACTGCATCCAGGTCTGAGGGAACTTCTCTGAACCGATGCAGAGGTAATCATCTGGATTTTCCGTGATGCTGTAAACACTCACGTAATTGTAACTTCTACCAATGAACAGTATGTCTCCCGCTCTGGCAATGGAACTGGCATGAGCATATGGAATTACCATGACTGTCTCGTTGTATATTGGTGCGCCGGCAGTCTCGGAGAGGTCAATACGCCAAACATGCCCCCAGATGTCGTCTATGAGGTGGATTTGTATTGACGGGGAATATGTACAGCGCCAGTCGTCCACATACAGGAAAAAACCTCTCCCGAATGGGGTAGTGTCATTGTAGTATTCCAACCCGACTTTGACAAATGCCGTCCCGACTGGGAGTGTGCCATAAAGTGGTGTAAACTTCCAGGAATCCGCTTCTGGGTAGTGGTCAGCGTAAAGCCTGTCCAGCAGTGTCTCTGAGTTGTCGTAAGCATACAATACCACTTGTACGGGCCATTCATCCAGTGGCGGGTTCCCAGAAGTGGCATACATGTAGCATGATACTTCAAAAGGCACATTGTCACTATCCACTGCTATGAAATCAGTCAGCCAACTTCCGCCCATGGGGTCTGCGGTGAGGTACAACTGTGCCGCGCCGGGCCCGCTATGGGTAATGAGCGTGGTGTACGCTGCGGAAATCGCATCTCCTGTCGTTGACCAGTGATTGATGTTATAGTCCAGGGTGGGATTGTCCAGGATGTTATCATGATTGATGATGGCTATATCCGCCACACACTCTTGCATCTCCGGGTAATAAGGAACGTGCAGGGTCCCGTAGTCTGTATACGCAAAAGCATCATCTATGTAGATGATGTAGGCTTGTGCAGAGGTAGAATATAGTTGCAATCCACACTTGAAATATGCTGTATCAGGAGGCGCCTCTCCAGAAATCTCAGTCTCTGTCCAGCGAGTGTAATCGAGTTCGTTGACCTTGCATTGAGTTGTAGACAGAAGAACGTCATCATAGGTGTAAAACATGATGAATAACTTAGCGTTATCTGAGAATACCGGAGGTATATCGCTGTAGGGAGAGCGTATGTGTATCGAGAAGTGCGCCGTTTTGCCACTCTCAATATAGACTTTCTCACTTGTAAGCGAGATAGTAGTATATGGCTCTAGTAACACTTCTGCACATTCTGGTGTGGTCCTGCCATGAGACGAAGACCACATAACCATTCCAACAGTAGTCCAGGGATACAGATACAATCCGTTACTGAAATCCCCATTGCTTAGCAATTGTGTGGTTGCGGGTGTGGAATATAGATTTATGAACTCCCACTGCTGTGCAGTCTCATCGAAGTATCCAAACTTCCCTATTTTGTCGTTTGCCAAATCGGAACACAGGACGTACTTGCCACAGCCAGTGACGAATCCATAACCGCCACCAGGAATAACGTCGCTTATCTTCTGCAATTCTGCACGCGCCGCTTCAACTCGCATCTGGCTCCAATCTTATCAGGGTGATGTCAACCATGTACCACACGCCCATGGGATTCATGATAGACTCATTCTCCATGGCTCCGAAGAAGTAATACTCCCATGCATCTACGGGTTCATGATTTTCATCATCGAGATGGTACATGTTCTGCACGTAAATAGCCTTGCCTACCATCCCACGCAAGACTTCCAATTGCGTCTTGGAAACTCGCACCTTGTAGTGGTAGTCGGTGTGCTTGATGGGAGTGCTATTTCCGGCAACCATGATGATGCGCTTGCCCGCTGTGTTGAGCACGGTATTCTGAGTTATGGTAGTCATCGGCGAGAAGGCTTGTACACGTAACTCCTCGCCAAACTCCACGGAACCAGGTGCTTCACATAGGTGAATATGGTTATTGGGATACATGTAGAAATTTCCTCTATGCCAGGTTGAGAATGTTGTACAGTTCTGGAGTTACTCCAGTAACTTGTCGTGTTTGCGCATCTACACGTACAAATCGCAACCCTTCGGCTTCAATCCTCATGAGCGTGGCCAGGATTTGGGTAAGCAGTTCTACCTGCTGATAGCCCACATTGCTGTCACGCATGACCAGGGCTCCATGCTGAGGCACCACATACTCCTCACCATGCTCTCCAAGTTCAGCGAACGTTCGGCTAAGTATCGGGCCACCAAGTGCGTCAACCGTGTGAGTGGGCCCTCCAATGACTTCTTCCCCTGGTGGCGTTGAGGTTGTTGGGAGAGAGATGTTGCCAAGCCATTGGTCGAAATCGTACATGAACCGATTCCAGGGCTCTTCCCACTTGGTTTGCCACAGACCATTTTTACCGCCCCAGGTAATCTGGAACCAGTCGCCGATGTCCTCGAACATCTGTGGAATGGCCAGCATGTCAGTGATAGTGGTGGCTACCATCTCGGATAGTGTAGAGATATTGGTGGCAATGACACCATCTGGTCCCGTTTGCGCAGCAACGTTGTTCAGGATACCTGTGACGTTATCATTGTTAGCCTTTAACAGGCCAGGCAACTCAAAGTTCAGGAATGAGAACTGCTTGGTCTGCCCCACGATGCGGGCAAAGTTGAGGGCGTCCTCCATTGCCTGAATGGTTTTCATCTTGTTGATGTAGGCTGCCTGCGCCCCAGCAGCAGATAGCGAACGCTTGAGTTCGTTATCCTCCATCTCGCGCTGGATGGCGCGCAGCTTCTCTTCGAGGGCTAGTTGTTCCTCAAAGTCAGACCTGGCCCTATCCATGCGTTCCTTCTGGAGCGCGTTCTCCTGGTCGAAGTACTTCATGGCAATGTCAAGCCGCTTCTGTTCCCAATCCAGGGCCTGGCGTTGCCGCTCGTAGTTGAGTTGGATATCCTCCGCGCTCCACTGTGCCTGGGTCTCCCCACGTTGGAACTGCCGTCCCATCTGGGCATTCTGGAAGTTGTAACCGATGGTGGCACGCGAGAGTTGCCGCATCAGGGCCTCGCGTTGCGGCCCGGTAGCGAAACGCAACTCGCGCTGGATGTCTTCAGCCGTCCAGCCAAACTGCATTTGCTGCATGGCAGTGTTGGCAACGTAATCCTCGCGCCGCCACTTGTTCTGGGTGCCCAGACGCGAGAACTCACGCGCCGTATCCTGTTCCAGCCAGCCACGCCTGGTGGTAATCTGCTCCTGGGTAAGCGCAAACAGTTCACGCTGTTGGGCAGTATTCAAATCCAGCGCACGTTGCTGAAAATCCAGGTCTCGGCGCGAGGCATTCTCGTTGAGTTCACGAATGGCGTCTTGCAGAGAGCGAATGGTAGGCAGTTTCTCCATGCGCTCCCGAATGCCCGCGATGGTAGCGCCGATGGAAGCCAGGTTAGCCTCATAGCCTGCCTTCCAGGACTCCACCTGCAATCCCATGGTGGTCGGTGTGCTAGTGATTCCAGCCGCATACTCGGTCCCCATGTATTGCATCATGCGTTGCCGGTAGGACCCCAGGAACTGCCCACTCGTAACGCCATACATGGTTCCCAACGGCAGGCCCGTAGTAGTTTCACGAGTAATGAATGCTTCTGGTAGAGTGAATCCCAGTGCGCCACCGGCCATTTCCACCTGGCGTCGTGTGCCGCCGCCACTCGTCAGGACGCCCAGGGCCATGCGTGCCGCAGTGGGATTTTGCTGCATTCCTGCGATGGCAGTTTCAATCTGCCGGGATGTCACGGGAGTATTGCCGTACAGGAATGAGGCGAATTGCTGTTGCAATTCCGCCTGTTGTGAATATTGGGGCAAGTTCATGGCCAGTTGCTGGGTCGTTGGTGCTGGCAGGGTAATTCCCATCCGCGCCATGGACTGTGCAGCGGAGGCCCAGTGTTCCAGTTGCTGGATGTCCTGCGCCCGCATCTGCCCAGTGAAGACTTCCTCGAAATAGGGCATATTGGTCCCCAGGAGATTGGCGGTAGTCTGTAACCCTGCGGCCTGCTGCATGTACTGGAAGGACAACCCTGCTCCGGCCAGTTTCTTGTAGGGCTCCGCGCCCATCAGCGGCAGGATGGTGTCCTTGATGAAGGGCTTGATCTCGTCACCAACCATCCCAAGCGAGGCGGCCATATGCGTTAACTGGCCGGTGAGTTCTTCGGCGCTGACCCCAATGTCTTGATACACCGCCTGGAGTTCGGCGTAGGGTTTGATGGCTTGCCAGTTCTCGGCCTCAATGCCCATGAAGCCGCCCAAGCCATATCCAAATTGCTTGGTGTCAGAGTAGCCAATACTGGTAAGATACTGACGCATGGCCTCGTATTCTGGGCCAGCCTTCTGTCCGTAGAGATACTCGATGTCGAATTCAGTTTCCGGTATGGCCCCGCCGAGCAGTTGTCGCACGCGGGCTATATCAGCAGCCGCCTGCGGACTGCCAATATAACCCTTCTGCCGGTTATACACTTGCCCGGCAAGTCCAACATCGGACGCCCACTGGGTGATTTCAGCGCCAGATTGCGTGGCTGCACCCTGTGCCATCAGTGCATCAACCTGACGCTGGAATTCCTCTCCATAAAAGTCAATCGGAACTCCACCCTTGCCAAAATCTTGTGAGGCGACAATCTGTTCGTAGCGCCTACGCTCAAGTTTTGCGTTGAGTGCCTGGTTCCGATTTATCGTTTCTGGGTTAACGGATACTGCGGCAATCCTGGCGCGCATCAGGTTCTCGTCTTTGGACTCGCCGAATATACGGGCCGCGCCCAGACCTGCACCAGTGACTGCAGCAATGATTGGAAGTGCCCATGGCGTTGCCAGGGACATCATGCTGAGCAACTGCGAGCCAATCATGCCTACGCCCAGGGAGGCCCCACCAATCCCAAGGATGTCGGCTATGGTCTGGTTGCCCAACCCACCCTGCCCCAACATGCCATTCATGCCAGAGAGGATGTAGCCGCCTGTGCGCGCGCGCGCAATGTTCATGCCCTGTATGTTGGCCATGACCTGTCGTGATTGCATGTCAGGCTCGAAACCGGCCCTGGCCCGCATCTGGTTCATGGCTGCCTGGTATTGTTGATACTGCTGCCCACCAGATACCAGGGGCTCGACAAACATGCGCATGTTACGCATCATGAAGTACATGTCTGACCCAAAGGACTGCCTGGGGTCAGAAATCTTTTCCAGGAATCCCTTGGCGCCCTTCGCAGCAGGA
>Ga0116149_1004926_pt1 | contig 12798 bp, 10 predicted proteins | sample AD_UKC057_MetaG_FD_89787 | JGI IMG/M metagenome (GOLD analysis project Ga0116149, IMG submission 89787) | Active sludge microbial communities of municipal wastewater-treating anaerobic digesters from USA - AD_UKC057_MetaG | ecosystem: Engineered > Bioreactor > Anaerobic > Digestate | place: USA...
ACCGCGCGCCCGGACTCGCGTGCTTGCGTTTTCATGATGCGCATTTAGAACTCACTGTTTAGCGCGCATTTCTCACCAGCTTTTGATGTCATCTGACTGGTCACCGTGACATTTCACCTGAAATGCGGGTTAGGTTGGTGGTTTTGTGACATCGTGCATGGACAGCAGAGTGCTTGGGCTGGTTCTGCCGACTGCGACATCACCAGAGGCCGATGATCCGAACCTCGCCTGGCTCGGTTCAGATCGCTTGCCGGCCCGGGAAGACAGACACGGTGACATTTCGGTCGAGATTATCGTGAGCCCCCCAACTGTCTTGGCGAATTCTGACAGGAAAACGTGAAAGTCGGCACAATGGACCCTCGAACCGGCGGTTCGATGAGTTTCTGTTCCAACTTGTCACCGGCAGCCGCGACGATAGCATGCGCCGCCGCCAGCAGGACCAGCAATGCAAACGGTTTGATTCGTTGTTGTTTCCGTGCTGTTCGTATTCCATCGTTCTCCGTCGATTCCCGCGGCGTGATCGACAAAGCTCTCGGTGATCAAGACCTCGTGAGCGTGCCGGGGCTGCCAATCCTGGTTGAGCCGCGCCAAACCCGTAAACCTGCTTGATCAGCGTGGCCCAGCCTTTGCGGGCCTCCCGGGCCGTGGGTGAGCGGGCGGCAATCCCCGTTCCGGCGCCCGCCGACGTTTCCCGTTGGGTCCGCTGGCCGCGAGTCTTGTGCGAATACCACCCGTAGTCGCGCAACAACTTGCTGCCCGGATCCGGGATGTGTTGGGTCACCTCCGCCAGGAAGTCCAGCGGATCGAACACCTGGAAGTTGCGGGCTGGTCCGGCCAGGAGTTCGTCGTCGCCCGGTTCGGGGAATCGGCCCACCGCATTATGGTCCGTTGGGTTGGATGTGCGGGTGCGCATGGATGAGTTGGCCGAAGGTCTGGATGGCGCCGACCATGCCCGGCACGGTGTCAGGCCGACCGCTGGAGGCGCGATGGTGTCCAAGTGTGAGAACGGTCGGTTTCGGCCCAGTTTCCGGGAAAATGGGGCTCTGGTGACGATCACGGCAGCACCACGTCCGATCTTTGTCGCGGCTTTTCTCTTGCGGTCCGAGGCCTCGCCCACCATCTTCTGGTCTCGCATGAATGCGCGAGAACAACTCCTGCTCAAGCAGTACGAGTGCCTGCGAAAGGAGATCGAAGGCAAGATCCAAATCGGGGAGCAGAATGTCATCTACGGCATCGGAGCGACTGCCGCAACTTGGGCGTGGTTTCTCGCTCATCAGTCGAGCGCGCTTCCCGCAGCCGCTTACCTTCTGCCATTTGTGATTGGTGTGTTGTTCTTCGTCCGGTCGTTGGAGTTGAGCAGAAGCATCACCTCGATCGGTCGGCACTTGGCGAAGACTGAGGCCGATCAGAATCTGGGTGATCTAGGCTGGGAGACGACGCTGGCGAAGGCTCGCGGAGAGAACAAGTCGAAGGACAGCGGAACCTCCGTGTGTGCGCAGTGCACGGAACAGCCGGCAGCCACGGCACTGCCGGGTCCGGGCTGGCACCGCTGGTTCTGGGGAGCGCTTCTGTTGTTCAACTTGGTCGGAGCCATCTTCTTTGTCTTCTTCCAAGGGGTAGCGACTGCCAAGCCATGACCTCTACGTTTTTCCAGGATGCAGGCTCTCGCCACTGACGCTCAAGCAACGCCCCCTGCCCCTACCTCTTGGTGGCGGCAGGCTGTCATCTATCACCTTCTGGTGGACCGTTTTGCTGCGGCAGCAACCACCCTCGATCCCTCTCGGTCCCGACTGCCGGTCTTCTGCGGGGGAACGCTTGACGGCGTTACCCGCCGCTTGGACTACCTGCGCGGATTAGGTGTCAACACGCTTTGGCTGTCGCCCGTTACAGCATCTGCGGCCTATCATGGTTACCATGTCCTCGCATACGACCGGGTCGAACCGAGATTCGGCGGCGAACGGGCTTGGGACGCCCTGATGAGAGCCGCCCGCCCCGACTTTCGTATTCTCCTCGACTGGGTCCCCAACCACATCCACCGCGAGCACCCCTTCTTCCAGCAGGCGATTGCCGATCCGCACAGCCCGTACCGCGAGTGGTTCCATTTCGGCCGCGATGGCCGGCCGCTTTGCTTCTTGCACTTCGATGAACTTCCGAAGCTCAATCTCGACCATCCCGATGTTCGCTCTTACCTGTTGGGAGAGTGCAAGCGTTGGCTCGACCGGGGCGTAGACGGTTTCCGGATGGATCACGTGGTTGGCCCATCAATGGACTTCTGGCGCACCTTCCGGGCGGACCTCAAAGCGCATCGCCCGGGCGTGTTTCTGATGGGCGAGGCCACGCTGATGGGTGTGCGGCGGGAGCACTTGGTCACGCTGAGACTGCCTGACAAACGCCGCTACTTCTTCGAGGCCCAACTCGGCCATGACATAACGGATGCGGTCCAGGCAGAGTACGCAACGGTGTTCGATGGCGTGCTCGACTTCGGCTTCCGCAACCTGCTCTGCCAACGGGTGGCCCGCCGGGCAGGGCCGGTTAATCCTGGGGAGGTGCAGGCCGCGCTGGACGCGCATTACGCCCGCTTCGAGTGGGACGCCTGCCTGCCCAGTTTCCTCGACAACCACGACGTTAACCGATTCCTCCACGAGGCGAAGGGCAGAGTGGATCGTCTGCTCGAAGCCGCCGCCCTGCAGTTTCTGCAACCGCAGCCTCCCGTCATTTATTACGGGACCGAACTCGGCCTCAGCCACGCGCATCCGGTAGCCGGCCCTTACGGCGATTTGCACGCGCGTCCTGCGATGCCGTGGACAGGTCTCAACCAAGAACCCGGACGTTCGATCCGCCAGCGGTTTCAGGAACTCATCGCCGGCTGGAAGCGTGCGTTTTCTCGTGCGCCCGGGGACTCACTCATAAAGTAGAGGAGTCACCCATTACGGATCTGACCCCATTGCTTTGCTACTGCTTTTTGAGCTTGAGGGTCGTGCGGGCGGGATACGAGATGCTGCCGTAGTCGCTGACGCCGTGCAACCGGACTTCGAGGCCCTGCGTTGGGCTGCCGGTGAAGACGGCGGCCATCTTCGAGTTTCTGTCGGCGGTCTTGCTTTCGAGGCGCAGGGTCAATTCGCCGGCTTCGAGATCCCACGTGCCGCGGCTCAGAACGCCGCGATTGTCATAGCCGGTGTATTTGACCTCGGATGTGCCGGGTTCGAGAGCGCTGTAGCCCTTGAATTCCATGTCGTAACCCACTTTGCCGTGCATCACAACGACATGCTTGTTCAGGTCCCACGAGAACTCGAGGGTCACCGTGGTTGCGTCATCGGTCGAGCCCTGCCATTTGCCGAGCATCCAGGAGGCGTTTCCCTGATCGACCATGTCTTCGAGGGTGGTTTGGGCCAGGAGGCCGGTCCAGGTGGCACACGCCAAGAGTCCCAGGGCGATCGATCGAGCCAGTACAACAGTCGTCCTCACAGCAGTTATCCTTTCAGTGTTGCGTTTTCCGGGTCCCGCCACTGGACCGGGCGGCGGCATGCCGGCGGCAGGCGGAGACGTGCGCACTGTAGCCGGTTTAGGCGAAGGCGCAAGGTTGGGTGTCGGGTTTGTCGCAGGGCCGATTCAGGAAGTGGAGCGGCGACGGCCCGTCGCCGAGAAACACCGTGTTCACTCGCAATGGCGGGGGACGAGACGTCCTCGTCGCCCCGCCAACACATTGTGCGACTCCATTGGCCGGGGACGAGGACGTCCCCACTCCTACGCCTTCGTGTGCACGAGCAGAGCACGGGAGGGCCGTCCCCCCTCCAGCCTTTTCGTCTTCATGAATTGGCGCTGGGTCTGTCGCGTGTCGGGTTTCGCTTGAGGAGGAGACGGCCTTTCGACTACCGTCCCTCCCCATGCACGTCCGCTTGACCACTCCGCGCGTTGTTGGGGCTGTTGTCCGCACCGCCCGTCGCCCCAGATGGTGTCGGGTTGAGATCTGGTTGTCTCTTTGCCTTTGGGCTGGGGGGTGGGCGCGAGCGGCTGACGCGGAGCAGTATCTTTCGCCGGTGGCAATCGCCGCTTCTCCCGATGGCGCGACGCTTTTTGTGGCTGCCGGGACGGCTGGGCGGGTGCTGGTCGTCGACGCCGGGAGCGGCGAGGTCCGGAGCGCGACCGCACTCGAGGGCCATGCGAACGCGCTGGCGCTCACGCCGGACGGGACGCGGTTGATCGTGGCGACCGGTGAAGCGTCCGGGCAGATCGAGGTTTGCGACGCGCGTTCGGGGCGCGTCGAGCGATTGGTGCGCGCCGGCCACACGCCGTCCGCGCTCGCGGTGTCACCGGATGGCGCGCGGCTCTACGTCGCGAACCGGTTCAACCACGACGTCAGTGTGATCGACTGGAAGGGCGGCCGGGAGCTTGGGCGGATCCCGGTCGTGCGGGAGCCGGTTGCGCTGGCCCTGACACCGGATGGGCGGCGTTTGTTTGTGGGCAACCACCTTCCCGCGGGCCGGGCGGACGCCGCGGAGATTGCGGCGGCGATCAGCGCGATCGACACGGAACGGCTCGAGCCTGTGGCCCAGATTCAGCTTCCCAATGGCAGCACGGCGGTGCGCGGTCTGGCGGTGTCGGGCGACGGCGCGGTCGTGTATGCGACGCACGGGCTTGGGCGCTACCAGATGCCCACGACGCAATTGGACCGCGGCTGGATGAACACCTCGGCGTTGAGTGTGATCGATGTGGCCAAGGCCGAACGCATCAACACGGTGCTGGTGGACGACGTGGACCTGGGCGCGGCGAATCCGTGGGGCGTGGCCTGTTCGAGTGACGGGCGCTGGATCGTCGTCAGCCACGCCGGCACGCACGAGGTGAGCGTCATCGACCAGCCCGGTCTGATCGAGAAGCTGCGTCGGATCGGGGCGGGCGAACGGGTTGGCGGCGCGAGCCTTTCGTCCGAGGACGTGCCGAACGACCTGAGTTTCCTGGTCGGGTTGCGGCGCCGGGTGAATTTGAGTGGGGAGGGGCCGCGGGGGGTGGCTTTGGTGGGCGAGCGTCTGTTCGTTGCCGAGTACTACTCGGACAGCCTGGGTCTGGTGGATCTGGCGGCCGCCGGGCCGCCGCGGGCCAAGTCATTTCCGCTCGGTCCGGCTGTTGCGCCGACGCAGGCACGGCGCGGCGAGATGCTCTTCAACGATGCGCGGCTCTGTTTTCAGCATTGGCAGAGCTGCGCCAGTTGCCATCCGGACGCCCGGGTGGACGGGTTGAACTGGGATCTTCTCAACGACGGGCTGGGGAATCCGAAAAACACCAAGAACATGCTGCTCAGCCACGAGACGCCGCCGGCGATGATCATGGGCGTGCGGGAGACGGCCGAGGATGCGGTGCGGGCCGGCATTCGCCACATTCAGTTTCTCGTGCGGCCCGAGGAAGAGGCGGTCGCCATCGACGTCTACCTCAAGAACCTTCGCCCCGGCCTCAGCCCCCATCGGCAAGGCAAGGATCTGAGCGGGGCAGCGCAGCGGGGCCAGCAGATCTTCCAGCGCGCCGGGTGCGCCGAGTGCCATCCGCCGCCCCTGTACACCGACTTGCGGCATCACGATGTCGGGATGGGGACGGGGCGTGAACAGGGGAAGTCGATGGACACGCCGACGCTGATCGAGTGTTGGCGGACCGCGCCGTATCTGCATGACGGGCGGGCCGCCACCATGCGCGACGTGCTGGGCGAGGCGAATCCGGACGACCGTCACGGGCGCACGTCGGGCCTGACGCCGATCGAGCTGAGCGATCTGGCCGAGTACGTGCTTTCGCTCTGAGCGGCTTTGTCTCCGGAGCGCGGACCGAAGCAGGCCGCTGATTTCGCGATGAGGCGCGACCGAGTGTGGTCGCGCCTCGGTGTCGGGATCAGGCGCCGAACTTGTCGAACATCCGCGCGTTGGCCTGCATAAGGCGGATGAGGTACTTGGCTTTGAAGACGCCGAGCGATCCCATGTTCGAGCCCGTCTCGGTGAAGCGCTCGAGCTTGTCCGATCCGCTTAACGCGGAGTGCACGAGGACCGGCTGGGGGTGCCACGAGTGGCCCTTGACCGCGCACGGGGTCGAGTGATCGCCGGTGATGGCGATGACGTCCGGCTTCTTGCGTAGGAGGATTGGGAGGGCGGCGTCGAAATCCTCGATGGCCTTCTTTTTGGCTTCGAAGTTGCCGTCTTCACCGGCCTTGTCGGTGTACTTGTAGTGGATGAAGAAGAAGTCGTAGTTGTCGTACTCCGCCAGGTAACGCTCGAATTGTTCGGCGATGGTCTTGGGTCCTTCGATCTTGGTCATCCCGACCAACTGGGCGAGTCCCTTGTACATCGGGTAGACCGCCAGGCACGCCGCCTTGAGTTGGTAGCGCTCCTGGAACAGCGGAATCCGCGGCTGATGGGCGATGCCGCGCATCAGGAAGCCGTTCGCCCGCGGATGCTTGGCGATCAGCGGCAACGCCCGCTTGTAGAAGTCCGCCACGATCTTCGCCGTCTTCACCTGCGCCGCTGATTTCTCGTTCTCGGGCTTGGCGATGGCGATCGGCAGGCCTTCCCGGTTCGGATCGGTTGATGTCAGGGGGCCGGCCAGGCCTTCGCCGCGGAAGACGACGACGAACCGGTGTTCCTTGCCGGGCTGGATGATGACCTCGACCTCGCTGCCTTTCGGGCCGGCCTTCTTGATTCCCTGCGAGAGGATGGCGCAGAGTTCCTCGCACACGTCGGTGGCGATCCGGCCCGCGCGGCGGTCGGTGATGATCCCCTTGGAATCGAGAGAACAAAAATTGGCGCGGGCGGCGACATCGCCGGCCTTCAGGTGCACGCCCAGGCCCAGGGCCTCGATGACGCCGCGTCCGACCTGGTACTCGATCGGGTCATAGCCGAAGAGGGCCAGATGGCCGGGGCCGCTGCCAGGGGTGATGCCCTGCGCCACGGGGATCATGCGGCCCTGGGCGCAGCCCTGGGCGACAAAGGCGTCGAGATTGGGCGTGCGCGCGGCTTCGAGCGGCGTGATTTCGCCCTGGCCAACGACCGCGAGGTCGCCCAGGCCGTCCAGAACGATCAAGGCGAGCTTGGCCTTGGTCGGGAGGGTCAGTTCCGAGTACAGAGAGTCGAGGTTCATAGGTATTTCAGTTTTCAGTTTTCAGGTTCAAGGTTTGCTCCGGTGGCCGGGGCGTCTCCGATTGCTGGCCCGCCCGACCAGAGCGCGGATAGTGGGTACGACGCCCGCCCAGCGTCAACGCGATATTCGGAGCTCCTCCAGTTTGGTCCAAGCCCGTCCGCTGTCAATCAGCTCGGCGGCGGCCTCCCAGCCGTCGGCGACGGTGCGGACCCGATCCGCAACGAACAACGCCGCGCCCGCGTTGAGCAGCACGGCGTCGCGCTTGGGACCGCGCTCGTCTCCGCGCAGGACGCGCCGCAAGGTCTCGGCGTTGGCGGCGCGGTCACCGCCCTGAAGGTCCGGCAGCACGGCGGGCTGGATCGGGAAATCCGTCCGTCTGAGCGTGCTACAATGCATGCCGCGTTCCTGGTAGAACTCGGCAATTGTGGTGTCGCCGAGGATGGACAACTCGTCGAAGTACATGGCGCCAGTCGCGAGGCCGGTGCGGCCGCAGACAACGATGCCGCGTCGGACGCCCAGGGCCTGGAGGACTCGGGCCAGGGGCTCGCACAGATCGGGCCGCGGCACGCCCATCACCTGCGCCGTCGGACAAACCGGGTTGAGCAGCGGGCCCAGGTAGTTGAACAAGGTTCGCTGGCCGCGGTCGGCACAGAGCCGCCGAACGGGGGCGATGTGTTTAAAGGCCGGGTGATACAAAGGCGCGAAGAAGAAGGCGAAACCATGGTCGCGCAGAGCCGAGACGGCCCGTTCGGGCGGCAGGTCGATGGGAATGCCGAGCGCTTCGATGACGTCGGCACTGCCGGTCTGGCAGGTGACGGCACGGTTGCCGTGTTTGGCCACCTTCACACCGGCCGAGGCCGCGACGAGGGCGGCGGCGGTCGAGATGTTGAACGTGCCGGCCCGATCGCCTCCGGTTCCAACCACGTCCAGGATCCCGCCATTTCGCAAAGCGGTGTCCAGGGGAGGCGCGATCGCCTTGCCGCGGAGGAATCGCGCAAATGCGGCGATTTCGTCGGCAGTCTCCCCTTTCTGGGACAGGGCGCTCAGGAAATCGGCCTTTGTCTCGACCGACAACGATTCGTCGAGGAGGCACGCGACGGCGGCGGCGGCTTCATCGCCGGACATGGCCAGCCCCGATCGCACGTGAGCAGTCAGCTTATCGAGCACGGGCGGACGGTAGCGACTTCCCACCGGAAAAGCCACTCGTTCATTTGAGGAAAAAGGCCCCGCGGCGGGCAGCCGCGGGGCCGGTCGAATTCGATCCGTGAAGTCCGGGTCAGGAGGGCTTCAGGGTGCCGTACGTGACGGGATCAACCTTTTTGCCGGTGCCATCCATGACGGTGCGGGTCTTCTCGTCGTAGTGGCAGGCGATCCCCAGGCGGTCCGACATCTCGCCCAGCGAGACGATGGTCTGGACGCGCACGGCGAGGTCGATGTTCGCGTTGGGCTGTTTGCCCGACCGAATGCAGGAGATCCAGTTCGATTCGTGCTCGCCGATGTCCTCGACGGGGAGGAGATTCTTGAAGCTTTCCGGATCGATCTCCTCGCTGAACTTGGCTTCCGGCTTGAGGTCCACATTGGCCCCGCCGATGAGAAGCGTGGCATAGTGGCCGCGGATGACGTCGGGCAGCCCGTATTCGTTGACCGAACTGCTGCAGACCATGAGGCTGTAGCCGCTCGGGAACTCGGCCACCAGGGTGAGACACTCGGGGCAATCGCGCTCCTGCGTGCCGGGCGTGTTCTTGTCCGTGTGAATCGCTTTGGTGCCCACGGCGACCACCCGGTTGGGGAACTCGGGATTGCCGGTGGCGAGCACGAGCGGGTGGAGGCGGTGGGGGAAGAGATCGCCCAGGAGACCGGCGCAATAGGGATAGTACTTGCGCCAGCGGAAGAAATGATCGGCGCTGAAGTCGGCGCGTGTCTTGATGTTGGGGCCGAGCCACTGGTCCCACTTGACGCTGCCGGCCTTCAAGTCGGGGTCGATTGTGTAATTCCACTCCCCGGCGGGGCTGTTGCGCATGTACGAGCCCTGACCAAGCACCAGCGGCCCCAGAGATCCGGCTTTGATCAGCTCGGCGCACTTGTGCCACTTGGCGTCCGAACAGCCTTGCGACCCGACCTGGAAGACCTTGCCGGTGGCCTTGACCGTATCCATGACCTCGAAGGCCTCCGGGAGATAGCGGCTCATCGGCTTCTCGACATAGATGTGTTTGCCGGCTTTCATCGATTCGATGGAGATCTGTGCGTGCCAGTGGTCGACAGTCGCGCACAACACGGCATCGATGTCTTTGTCTTCAAGCATCTTACGATAGTCGTCGTAAGTCTTGCAGTCGCCCATCACAGCCTTCGCCGCCTCGCGCCGCTTCTCCCACAAATCGCAGACTGCCGCCAGCGCCACATTGTTCTTGTCGGCATTCTGCTTCATCTTGTTGACGTGCAGCATGCCCTGAGGACCGACACCGACGAAACCGACCGCGATCCGGTCGTTGGCGCCGATGACCCGTCCGGTGGACGGGGCTTGGGTTTGCCCGTAAACCGGGGTCTTGAACATGTTCACCGCCGCCACCGCCGCCGTGGCCGTCGCGGTCCTTCGAATGAAACTCCGGCGGCTTTCCCCGCCGGCCGATTGCTGAACCGAGTCGTGTTGCATAGGCAAATGGAATAAGATTTACGTTGCCGTTATGGACGCAGCCTAGGGCTTTTCTCTTCACGGTCAATCCGAAGTTGCGTCAGCAATTCCGTAAGGTGGGTTAGGCTCTTGGCGTTTGTCTCGGGGCGTCGGATTTTCCTCTGTCTGGCGCGCTGTCGAAGCGAAGCCTGGCTGTCTGCCGCCTGCACCAGACGACAACTTGCCTGTCGTCCCGGATCCTCCTTGTTTGCGTCGGCCAATTGCCAGAGAACAACCTCCCGAAAGCACTGCCCCCAGGAGGAGCTCACCCGCTGTCGAACCACAGTTCCCAGCGCACCGCCTCTTCCAAGGCCAAGTCCAAGTCGTGCGCCAGTTCTTTGAGGCTCACTGTGCCCAACCGGACCCGCTGGCTGAGAGCACTTGGTAGAGCGGGTGTTCGTAAACGAGCAGGCCGGCTTGGACCAGTTGGCGGCGGGCGTGGAGCAGTTGCGGATGATCGAGGTTGAGCATGCGCTCCAAGCTCGCATCGGAGTAGTAGCTCAAGCCCTCGGCATCGGCGACGGTGATCAAGACCAGGTAAAGGGCCAAGGGGCGTGGTCACAGCGCTGGAGGTAACGGTCACGGACCAGGCGTTGATCGATCCAACTGAACTGTCCGGGAATGCGGCGGAGCCGTTCCGGACACAGGACGCGTTTGTTGATTTTCATGGTTTGTTTGGTGGTCAACAGGCATAGGGGACGTCAGGTCCAGAATGCCCTGACCTAAAATTACCAAGCGGCGAGTGGTGGCTTCGATGTGATCTTGTAACGGTGAGTCGATCAGATGCGAGATAAGTCCAACGATCAGAGGATCTTGGGTGTGGAAGTGTCGTGGGCAGACATCTTGTAACGGTGGGGCAGAGATCTTCGCTGCAACTGCCTTTGGGTCAGTGGTTTGAGTCAGGGGTGCTACGGAGCAGTCATCTTGTAACGCAACGGCTGGTTTGCGCGCCCGTTTCCAGTACCCTGGATGTTGTGTTCGCCACTCGCGAACTCGTTGGACGTTTTCGGACCCACGGAACTGGTTCACGTTCTCCGGTTTGCTCAGCCACCGCCGCTGGCTGTCAGCCTTGCTGGCCTTGCGGCATGGAGGCTGGGGACAGAACTTCTGGTGGAGGATGTTCCGGTAGTCTGGCTGGAACAACTCTTTGCAGTGCAAGCACTCCCGCGGATCGCTCTTGGACACCGCAAAGGCTGCGCTTAGCTCGGGTGGCGAGGCAATCCCAGGAGCACCACTACACCCAACGGCGAAGAAAACGGAATGGAAGAAGAGAAGAAGACTTCTGCGTGAAGCTCTTCGAACAAAACGGAAGCCGAAGAAGACGAGGGGGAGAATTACATCGCCATCTTCACGCCACTTTCAAAGCGCCGGCCGCATCGGCATGCTAAACCGTGATGAGGCCTATCACGTGTGTTGTCTTAGAGGATATCGGGCATTGAATGAGAGCCGAATGACACCACGATCCTCATACCAAGGGTCTGTGCAAGAACAAATCCCGACTGTTGAAGAGGAAATGCGACATTTTGCGCTGTGATGTGATTGGTCGGGTGAGAGTTGAGGATGGCAGGGAAGCCAGTGTTTTGGGCGTTTGAGCGCATAGAGCCGGTTCTGAGTGCGAAGGTGCGATATTGTCAGAAAAACGCTTGTCAGGGGTCGTTAAGGCGGTATTCTGACATGATGAACACGATTCGATATGCGCTGCAACCGCTGCGCGACCTGTTTGAGCGACTGAAAGCCGTGACCATGCCCGAGATGAAAGGTGCCTTGGGAACCCAAGTCGATCAGACCGTCTTTCGCAAATTGACCCAACTTTCCTACCGCACCAGCTATTCGCATCGCGGCGGCTTCTACACCTTGGACTCCATCGCCCGATTCGATGAAGACGGGCTCTGGGGTTGCCGCGGCGCGTGGTTTTCCCGGCAAGGGACGCTGCTGGCCACCGCCCAGTCTCTGGTCACTGAGGCGCCGGCGGGCTACTTGGCCCACGAACTGGATGCTCGGCTACACGTGTCGGTCAAAGACGCCCTGCGGCAGTTGGTCAACGAGGGGCGCCTGGATCGTCAAGCCCTGGGGCCGCTCTATCTGTACACGGCGGCGGATCGGGTGCGACGGCAGGAACAGTGGGCGTGCCGACAAGCTCAAGTTGCGGCGCGCGATCCGCAAGATGAACAACTGCGGGCGGCGATCGCGTTGTTCTACAGCCTGCTGGACGAGCAACAACGCCGCCTCTACGCCGGCCTGGAGAGCTTCCAGCGTGGCCACGGCGGAGACCGGCAGATGGCGCAGTGGTTGGGCTTGGATGTCGAGACGGTGGCGCGCGGCCGTCGCCAACTGCTGGCCGGGGAGGTCGAGCGGGAACGCATCCGGCGGGTCGGCGGGGGACGCCCCCGGGCCGAAAAAGAACGCCCGACCTCTTGAAACGGCTGGGCCAGTTACTGCAGGACGATACCGCGGGCGATCCGATGGGTCGACGCCGCTGCTGGACGGGCAAACGACTGCGCCGGATCTGTGCGGAACTGGCCCAACTGGACATTGTCGTCAGTCCGAACACGGTGCGGCGTCTGCTGGATGAGTTGGGGTATGCGCTGCATGCCAACAGCAAGAGCCTGTCGCGCGGGTGTTCGGAGCGGGACGAGCAGTTCTGTTACATCGCCGAAGAAAAGCAGCAGTTCCTCCATCGTGGCTTGCCGATCATCAGCGTCGACACCAAGAAGAAGGAACTGGTCGGCAACTTCAACAATGCGGGGCGGGTCTGGAGTCAGACGGCCACCCCAGTGAATGACCATGACTTTCGTTCCGAGGGCAAAGGAATGGCCATCCCTTTCGGCGTTTACGATCCGGTCCGCAACCGGGGGATGGTGTTTGTCGGCACCTCGCACGACACACCCCAGTTCGCCGCCGAGAACATCGCCCGCTGGTGGCGCCAACGGGGCCAGAAAGACTATCCGGAAGCCGACCACCTGTTCATTCTGGCGGACAGTGGCGGGAGCAACGGAGCCCGCGTGCGGATGTGGAAGTGG
>Ga0116149_1004930_pt1 | contig 12794 bp, 7 predicted proteins | sample AD_UKC057_MetaG_FD_89787 | JGI IMG/M metagenome (GOLD analysis project Ga0116149, IMG submission 89787) | Active sludge microbial communities of municipal wastewater-treating anaerobic digesters from USA - AD_UKC057_MetaG | ecosystem: Engineered > Bioreactor > Anaerobic > Digestate | place: USA...
TGGCAACGGCAACACCTTCTCGGTTCCGGTAAATCAGGCCGGAAATGGAAGCGGGTTCCATGCCTGAGGCAAGCTCGCTTAAGGTTAGCTCTCCTTCTCCCGCAACAAAAAAATCAAAGGCCAAATAAGCAGCAAGCAGAGCTTCGCGAAGCGCCGAAACATGAACACCACCACAAACCGTAATAATATAAGGATCTTGTTCTTTAAGATGCCGCGCGATTTCGGCGGCATCCGGAAAAGACGAGGTGGTGGCCGAAAAACCCACCATCCGGGGCTGAAACGCCAAAATGGCCTGCGCCTGCTTGTTCACCTCCACCGGCGCCCCGGGACCGAGGCAGTCGTATACAAAGACCTCATGCCCTTCGCGGAGCAGGTAGGCCGCAATCGAAAGCAGCCCTTGCGGCACCATCCGGTTAGCGACGTCCGTAATATCACGTGCACCCGGAAACCAGTTTGATCCGCGCGGATGCACCAGCACAATGCGCATTTTCCTGCATTCGGACCTCATGGATGGATTTTCCTTCCCAGAAACGGTTCGAAATGATGCCATTCAAAGGGATGCTCCGCAGCAAAACGAGCCAGGTCGTCCGCATAGATTTGCGCCGACTTCTGGACGGCCGCCTTTCTTTCCACCCGGGATGCCGCCGTCACCTTCCGGCCCGGAAATACTTTAACATGATACTGACCAAAAGCCTCCGAATGAACAAAAAACGTCATCAGGGGCGCACCCGTCATCAGGGCAAATAAGTGCGGTGTATCCGGCAGGCAAACCTCATGCCCCAGAAAATTCACGGTCACATGCGTCTGCTCACCCCAGAGTCTGTCTCCCGTCATGGAAACAATGCCGCCTTCACGCAAAAATGAAATCCCTTCCAGAAGCGCAAACGGAGATTTCTCCTTCTCATCCGTGGTCACAATACGAACCCCGGCATCGGCCAGATGATCCTTATGAATGCGTTCAACCTGCTCCCGATGCCTGGCGCCCAGATACAGCATAATCGGCAGCCCCTTTTCATTCAACCGTTGCGCCGCCAGTTCCCAGTTTCCCATATGGGACATCAGAACGATTGCGCCGGTTTTGTTCTTTACCGCCTCATCCAGAAGCTCCCAACCCTCTCGCTCAAATTTCGCCTCTCGTGCGACCCAGGGAATAAATCGATGAACATAAACATCCGTGAAGCGGTGGTACTGTTTCCAGGCGCAATACAAGGGAAAGAAACCATTTCTGTCCGGATAAAGCGCACGGTAAAACTTCAGGCTTCCCGCCAGCCGCGTCGGAAATACAAAAAAATAGCCGGTGGCAATCCACCAGGATAGCATCCGGAAAAACCACAAACCCAAACTCTGTGAAAGAAAAAGCGTTATTTTAAAGAAAAACGTCTTCACAAAAACCGCTCTCCGCCCTGTCTTGTTTCATCCATATCCTTCCGGATTTTTTTCCTGCCATCTCCAGGCATCCACACACATGTCGGCAAGTCCGCGCCGCGCTGTCCAGCCCAACAGCTCTTTTGCGCGGGAAGGATCGGCAAAGCAGACGGCAATATCGCCGGGACGCCGATTTACAATCTCATAAGGCACTGTTTTTCCTGAAACTTTTTCGAATGCCTGGATCATTTCCAACACACTGTAGCCCCGGCCGCCGCCAAGATTGATCACCAGGGGCGGATCCCATTTGTCGTTTCCGCAGGTGCCGTGAAGAAAGCGTGTGCTAAAATCCAGCCTTTCCAGGTAACGCAGAGCGGCCAGATGCCCACAGGCCAGATCCATCACATGGACATAGTCTCTTACCCCCGTGCCATCCGGCGTGGGATAATCGTTTCCGAAAACATTCAGCCGCTTTCGCCTGCCCACCGCCACCTGACTGATATAGGGCATCAGATTGCTCGGAATTCCGGCTGGATCTTCACCAATCCAGCCACTTTCATGGGCGCCTACCGGATTGAAATACCGAAGCAAAACCATCTGCCATGCCGGATCGGCCACATACACGTCCTGCAGAATCTGCTCAATCATCAGCTTTGACTTTCCGTAGGGATTGGTCGGAACCACAGGAAAATCTTCCCGGATTGGCACAGTAGCCGGTTCGCCATAAACCACGGCTGACGAACTGAAAATCAGTCGTTTCACGCCATGTTCCACCATCGCCAGGCAAAGCGAAAGCGTACTGTCAATATTGTTTTCATAGTAGCGCAAAGGTTGAGCAATCGACTCTCCCACCGCCTTCAGCGCCGCAAAATGAATGACGGCAGATATGGAATGTCCACGAAAAACGGCGTCGCAGCTCTGCCGGTCGCGCAGGTCCATCTGATAGAAACAAGGTCGCCGCCCGGTAATGGCCTCAATCCGATCCAGAACCAAAGACTTGCTGTTGGATAAATTATCAACAATCACGGAATCATAACCAGACTCAAGCAACGCCACCACCGTGTGGCTGCCTACATAGCCGCATCCACCCGTCACAAGGATTTTCTTTTGATCATTCTCCATTTCTGATCCTCCGTCACACCTTTGCATTTCGCATGGAAAATGGTTCTGAAAAGAATGTGAAAACAGCCTCTTTCCGTTAATCGTAGGTAATCGTCACACGGTTCAGATAGTCCTCCAGATCGGACAAGATCTTTTCCCCTCCGGAGAAATCGCCGTTCCTGGCTGCCGCCTCTATGGATTTGCCCGCCTGACTGATGTAATCGAAACCGTATCCTTTCCCGTACCCTTTCATGCTGTGACTGATCCGGAGAACCGTTTCCTGATTTTTTTCCGACAGGGCGCGGGCAACTGTATTCATGTCTTTGCGTGTGTTTTCCATAAATGCGGGAATAATATCTTGCAAATCCGGGTCAACGCGAACCGAAATCTTTTCCCTGATGAGTTCATCTTTTTCAGCCGCATAGTAAAGAATGGCTTCCAGAAGCGCTTCTTTCTTGATGGGTTTTGTCAAATGAGCATCACATCCCGCATCCAGGCTACGTTCGATGTCCTCCTTGAAAACATGAGCCGTCAGAGCAAGAACAGGCGTTGCACGAAGGCCCTTTGCTTCTTCCCACTTCCGGATTTCCCTAGTGGCCGAAAACCCATCCATCACCGGCATTTGCACGTCCATCAAAACCATGTCATAGGTGCTCTGTTGAAATTTTTCCACCGCAATCCGGCCGTTTTCCGCTTCCTCAACCACAAAGGGAGTATTCTTCAGGTAGGACCGGATTAGCACCCGATTGTTTTCCGAGTCTTCAACCAGAAGAATCTTCAATGGCTTCAACCCAACAGGCGTCTGGGCGACAGAAGGCATCTGTTCTTGCGGCTTTTTTCTCTGCAAAATCCTGGTAATGCAAGCCTTAAGTTCGGATCTTTTCACCGGTTTGAGCAAGCATTCGGATATGCCCGTTTGCTGAAGTTTGGCTGTGCCGATTTTGACGGAGTCAGACGTCATCATCATCATTTTCGAGGCTTTTAACGACCAATCACCATGAACCATTTCGGCCAGTTCAAAACCATTCATGCCGGGCAAGTGCCGGTCGAGAATAATCAAATCATATGGCGATCCGCATTCCTGTACCATCCTGCGCATTTGAGCCAAGGCGGAATTGGCATCAGGCGCTTCAAAAACAATGGCCCCCCAGGGTAAAAGCATGCGACAGACAATCAAACGATTGATGGCATTGTCATCAACCACCAGGACACGCACTCCCTTCAAATCGATGTCCCCGTCAAACTGTTTTCGTTCCGCGTCTTTTTGCAAACGGAAAGGCAATGTAAAGAAAAACTTGCTTCCAAAGCCTATACGACTTTCCAGCAATATTTGACCGCCCATCAAGCGAACTAATCTCTGGGAAATGGCCAATCCCAGCCCCGTCCCTCCGAATTTTCGGGTTATGGAAGAATCCGCCTGCTCAAAACGATCAAAGATCAGAGGCAATTTTTCCGCTGGAATCCCCACTCCGGTATCTTCCACGGTAAATAGTATTTCACACGTCCGGGCTTCCTCGTCGCCGTTTGTTTTCTCCAACCGGACCATCACTTTCCCTTTTTCCGTAAATTTTACCGCATTGCCGATCAGGTTCATCAAAACCTGCCTTAAGTGCTGCTCATCTCCAACGAGGAAGGAAGGCACATTTGTTGGAATATCCAGGATAAAATCAAGATCTTTCTTATGAGCTTGGTGGGCCAAAACGGATGACACTTTTTCCAGGGTATCAATCAGGTCAAAATCCACCTGTTCAATATCCACTTTGCCTGCTTCAATTTTGGAATAGTCCAGAATATCGTTGATAATATGGAGCAAACTCTCTCCGGCGTTGCGGAAGGTTTGCACATATTTCTCCTGCTCTTCGTCGAGTTTGGTTTCCGCCAGCAATTCCGACATGCCGATGATGGCGTTGAGTGGCGTGCGAATTTCGTGGCTCATGATGGAAAGAAAATCACTTTTCGCCCGGTTTGCCTCTTCGGCTTTCTCTTTTTGCGCACGCAGCTCTTCCTCCGCCTTTTTCCGTTCGGTAATATCGCTTAACGTTCCCACCATCCTCAAGACTTTTCCATCCTCATCCCAGCCAACGGCTTTACCGCGCGTACAAACCCAGAGATATTGTCCGGATTTCATCTTCATCCGCAGCTCGATATTGAAACTCTGATTCCCTTCAATGCCGGTTTGCAGGTCTTTTTCAACCCGCTCAAGATCTTCCGGATGGACCAATGTTCGCCATGCGTCATAGGATGCGTCAAATTCTCCGTTTTCATAACCAATCAGCTTGAAATAAGAAGGAGTAAAAAATGCCCGGCCGCTGGGAACCTGCCAGTCCCAGAGTCCGTCATTTACCGCATCCAGGGTCAGCGCATAACGCATCTCGCTTTCTTTGAGCGCTTTTTCGGCTCGTTTTCTCTGGGCCACTTCCCAGGCTATATCCGCAAAAAAAGCAACCAGCTTTGCATCTTCCTCATGATAATCAAGAGGTTTGTTGCCCACCCCCAGAATAGAAACAATTTTTCCTTCCCGAAGGATGGGAACCACCAGTTCCCGAATAACCGGAGCATGTCCTTCCGGCATGCCTTTTTTATGCTTTAGGGAGGCATAATCATTATGGATGACCGGTTTCTTGCTGTGCACGCAATCCACCCAGACCCCGGCCTGATCAATCGGATAATGCATGCCGTAACCTTCCGCTTTGCAAAATTCACTTTTTGTTCGTGTTGACCAGGCTTGCAAAGAAAGCATCTTTTGATCATATTCCACATAATGGTAAAAACTGACCAGGCTTCCGGTCAACTCTTCGACCAGGTCAAGAGTTCTTTGTAAAACCGTTTCAATCGGATGAGAGGCGGCAAATTCCAGCAACTCCAGGCGCGCATGAATCAACGCATCGGCTCGTTTTCGCTTACGGATATCCCGGGTCACACCAACAAGTCCGACAAGCTCACCCCGCTGATCGCGCATGCCGGAAATGCTCGATTCCGTCCATACGCCTTGTCCATCCTTATGCAATATTTCAAGATCACCGCCAAATATGTTCTTGATATCTCGTTTGCGCATGGTCTCAAACGTTTTGTCCAGACCGTCTTTTACCAGGCTTACCGATTCCGGCTTTATTATCCTGTGCAAGGGCTGCTGCATCACTTCATCTACGGTAAAGCCGCTTAACTTTTCTACAGAGGGGCTGATATAGGTGAAATGACCGTCAAGGTTCATCGTCCAAATAACATCCGTAGCATTGTCAGCCAGCAGGCGATGTCTTTCTTCGCTTTCCCTCAGTTTTGTCTCTGTCCGCACTCGTTCGGCAATGTCGTTATCCAAATCAAGGATCAAATGGAGATTGACCGAATGGATTAAAGACAATGTCGTAGCAATATTCAACATCTGATAAATCAGAATAAACACGGTGTCATGGATACCCGCCCGGAATAGATCCTGTCCGGAAGTCATCAGGATATCCAATGGAATGCGCACGACACTGACCAGGCCGTAAACAACCACAACCAGGCAAGCCACTTGAATGATCCTCTGTTGTTCTTCATTTGCGTAGCGGAGAATCCTCCAAATACTTTGCGCGGCAATAAGAACAAAAAAAGTGGAAAAATTGACATTGCGAATCAGAAGACTTGGCTCGACGTAGGAAAAGTAGGCTTGCAGCAAAATTAACAACGCAATCAGCGCATAGTTATGATATTGTCTGCCGAATATCCCGACAAAACGTTCCAGACCGACGCAGAGCAAAAAAAAGGAAGTAACCGTAAAGGCATTGCTGACCACAATCGAAAGGAAATCTGGAATAAGGCCGCGCAAAGCCACCAGGACAATGGCGGCAAAATGCATCAAAAAGCATACCATCCAGAGAGAAACAGCCGGAAAACGGTTTCGGTATTGTTTCCAGAGAAAAATGAGTACGCCAGCGTTTATCGCACTGCTGATGACGTAGCTGAAAAAAATCGATTTCATATCCAGAATGTTCATTCGGATTCTTCAGGATAATGTTTCTTCAGGCATTCCGGGCAAATGCCGTGACTGAATTCGGCGCCGGAGTGTTCGGAGATATATTTTTCAAGCTGCTGCCAACTTTTCTGATCATTACGTATTTTGTGGCAATAGGAGCATATCGGAATAATTCCCCGCAGGCTTTTGATTTGAGATACCGCTTCTTGGAGTTGCCTGATCCTGTCCGAAAGGGAATTTTGCAACTGGACAACCCTTTCTCCCACACGGATTCTGGCACGAAATTCGTCTTTATCAAAAGGTTTGGTGATGTAGTCGTTGGCGCCCGCTTCCAATCCTTCAATGATGGCTCCCTTTTCATCACGAACCGTGAAAAGAATGATATAGGGAGGATTGGCGGAATCCCTCAGGCGCACCTTTTTAATAACTTCAATGCCGTTGATATCGGGCATCAACCAATCGAGGACGATAAGCTGAGGAGGGTCATTTCCATTAATAATTTCAATGGCTTCCGATCCATTAGATACAGCGACAACCTCATAGTTCCACAACATCAGATATTTGCGCAAAAGATTGACCGTATTTGGGTCATCATCCGCAATTAACAGCCGCATATTCTCCCCATCTGCCTGACCCGGTCATGAAATGTGATGAATAAAAAGACCTTTTCTTATGCACGCTGCTCATCCATCGTTTCCGCAATGTCCTGATTATTTATGGACGATTTGTATATCGAACACTTTCTTGTGTCAATGGAAATATTGACAACAGGAAAACCGCACAGGAATCCCGTGAAGTTTTCCCGTACCCAAACAGGCCCAGAGAATCAACCTGTAACAGAATGAAAGAAATTTCAGAAAAATCACAGGACCACTTTGACGGCGCGATGCGCTTTCAGCGCTTCGTACACAGACTTCCGATGAGACTCACTTTCCACCGTCAATTCCACATTCAGCGAAATATACTTGGCCGTCCGGCTCAATCCCGACAGAGTGATCCGGCACGGGCGATCCTGAATAATCTCGTGAACAGCCCTTTGCATTTCCTCTTGGTCAACACCGATGACCTTGTATCCCCAGGAACAGGGATACTCCAAATCCAGTTTTTGTCTGTTGAAATCGAACATTTTTTGTGGGCTCTCCCGATAAGGTACTTTCCATCACCTTGATATTCAAGGCTATTTCATGAACGACCGTTTATTCAGAAAAAAGCCTTCCGCTGAGGCCGGATCAAAAACCATCCAGCTCTGTGATGCACGGAAAACAATGTAGTGGGTTTTCCTTTCCCGTGCAAGCTTTTTACGTGTTTTGCCGCCATAAAAAAGTAAATCAACAAAGTTTTTGGATAACCGGAAACGAGGGAACATCTATCCAACACAGCAAAAAACTACACGTTTTTCTTGACAATCAAGGGACGTTCGGAGTATGGAGTCGCGCCGAACGACGACAAGACTGACGCTCCGGATGCAGTTTCCGGACGCCAACGGCAATCCGGGTGGATACCCCTGTTACAATGACTTCATCATGAAGTCGCAACCTTACCTCTTATTCAGGTTTCATCTGCATTCGCACGTCCGGTCCGCACACCTATCAGAGTGTGAAAAAACCTAGAAGGTAAAAAGGAATCTGCTTCATGAAAAGTTATACTGCAAAGATTGTGGCCATCTATAGTGCCGTTTTCTCAGCCGTTCACTGCGGTTGGCTTGTTTCGACCTATGTTTTTATGGCCAACTCGCCAACTCAACAGCATATTTTCACCCTACAGGGAATCGCTGCCTGGACCCTTACCTATCTTGCCGCCCTTCCTTTCATCTTTTTCTGGACAGCGCCCGTGAACAGTGCCCTGAATTCCCTCAAAGCAGGCGGCAACCTCTCCGACCATGAACTTCTTTCTATAGCAAAGAAAAACCAGAGGATTCCGATTTATTGCGCCATCATCATGGACGTGATGATCACCGCCTTTGATATCCTTTTGGTTGCGGGCTACAAGATGTATGATATTGGCCCGATTGCCTCCACCGGCATATGGGCCACAAACATTGCCGCCATCACTTCCTTTCCCGTCATCGTCATCGGCGGAATGAACCTCGTCGTCAACCCTGTACACGGCTATTTCAACGATGAGCTCACCAGGCGCGGACGGATCTACTCCGGTAAAACACTAACCATCCGAAACAAGCTCCTTTTGGTGTTCATGATAATCGCTGTCGCCCTGTGCCCATGGCTGACTGCCTTTGGTTTTTATTCCGCCGGCATTTATCAGGTGAAAGAAGAACTGAAAAGCAACACCCTGGCGTATCAACAAATGGCTGTGAATACGATAAAGTTGCAGACCGGTGATAATCCGGGCATTGATGCTTTAAAGCAGTCCATCGACAAACTTCATACAGGGAACTTGGGATTTGCCTTTCTTGCGGATAAAAATGGCCAGATCATCTACAATCCTTCCGGAAGAGAAATCTTAGTCAGGACATGGAAAGACATCGATGACCAGTTGATCGCCCATCTGAAAGAAGGAAACTCAGGGGCTATGTATGAAAATGTTCATGAAAGCGTCATCAGTGTCACGCCCATCAACGGAGAGTTTCGCCTGGGAATGGTCTCTCCGCTGGGAGACCGGATGCCGCGGTTTATGACCTTCTTTTTGGGAATGCTTGTCATTCTCGTCATTGCCGCCGTGATCTCTTTCATGGCCGGTTTTACATTCATCACCTACATCGGCAAATCCATAACGGATACAGTTCACGTCCTCAAAGACCTTTCAGAAGGAGAAGGAGATCTGACTGTCCGTTTCAAAGTGGTAAGCGAAGACGAAACCGGGGCGATGGCCAGGCATTTCAATGCTTTCATGGGCAAGTTGAACGAAATGATTCAGCTCGGACAGAAAGCAACGCAAAGCGTAGAGCAAGGGGCCGTTCAGCAGGCCAGTGCTATTGAGGAAACGACCGCTTCCATGGAGGAATTCGTCCATTCTCTGGCAAGAAATCTCGCTGACACGCAGGATATGGACAAACTCATCGGAAATATCACCCAGGACATGGATCGGGTCAACCAAACCATGAAATTTCTTATGAGAGGAATGGAAGACCTGAAAATGGCCAGCACGGAAACCGGAAAGATTATCAAATCCATAGACGGCATCGCCTTTCAAACAAACCTTCTGGCTCTGAATGCAGCCGTTGAGGCGGCCAGAGCCGGCGAGGCTGGCGCGGGATTTGCCGTCGTCGCAGGTGAAGTGAGAAATCTGGCCATGCGCGCATCGCAAGCCGCAAAAAGCACGACGGAACTGATTGAAAAGAATGTAAGGCAAATCAATGAAGGTTACAAACTTGTTGATCAAACCGGACAGGATTTTACGGTTCTGGTCAAGAAAACGATGGATTCTAGGGCGCTGGTATTAAAGATTTCCGAATCCGTGAAAAAGCAGGATCAAACCGTCCAGATGGTGAACAAAGCCCTGAAAGAGATCGACAAGATGACTCAATGGAATGTTTCCCAGGTTGACCAGTTGAACAACAACATGTCGAGATTCAGAACTTCCGAAACGGAAGATGAGATATAGCCTATCCCAACTCTATTCCCGTCCGCGCTTATCCGTGGACGGGAATAGCCAGCAATTGCGAAAGCCGTTCCTCACGGCGTGATTCCATACGGCAAATCGGTTCAGTTCACCGCAAAACCGGAGGTAACTCCTTCATATCTTGAAATCCTTCCGGTCCAGCCGGATTTCCAATGCCCGATATGGCGAATCCGGTATTCTCCTGCCACAGTATCTGATGGGATAAGCCATTCGATGGTAATTTTTGAATTGGCTATGCCGTCCCGCGTCCATCTGTACCGGGTTGTTGGATCCCAGTCATAGACTACAGGCTTCCATATGGCTCCGTTCTTCTTTTCTACGACGAGGTAGCTTTCGCTTGATCCGACGGTGAGGTTGTTGTTGGGATGAGCTCCCCAGAAAACCGCACTGACCGTTGTGCCTTTTGAATAGATGGAGGATGGTTGGGTAATAACATCGCCGAATTTCTTGTTCAAGGGCTTGTCATCGAACAATACCTTGCCGGCCACTTGCAGAATGGAAACTTTTTCCAATCCCGCCTCAACGGTGGCCAAATCCACGGCGTATGAGGGTGGCTCGATCCCGGGAGTGAATGTCGCAGCCAGTTCATGAACGATTTGCCGGACGCCGTTTAGCGAATAGGGCCCCATCAGCGTCGCACCGCCCTCATACTGCTGCGATGCGTATTCCTCCCGTGTTGCCAGATACCGAAGATCATCGTTGGACGTGGAATTGATGACGACGGTCGTCACGCCGGGAAGCGCCTTTTTCATATCCGCTTTAAGGCGACGGCCGGACATGGTTGTCACTTCACAGGGCAGTGTCAGAATGGCGAAGGAACCGATTTTAACGATTGTAAATGGCTGGTTCATGTTCCAGATCTTTCCCCCCGGCACAAGAACGCCAAGCTCATCAAAGCTCATGGTAATCCGCTTTTCAAGCTGACAGTCAATCTCCTTCTTCTGTTTGGCATCAGGCGTGATGACCTGGAAAAGGATATCGGCAATGGAAGGAACGGGATCAGAAATTAAATCCCTGAAACTCGATACGCTGTAATCCGTCACACTACGGGGATTTCCCTCTCCAGCCTTGACCTGTCCACTGTCTCCGTCTTCCATCGAGCCCGCAAAAAATCCAGCCCCGGCAGAGCCGTTGCAGAGCCGACAGTTTTCCACGGTTTCTTTCAGAATATCCGAGTAATAGATATCCCGAGGATCCATATATTGCGCTTTAATCGGCAGAGACTGAGCCGCGGCAAACATCTGACGGGTTTCAATGCTGCCGGAAAGCTCCGTGCCGTTGTCGTTGAATATTTTTCTGGCCAGATCAGCCACCGTTTTAGCCCGCAGATTCATGCGCTCATAGTCATAGGTTCCGTCCGCAATCCAGTCGAGAACATCGCCGTTGGCATCCAGTTTGAGGGTCTTGGTTTTGGCCGCAAATTGCGGCAACAGTGCATCTTCCGGAAGGTTGCTGGAGGTGTCGGCCGCATCGCTGTATGCAAAGGCCGCGACAAAACCGGTGTTGTCCAGGTAATTGACGCCGTGTTCCTTTTCAATCAGGTAGGAAGCCAGCCCGCTGACATCCCCGTTGATCAGCGTGAGATGGCTTCCTGAAACATTGGGATGAACCGGCGACCAGTTGTACATGCCAATCACGGTACCGTCTTCCTTGATGAACTTGAATTGCGTAATGGTCCGGTTGGTGTTGTCCGCTTGTCCATCAGGCAGGAGGTAATCATTGATGTCTCTGTTCAGAACGTAGGCGGGCTCCGATCTCTGACGGTTGACCCGCTCTGAGGCTTTCCAGGAAAATTCTCCGCTGTTCACGGTCACCCTTCCAGGCGAAAGACGTTCATGAGCCATGACGATGGCGTTGAAAATACCATCGGAGATCTTCTTGAAATTCCCATCGTGAAAGGTCATGCCGGCAAAAATGTTTAGCGCATAAGTTTTAAAATATCCGCCGGGACCACTGTGCGTGTGGGTCGCGCTGATGATGACATTCTTTTCATTATAGAGCAGACCATATTTTTCTTTCAGCCTTTTTAGCACATCCACATACACTCCCCCCGACATGAGGGGAATATCCGCCGTGACCAGAACCACGCTGTTTGTTGTGTTTTTTTCTCTGATAATGAAGGCCCGCGCCCACTGACGCATGAAAATGCCGCTCCCCAGCTGGCTGAAGTCACAGTATCCGGCAAACATGACTTCCGCAGGAGGCCCTGTGACATCGCTGATACCAGTCCCTATCAGATAAGGCGATGTATTCAAACATGATTGCATGCTGAAAAGCGAAATGAACAATATGGCAATCACCGCTATTGACTTCTTCATGCCCATGATAACCTCCTGAGTGTCAAGACATTGATGAAGTTATCCATAACCTCATCATCCATAGGGGAATGACATCGGTTGCCCGGCAAATGAGAGCAGACCACCTTCGACAACTGAAACCTGCCTTGCCCTTTTATCCACTCACAACAAGATCCGCCTTTCTTTTTTTAAAAGAATCCCGCACGGATACTGTTACAAAGGATGAAAGTCCTAAACAATAATTTAATTACGTTAAATTAATATTTATCAGAATTTTATTGAAAATCAAGTTTTTTATTCCCTGAATGGTCATAAAATTATTTTCTTGGGCGAACCGATTCGCATATAACATTGGCGGCTGCAAAATGATTTTTTGTATGATACAGGCACAATAAAAAATCCTATTCTTGAATCGAATGAATGCTGATCGAATCATACTGACCGGATTTCTGGTTTTCATTTTTGCCTCCTGCATGGCCAGACCGGTTCTTACCGGGAAA
>Ga0116149_1004949_pt1 | contig 12763 bp, 11 predicted proteins | sample AD_UKC057_MetaG_FD_89787 | JGI IMG/M metagenome (GOLD analysis project Ga0116149, IMG submission 89787) | Active sludge microbial communities of municipal wastewater-treating anaerobic digesters from USA - AD_UKC057_MetaG | ecosystem: Engineered > Bioreactor > Anaerobic > Digestate | place: USA...
AAGGTGAAGGCCGAAACCCAGACTAACGGGGATGACTGGCAGAGGTGGAGTAAGGAGGCTCCTCGCCGACCGAAAGCGCTCACTGGTTAAAGGTCACATAACCCTTTTGACGAAGACGTTTGGAAAGCCGTATGCGGGAAATCCGCACGTACGGTTTGAGGAGGCAGGAGAAGGAAACCGGGAGGGGGTAAGCTGCCAGGTGGTGTGATGGACACTCACACACAGAAATCGAGAGCGGTGCATCTCCGACTCCACGGCGCCTTCTCTTGACCCTACGTGCGGCACGTCTTTTCGGTTTTCTTTTTTCTATAGACACAAAAGTTCCGCACTCCGAGGGCGTCCTGGAGTTTCTCGTATCCGCTTGAGACTTCGTGGATTTGCGCTCTAAAAAAGGGGCGTGCGGTGGTCGAAAAGTATCTTTGCGAAACCGGGGCTCGGTAGATTGTCTGAGCGCTCCAGGCGTCTATTTGAAACACTGGTGATTTGTGTGGGTCAAGCGCCGCCCGCAACGAAAGAGTATGGGAATCCAGCTGTTCGGGCTACGTTTATCAGGGATAGAAACGGGTTTCGCTCAATCGGATTTTATCGTTCGTTTTGCGCGAGGTACTTGCTTGATGTATACCTTCCGCGGTTTGAAATAGTCTTCGTATTCCCGTACCCGCCGTTTGACCGTCGAATAGCTGACCTTCCAACCTTCTGCAACCAGTATCTCATGCATTTTTGCCATTGTTAACCGTTTTGCCTTTGGAGCGATCTCGTTCTGTTCGATCAATTCCTTGAGCCGCAGGTCATATTCTTGGTTCCTCATCTTTACAATGACGCGCTCTTCATTTTCCGGACTGATTCGGCTTCTTTCTCCGTTCTGTACTTCCTTGTATCGTTTCAGATACCTCTTTACCGTCCCTTTCGCGATTCCTAAGGCTCGCGCCGTCCCTTTGATGGTTCCGACTTCTTCGTATGTCTGTATGATCGTTTTGATCTCCAGCGCCGTTTTCATACCCTTTCATACACCTCCGAGCGTATTTTTCCTCCTCAGTAGTCCATTTTTTACGAGTCTATTTTTGAACGAAAAGCGAGTTGTTTTTGGCCATTTACAGACAGTGTTGCGCGCCTTTTTCGATTCTCGGTTCTAATCTACGCACGCGCGCACATTTGGAGAGGAAAAGTCATTCTATGTCTAAACGCACTGAGTTTCAAGTATTGACCACCGAAATGAAGATCGGTACAAGTTCCGGATCGAACTGCGTCCCGCTACACCTTTCCAGTTCCGCGATGGCGGCCTTTTCGCTCATCGCTTTCCGATATGGTCTGTCGTGCGTCATCGCATCGTACGCGTCAGCGATAGAAATCACCCTCGACAACAACGGGATCTCCGTTCCTTTCAATCCGTGAGGATAACCAGTGCCATCCCACCATTCGTGATGGTGTAAGATATTTGTCGCGATGTTGGCCGCAATTCTGCTGGATTCCGCTATCCTGAACCCCGCTTCCGGGTGCTTTTTTACTTCCGCCATCTCTTCATCTGTCAGCTTGCCTGCTTTCTTTAAAATACGTTCATCCACAACGACGTATCCGATGTCGTGCAACCGGGCCAAAAGGTTCAGGTCGACAGTTTCTGTCGAGGAAAGTTGTAACATTTCCCCCAACCTGTTCGTCGTTTCAACGAGACGCAGGGTGTGCTCGTTTGTCTCTATGTCTTTTTCAAGAAGGGATGCTTGTAAGGTAGATAGCATCGCGCTGCGCGCGCTCTGGCTTTCCAGCAATTTCCGTTTATACATCATCGTTTCAGCTTCCTTCACAACTTCTTGGAGATCGCGTTCCGGTTCGTTTTTTGTGGCGTAGCCTACTGAAATGCTCACAAAAGCCTGACCGGCACATTCGTTATGGCAAAGTCGATGAATACGGTTCACAACCTGCAAGGCCGTTTCACGATTAGCCCGCATCAATACGATGATGAATTCGTCTCCGCCTGTTCTGGCCACAACGTCTTCCGTACGGCAAGCGCTCTTTAAGAGAGTCGCGGCTTTTTGAAGGATTATATCTCCTTCAACGTGTCCAAAAGAGTCATTGTACATCTTTAAGCCATTGATGTCGGCGACGACCACGGATATGGGCAGATGCTCGGGGTCATTTATACTCTCAAGGACTATTTTGAGGTAAGCCCGATTGTATAATCCGGTCAAACTGTCGTGGAAGCTGATATATTCAATCTCCTCTTCCCGTCTTTTGCCTTTTTTGATTTCTTCATACAGATGTTTGTTCGCCAATACCTTCAACCAAACGGCATATGTTAGGATGGCAATGACAGTAACACTAATCAGAGAAATGGGTAATCCGTAGCGTTTGAAAATCTCCTTGAGGGTCACTGCCCGTTCCACTTCCGCCAGCGCGGTGAGTATTAGACTCTGTCTTTGTTCTTCGTCGATAGCTTCTATGGACTTATTGATTATACTCAAAAGGATTTCATCATCTTCACGCACCGCCACGCCATACGCCCTGTCTTCCATTTTTTGGGGTATGGTGATAATGTTGTCGTATCCGCTTCGCAGGGCGTAGAACACCAAGGAATACGTATTCGAATAGCTATAGTCGGCTTTTCCGTCGTGTACGGCTTCGAAGGTGTCTTCTCTTTCGTCAAAGTACAGGACATCCTCTTCTCTAATACCTTCAGGTATCGTCCCTCCCCTTACCATCGCGAACCGTTTTCCGGCCAGTTCATTGGGGTTTAAAGAGGAATTGTAAAACAAAACGGCTTCCGAATACAGAAAAGGGATGGAGAGCGTCCTGTTGGGTAGCGGGTATTGTTTTGCTGCTGGGATAACTAAATCAGCACCGCTATTTATAATATCATTAATATTTTCGAAAGGTTTGTACTCGAACTTAAGCCCCGATATCTCTCCGATCGCTTTTAGAAAATTAACAGCGATCCCTTTTATTTCTCCTTTTGAGTTTGTATACGAAAGGGGCGCGGCGCCTTCAGCAGAAGCAGCCTGAAGCACGTTCGCGTTTTTGATGTATTCTCGTTCTTCTTGGGTGAAGTCGATGTTGGCGGCGAAGACAGAAATCGGAGAAATAGAAAACATCAATAACGCCATCAGAATGGCTACGTATTTGTTAAATCCTCTCCCTATTTCCACGGAATGCCACCTCCATCAATACAACGAAACCCTGTGTAGCGTGGAGCGTTTTGTCTTCGAACTGCCGATAGCGCTCATCACTTACCTATGTATTATATAACATTCTATGAAGAAATGCGGATTATGGCATCAGATAGACTTCCGAAGAGGCTTGAAGAAATCTCTCTTCACGATCCGTCAACGAAAGTCCCTTTGAGAGTCAGGGGAAGTTTTTCAGCCCGTCGCTTTTACATGATCAAACCCCGGCGTCTTCATCGACGAGAATGACGGTTAGTCCACGCCGGGCGGCAAGTTTTTCGGTTTTCTGAGAACGCCTTCGGGGCGCGCCGGTTTAATCTTTCGAAACGCTGTCTTCCTGCTCGTAGTAGTAGGAACAGTCTACGCCTTTCATAAAGACCTCACGGTCGTCAATTTCATCGGTGAATGCCCATTTCAATAAGGCTTTTATTTGTGCCGAATCGGTAACGCTACTTTCCATTGCAGAGAGATAATCTGTCTTGTTGATTTTACTCCAATCCACACAAAGTTTTAGGTTCCTCTTTAGCATCAGGTCAAGCCAAATCCTCATACTTCTGCCGTTGCCATCCATAAACGGGTGGGCGACGTTCATCTCCACATATTTATCTACAATTTCATCGAAAGTACTATCGGGCATTCTTTCTATGCGTTTTAGCGTTCCGGGTAAGATTCGCGCCATAGCGAATTGGAAACCGCTTTTTGCTATATTGAGGGTTCTTATTTGCCCCGCGAAATCATAAAGCCCGCCAAACAAATAGCCGTGAATCTGCTGTAAGCCTTTGACCGTTCCAACCTCTAAGGTGTCGAGCAAGGCACTGTCGAAAAGCGCATAGGCCTTACTCTTGCTTTTACCGTCAATCGTTTCTTCACTGTATGTGAACCATTCTATGAAACGATTTGCTTTTTTACTAGGGAAACCCTTGGCAAGCGCTATAACACCCTCGTAGTCGAAGGTGTCAGTAAGATACTTTTTCCCATCCGCGGCCGTCAATTTCAGTTGGTTAGCGCGACTAACCAACTCGCAATTTTCCTTTTTGAGCTTTGCTTTGAGGTATTTCCAGTAGTTTCGGTTCTTTTCATACTGGCTTTCGCCACGCAAAACTCCGACGATATCGAGGACGGAAAACCACCATTTGGAATGTTCATCATCCCAAACAGCGCGAACTTCCGTATCGTCAAAGAAGCGAATGGATATTTTATTCATTTTGACAGACTCCGGTTCTCTTATGCCTATTCATTCTATACCTTTCGATCGCCTGCGGGTACACCCGCAACGTCCGTATATGAGAACTTTTTCAGAATGACTCACGCGCCAAAGCGCCTGGGAACGTCGCACGCTCCGGAAGGCCTTAGGAACGCCCAACCTCAGTCCGGCACGCCTTTTTTCTTTCTATGAACAAAAAAAGCAAAAGAGCCACACTAAAGTATGGCGCTCCCAGTCCGCCGCTCTGGCGGCGCCCCGTAGGCGTTCTCAGCGAATCTCTTCTCTTTCCTCCGTGCCCTCTGTGTTCTCTAGGCGAACCTTTGTTTTTTCTCTTAAGCCCTGCCGGACTAAAGTCCGGCGTTCCCACCCATCTCTTGACGAATCTCTTTTTTTATGTCCGGTACGAAGTTGTCGATCTCTTTTTGAAAAAGGCGTCGGAAAACCAGTTCGTAGGTTTTGTCTTTCGCGATTACGTATCTAAATGCGGTGCTCCCATATGAGATTAGATCCGCTTTGATCAACTTTTGCAGCTTCGTTTCCAGTTCAGAGTCGGTCATATCGAGCTTCAGGTCTTTGATTATTTGCGCTCGGGTGCGCTCTTCTCCCGCCTGAAACAGGTACAGTAAGAGCCTCTTCGCGTTTCTTTCGTTCACTTCCACAAAGATTTTTGCGATGTATTCGCCCCACGTCTTAAAAATAAGTCCGCTCGTGATCTCTTGCGTGTATACTTCGATGATGTTATCCTCTTGAACGTAATCATTTTTCGTGTTGTGCTTTGACGAGAAAAGCGCTTTGATATACAAAGGGTCTCCGCGGGTGAGGTTCCAAAGCTTGTCTACTCCGGCATCGTCTATCTTCGTGTGAAAGATCTCCGCGTACTTCCAAATCGCTTCTTTCGCCTCCTCTTCAGGGAGGTTTTCCAGGACGTTCTCCTCGAACCGCGCTGTGAGTCTTCTCACGATCTCCAATAGCCCGTGAACTTCACTCCCCGAAATGATGAGCGGCGCCTCTTTCTTCTCCGCAAGGTCCAGATACGTCCCGCTCAACGGGTCGATCCTTTCGCCCCTATAGTCGTATATATAGGCGTTGATGTTTTGGAATTCATCGATAATTTGAACGATCTTCTTTTTTTTAACCGTAGCCAATGCCGCCGGTAGCCTGCTGGCTAGGTTCCACATCCCATCCCAGTCGTCTTCTTGCTTTTTTATCACCATCGTTTCGTATGCATCCTTCAAATATCGGTCGCCTTCAACGAGCGGGGCCAGCTTTTCAAAACAGATCGGAAAGGATAGGTAGTCTTCCCTCCTATCCCTAAATGAAAGGTATTGTCCCATAAAATGGGTATAAAAATCTTCTGCAAATGCGGCTAACGTAAGCGGTCTATCTTGTATCACGTAATAGAAAGGAATCACTCCGCTCGTCGGGCTACTCCATAGAATGTTGAACAACCTCTGCAGAAACGCCGTTTTTCCCTTCTTCCGTCTGGCGACGATCGCTTGGCTTTGCGCGATATTACCGATCAAACGGTTGTACCAAACTCCCAGAAAGAAATCGAACTCCTTTTTCCTCCCGACAAAGAGGTCGGTGTTTCCTATTTGCTCCGGTAAAGCGTAGGTTATCTTTTCCGGCATCTTGAACATCGCTTTCACCCGCTTTGTTTCGGTTTGGTAAGATTATAACATAGAGCAGAAGGCTGGGGGCGCTGTCATAGCAATGGGTCCGTGCAAATGCGTATCGCACCGTTGCACGAAGAAGGAGCGCTTACGCCGCGCTGCCCGTGGGGGGGTAATCGCGGGGTAACCGAAGGGACCCCGCGATCCCCACCCATTGCCGGTCTTTTCTCTGTGTTCTCTGTGCCCTCTGTGCGAACCCTGTTTTTTGCTCTTCGAACGAACGAAACTGGGGTATCGCGCCGTCGCGAAAAGAAGAAGCGCTTGCGCCGTGATGCCCGTGGGGGGTTATCGCGGGGTAAGTGGTTTTTACGACCCCGCGATCCCCACCCTTTGCCATTTTTTCCTCTGTGTTCTCTGTGCCCTCTGTGCGAACCCTGTTTTTCAATGCAGGTACAAAAGCGTATCGCGCCGTCGCGAAAAGAAAGGGCGCTTACGCCGCGATGCCTGTTCTCTCCGTGCCCTCTGTGCGAACCCTGTTTTTCAATGCAGGTACAAAAGCGTATCGCGCCGTCGCGAAGAGAAGGGGCGCTTACGCCGCGATAAACTGTGTTCTCTGTGCGAAACCCTGTTTTGTTCTTTAAAACATGCCGAACTGAAGTCCGGCGTTCTCAGTCTTGCACTCACAGGATGTGGAGTTTTGTTCAGTCTTTTACGCGGGACATCGACACGGCCGTCTCGACGTGTGACGTGTGGGGAAACATATCGATGGGTTGAACCTTTCGTAGAAAGTAGCCGTTTTTGACCAGTATCGCAATGTCTCGCGCCAATGTGGCCGGATCGCAAGACAGGTACAGGATTTTTTCAGGGGCCAAGGCTGCCAAACCTTGGGCGGTCGCCGTGGAAATCCCAGCGCGCGGCGGATCCAAGATCACTTTGGAGACCTTACGGTCCAACACTTTTGTCAGGTCCGCCTTTTCTATATCCGCTTGTATCGCGCGTACGTTGCTCAGTTGATTCAAACGCATATTCTTCACAATAGCTTTTGCGGCCACCGAGTTGCCTTCGACCGCCAATACGTATTTGACAAGGGGGGCTAAGTAGATGGAGAAGAAGCCGATCCCAGCGTATAAATCGAGCAGGTTTTCATCCTTTTCGAGCTCGAGCTCAGTTTTTACGAGTTCCAGCAACGGTTCCAACAAAGCACGGTTGCTCTGGAAAAAGGCGGTCGATGGGACGTGGTACTGAAACCAGCCTAGGGTCTCGGCTAACACACCTTCGCCATAGAGCGTCGATTGCGCCCCCCTTAACACCACCTTATCCGAGCTGTTCTTCAAATGGATGATCGAGGTCACGAAAGGGCACTCCTCCCGAAGCGTTTTGACGAAGTCGGCGGCGCCTTTGAAAGAGGGTGAATCGGTGACGACGATCACCATCCAACGCGTCAGGTCCGCGTTTGTTCGTACGACGAGGTCTTTGAGCGCGCCCCTTTTCGTCGAGCGGTCGTATACCGGCGTGGGGGTCTTAGAACGGTTCGCGAAGCTTTCCACGGTTTTACGTATTCGTTCGAAGCCCTCGGGTACGATCTTGCATCCGCGTGTCGGCACGACGTTATGGCTCTTCTTGCGCTTCAACCCCAAAACAACTGCACCGCTCACGTTGCGGAAGGCGTACTCCATCTTGTTCCGATACCCATACGGTTTTGAAGGAATGACGTCGAAGAGGACAGGCATGATATCCAGTTTCCCGATGCGTAGAAACTGCTCCCGAAGGAGCTCCTTTTTCGCTTTCAATTGGCTTTGATAGTCGTAATCCAACCACTCGCAACTGCCACATTGGTTAAAAACGGAACAAACCGTCCCATTTCTTTCTGGGACTCTGTATATCCAATCTTGGACCGTGCCAAAAAACGCGCCGCGGCTCTTCGAAGCGATCGTCGCTCGAACGATCTCGCCAGGGTAAGCACTTTCGATGAAAACCGGGACGCTGCCCTCGATATATCCCAAACCGTAGCCTCCGAAGACGAGCTTTTCGATGACGATCTGATAGGCGCTCCCGATGGTTATCTCATTTTCGTAAGCCAAAATCATTCACCGATGATCTTCACTAAGACCCGTTTCTTACGCTTTCCGTCAAACTCCCCGTAGAAAACCTGCTCCCACGGGCCGAAGTCAAAACGGCCTTCCGTGATCGCGATGACCACTTCGCGACCCATCACCTGTCTTTTTAGGTGGGCGTCGGCGTTGTCCTCAAAGCTATTATGACGGTACTGGTTGTGGGGTTTTTCCGGCGCCAGTCGTTCCAACCAAGTTTCAAAATCCTGATGTAATCCGTTTTCGTCGTCGTTGATGAACACGCTGGCCGTGATATGCATCGCGTTGCACAAACAGAGGCCTTCTTGTACGCCACTTTCTTTTAAGCACGCTTCTAATAGTGCCGTGATATTGATGAAGGCCCTACGTTGATTGGTCTCGAACCACAGTTCTTTCCGATAACTTTTCATGACCACTCCTATTGTTCCCGAGATTCTCTTCCTTCTGGTCGATTGTTTCCACGATCGCGGACGCGAGACCGGGTTCGGTGTGCTCCTTTGCGCCGCGTCGGGTGATATTGGTCATCGTCTCGAACAGCGCCGTTCGCAAGCGGATATGCCCGACGACCGAGACCCGTTTCAGTAAGAACAGGCACCCGATACGCATCACCCCACTACCGAGGAATAGAAATTGGATGCCCTGCATGTTTAGCTCCCCCATCGTGAAGGTTAAGGGGACAAGCCAACGTGAGAGCAAGCCGCCAACCAGCGAACCGATGAATCCGAATAGTCCGTTCACCGCTCCAAAGAAGGCTACCAAAACGATCGCGGATTCTCCGCCAACCAACATAGGCAGCGTAAAGACCGCCAGGTTAATCGCCGACCACGCCAACGCGCTTGTCACCGCATCCACCCACAGGAGCGTTCCCATAGTCTCCGGAGTCATAAAGAACCACATTATGGCGATGAAGCACGCGATCGCAATTCCGACTCTTAAAATGTTTTTATGCCCGATCCTGTCAGCGATCCGTCCCCAAATCCAGTAGAAGGCCATCGTGATAAGGCTGGTGAGCATTGATAGGTATCCGATCCAAGCGAAATTGACCTTCAGGTTTTCCAGCTGATGGTATGAAAAAAACGGCGCGGAAAAAAGGATGGCGAAGTTCCAACATCCGCCGAAGACCAAGAGCTTCTGATAGTCTTTGTTGGAGCGGAAGAGCTTGAGGTACGATACGGATTGGATTTCTTTGATCGGGGGTTCGTGTTGTCGCGATAAGACGAGTAGGCTGATAAAGCCAGCCGTAACGGAGATCCCCAACACCCATTGGATGCCGAAACGGTTCGGCCAGCGGTTTAGGATCATCGAATAGACCCAGGTGAAGATGAGGTTTACGAACGAGTGAACCAAATTTCGGAATCCAAAGAAGCTCCCCATCCTTCTTTGAGGAACGAGGTCCCTCATCCAGGAGGTCCAGGCGTTCCCAACCAACGCGCTGCAGACGAACCCGCAAGAGACAATGATGACAAAAAGATCTCGACGGGTCACACCCATAATCGCCAGTATCAGAATGGCCAACCACAAGCTTCGGACCAAGAAAACGGTCGTGAGAACGAAAGGTTTCCGCTTTCCGAACCTCGCGATCATTGTGGGGACGATGAGCTGAAAGACCTGGCTCAGGTACTGAATACCCAGCAGCAAGCTCAAGGTGAAGGCGTCCGCGCCAAACTCCAGCGCGATCTTCGTGAAGAAAACGCCTTGGACAACCAGCGCGTAGATGACCGCTCCGATCCCTTCATAGATCGAAATGGCCAAGGAGCGTCGAACGATTTCTTCCTCGTCCCGAACCGTTCGGCTGTTTTTTCTCCATAAAGAGGTTTTCTTCGTGAGACCTATATCTCCGTTCATTCTTTTCGAAAAGATACTCAAAAGACTTTTCACGCCTTTCTTCGACTTTCGCCAGATTGTACCATACGCGCTGATTATTCCGTATACGTTTTAAGACGCTATCGATAACGCTGTTCCGGGAGCGGCGAACAATAGTTTGGCATGTGTTCGGAGTTTGCTCCTCTGGGAACGCGGAACTTCTCGGAGCGCTACACTTAAGTGTGGCATGTGTTGTGTTCTCTCCACGCCCTCCGTGAGAAATCACCTTCCATTCGTAAAAACCTGCCAATCTTAAGATTGGCGTTCCCAGAGCGTTCCCAACCGCAGCATCGCGGCGTAAGCGCCACTTCTTCTCGCGACGGCGCGAAACGCTTTTAAGAAAGACAAAGAGCGGATCGCGGGGTCGTAAAAATCACTTACCCCGCGATAACCTCCGAAAACAACTTTCAGAGCATTTCCTTTTTACCGATATAGATGATCTCCTTTCCCATCTTTCCCATCTTTCCCTCGTATTCTCCGTGCGAACCCCTCTTTTTTCTTTTTAAGGGTAAGCCAAACTAAAGTTCGGCGTTCCCAGGGCGTTCACAACGATCTTTTCTCTGTGTTCTCTGTGCCCTCCGTGCCCTCCGTGCGAACCCTTCTTTTTTTAAAGACATCCCGAACTAAAGTTCGGCGTTCACAGGGCGTTCACAAATGGCGTTCCCAGCTTCGGTGTTGATTTTCTTATCGGTATTTGCTATAATACCGCGAATCTCTCACACGATGCCGCTCCTTTTCTGGTGCCCGTACGGCGACAGGCTACGGGTTGGAAAGCGCGGCGCTTGCCGCAGAGGATCGTGGAGGAACAACCTATATGGAGGTGCAGTAATGCCAGTCGTTTCTATGAAACAGCTCCTTGAAGCCGGAGTTCATTTCGGTCATCGAACGATGAGATGGAACCCGAAAATGAAGGAGTACATCTACACCGATCGTAAGGGCGTCCATATTATGGACCTACAGAAGACGCTCAAACTACTCGATCAAGCTTACTATTTCGTCCGCGACGAAGCCCGTAAGGGGGCCACTATCCTGTTTGTCGGGACGAAACGCCAGGCGAGGAAGGCTATCCAAGAAGAAGCCGAGCGTTGTGGCGGGTTTTTCGTGAACAATCGCTGGTTGGGAGGGATGTTGACCAATTTCCCGACGATTCGAAAAAGAATCGAGAAGCTGAAAGAGCTTGAGAACTACGTGGAATCACCTGAATTCGAAAAGATGCCCAAACCTCAGCAAGCCATCGTTAAAAGGCAGCTCGAAAAGTTGCAGAAAAACCTGGGTGGCGTGAAAGAGATGAAAGAGGTCCCGGACATCCTCTTTATCATCGACCCTCGCAAAGAACAGACGGCCGTGTTGGAAGCCAATCACCTCGGGGTTCCGATCGTCGCGCCGGTAGATACGAACTGTGACCCCGATGAGATCGACTATATCATACCCGGGAACGACGACGCGATACGAGCGATCAAGCTGATCACGGGAAAGATCGCGGACGCCTATCTTGAAGGGCGCGAAGGGCTTTCGGAAGCGATGGCCCAGAAAGCGGCAACCGCTTCCGTTGCGGAAACTGCCGGTTCCGCCTCTTCTATTGCCGATGACGAAACCGAAGAAGGGGACCGCGCGAGTTCGAATACCACGGGCGACGCGTTTTAGCCGCTCTCGAGTCCGTTGAGACCCCCCGGAACAAGCGGTGACGATGCCGGTTTCGGGACGGGACGATTCCATCAGGCGCGATACAGCTTTTGCGTCCTGATGGTATCATCCAATGGAAAGCAGGTGACCTTATGGGACAGGCAAAGCAGAGAAAGACCTCTCTCGCCTTTATGGCGTTCTCTATAACGTTGCTCGTGTGGACGGTGACGTTCTTCGGAGCCTACACGCTCCCCTCTCAAGTCTCCAAAAAAACTACGTCGTCTTTCGGGGAGTGTCGCAATTCGAACGACCTGACCTACACGAGGTTTCACGCCGGAATCGACCTATCCACCAACGGGCTCGAAAACACCAACATCTATGCGACCGAAGAGGGGTATCTCTGGAAGATCTGGGTGAACCACGAAGACTATGGGAACGCGATTTATATCATGCACGCGGACGGTATCGCTTCCGTTTACGGTCATTTGAACCGGTTTTCAGATCGCTTTTTACCGGTGATCCAATCGGCGATGATCGAATTCGGGGAAGCCACCTATATGGAAATCACTTTCAGCCCGAATGAGTACACGATTCGACGGGGCGAGACCATCGGCCTCTCCGGCCAAACTGGAACGGCCCTCGCGCCCCATTGTCATTTCGAATTCATAGACGTGCGACACGAAGAGTATATCAATCCGCTCCTCTACTTGAGGGACCTATTGGATCCCCCGCTTGCGGACCTTAAGATCGAAAGGGTTCGTATCGATGGAGAAGCCCTGAGTATCGTCGAAAACGGAACCCTATACTTTACTTCTGCGATCCCGAAGATAGAGATCAATACCCGGTTGTCGAATCGGACGGGACAAGGGAAATACGGGGTTAAGGCCATTACTTTTTTCGTCAACGAGGCCGAATTCTATAAGATCCTTTTCGATCGTATCCCACGTAAGATGCTCGAGAATGGCGACGTCGTTTTCGGAGAGGGGTCGAATCATTCAAACTATTGGTATAAATTGTACGCCTCTCTCCAAGAGAAACCGATCGTGGTCAATCTTTGGAAAAACCTGTCGACCTTCCCGGATCTAGCCGCCTGTCGGATCATCGTCGAAGACGATTGGGGCAACGTCAAAACGTGGAATTTTAAACTGAGAAGGAAGTGATGGACGTGAAATGTTGGTTTTGGAAGCGAGTGAAGAAACCGAAGTACATCACCTC
>Ga0116149_1004952_pt1 | contig 12757 bp, 10 predicted proteins | sample AD_UKC057_MetaG_FD_89787 | JGI IMG/M metagenome (GOLD analysis project Ga0116149, IMG submission 89787) | Active sludge microbial communities of municipal wastewater-treating anaerobic digesters from USA - AD_UKC057_MetaG | ecosystem: Engineered > Bioreactor > Anaerobic > Digestate | place: USA...
GAGGTGGCCCGTGGGCTGCCGGCGGCGATGGTGCTCGCGGCGCAACGGCCCGATCCGGTGGTGGCGGAGGTGCAGGCTGCGATCAGCGGGGCGTCGCTGCGCCTGTACACGAGCGAGGATCTGCCCGGCGTGGAGTTTGGCGGGTGTTTGAAAAACATCTACGCGATCGCGGCGGGGTGTTGCGATGGTCTGCATCTGGGCGACAACACGAAGGCCGCGATGCTCACGCGGGCGCTCGCGGAGATGGTGCGCGTGGGCATGGCGCTGGGAGCGCGCGCGGAGACCTTTTACGGTTTGAGCGGATTTGGCGATCTGGTGGCGACGTGCCACGGCGCGTGGAGCCGGAATCGCGAGTTTGGCGAGAAGCTGGGCGAGGGCGTGCCGGTGGCGGAGCTGATCGAGCACCGACGCACGGTGGTCGAAGGTTATCGGACCACGGAATCGTTTCACGAGTTGTGCCGCAGTCGGGGGATCGATGCGCCGATCATGGCGGAGATCTATCAGGTGCTGTTTGCCGGGAAGGCTCCGGCCGAGGCGCTTCCGGCGCTGATGCTCCGCGAGTTGAAAAAAGAATGATGCGCCCCACCCCTGGGGCGCATCGGGTTCCCTAACGCTACCTGAAAGCGAACGTCACTGGACGGCGATGCGTCGCGGCTGGAGTGCCGCGGCCTTTGGCAGGGTGACTTGGAGCACGCCGTCTTTGAGTTCGGCGCGGATTTTTTCTTCGTCGACCGACAGGTCGTATTCGAAGGTGGCGGCGAAGTTTGCCGACGAGGTCTCGCGATAAAGGGCGGTCCAGTCTTTGGGTTGCTGCCAGACGCGGTGGCCTACGATGCTGAGGGCTCCGGCTTCGGTGGTGACCTCCAGGTTTTCCTTGGTTACGCCGGGCAGATAGACGGTGAGTGTCCAGGCGTCAGGCGCTTCTCGGAGCGTGTGCTGGGGCTTGACGGTCGCGCCGAGCTCGGCGGCGGGCGCGGGACGACGGGCGAGGAAGGGGACGATGGATTGGACGAGTGACATGGTGAGTTTCTCCTGATGATAAGGGTTTCCGGGATGGGTTAGTTGACGGCGATCGAGACTTTCTTGGGCTTTGCCTCTTCTCGTTTGGGCAGGGTGACGGTCAGCACGCCGTTCTCGTAGGAGGCGGAGACTTTGTCGGCCTGCACGTTTTCCGGGACGCTGAGTGTGCGGCTGAAGGCGAAGGCTTCTTCGCGGTCGCCCGTTTTCTGAGTGCGCGAGGCTTGGATGGACAGATTGTCCTCGACCATTTCCACGTGGATGGCGTCGCGGTTGACGCCTGGGAGCTCGGCGCGGACGTAGGTGTTGGTCTTATCTTCGTAAAGATCGACCGGGAAGGTGTTGCCGGCAGCCGGTTCGGAGAACTCGCCGAGGGCATTGGCAAAGAGGCGGTCGATCTCGCTTTCAAGTCCTGCCCACGGGCTGCGGCCCTGGAATGCGGTGGTGGGCGCGAGGCTGCGGGCGGTCGGGTACGTGTAGCGGATGATATGCATGGCGGTGTTTCCTGGTTGAGGGTTGTTGTCGTTGAACAAGCCCCTCCTTTGCATACCCGGTGCCGGGATCGGTGGATTAGCTAAATGATTGATTTCGAGTAATCAGGTCCCATTCCTTGCGGCGGTGTGAGTTAAGGCGTCCCGGTCCGTGATGGCACAGTTGGGCCAACTCGTCACGGGTTGCGGCCGGCAGGGGCCGGATCTTGGCGTGCCCCTTTCCCGGGACTTACTTCTCCATGCTCGGGAATCGCTCGTCGAGGTGGTAGAGGATGTCCTCGAGGTCGCCATTGGTCTCCCAAGCGGCGTCGCGCGCGATCGAGTAGAGGGTGTCTTTGCCGCGCGCATCGGGGCCGGCGAGAGCGGCCGCTTCGCCGGGCGTCAGCAGCCGGCCCGCCTGGAGTGCGGACTCTGCGCGGAAGATCGCCAGCTGGATGCCACGCAAGGTTTCCGGTGACGGGTTGGGATTGCAGACCCGTCCGATGATCGACTTGCGGCGGATGCTATGCCCGTGAAGTTGCATGAGGTGGCGCTTGGGCGCTCACCCTGATAATCGACGCATCGGGCGCGGCCTTAAGGCCATCCCGATGCCTAGGGGGCGGGGCTAGTCGAGCTCTTCGGTCTGCTGGCCGAAATAGTCGGCGATGGACTCGATCTCGTCTTCGCCTTCGGACATGGGGAGGACTTGTCCGGAGGCCGGTTCGCGCTCCTGCCCGAATAGCCGTATCGCCTCGTCGGAGGTCAGTTGCCATCCGGCTTCGAGGGTTTCCCGTGCTCGGAAGATTGCCCGTTCGACGCCGTGGAGGGAACTCAGGGATAGGTCCGGTTGAGGAATCAACCGCCCGCTGAAGTCTGCTTGCAGCAAAATCGAGGATGTCTGCATGGCGAGATGGGGGTTGTGCTTTAATCGACACGAACCGCGCTTGCGTGGAGGGCTTTTCGTAAGTTTATCCTGGCGACGCAGGTGGTATTCGTACCCCGCCGACGGGTTTGCGGTGTGAGTGTAACTACCCTTGGAGGGGCGTAGTCTCGTCGGTTGACGCGCGGAGCCGGCGCGCTGATGCTTTTCGCGTGAAAGCCAGTCGTCCACATGCTTCGCCGGTTTCCGCGCACACGCACGGCGAACTTCATTTTCTGGCATCCGCAGGCTTGACGATGCCGGCTGCGCGCGAACAACTTTTCCACGGTTTTTCCGGATATGGCTCTGCGGCCATGTTCGGAGCGGTTTACGGTGCGTCGCTTGTCGGCGTGGCTGTCGGGCTAATTACTCGACTGCACGTGCAAAGACATATGGCTACGCATCCGTACTAAGGCTGGCTGCCTGGCCGCAGCGGGAAGCTGGTGCCCGCTGCGGCTTTTTTTGTGCCCGTTTTCGGGCGCCCTCCGTGGTTTTTCGAATGGGCGATTGTGTGTGTGCACGGCGCCGCTACGCTCGCGGGCATGCGTGTCGTTCTCATCGCAGCTCAATCCCTCGACGGCCGGATCACGCCTTACGGGCAGACGGAGGCGGCGTTTGTCTCGGATGCGGATCGGGGCTGGTTCCCCGCCTGCCTGCGCGAGTTCGATTGCAGCGTGATGGGGGCGGCGACCTACCGGCTAAACCGTGCGACGCTGCAGGCGCGCATGGGTCGCGTGGCGCGGCACCGGGTGGTGTTGACACGAGATCCGGCAGCCCTGGCGCGCGATGCGATTCCGGGGCAGCTCGAATTTTCCTCAGAGGCCCCGGGTGCGCTGCTTTCGCGGTTCGAGCGGGGAGGCTTGAAGCACTGTGCGCTCTTGGGCGGCGGCGAGATCAACGCGCTCTTTCTGGCCGCCGGCGTGGTGGACGAGTTGTGGGTGACCTTGGAGCCGTGCCTGCTCGGCGCTGGTCAGCCTTTGGTGGCGGGCCAGGTGCGCGTGGCGCTCCAGCTCAAGGAAACCCGTCCAATTGGCCGGGACGTGCTGCTGATGAAATATGCCGTGGTGCGCGGCGTCGCGCCGGATGCGGCTGGGCCGCTCAGCGGAAACTGAGCGGGGCTGTGCCGGCGGCGGGCGGAGTACTGGCCGTGGCGCAGGGTTCCTCCACCACGGGATTGGTCAGTTCGCCGATGCCATCGATCTCGACGGTGACGGTGTCGCCTGCGCGCAGCCAGATTGGCGGAGTGCGCGCGAAGCCGACGCCATGCGGCGTGCCGGTGAGGATCACGGTGCCGGGCAGGAGCGTCTTGCTGCCGCTCAGAAACTCGATGAGCCGTGGCACGTCGAAGATCATCGTGCTGGTGGCGGCGTCCTGCATCACCTCGCCGTTGAGGCGGGTGCGGATGTGCAGCCGGGATGGGTCGGGAATCTCGTCGGGCGTGATGAGCACGGGGCCGAGCGGGCAGAATGTATCGAAGCTCTTTGCCTGGCACCATTGGCCGCCGCTGAGCGGGCGGCGCTGCCAGTCGCGCGCGGAGACGTCGTTGGCGCAGGTGTAACCGAGCACGTAGTCGAGGGCGTGCTCGCGGGAGACGTTCTTGCAACGTTTCCCGATCACGACGGCCAGTTCGCACTCGAAATCCACTTCTCCGCTGGCGAGGTGTCGAGGCAGCTCGATCGGGTCGCCGGGGTTTTGCAGCGAGCTGGGGGACTTCATGAAAAGCACGGGCACTTCCGGGGCGCCGCGGCCACCTTCGGCGGCGTGCTCCACGTAGTTGAGGCCGATGGCCAGGATGCTCGTCGGCACGACCGGCGCGAGGCGTTTACCCGGTGTGATGGTCTGCGTGGTGAGTTGAAACGCTCCGAATAGATCTCCCGTGATGGTGCGTGCGGATCCATCCGGTTGCAGGGCTGCGTAGGCCGGGCCGGTCGGGGTGAGGTGGCGGATGATTTTCATGAGGCGAGGTCATCGGTGATGGCTTGAGCCAGGGCTCGCGGCAAGGGCGTGGACGCAAAAAAGCCGGTCTTTGCGGACCGGCTTTGGGGCGGATGGGCGCGGTGATTATTTGGCGGCCGCGACTGCGTCGGCAAACGCACGGGCGCGGGCGGTGATGGCAGCCCAATTCTTTTCCTTGAGCATTTTGTTGTCCACGAGAGCGCTGCCGGCGGCGGCAGCCATGGCGCCGGCCTTCAGGAATGCGCCGATGGTCTCCGGGGTCACGCCGCCGGTCGGGATCAGGTCGATTTGCGGGAGCGGTGCCTTGACCGACTTGATGTAGGTGGGGCCGAAAAATTCGGCGGGGAAAATCTTCACGGCGTCGGCGCCGGCGTCCCATGCGGTGACGATTTCCGTCGGCGTGAGCGCGCCGGGGAAAATGGGCACTCCGTAGCGGCGGCACAGCTCGATGGTGGCCAGGTTGGTGGCCGGGGTGACGATGAATTTGGCGCCGGCGAGGATGCCCGCGCGCGCGGTCTCGGGGTCGAGCACGGTGCCGAGGCCGAAAAGAAATTCGGGGAACTGTGAGGCGACCTTTTCCAGCATGGGAAGGGCGCCGGGCGTGGTCATCGTGAGCTCAATGGCGGTGAGCCCGCCTTCGGCGAGGGCTTTGGCGCAATCGAGGAGGCCATCGGGGCTTTCACCGCGGATGATCGCGACGACTTTCTGCTGCTTGAGTTGGGCGAGGACGGCGTCTTTTTTCATGAGGAGGGAGGAGGTTTGGCGGGCGGGTGGTGCAGGGCGACGGAGGAAATCTGAAATCTTTTTCTTGCGCGAGGGTGGGGTAATGGCTCTTTTGGCCGTCCTTTCATTGCCCAGGTGGTGGAATTGGTAGACACGCAGGTCTCAGAAGCCTGTGCCTAACCGCATGCGGGTTCGAGTCCCGCCTTGGGCACCATTTTATAGCAGCCTCCGAAGGTGAGGCTGCATGGTTTTCTCAGCGGCCGCCGATATGCTCGGACGGGCTGGCTGGGAAGAGGCTCCCAGGTATTGGCCGCAGTCGGGAGGGAATTGATTTTGTAGGAGAATTCCTACAATTAAATGCTTTTTACCTGCGCTTTACAAAACGATGACGTTTGCGCACGGTAGGGCTGTCTAGCCGCTATCCCCATGCGTTTTCCCTCAATAGGCCCTGTGCCCGACGTGAGCTTTGATGCGCCACGCGTGCCCTGCGTGTCTGCATAGAGGACGTGCATCCATGAATCGGGCGGCTCGCGCTGTGAATTTTTTACACATGAAACCATCCCGTAAATCCCCTCGTTCAGCCACCGGCCTCACCAAGCTCAATCTCGCCACCGGATTGGCCGGTGCTCTCGCGTTGACCTCTGGCGCGCTCGCCCAGACTGCCGACGCCACGCACGCCATGGACGGGGCCACGGTGGAAACCCACCAGACGACGGCCTCCGGTGTGACTTTGAACATGGATGCAGGCCTCTCGGCCGTCGCCTTGGGCAGCACCACGGCCGCCAGCGGCAAGACGATTACGAATGCCGGCACGCTCACGGCGACCGTCGACGTGGTCCAGATCCAACAGGGCAGCGGTAATACTATCATCAACGAGAGCACGGGCACGATCTCGTCGGCCCTGTCGGTCGCCGCCGCCGGTCTGCCGCCAGTGCTCTACGGCGGCGTGAAGGCGGACGTGGCGCCGCAGATCGTCGCCGCGCACCTTCAGTCCGGCCGCCTCATCGACGACCATGTGATCGCTCCCGCCGGCGGGGCGGCGGAACTCGCGTCGCCGGTCACGCACCTGCTCGTGCTCGACACCGGCGTGGGCGAGGCGAAGACGAAGTTTTTCCAGTTCTCCTTCGTCGAGGAGTTGAAGCGCCGCGGGTTCGCCGATCAGGTGCAGGTGGTGCGTGCCCTCGATCTCGGCGTGTACGACGAGGGCGTGGTGGTGACCCTCCTGCCCGCAGGCGTGACCTACACCAATGTGCTCGCACCCGACGTGGCGCGCATCGTCGAGCAGTCGGTCCAGGGCCGGCAGGTGGTCGACGACCTGCGCTGGACGAAGCCCGATCCGCAGGTCCGGATCGTCCTGCGCAACTGCGGGTCGATCGACCCCGAGTCGTTGCAGGACTATCTGGAACGCGCGCACGGATACCAGGGGCTCCGGGCGGCGTTGTCGCGACCGCCCGAGCAGGTGATCGAGGAGCTGAAGCGCAGCGGGCTGCGCGGGCGTGGCGGCGCCGGGTTCCCCACTTGGCAGAAGTGGAGCTTCACGCGTCAGCAAAAAGCGGAGCCGCGGTGCGTGATCTGCAACGGCGACGAGGGCGACCCCGGCGCATTCATGGACCGCAGCGTGCTCGAGAGCGATCCGCACAACGTGCTCGAGGGGCTGATGATCGCCGGCTACGCGATCGGCGCGGCCCACGGCTATTTCTACATCCGGGCCGAGTACCCGAAGGCGGTCGAGCGTGTCGAGCGGGCGCTGGTTCAGGCCCGCGAGGCCGGACTGCTCGGGCGCAACATCCTCGGCACGGACTTCTCGTTCGACGCCAAGATCCGGCTCGGCGCCGGCGCGTTTGTTTGCGGCGAGGAGACGGCCCTCATCGCCTCCATCGAGGGCAAACGCGGCAGCCCCAGCCCGCGCCCGCCGTATCCCTCGGTCCGCGGCCTGTGGGGCCGGCCCACCGCGATCAACAACGTCGAGACCCTCGCCAACGTCCCGGCCATCCTGTTGCGCGGCGGCGCCTGGTACGCCGGCTACGGCACCGAGACGACGAAGGGCACCAAGGTCTTCGCCGTCACCGGCAAGGTGAAGACCGCCCAGCTCGTCGAGGTGCCGATGGGCACCACGCTGCGCTCCATCGTGTTCGACGTGTGCGGCGGCGTGCTCGAGGACAGGGACATCAAGGCCGTGCAGACCGGCGGCCCGTCGGGCGGCGTCATCCCCGACAAGCACCTCGACACGCCCGTGGCCTACGAGACCCTCCAGCAGCTCGGCTCCATCATGGGCTCGGGCGGCATGATCGTGATGGATACGACGGACTCGATGGTCGACGTCGCGAAGTTCTTCCTGAAGTTCTGCGTCGACGAGTCGTGCGGTAAGTGCGCGCCGTGCCGGATCGGCGGCTTCCAGATGTTGCAGATCCTCGACCGCATCTCCCGCGGCCGGGGCGCCGCCGAGGACATCGCGGCGCTGCGCCGCATCTGCCAGGCGATGCAGAAGGCCTCGCTTTGCGGCCTCGGCCAGACCGCGCCGAACCCCGTGCTCTCGACGCTGCGCTACTTCGACGAGGAGTACAAAGCGTACATCGAGGGCGGTCCCAGTTACGCTCGCAAGATGGCCCGCGCCGCCGGCGGCGCCGAACCCGCCCGGGCCGTCGCCACCGCCGCCGAAGGAGCCTGACCATGAGCGCCGTCGCCACACTTCCCGCCGTCAAGGCCACCATCAACGGGCTCATGGTCGAGGTGCCGGCCGGTACCTCGATCCTCGACGCCGCCCGGCGCGCCGCCGTGAAGATCCCCACGCTGTGCAAGCACAAGGACCTCCTGCCCACCGCGGCCTGCGGCCTGTGCGTCGTGCGCAACAAGGGCGGCCCGCGCCTCCTGCGCGCCTGCTGCACCCCGCTGGAGGACGGCATGGAGATCGTCACCCACGACAACGAGATCGTCGAAGTCCGCCGCTCCACGCTCGAGCTTATCCTCTCCAACCACCCGGCCGAGTGCCTCACCTGCGGCCGCAACGGCGAGTGCGAACTCCAGGCGATCGCCGCCGACTTCAACATCCGCACCGACTGCATCAAACGCTACGTCAAGGACCTGCCTGCCGACCGCTCCACCGGCTCGATCATCCTCGAGTTCGACAAGTGCATCAAATGCGGCCGCTGCCTCCAGGTGTGCCAGGAGATGCAGGACGTGTGGGCGCTCTCGTTCCTCGAACGCGGCATCAACACCCGCATGGCCCCCGCCGGCGACATCGCGCTGGCCGAGTCGCCCTGCGTGATGTGCGGCCAGTGCTCCGCCCACTGCCCGACCGGTGCCATCGTCGAGAACGACGAGACCGCCGCGGTCTGGGCGGCGTTGAACGACCATGACAAGGTCTGCGTGGTTCAGATCGCGCCGAGCGTGCGTGTGACGGTGGGCGAGGCGTTCGGCCTGCCGCCGGGCACGAACCTCACGAAGAAGCTCTACTCCGCCCTGCGCCGGCTCGGGTTCCACGCCGTGTTCGACACGAACTTCTCGGCCGACGTCACCATCGTCGAGGAGGCCACCGAGTTCGTCCAACGCTTCGTCCACCAGCGCGGGCCGCTGCCGCTCATCACCTCGTGCTGCCCCGCCTGGACCGACTTCATGGAGAAGAAGCACTGGGACTTCATCGACAACTTCTCCACCGCCAAGTCCCCCCAGCAGATGCTCGGCGTGCTCGCCAAGACCTACTACGCGCAACAGGCCGGGATCGATCCCGCGAAGCTCGTCGTGGTCTCGATCATGCCCTGCACCGCGAAGAAGTTCGAGCTGTCGCGCACCGAGGAGATGTTCGCCTCCGGCTTCAAGGACGTGGACATCTGCCTGACCACGCGCGAACTCGCCCGCATGCTCAAGCAGTCGGGCATCGATTTCCTCGCGCTCGACGACGGTGCGGCCGACTCGATCCTCGGGCAGTACAGTGGCGCCGGCACGATCTTCGGCACCACCGGCGGCGTGATGGAGGCCGCGTTGCGCACCGCCCACCACTACGCTACCGGGCAGAAGCTCGGGCAGGTGGAGTTCGCCGCGGTCCGCGGACTCGACGGCGTGCGGACCGCAGTGGTCGACGTCGGCGGAGCCAAGGTCCGTGTCGCTGTGGCGCACGGCCTCGGCCATGTGTCGACCGTGTTAGCCCGAGTTCGTCAGTTTGGGGTAAGGCGGAGAAAAGTTTCCGAGGAGAGCGGGTTTGGTCGGTCGAGGCGCCCAGAGGGAGCGAGGCGCAGGGAGGGCTTGTAGTGCCGAACACCCCCTTGGCGGGGTGCGCGGGATCTGCGAAAATCCCGCCACCATGTTCCTGCGACGAAAGGACAAGCACGTGCGGGGTGTCGGTTACAGCTACTGGAACCTGTGCGTAACCTACCGCACGGCGCGGGGACCGCGGCAGCGGGTGGTGGCGTCGCTGGGCAAACTGGAGGAGCGCGAGGTTCCGGGACTGCGGGGCGGCTGGGATGATCTGCCGGCCTTGTTGCGTGGGGAGCCGGCGGCGAAGGTGCCGCGGCAGGTGCCGCTGCCCGGCTTCGGGCCGGCAGCCGAGGCGCCGGCGCAATGGGAGGAGGTCGACGTGCGGGGGTTGCGCATCGAGCGGGCGCGCGACTTCGGCGAGCCGTACTTGGCGTTGGCGTTGTGGCACCGGCTCGGGCTGGACCGGTTGATGGCGGAGCTGTTGCCCGCCGGTCGCGAATCCGTCGAATGGTCGCAGGTGGCGGCGTTGCTGACGGTGGCGCGGTTTTGCGCGCAACGCTCCGAGCTGGGCGTGGCCGAGCATTGGTACGACACGACCGCGCTCGACGATCTGCTCGGCGTGGGCTCGGGGGTGATCAACGACGCGCGGCTGTACCGCGCGCTCGATCATCTCGGTGCCCACAAGGACCGGCTGTGCTCGCACCTGATGGAGCGCTACCGGCAGTGGTTCGGCGTGCGCTTCGAGTTCCTGCTCTACGACGTGACGAGCACCTACTTCGAGGGGCAGGCCGAGCGCAACCCGCAGGCGCAGCGCGGCTACTCGCGCGATCATCGCAGCGACTGCAAGCAGGTGTGCATCGGACTGGTGTGTACGCCCGAGGGGTTGCCATTGTCCTTCGAGGTCTTCGCGGGCAACCGCACGGATGTGACAACCGTCGAGCACATCGTGCGCACGATGGAACAAAAGTACGGGCAGGCCGCGCGCATCTGGGTGATGGACCGCGGCATGGTCAGCGAGGCCAACCTGGAGTTCCTGCGCGCGCGCAAGGCCCGCTATCTAGTCGGCACACCGAAACGTTGGTTACGCGCACACGAGGCCGAACTGCTCGAACACTCCGAATGGACCGAGGTGCGCGAGGACCTCGAAGTGCGTCTGGTGGAGCATCCCGGCGGCGTACCGGGCGAACGCTTCGTGTTGTGTCGCAGCAGTGCCCGCGCCCTGAAAGAGCGCGCGATGCTCGCCCGGCAGACCGAGCGGCTCACCACCGAGCTGGCCAAGATCGACACGGCGCTGCGACGCACGCCGCAGTCGGATCTGGAGGCGGTGGGCCGACGCATCGGGCGTCATCTCGGCCGCTATCCCGCCGCCGCGGCGATCCTGCACGCGCAGGTCGAACACGACGGGCAGGGCCGCGCCTGCGCGTTGCACGTGAGCAGCGATCTGGCCGCCGGCCAGAAAGCCCACCGCGAGAAAGGCGCCTACCTGTTGCGTACCAACTGCGAGGAGACCGACCCCGCGCAACTGTGGCGTTGGTACGTGCAGCTCACCCAGGCCGAAAGCGCGTTCCGCACCGCCAAGAGCGACCTGGGACTGCGCCCGGTCTTCCACCACAAGGAAGACCGCGTGCAGGCGCATATACTGGTCTGCTTCCTCTCGTTGGCGCTGTGGCGCAGCCTCGAGCAATGGATGAGTGCCCAAGGCCTGGGTACTTGCGCCCGTCAACTGGTCAAACAGCTCGCCACCATCAAAAGCATGGACGTGGTGCTGCCGGTCCGCCGCACCGGTGTGGTGACGCAACTGCGGCTGCGTGTCGTCGCCACCCCCGAGCCGGCCACCGCCCAACTGCTCGCCCATCTCGGCCTACGCCTTCCCAAAGGCACCCGCACCATCAGCGATGTAGTGCCGAAATCCGCGGCTTGAATCACGCAACTCGTTGATGACTCGAAAAGTCGTTCCCTGAACTGACGAACTTGGGTTAGAACAGGTGCGACAGGCGCGCCGCGAGGGCAAGGAGACGCCGTACCACTTCATCGAGGTGATGGCGTGCCCCGGCGGCTGCATCGGCGGCGGCGGCCAGCCCTACGGCGTCGACAACGAGAGGCGGCGGCAACGCATCGCCGGCCTCTACCAGGACGACCGCGACCAGGCCGTCCGCTGCTCGCATGAGAACCCGGAGGTGGTGCGCCTGTATCGGGACTTCCTTGGCCAGCCCAACGGCACAAAGGCGCACGAGTTGCTCCACACCCGCTACACCGCCCGCCCGCTCTACAAGCGGTGAGGCTGTAGCCGGCGGCGGTGAGGCGCCTGCGGTGGGCGGAGTCGAACGGCGGGGGCTGAAGCACCCCGCCACGTGGCCCGGTGCTTTAGCCCGGGCCGGCGGATACGAGAGGGCGATGCTGGCGTTGGCGAAGCGTGGGGCGGAGAAGGGGCGCCTGCGGCGGACGATGCCTGCGGAGAGGCGACGCCTGCGGAGAGGCGACGCTTGCGGTGGGCGGAGTCGAGCGGCGGGGGCTGAAGCACCCCGCCACGTGGCTGCCGCTCCTGCGCGCCACACCTCAGGGTGTGAACAGGAAGTTGCGGAACTGCCACGGATCCTCGTGGTCGGCGCGCGCCTCGGGGTTCTCGTCGAAGTAGACGCGGTGGCGCTTGAGCGGCGTCCAATCCGAACGGGTGGAGACGACGCGGCCGAGGTACGGCCGGGCGTCGCGCAGGATCTCCTCGTGCGGCAGGTTCTCGGGAAGGTGGAAGCCGCGGCGGGGATTACGTTCCACCCAGAGCACGGCCGCGAGGACGCCGGCGGCGACCTGTAACGCGGTGGCGTTCACATGCGGGACGCAGCGGCGGGCCTGCGCGATGGAGAGAATGCTGCCCGTCCACCAGGAGTCGAACGGGTGCCCCATGAGGAGCGCGCCGAACAAGTCCATCCCGGCGGTGATCTCGTCGCCCATGATCCGCTGGCGGGGGTGCAGCTCGTAGTTGCGGCACCGCAGTTCGTGGAGGGAGACCTGTGAGTCGTTGGACGGCAGGTACGCATAGTGGACCGTCGGGCGGTAGACGGGCACGCCGTTCTCATGCACGGTGAGCGCGTGCGACACCCCGAACGATTCGCCGTGGGTGACGACCATTCCGACGATGTCCTGCCCGGGGACCCAGGAGCGGACCTGGGTGTTGAGGCCCATGCGCGGCAGGATGATCTGGTTACGCGGGCCCTCGGCGGGCAGCAGGGCGTGGGGTGGCAGTTCGCGCTCGTGTGTGCCCCAGCCGAGCTCGCTCGGCGAGATCGACTCGTCCCACATGCCCTGGATCGCCCAGGTGCCGACGAACTCGTCGGGGCGCTTGGGCACGGAGGCGCGTTGAGTGTCCCACTCGCTGCAATGGATGACGCGCACCTCGAGGGCGCGGGCGAGCTCGGCGAAGAGCCCGTGTCGGAGGCAACGCCGCACCTCGCGACGGCGCGGCACGGCGAGGCGCTCCTCGCGC
>Ga0116149_1004954_pt1 | contig 12750 bp, 11 predicted proteins | sample AD_UKC057_MetaG_FD_89787 | JGI IMG/M metagenome (GOLD analysis project Ga0116149, IMG submission 89787) | Active sludge microbial communities of municipal wastewater-treating anaerobic digesters from USA - AD_UKC057_MetaG | ecosystem: Engineered > Bioreactor > Anaerobic > Digestate | place: USA...
CAAGAAGTGGAAGCAAAAGCTGACGAGTTGGAAGCAGTTTTTTCCTCCCTCTATAATCCAGCAAGTGTCTACAATGTCCACGGAACCATAACAAAGGCGAACTCCCGTGCTGTAGAGCTCCACGGTTTTAACCTGGTCGGCATGGATCCGGAACTGCTGGCGGCGATGTGCTCGATCCGATATCCTGATGGAAGGGATGTCCCTGCTGAGGAGCTTCCGGCTCGCCGGGCATTGCGAGGAGATCGGCTCGGGGATGAACGCTTCACGATCCTCAATGGCCGCGAAGAATTGTGCTATGTAAGCATTTCCGCATCACCAGTAACCAGGAACGGCAGAAATGAAGGTGCGATTGTTGTATGGCATGATATCACCGAGCTGGAGCGTCAGCGTGGCGAGCTGCAAAATATGCGGCGAGAACTGGAGCTGAAAGTGCGTGAGCGGACTATTGAGTTGGAGACGGCCAATCAAGCGTTGCAGGAAGAGATCGTCCAGAGAAGCCTCGCTGAGAGTGAATTGCAGCAGCAGAAGGAGGTTCTCGAAACGATCTTCAACCATATTCCGGTTATGCTCTGCTTCTACGACAGCAGCGGAAAAGTCATTTTGATAAACGAGTCAGTTGAGTCGATTACCGGATGGAGCGCCGATGATATAGCATCAATAAACCTCATGGAAGCGTGGTATCCCGATCCTGCGTATCGTCAAAAGGTGTGGAACGCTCTAATGGAAGTCGGATCAGGATGGCGGGATTTTCGTCTGATGACCCGGCTCGGCAATGAACTCGAAACCAGCTGGGCGAACGTACGGCTTTCCGATGGATCAGTGATCGGCATTGGGATTGATATCACCGAGCGTAAACGGTTTGAACGCAGCTTCAAGGCGCTCAGCGCCCGGCTTTTGCGCGCGCAGGAAGATGAACGAAAGATCGTTGCTATGGAGTTGCACGACAGCGTAGCTGCTTCGCTCAGCGCCATCAAGCTTCGTTTGGAACACGAGCTCAATGAAATGCGGGCAGGGAACCAGGAGCGCCGGGTAATGCAAGAGACCATTCCTCTGATCAAGGAACTTAACGATGAAGTTCGGCGCATCATGGGAAATCTACGGCCGGCCATGCTTGATGATTTGGGTCTGTTGCCCACAATTCGCTTTCACTGTCGGGAAGTGCAGAAATTCTATCCTGATCTGACGATTGCTCTTGCTCTCGAAGTGCAGGAGACGGATGTTCCCGAGTCGCGGAAAATCGTGATCTTCCGTATTCTCCAGGAAGCGCTCTCCAACATCGCAAAGCACAGCGGTGCTAATCAGGTGGAAATAGTGCTCAGGAAAAGCTCTGATGACCTGACGTTGAGCATTACCGATGATGGCCGGGGATTTGATCGTCAGCTGCTGCAGCCGTTCTCAGATAGAAGCGGCGGTTTCGGTATTACCTCCATGAGCGAGCGCACTCGATTGTCGGGGGGATCCTTTTCAATAAAATCAGCTGAAGGGGAAGGCACGCACATCCAGGCGGTGTGGTATGACCGGCCATAACCGAATGCGATGCCGTATTCACATTTCCAGCCACTTGCGACGCATGAAGAATAGCACACCCACCAGAGCCAGGACTGCGGAGACGAGCAGTACGAGACCAAAGGCATGAGGTGAATTCTGAAACGGGAGTTTGACGTTCATGCCGTATAAGCTCGCCAACAGAAGGGGTAGGGTGATAATGATGGCAATAGAGCTGAGCGCCTTCATAACGATGTTGAGATTGTTAGAAATGATAGATGCGAAGGCATCCATCATGCCGCTAAGAATGTCACTGTAAATATTAGCCATTTCAATGGCCTGTTTGCTTTCAGTCACAATATCCTCTATGAGATCTTGAGTTTCCTCGTCCAATCCCAGCAGGCTGGTTTTCTGCAGTCGCTCAAGCATAAAAGCGTTCGACTTCAGAGACGTCGTAAAGTACACCAGACTCTTCTCGATGTTCAGGAGCTTAATGAGCTGTTTGTTCTTTGAGGAGATCTCAAGCTTTTTCTGGATGATGTTGGCAGCATTGTTGATCTGCTTGAGATACTGCAGATACAGCATGGTGGCTCTCAGAAAAAGCTGGAGGATGAACTTGCGGCGTTTGGCGGTCGAGAAGTTCCTTACCCGATTGCTGGAAAAATCCGTCAAGACGCTTGAATTCTTCGCGCATACCGTGATGACCATGTCTTCCATCAGGATGATACCGATCGGCAACGTGAAGTAGAGTACATCCAGATTGGTTTCGTCGAAGTAGGGAATCTTGAGAATGATAAGGGTCGCATTATCTTCTACTTCAATGCGGGCAATTTCATCGATATCAAGTGAGGCGGTCAGAAAGTCCTGCGGCAGATTGAAGTGCTGAGCAAGAAACCCAACTTCGTCCTTTCCAGGATTGAGGACGTTGACCCAGCAGTCTTTTTCAACCTTTCCGATTTGTTCGAGACGATTGTTGATCGTCTTATACATGGCGATCTGAGGCAGCGATTCGCCCGGACCCTGGACTGTGGGCAGGAGGGTAGCGAGTAAATCTGAAGCAGTCTCCGGTTCTGGTGAAACCTGCAGGATTTCTTCCTGGTGTGCTGCTTTAAGGCTATTCTTTATGTTTTCGATTTTTTCCGGAGAAATAAAATTCAGCACGTGGCTTCGTTCCTCGGGATCGACGGCGGCAAGGATAGCAATGATTTCGTCCTGCGGCAGTATGTCGAGCAACGCGGTTTTAACGTCGTCGTCAAAGCAGAGGATAATAGCGACACGCGTTTCCATGGAAAGAGTGGAAAGAATACAGTATACTTCGTCAGGGGCCAGAGCGCCAAGGAAGTCTGCTACTATTGAAGGCATGGTAGTATTGCAGAAATCCTGGATGTCTTCGATCTGACTGGATGAAAGCATTTCCCGGAATTCCGGAACCAGGAGTGTATTTTTCATAGTATGCCTCATTTCTAAACGGCTGGGTGAGCAGTAATTGGCCGATCCGCAGAAATCCGGTTTCTCCATCCAGGAATGGTAGGAATCTGGTTGCTTGGCCTCCGGCAGTGGCGGCAGTGCATGTGCAATGGCTCAGGAAGAAATGAAAAACACATGGTTCGCCACTAAGCGAAGCCGTTAGTTGTAACGTGATTGAAGCCCTATCTGCTCAGGAAAACAACTGGTTTGTAAGCTAATTGGCTCATTGTAGGATATAATTTTATCAATCGCAAGGATAAGTCGGGATTGAAAACAATCGAGTGCGTACTCAGCTTTTATTGACCTAACTGGCAGAAACATTTTTGTTTTCTCTTGCAATGCGATATTCTCCGTGCTATATAATTAGGTTATTTTTGTCTGCCGGTAAATAATCTAAGACGTTGTTATTTAAGAACATTGATGCAGCCGTAGCAAATTAGGCACAATACGGCAGACTGTGGGGGCTCCAAGCGAGTAACCTCTCGAACTCAGTGTGCACCGTGCTCACCATTTTCTGAAATTTGGTGAACTGATGGTGCGCATAGCGCCGGCAAGCTCTTTATTGTGGACAAGGATGAGCATGGAATATGCATCGCTTCGACGATCGTCGACTGCTCTTGGTTTTTGTGATCGAATCGATTACAGTAAGAATACCGTGCCCTTTGCCGACCTTGGCGTAGAAACGCAACCATAAAGGGTTCGGTAAGGCTGCCTGATCAGATATGATTTCAGGCATCGTATAATTCACACGCCTTTGGACTTGTTTCGGGGTGTTTATGGATTGTGTCCATAAATCCGGGCAAGGTTGAAAAAGGCGGAGGCTAACCATGGTACAGGAGGTATAACTATGTCAGTGATTTTGATGAAGGAACTTCTGGAAGCTGGTGTGCATTTCGGGCACCAGACGCGGCGATGGAACCCAAAGATGAAGCCATACATCTTTGGTGCTCGTAATGGAATCTATATCATCGACCTTCAGAAAACGTTGCGTCTTTTCAAGATGGCATACAATTTTGTTGCTGAAATTGCGGCCAACGGCGAGCCGGTGCTGTTCGTCGGTACGAAGAAACAGGCTCAGGATACCGTCCGCGATGAGGCAACCCGCTGCAACATGTTCTATGTAAACTACCGCTGGCTCGGTGGGATGCTTACCAACTTCAAAACCATTCGGAAAAGCGTTGATCGACTTAAGCACATCAATGTCCTCCTCGCCGAGTCTGAAGCCGAAGGTTCCCCGCTTTCCAAGAAAGAAATTATCAAGCTTAAGAAAGAACGCGAGAAGATTGAGAAAAAATTAGGCGGGGTGAAGGACATGGATCGGCTGCCGGGAGCCATTTTTATTATCGATACCAAAAAGGAAAAAATTGCTGTCTCCGAAGCCAGGAAAATGGGTATACCCACTATCGGGCTGGTCGACACCAATGCCGATCCTGAAGAAGTCGATTATGTAATCCCCAGCAATGATGATGCCATTCGCGCAATACGACTTTTCTCCTCACGGGTTGCCACTGCCTGTCTGGAAGGGAAGAAACGGCGGGGAGAAAGAATCCAGCAGCAGGAAGCGCCAGTTTCTGTCGGCGGGACAGACTATAACCCGACAGAGGAATCTGTCGGTGTCGATTCGCCGGCATACAACGAACAGCAGTAAGCCAGCAGCGACGTGGTGCTGACGTGGGTGGATTGATATCGGCGCATCAAGCTAATCTGCACGTTGTCTAGTATGGATAGAAAGCAGGGCAGGCGAGAAGTTGTATTTCGCTTTCTCAGGCCCTGTTCCATCCACGCATATTACAACAAGAGTATACGGATGTATGTAACCTGAGGGAGAATAAGCATGGAAATCAATGCTAATTTGGTCAAGGAGCTTCGCGAGCGAACGGGTGCAGCGGTTATGGACTGCAAGAAAGCCCTCCAGGAGTCTGGCGGTGATCTGGAAAAGGCTATCGACCGGCTGCGGGAGAAAGGATTAAAGGCATCGGTAAAAAAGGCAAGTCGAACCGCCAAGGAAGGGCTGATTGGCTCCTATATACACCCTGGCAGCAAGATCGGAGTCCTTGTTGAGGTGAATTGCGAAACAGACTTTGTTGCCCGTACCGCTGATTTTCAAGAACTGGTGAAAAACCTGGCGATGCATATTGCTGCAGCCAGTCCGCTCTACTTGAGTCGCGACGATGTACCCCAAGATGTGTTATCCAAAGAACGTGACTTGTACCGTACTCAAGCTCTCCAGACCGGGAAACCGGAGAAAGTGATCGAGAAGATCGTAGATGGCAAGGTGGATAAGTTCTATGGAGAAATTTGCCTTCTGGAACAGAGTTATGTGCGCGAACCGGAGCTTACCATCAAGAGTCTGATCGATGCCCAGATCGGGAAAATCGGTGAAAATATCGTGCTCAGGAGATTCTGCCGGTTCCAACTCGGCGAAGCCGGAGAGTGAGAGGGGCTGATCGGCCCTACGGCACTTCAGCTGCATGTTGATGGCAGACGAGGCCCGACCAGGATGCGCAGTGCGATCGTATCTTGCCGTAGGAAGCACCTTCATGTATTTCCGCACCTGAATACGTGTTGAGAGTTTTATTCGAATGCGCTAGTATGTGAATGAAAACACAGAAAGAACGTGCAATGGGAAACAGCTCTTACCGGCGGGTATTGTTGAAGCTGAGCGGAGAAGTTCTGGCAGGCAAGGATCGGTTCGGTATCAATGCCGAGGCGGTTACCAAGATTGCTGAGGAAGTAAAAGAAATTCATTCCCTCGGAATTGAACTCGCTCTTGTAATCGGCGGCGGAAACATCTTTCGCGGAGCCCGTTACGCAGCCGCCGGACAAATGGACCGTGCGACCGGCGACTACATGGGAATGCTTGCGACCGTGATTAACAGCCTTGCTTTTCAGGCTTCTCTCGAACGCATGGGAACACCAACCCGGGTGCTTACCGCGATCGAGATGCATCAGGTGGCCGAGCCCTATATCAGGCGTCGAGCCATTCGACACCTGGAAAAGGGTCGAGTCGTGATTTTTGCCGCTGGTACCGGAAACCCTTTTTTTTCCAGTGACACGGCGGCAGCGCTGCGAGCGATGGAGATCAGTGCCGATGCTGTATTGAAAGCAACCAAAGTGGATGGCGTGTACGACGCAGATCCTCTGAAAGATGAGACAGCAACGAAAATCGATCGGCTCACCTATCTGAATTTTCTCAACAACCATTATCAAGTAATGGACTCCACAGCGATTTCTTTGTGCATGGATAATCATATGCCTGTCGTTATCTTTAATCTCACCGTTCCTAATAACATGAAGCGGGTAGTATTGGGGGAGCAGGTGGGGACAATTATAGAGGGTTAACGGTATGAATAAGGAAATGGAGCAGGACTTGCGGGAAAAGATGGAGCAGTCTATCAGGGCCACCGAGCAAGAATTTAGCCGGGTTCGAACGGGTCGTGCGTCACTCAGTCTTCTTGACGGGATCAAGGTGAATTACTATGGTTCGGTGGTCCCCATTAACCAGGTGGCAACGCTTTCGGTTCCTGAGAGCCGGCTGATTACGATCCAGCCATGGGATACGAAGGGGATCGGAGACATCGAAAAAGCAATTCTCAAGTCCGATCTCGGCCTGACACCGGCGAGCGACGGGAAAATCATCAGAATACCGATTCCGGCGCTGACCGAAGAACGGCGAAGAGACTTGGTTAAACTTATCGGAAAGGCTGCCGAAAAGGCCAAGATCGCATTGCGGAATATTCGGCGGGACGCCAATGAAGAACTCAAGGCTTTAAAAAAAGACAAAACAATTTCTGAAGATGAATATTTTGCATTCCATGATGAGGTCCAGCAGATTACCGATGAATACATCGGACGCGTGGACGCGATCCTGTCGAAAAAAGAACAGGAGCTTATGGAAATTTAGTCAACACATTTATTATCAATTTGGAGGAACACAATGGCATACAGAATTACCGACGATTGCATTGCCTGTGGAACGTGCACTGATGAATGTCCGGTTGAGGCTATTAAGGAAGGTGACGACATTTACGTGATCGACCAGGATGCATGCACCGAGTGCGGATCCTGTGCGGACGTATGTCCCAGTGATGCAATAGTACAGGAATAAGCGGAAGCCATCCGTTACTGTACGTTATGTTTAGGACGGATTTGCATTTCATAGTGATACTATGGAAGAACTCAGAAAAGATAAGTTACCACAACACATTGCCATTATCATGGATGGCAACGGCCGGTGGGCAAGCCGGAGGAATCTGAAGAGAATCCTAGGCCATGAAAGGGGGATTGCTACGGCGCGCAAGATTGTTGAATTTTGCCGCACTGTGGGAATCCCCGTGGTAACTCTTTATGCTTTTTCTGTCGAAAACTGGAAACGGCCGAAGAGCGAAATCCAGACACTCCTGAATCTACTTGAGCATTATCTGAGAACAGAATCGGATGATCTGCTCAAGCACAATATTCGTCTCGTGGTTATCGGCAATATGAGCGATCTGCCGCCGTCGGTGGCTCATGAACTGAATGATGCTATCGAAAAAAGCAGAGCCTGTGACGGCATGATCCTCAATCTGGCCCTGAGTTATGGAGGCCGAGGCGAAATTGTTCAGGCGGTTCGATCCATTGTTGCCGATGTGAGCGAAGGTAGGCTGCGCCTGGAGAATGTGAACGAGACTACCTTCTCCCAGTATTTGTACACGCGTGGCCTGCCCGATCCTGACCTGCTCATTCGTACGAGTGGAGAAATGCGGCTGAGCAATTTCTTGCTTTGGCAGATGGCTTATACCGAGATTTACGTGACCGATACACTCTGGCCAGATTTCAGTCCTGAGGAAATGACACGTATTCTTCTCAATTATCAGACGCGCGAGCGGCGCTTCGGTCAAACCAGCGAACAGCTTCTCCAGATCGTGAAGTAGGATCGGCAGGCATTATGCTCATCCACCATGATCACCTGAAGCGATGGATAACCGGAGTGGTTGCGCTCACGCTTGTTGTACTGGTAGTCGGCTATGGATCAAAGCCGGCTTTTTTTCTTTTTTCCGGAGCAGTGATCCTGTTTGCTCTGAATGAATACTTTTCCCTCGTTGCTTTCCGAAAGCGGCACAAGAACGCTGGCATTGTCTTTGGTGCTGTGCTTGTCAGCGGATTCTGCTTTGTTCACGGCGCCGCATTTCTGGCTGTGCCGGCTGCGCTGATAGTGACGTTGGGATTGTTTTTTCTCAGGGCATTCGTTCACGGAGAAGATCCTCACGTACTGGTGGGCAACTATCTCCTGGGATTATTTGGAATCGCCTTTTTACTGGCACATGTGATCTGGTTGCGGGACCTGGATTATGGAAGGTGTCTCACGTTCTACCTGCTCACCGTTATCGTGGCCGGCGATACCTGTGCGTTGTATGGGGGAAAGCTGCTTGGCCGCCATCCCCTGGCACCGATTGTTAGCCCCAAGAAAACTGTTGAAGGAGCTCTTGCTGGTCTTATGGGCAGCTGCCTGGCCGGTGTTATGGTGATGACTTATTGTCTGCCATACTCAAGCGTCGGCCTTTCCATTGCTTTGTCACTTGCGCTGGGGATTGCCGGACAAGTCGGCGACCTCTGGGAATCGGCACTCAAGCGAGTGGCAGGAGTGAAGGATTCGAGTTGCCTTCTGCCTGGCCATGGAGGCTTTTTGGACCGGATTGACAGTCTTCTCTTCAGCGGTCCGCTCTTGTACTATGCGATTCAGCTGCTGGAACGATGAGAATGGACAGTCGGATGGCTATCGGTGCGTGACAAGACCCGGTGGGAAACTGTCGTACAACAGCACAGAAATTCGTTTACGAGTCCATACTAGAAACTGACATGTTTGTACAAAGCAATCGTTGCAGAGAGACATTCGCGGCGAGGACGCCGCTCCCACAAGGGTGGGGTTCAAGGTAGAACAGTAAGGAGTAAAGAGTTAGGAGTAAGAGCTAATAGACACGAGGCACCTCTCGTCTTTGTACTGCTCACTTTTCACTTCTTACTTTTCACTGTCTTATGGGCGCGGCGCCCTCGCCGCGAATCCCGCGAAACGCGGAATTTTGGGTTTCGGGTAGAACCCGAAACCTCAACGATGGAAAGGCTTCCAGCGAACTCCTGGTCCAGTTTGTTTATCGTTGGCTGCCGCGAAGCGGCGTAATGAAGTCTTTTGTGATACTGATTAAAGATCGTTATGAAAAATATTGCGGTTCTGGGTTCTACCGGGTTTGTTGGTTCACATACCCTGGATGTGGTAGCTCGTTTTCCGGATCGGTTCTCAGTAGTGGGATTGGCCGCTGGAGCGAACCTGACGAAGCTGGCTGAGCAGATTCGGATATTCAACCCGTCAGTGGCAGCGGTAGCTGATGACCTGCTTGCTGACCGATTGCGGCGCATGCTTCCGCCGGCTACGAAAACCAGAATTGTCTCCAATCAGGCTGGAATCATTGAGGTCGCCACTGTAGAGGAAGCAGATCTGGTTGTGTCGGCCATAGTAGGAGCGAGCGGACTCCTTCCTACTATGGCAGCGATTCGGGCAGCTAAGACAGTCGCGTTGGCCAATAAAGAGACACTGGTTGTAGCTGGCCGCCTGATTATGGAGGAATCGAAGCGATGCAGGACAGCCATCGTTCCGGTGGACAGTGAACACAGTGCTATTTTCCAGGCGCTCCACGGCCACGAGAAACAAGATGTCCAGCGCATCATCCTTACCGCATCCGGAGGGCCTCTGCTGCATCGTGATCCAGCCAATCAAGCCGAGGTAACCCGTGAAGAAGCGCTCAACCATCCGGTATGGGAGATGGGCCGCAAGATAACGATCGATTCGGCTACACTCATGAACAAAGGGCTGGAGGTCATCGAAGCCCGGTGGCTCTTTGATGTGCCGGTAGAAAAAGTCGAGGTGATTATTCATCCTCAGAGTGTGATCCACTCCATGGTGGAATATTGCGACGGATCGATCATCGCCCAGCTATCCGTGCCGGATATGCGCATTCCTATTGCCTATGCGCTCGCCTATCCAGAACGAATGCCCATAGCACTTCCACGTCTTTCCTTGTCAGAGGTGGGAAAACTCACATTTTGCGCACCGGACCAGAGCCGTTTCCCTGCATTACGACTCGCCTTCCAAGCCTTGCAGGAAGAGGAATCCATGACTGCAGTGCTGAATGGCGCCAACGAAGCTGCAGTAGAAGCATTCCTGCAGGAGGCTATACCATTTTCCTCTATTCCGGTGATTATCGAAAAGACCATGGCATGCCACACCGCTCGAAGATTTGCGGATATCGACGATGCTTACGCGGTGAACCTCTGGGGATATACAACGGCAAAAAGCCTCTCGGCTCTTGAGTGACAGGCAGGGGCCGACTATACTTTTGTTACATCTCATGAAAGTACTCCTGCTGTTCTGTCTGCCAGGAGCAAAGTACTGTGATCTGTATTGAGGTAACCGGCAATGACTTTTCTTGTGACATTCATTATTCCTTTCTTGATTGTTCTTGGTGTCTTGATCTTCGTCCACGAGTTCGGCCACTTCATCGTTGCCAAGCTGCTCGGAGTGAGAGTGGAGAAGTTTTCTCTCGGGTTCGGCCCGCGGCTGCTGGGCATAACCAGGGGAGATACAGAGTATCGAATCTCTCTCCTCCCTCTGGGAGGATACGTGAAGCTTGCCGGCGAAGAACCGGGTGAGGCGTTGAGGCACGATCGAACCGAATTTTCTTCTCGCAGCGTCAGGGATCGTGCAAAGATCGTACTCGCTGGTCCATTGATGAACATGATTCTGCCATTCCTGCTTTTCCCTCTGGTATTCATGCTGGGGACCGAAGTGCCCGCATATTTGAAAGAGGCACCGATTGTCGGCTGGATAGAACCTCATTCGGCAGCCGAAACGGCCGGGATACAGCGGGGTGATCGCATCGCTGAAGTGAACGGACGGCCTGTAAACAACTGGGGAGAATTAGAAAACCTGGTGGCTACTAATCCTAAGAGTACGATGGAGATAGGTGTAGTTCGGGGATCTCAGCGCTTGGAAAAGCAGCTGGCTCCGGAACAGGACGAGAAGTACGGCATCGGGTACGCTGGCTTGCTGCGCCAAATCGATCCGGTAGTTGGATATCTCAGCCCGGGGTATCCGGCTGAAAAGGCTGGGCTTCAGGTCGGCGACCGGATTGTGGAAATTGCCGGAGTGCCGGTTTATCACTGGAATCAGGTTTCACAGCTCCTTGAGCAGCACGGAGACAAAACCGTTACGGTTGTTGTTCTAAGGAGAAACCAAACACTCTCGGTTCCCCTGGAGCCAAGAGTGGAGGAGACGAATGGCCAGAGGCGCCCGGTCATCGGCATCAGCCTGATAACAAAGACGATCACCGAACAGTACGGGCCGATTCAGGCTCTGGTGAAAGGGACGAAAAAAGTATTTGAAGTTACTGGCTTAACGCTGTACGTGCTGAAGAAGCTGGTGAGCGCTCAACTTTCGGTAAAAACTCTTGGAGGTCCGATCATGATCGCTCAGGCAACCAGCCAGGCGGCCGCGTCTGGAGCAGCCAATCTGTTGTTTTTTATAGCCTTTCTATCAATCAATCTGGCTATCATCAACATCATTCCTATTCCTATTCTGGATGGCGGACACCTTTTGTTTCTGTCCATTGAGGCGATTCGTGGTAAGCCGATTGAGGTAAAAAAAATGGAAATTGCTCAGCAGGTCGGTATGGCTGCACTCCTTCTCCTGATGGTTATCGTGACCTATAATGATATTCAGCGACTGCTTCCCGAAGACCTCATGCGATTTCTTCCGTGGAAATGACGTCGACCCATCCTTTTTTGAGTGAGTAACATCCATGAATGTGCTCGGTATCGAGACTGCTACACAGACTGGCGGCATCGCAATTGCGAATGAGAAAGGTCTGCTCAGCGAGTATTCTCTTTGCGTTGGTGCTACCCATTCGGGTCGTCTTCTCCCTGCGCTGGATTATGTTCTGAAGAACTCCGGTCTTTCATTGCATGAGATCGATGTGCTGGCAGTATCTCTGGGACCAGGATCTTTTACTGGATTGAGAATTGGGATCTGTACGGCCAAAGGATTAGCGCTGGCAGCAGGCAAGCCGATCACCGGCATCTATACATTGGACGCGCTTGTTGATGTCTACCGTGGTACTGATGCAATCGTCTGCCCGATGTTAGATGCACGGAAGAAAGAAGTTTATACAGCTGCTTATCGCACCAGCCGCATTGGGGAACTTCAAGTTTTACAGCCTCCGCGAGCAGTTGCCCCAGAACGCTTTTTGAAGAGCCTGAATGAAGATTCCGTACTGTTTCTCGGTGAAGGCAGCGTCTTGTATCGAGCACTTATTGAGCAAGCGCTTGGTTCTCGTGCTGTTTTTGCACCAGCTCATCTCAACCAACCCCGGGCCGCAGCGATAGCATTATTAGGTCTTAGCCAGGCAAAAAAAGGAAATTTTCTCTCCGCGAGCTCCTTAACACCTCTCTATGTACGACCTTCCGATGCCGAAATGACCCGAGAGAATAGTGCCGAGATGCTCAAGAGAAGGTCACTCCTGATATCTTCCTGACTTTCAGGTGCTCGTATTGGTATGGGACGTTACAGTCGATTGTCAATCTTGAACCGTGACTCTTAAAACGTCTTTCTCCTGCCAGAGTGCCGTTGACATTGTTGAAAACAATGATAATATAGCAGGATAATGAAGGCAGCGGAGAGTTCTTTCTCTGCTCCATATGCATGCAAGGGAGAACCACTATGGAAAAACATGAACAAGAACTCATCTCCCAGTGGATAACCAAAGATCC
>Ga0116149_1004958_pt1 | contig 12746 bp, 9 predicted proteins | sample AD_UKC057_MetaG_FD_89787 | JGI IMG/M metagenome (GOLD analysis project Ga0116149, IMG submission 89787) | Active sludge microbial communities of municipal wastewater-treating anaerobic digesters from USA - AD_UKC057_MetaG | ecosystem: Engineered > Bioreactor > Anaerobic > Digestate | place: USA...
GGGGGACGAGTTGGAAGTGCTGGCCGACTCCTTCAACACCATGGCCCGGAACCTGAAACTCCACATGGAGGACCTCCGCTGCACGACGGCGGAAAAGGAGCGGCTCCAGAAGGAGCTGGAAATCGCCCGGGGCATCCAGTTGCGCCTGCTGCCCCAGCATCCGCCCTACATCGAAGGCATGGACCTGGCGGCCAACAACATTCCGGCCCAGGAGATCGGCGGCGACTTCTATGACTACATCCCCATCTCCCGCGGTTCATGGGGCCTGGTCATCGCCGACGTCTCTGGGAAGGGGATGCCCGCGGCAATCTTTATGGGCCTGTCCCGAACTATCGTCCGCGCCAGCGCCACGGACAACCCCTCGCCTGCCGCCGCCATCAAGCAGGCCAACGAACTGATCTGCCGGGATTCCACTTCGGGGATGTTCGTCACCCTGTTCTACGCCATCCTAAATGCCAAGGAGCGAAAGCTGCGCTATGTAAACGCCGGTCACAACCCGCCGCTGCTCATCAGGAACGGCGGCGAGGTGGAATCGCTGCGGACCCGGGGCATAGCCCTTGGGGTCACCCATTACATCGATCTCCAGGAGGCCGAACGGATCCTGCGGCCGGGGGATACCATCGTCTTCTATACCGATGGGGTGACGGAGGCGATCAATGTCGAGGAGGAGGCCTTCGGCGAGCGGCGGCTTATCGAGATAGTTCGTGAAAACTCAAATCTGCCGGCCCGGGGGATTATCGGGAAGGTGGAAGAGGCGGTGGTTGCATTTGCCGGCAAGGAACCACAGTTCGACGACATTACCCTGCTTGTCTTGAAGGTCAGGTAATACAACCCTTGCTTAAGATATTCCCTGGCGCCATGACGGGAATGAAATGCGACGGGAGTGGCGGATGACGGAGAAAACAGAGGATATGGCCCGAAGCGAGGAATGGGAGAAAAGACTCGCCGCGATGGAGAACCGGTTGCGGGAAACGGAGGGATATTATCGATCCCTCTATGAAATCAGCCCCGACATCATTTACCGTCTCGACGCGGAGGGTAGGATCATGCTCATCTCCCCGGCGGTCAGGAAACTGGGTTATGAGCCCGGAGAACTCATCGGGAAACGATTCGAGGAGATCGTACATCCCGACGACCAGTCAAAATCCCATGATCATTTCGTCGAGCGGCGCGTCGGCGACAGAAGAGTGCAAAACCTCGAAATACGTTTGCTTACCAAGCAGCGGGAGGTTCAGGATTACGAGTTGAAATACCTCAACGTGTCCCTCTCCGCCCGGGGACAGTGGGACGTTCCGGACAGCGACATCGGCGCTCCGGATAAAAAATTCATCTGCACCCAGGGCATTGCGAACGATATTACCGTGCGCAAACAGGCCTATGAGGAACTGCAAAAGAAAGAAGAGTATTTCCGGGCGATGATCGAGAATTCCCTGGATATCGTCTTTATCGTCGATGAAAAGGGTTTCATCACCTACGCGAGTCCTTCCATAAACAGGATCCTCGGCTATGAGCAGCGGGAATTGATCGGTCGGGGCGCCGCAGAGATAATATCCCCACAGGACAGAAAGAGGGCCTTCCAGGATTTTTACCGGGCGCTGGCGTCGAAAGGAGCGGTTATCCCCAATACATTCAGGGTGCTGCGCAAGGACGGCACGGAGCGCATTTTGGATGGCTACGGCAAGAATATGCTGGAAAGCCCGGTGGTGGCGGGGTTTATCATCAATGTCCGGGATATTACCGAACGGGTTATGGCCGAGGAGATGTTCCGGAAGGAAAAGCATCTGAATGAAGCGATTGTCCAATCGTCACCGGCATTTTTCGTAGCCATCGATGGGGAGGGCAGGACCCTGATGATGAACCGGGCCATGCTGGCCGCGTTGGGCTTCCGCGCCGACGAGGTGGTGGGCAAAGGCTATTTGCATGTTTTTGTCCCGGAATCGGACCGGAAGAATCTCCAGACGGTCTTTGACGCCATGGTTCGAGATGGGCGCACCACCCTCAACGTGAATCGCGTAGTGGCGAAAGACGGCAAGATCCTGGTCGTGGAGTGGCACGGCCGGCCCGTTTACAAGGATAACCGTGAGTTCGATTTTTTTGTCGGCCTGGGGATCGACATCACGGAGCGCCGACAGGCAGAAGACGCCCTCAGGAACAGCGAGGAACTGAATTCCAAACTCCTTGCCGCCGTCCCGGATTTCGTGGTGCGGACGGATATCCAGGGACATATTGAATTCATCAACGATGTGGGACTGAAAATAAGCGGCTATGAAAGGGATGAGGTTATCGGCGCCCACATGTTCTCGTTCCTCGACCCTCAGGAACGGGATAGGGCCTTGACGAACTATAAGTTGATGCTCGAGGGTAGCTTAGTGCCCATGGAATATCGCTTCCTCATGAAGGATGGAAGAATATCTATATTTGAGGTCAACGGCGATGTGCTGAGGAATGAAGACGGCACACCCTATGGCATGGTCTTCGTCTGCCGCAACGTGACGGAGCGGAAACAGGGGGAGGAGGATCGACACCGCCTGGAATCACAGCTTCTCCAGGCCCAAAAGATGGAGGCGGTGGGGACCCTTGCTGGTGGAATCGCTCATGATTTCAACAATCTCCTCATGGGAATCCAGGGATACGTCTCATTGATGCTTCTGGAGATCAGCGAGGATCATCCCCATCGCAGAAAATTACGGGCCATAGAGGAACAGGTAAAAAGCGGCGCAGATCTGACCCGGCAATTGCTGGGGTTTGCCCGCGGCGGCCGCTATGAGGTGAAGCCCACGGATCTCAATGACCTTGTGGCCAAGACAGCGGCCATGTTCGGCAGGACAAGGAAAGAGATCCTTATCCATGAAAAATATCAACGGGAAGTTTGGCCGGTAGAAGTGGACCGGGGACAGATCGAGCAGGTGATGCTGAATATGTTCCTCAATGCCTGGCAGGCCATGCCCGGGGGGGGAGATCTATACCTGGAAACGGAAAACGTATATCTGGACGCCTCCTATGTGGTGCCTTTCGATATCAATCGAGGCCGTTATGTAAAGTTATCCGTCACCGACACCGGGATCGGGATGGACGAGCCGACCCGGCGGCGGATTTTCGATCCTTTTTTCACCACCAAGGGAATGGGGCGGGGAACCGGCCTCGGACTGGCTTCGGCCTACGGGATCATCAAGGGGCATGGCGGTTTTGTCAATGTTTACAGTGAGAAGGGACATGGTTCGACCTTGAATATCTATCTGCCGGCCTCCGAGAACAAGGTGGACAAGGACGAGACCATTGTTTCCGAAGTCCGGAGGGGAAACGAGACGGTCCTGCTTGTGGATGACGAAACGACCGTCATCGAGGTGACGCGGGATATGCTTGCCGGCATGGGTTATCACGTCCTGGTGGCCGAAAGCGGCGCGGAGGCGATCGAAATTTATGCCGCCCAGTGGGAGGCCATCGATCTGGTGATCCTGGATATGGTCATGCCCGGGATGGGGGGCGGGCAATTGTACGAACGGCTCAAGGAAATCAATCCTTCTGTCCGGGCGATTCTTTCCAGTGGCTACAGCATGAACGGCATGGCCAAAGCCATCATGGATAAGGGGGTCCGGTTGTTTCTGCAGAAACCTTTCCGGTTGGACGAATTGTCCCGCAGGATTCGTGACGCCTTGTCGGATGGGAAATGAACGTCGCCGCCGCGATCCCGGCGCCTAAAGGATGATGGTCTGACGTTTCCTGAGGATCCGTCCCGGCAGCCTTTCCGTGTGGCTCCCTTCGTGGATCACCGGGACGCCGTTGACGATGACGTAGGGGATTCCTTCCGGATATTGATGTGGTTCCGTCCAGGTGGCGCGGTCGATAACCCGCTCGGGGTCAAAGACGGACAGGTCGGCAAAAAACCCCTCCTTGATCTGCCCCCGGCCGTAAATCCCGAATTTCCGCGCCGTGAGGGAGGTCATCTTTTCGATGGCCCGCTCGAGGCTCATGATCCGCTCTTCCCGAACGTACCTGCCCAGCATGCGGGGAAAGGTGCCGTAGGAACGGGGGTGGGGCTTGTCTTTTCCCAGGGGTCCGTAGGGGGCCCTGGCCCAGCCGTCGGAGCCTATGACGACCAGGGGATGAAGGATGATCCGCTTGAAGTTGTCTTCGTTGAGGGAGAAGTTGATCATCCAGACCTGGTCTTCCTCGGAGATGAGGAGGTCCCGGATAAAGATGTATGGTTCCTTGCCGGCATCCCGGGCCGCCCGGCGGATACTTTTCCCCGCCAGATGTTCGTTGTCCTTGCGGAGGACAGAGGAGATGAATACGTTGTCCCAGGAGCCCACCTTCTCTTCCTGTATATTCACGTAATCCCTGATTTTTTCATCGTTGGCCGGATCTTCGAGACGGGCCAGGTATTCTGAGGTAGTCCCCTGCTGGATCCAGGGCGGCATGAAGGCCGACAGGACGGTGGAACTGGCCGTGTAGGGGTAGCGGTCGGCCAGGATCTCCAGCCCCTGGGCGTTGACTTCCGAGATCCGGGAGAGGACGAAGTGTATCTTCGACCAGTTCCGGGGGTAGGCGAGCTTGAGATGGGAGATCTGGAGGCTGATCCGCGCCTCCAGGGCGATGGTGATGGCTTCCTCCACGGCCTCGATGAGATAATCCGATTCGTTGCGCATGTGGGTGCTGTACATCCCCCCGTAAACCGCCGTTTCCCGGCAGAGCTCGATCAACTCCCGCTGGTCGGCATAGCATCCCGGCACGTAGATGAGCCCCGTGGAGAGACCGAGGGCGCCCATTTCCATGTTCTGCCGGATCAGTTCCTTCATGGCCGCCAGTTCCTCGGAGTTCGGCGGGCGGTCCTGGGCGCCGAATACGGCGCCGCGCAGGGTGCCGTGACCCATGAAGGTGGCGTAGTTCACCGCCATGCCCCGGCTTTCCAGCTCCGAGAAGAAGCCTCCGATGTCCCGCCAGATCAAGGGGACGCCGTACTGTTCGTCGCAATAACGGCGTCGCTCCTCGTAGTTGCGCCAGGTGAGGGGGAAGACGGTGTAACCGCAGTTGCCGGCGATTTCCGTGGTTACGCCCTGGCGGATCTTGCTTTCCGCCCGGGGATTGACCAGAAGTTCGATATCGGTGTGGCTGTGAGGATCGATGAAGCCCGGCGCCACGGCCATGCCCCGGGCGTCGATGACCTCCGCCGCCCGGGCGGGGTCGATACCGGTGGCGACGCGGGCGATGCGGTCCTTCGCCACGGCCACGTCGGCCTCCAGGCCGGGATGACCCAAACCGTCGTAAACCACGCCGCCGAGGATGAGCAAGTCGAAATCTTTTGTCGCCATAATGGCGATTTATACCACTGAAGGAGAATTGTGACAAGGAACAATCATTTTTAACGGCATCGTAAAAAGTCCATATGCGGCGTTGCTCTTCATCCTTCGTCACTGCAACGTATGCTCAAGTACTTATCATTACTCAGTATTCGTTCGCCTTGCCTCTGGATCTATTTACTTCGCCGTCTAAATGATGACTTTTTCGAGTTCCTATATTTGAGGAATTTTGATTGACTTCCGGAGGGTTTGTCATTATTTTCAGCGTGGTGCTTTTAAGATCATGATCCTTTTCCTTCTTACCTTCTTTCTTGTTTACGGCGGCCTGCATCTTTATTTCTTCCTCCGCCTCCGCGCCGCCTTTCCCATGACCGTGGGGGTCCAGGCAGCGGTGGGCCTCGCGCTGGTCTTTTGCATCCTTACCCCCCTGATTGTCCGCCTGGCGGAACGTCTCGGCTATGAGGGCGGGGCCTGCGCCTTGTGTTACCTGGGCTATCTCTGGATGGGCGTGGTCTTCCTGTTTTTCGCCTTTTCCCTTGTGATGGATGGTTACCGGCTGGCGCTGTTTTTCAACGAACGGATCGGGCACATGGATATCTCCCGTCTCCTGCCCACGGCGAGGATAATCTTTCTGGTCCCCCTGGCGGCGTCCCTATCCGTAAACGTTTACGGATATACGGAGGCCTTGAACATAAGGACGGAGCGCCTGGTGGTGGAAACGGACAAACTCCCGAAAGGCGTCGATAAATTGCGGCTGGTGCAGTTATCCGACGTCCATGTGGGGATGATCGTCCGGGAGGATCGCCTCCAGCGCATGGCGGCGTCGGTGCGGGCTGCGGACCCCGATATTCTTGTTTGCACGGGGGATCTCGTGGACGGGCAGCTCGACAATATGACCGGGTCGCTGAGGATCCTCCAGGAAATGCCTGCCCGTCTGGGTAAATATGCCGTGACGGGGAACCATGAATTCTATGCCGGCCTCGAACAGGCCCTGGATTTTACCCGCAAGGCCGGATTTACTGTTTTAAGGGGAGAGGCTGTGGAGGTGGCCGGGATGATCCATATCGCCGGAGTGGATGATCCGGCGGGAAAAAGGACGGGAGAGGGTCGCCAGATATCGGAAGCGGAGCTCCTCTCCTCCCTGCCACCGGGCCGCTTCACCGTCCTTTTGAAGCATATCCCCCAAGTTGATCTCGAGGCGGCGCTGTCCTTCGATCTCCAGTTATCGGGCCACACCCACAAAGGCCAGATCGCCCCCTTCAATATGGTGACCGGTTTTGTCTTCCCCTATCACAGCGGCGATTTCATCATGCCCGACGGCGCCCGCCTCCACGTCAGCCGCGGGACGGGCACCTGGGGACCGCCCATCCGGTTCCTGGCGCCGCCGGAAGTGACGGTTGTCGATATCGTCCGCAAGTGACCTGCGCCCGCAAATTTCCCGCCGCCCGAACGCTTTGAAAAACAGCCGCGCTCGTCGTCCCCGATTTGAACGGTCATCAGGAAAATAATTGAAATAAGATGATTTACCCCTTTGGTTTCCGCCGGGGAGAGGTTCACCTTTTACGGAGGACCGCAGCCATGCAGGCCACGGCCCGGCCCAGTTCCGGGTAGGCCGGGACACCGAGTCTCCGGGCCTCGTTCTGGAACTGGAAGGCGTCGTCACGGCGGCCCAGAAGCCAGATGAAAACCGGTTTGCCCGTTTCCCGGCTCTGTCGGGCCACATCCTCCAGGTCGAGGCGGATGCGGAAGTTGCCTACGAAGGCGTGGATGAAGACGGCATCCACCTGGGGATCAGCGAAGGCCGCCGTTAGGGACTGATTGATGACGTCCACCTCCGCCGCGGCATGGCGCTCCATGGCCGGCCAGAGATCCACCGGGTTGTTCACGGGCATCCACTCCGGGAACAACCGGCCGATCACCCTTTTGGTCGTCTCGGAAAGCTCGGCGGTTTCCAGGCCGTGAGCGGCGATGAAATCGGCGGAGACGATCCCCGCCCCGCCGCTGAAGGTGAGGATGGCGATCCGGCCGGGACGTTCCTGCCGGTGGGCCGGAAAGAGGCTCAGGGTACGGCAGAGATCCATCATTTCCTTGAAATCCTCGGCCTCGACGATCCCGGCCTGGGCGAAGGCCCCCCGGATGATCCGGTTGTCCCCCGCCAGGGAGGCCGTGTGGCTCATGGCGGCCTGGGCGCCTTTGGGGCTCTTGCCTCCTTTCAGAACCACGATGGGTTTGTCGGCTCTCCGGCAGATATCGAGAAACCGGCGGCCGTCGAGGAGGGATTCCAGATAGAGGCCGATGACGTCCGTGTCCTGGTCGTCAAGGAGCCAGGGCAGCAGATCGCATTCGTCCACGTCGATCTTGTTGCCCACGGAGCAGACCTTGCTGATCCCCATGACCCCGTGGGTCATGATGTCCACGAGAAAACCCGCGGAGAGCATGCCGCTTTGGACCACCAGGGAGACCCGCCCCGGGATGAGGCTGGGGAAGGCCCGCGGGTCCAGGAAGGAAAAGACGTGGCCGTTCACCGCGTCCACAAGCCCCATGCAGTTGGGTCCCCAGATGCGGATGCCTGTTTCCCTGGCCATGGCCGCGAGGGCGGCCTGCCGGCTACCGCCGTCGTCTCCCGTTTCGGCGAAGCCTCCAGACTCGATGATCACGCCGGGGATGCGGCGATCCGCGCAGGCGGCCACGGCCTCGGGAACCTGGGGCCCCGGGACGAAGACGATGGCCAGATCTACTAGGCCCGGGACCTCGTCCACCGTGGGATAACAGGGCAGTCCCTCGATCTCGCCGTAGCGGGGATTGATGGGATAGATCCCGCCGCGGAAACCGGCGAGGAGGTTTTTCAGGATGGCGTTACCCCCCTTGAATGGGTTGGGGGTGGCGCCGATGACGGCGATGCCTTGCGGCTTAAAGAAAAAATCCATTTATTCCCTCAACAGGATGATGACTTTCAGGTATTTTCTTCCCCACTTTTTCGCCTCTTTTTCGCTGGGAAAGAAAAGGTCGATATGGTCGCCCTTGATGGCTGTGCCGATGTCGTGCACCTCCCCCCAGCCGTAGCCGGGGACGTACATCTTGGTGCCGTAGGGATAACGGTTGATGTCGGCGGCGATGACACCTTTCTTGGCCTTGGTGCCGTCAGCGGTTACCCCGACCTCCTTCCGCTTGCCCTCGTTGGGCCCGTAGGCGTAAACGGGGGGCATGAAGAATAGCCCCCATTTACGCTTCCAGCCCGTGGATTTCTGCCCGGCGTCGTAACCGGTGACGAGCATCTTCCGGACGATCCGCTTTTCCTTGGTCTTATAGCTCCCCTTGCTGCACCCCTGGATGATCAGGAGACCGGCCAGCATGGCCAGGCAGAGCAAGCTTGCTTTGCGCGCCATCATAACCATCGTAGGGGGCAATTACCATAAGGCCCGGCGTCATTTCAACCGCTAATCGACCGTCGTTTTCACGGTGCCGGCGATAACGGCGGCCAGGGCGGCGAAACCGGCGCCGGCATAGAAAAGGATGCTGAAACCCATTCCCAGGGCGATGAGGAGGCCGCCCAGATAAGGCATGATAAAATAGCCCAGATCCAGAGTGAACATGGTCATATTTACATTGAGCCCACGGAGCGCCGGCGGGGAGGCGGTGAAGAGAAGGGCGTTCATGACCGGCATGATTATCCCCATTCCAAGGCCGTAGAGTCCCGCCAGGAGATAGTAGAGACCGGGGGAACCGGCGGTGGGCAGGACGGCGAAGCAGGTCGCCATGGCGGCAAATCCCGCCAGAAGGAGCTTCTTTTTATTTGCCCGGTCGAAGTAATGGCTGCCGACAAGGCGTACGGCGATCGACATGGTCATGAAAATGGAAAAGAAGGCGCCCACCCGGCCCGCGGTGATTTCCAGGGTCAGGTCCTTGAGAAAGAAAAAAAGGGTGGCGTGGACAAGATAGACGAGGAAAAAGCACCACAGCATCTTTCTCACCGCGGCGATGCGGAAATTGTTGAATAGCTCCCGCCGGTTGGGGCGCCGCAACAGGGCGTCGTCCATGCCTGCGAGATAACCGGTAATCCGCTTCCACCCCCATGCCAGCAACAGGAGGGCAATGAAAACAAAGATCGAGACCCCGGCATAGAGATCTGCTTCGTTTCGCAAATAGGGGAGTATCGCTTCCGCTATGGGGGGGATGAAGGCATAAGGTGCGATCGTGACGATAAGGACGATTCCGAAGGCCTGGCCGCTCCTTTCCGGGGGGATGAAATTGACGCCCAGGGCGGTCACGGCCACGGTCAGAAAGACGATGGCCGCGCCATGGAAAATGCGCAGTACGATCAGGCTTGCCACCGTGCTCGCCCAGAGGTATCCCAGGCCGATAAAGATCATAGCGACTACCGATGCCGCAATAATCGCCGGGGTGTCGCGCACCTGGAGCCAAGGCAGGATGACCAGGCGCAGGATGAACGCCGTCATCGGCTCCAGGCCGACGATTATGCCGCGCCATAGCGGTGGGATGTCGATTTTCACCAGATAGTGATGAAAGCTGTAGAAAATGCTGATGGTGCAGAAGGTGGCAATGGTTATCAGGCAGAAGAGGATAAACTCGTAGGTCACCAGGCGGGGAGGCGAGTTTGCGTCGTTCAACCGGCGACCTCTCCGGACAGAAGCCTTTTCAGGGCGGCTACGAAGGCCTCCATGGCCTCCGGCTGGGCCAGGGTCACCCGGATATGGTTGGGGTAGCGAAAACTCGTCATCGGCCGGATCATTACCCCTTCCCGCATCAACTGCCGGTAGGCCAGGGTGTCGCTGCCCGGGAGCCGGACGACGAGGAAGTTGCCCTCGCCGGCGATGACGGGGAGGTTCATCTTCCCCAGTTCCTCCCGCAGATAGGCGCGGCTGTTCCGCACCAGTTCCCGGCTCCGCCGGATATGGTCCGCGTCGTCGCGGAGGGCGGCCAGGGCGGCCTCCTGGGCGATGCCGTTGACGGAATAGACCACGCAGGTCCGCCGGATCATGTCCACCACCTCCGGCGACCCGGCCAGATAACCGATGCGCAGGCCGCCCAGACCGTACATCTTGGAGAAGGTCCGGAAGATGACGAGATTGGGAAAATCCGCGATCAGCTTCATGCCGTCGGGGTAATCCACCGCTTCCACGTATTCGCAGTACGCCTCGTCCACGACCACGATCCGCCGCCCCCCCGCGGCCGCAAGAAAGGCCGTGAGCCGTTCCGTTTCCCAGTAGGTGCCGGTGGGATTGTTGGGGTTGCACAGGAAGATGATCTTGGTGCGGCCGTCGATGGCCCGGAACATCTCCCCGTCGTCGAAACCGTCCTTCTTCAGGGGGATCAATCTGGCCGTGATACCGGAAAAGGTCGCCACCCATTCATAGACGGCAAAGGTCCGGTCGGCGGTGATGATGTTGTCGCCCGGCGCGCAGAAGGCCTTGATCACAAAGGCGATCACCTCGTTGGCGCCGTTGCCCACGATGATCTGATCCGGGTGGAGACCGTGACGGGCGGCGATTTCGTGGCGGAGATAATAAGAATCGCCGCTGGGGTAGAGGGCGCCCCGGAACGACGGAAAATTCCGGATTGCCTCCCGGGCCGCCGGCGGCGGTCCCAGGGCGTTTTCGTTGTTGTTCAGCCGGTAGAGCCGGAGGCACCCGTAGAGCTTTTTCAGCTCCGTGTCCGGCTTGCTGGGGACATAGGGTTCGAATTCCCGCACATAGGCGGGTGTAAGAAAGTCCAGATCAGGTTGCATGATGTTGAAAGATTATCACGTCGGCGCGGCCGCCGAAGGGAATGATCGTCTCCGGACGGAATCCCCGGGCCAGCAGCGCCGGGGCGAGGGCGGCGTGCCACGGGACGCCCAGATCCAGCAGGAAGAAGATGTCCCGAAACCCTTCTTCCCGGAGGTGGCGGACATGCCTTTCCACGTTCGCCGCCAGGTCGGCGCCGGGCCAGAGGGGGCGGAGGGTGACACTGCCGCGGTCCCGCAACGCCTCGGCGGTGAATATAGAATCGCCTCCCCGGGTTTCTCCCTGATCAGAGACGATTTTTATCTCCCGGGCCAGGGCCAGCCGGCGGTATTCGCCGGCGAGATGAGCGGAAAGTTCCGACGCTGTCCAGATCACGGCGCCCGGGTCTTCGTTCATCAGGCGCCCGAAGGTCTTCCGCACGGTTGCCCGGCCGTCCTCGTCGGAGGAGCACAGGCGGCCCAGGGTCTCGAAATCCCCCGCCAGGGACGCCGGGAGGCCGTGGAGGGCGACGACGCCCAAGGCCCGGCTCCTCGCCACCCGGGAGAGACAGGCGTCGAACAGCGACCGCTCGATGCCTTCCCGGTCCACGGCGGCAAACGAAAACGGACCGATGATCTGGATGATCCGTTCCGTCCGGAAATGATGGAGGAGACCCCCGACGACATTTCCCCCGGCGGTGACGGCGACGGTCGCCTCGTAATCGCCGCTGGCGATCATATCCACCACCTTGCCGGGATAGTGGAAATAGGGCGGGCGGCACAGTTCGGTCGGCTCCCGGACCACCCGGAGGGAAAACTCTTTTATCTCCTCTGGATTCGGGGCTCTTACCGTAATTTTCCCCCCGCGGTCGGGAGCCGTAAGGACGTCTTCCCCCGGCGGCGGATAGGTCTTGTCCTTGGCGACCGCAAGGTTGATCCGGCGGTCGTCGCCCACGCTGATGTGGAGGCGTTCCACGGTCCGGGAGGCCAGGAGGAGCCCCATGTCTTCCAGATTCCCGTCGGCGGCCGCATTCCCGCCGGAGGTGATGTTGAGCCCCCCGAGGTTCAATTCCGTTCCGGAGAACCGGAACTCCACGCCGGCGTAGTAAATGCCGTTGCGACACTCGATTTCCCCCGGTTTTCCCCGGCAGATCCCGACGGCGAGGAAGGCGAAGATCTCTTCAGTGGCCAGTCCCAGCTTCAAGGCATCCTCCCGACCCAGGCCGAACGCCCCGGCGGCATTTTCCACAAAGGGGACGATTACGGGGAGGAAGGAGGACAGGAAGGGAACCTGCAAAGTCAGGGTACGTTCCGACGGGGTGCTGATCATGGCGTCGCTCCTTTCCGGTCCGGGACCTTTGAAAATCGGTCTGGCGCATCGAGAACTTTTCCGGTCTGGCCGGACCCACGGATTACGATGCGGATATATGAGAAATATTTGGCTGTGTCAACGTCCTTTCCAGTTGGCAGATTCGGCGACAATCGGCCGGTCAGAAGTTATTGCCGGGGTCAACCGCCGGCATGCCCCCAAATCCGCCGGTGTATCCAGGTCGATCAGTATTCCGGGATCGTCCACATCCACGTTCCGGGTGGCGCTTTCAAAGCGGCTCAGCAAGGTCCGGAGGCCGCCGGCGCCGTCATGGGCAAGCAGGGCGGGGATCAGGGCGGTCGAGATCAGTGGCGGGTGACCCCGGCGGTTGCCGTAAAGGGGACGCCTGACGAGAATA
>Ga0116149_1004959_pt1 | contig 12746 bp, 7 predicted proteins | sample AD_UKC057_MetaG_FD_89787 | JGI IMG/M metagenome (GOLD analysis project Ga0116149, IMG submission 89787) | Active sludge microbial communities of municipal wastewater-treating anaerobic digesters from USA - AD_UKC057_MetaG | ecosystem: Engineered > Bioreactor > Anaerobic > Digestate | place: USA...
TCAAATCGTCGGGTATGCGGGAAAGGTATTGAATTAAATAGGGTAAAGCTAATTCATACGAATTCCGAAAACGATAGGTTTCTGAAAGCATCAATAGTAGTTCCGGATCTGTGTTTCCAAGTTTTTTTGAATTTTGAAAACATGTTGAAGCTGCGCTGAATAGTCCGTTGTGCATATACACCGTACCCAGCGAGTACTGTAATTGCGGTGAATCTGGTGTTTTTTCCACTTCGGTGCGTATCATCTCCAGAGCTTGATCCCATTGTTGTTGTAAAATCGCGCTTTGGATGTCTTCAAGAGCTGTTATGTCTTCTTGTCCGGATAGTTCGAAAGAATAAAATCCGGATACTATTCCAAAAACAAGCAAAAAAACCAGTTTGTGTGTGCGGGACTTCAGTGTACGTATGGTGTTCTTGGTGCGAACAACATCTGTATCTGAACATTCGGGCGCAAACTTTGACTTGAGATACATATGATGTAGTTCTGCATAGCCGCTGTCACTAGATTCGGTCGATTTGGAATGTGTTTTCGAAAGAATGAATGGTTTTGTTAATCGGTATAATTGCTTTCTTGGTGATTGTACATATTGAGAGAAGAACAAGAGAGCCAGTGCTAGTACAATAAAGACGAACATCAAAACTGGTAAGAATAAGGTTTCGATGATCCGGTTTTCGGAATCTGATCTTGAATATCCAGGCGGCATCGAGTCGCTTGCTGTTGGTGTTTCACTGTTTTCTGGGTGTACCTGCGTCAGAAGGATGTGGTCAAGCGCATGGAGAAATGTATCCCGGGTTGCTGCCATTCCGGGAAGCATCTGTTCTGTGTCGCTATATAGAGGTGTTGTAGGATCAAAAGAAATCCAGCCGGTTTCCGGAAAAAAAACATCGACCCATGCGTGAGCCATTCGAGAGGTGACTGGATAATACCCTAAAACGCCTGAATCGGGCTGAATATAAAAACCGACAGAAATGCGCGAGGGAAGATCGATGCTTCTGAGCATCAGCGCCAAAGCTGATGCAAAATGTGCGCAATATCCTTTTTTTGAATGAAATAAAAACCGTTCGATTGGGTCTTCTTCCGGGTTAAGTCCTGGAGTATGGGAATACCGGTAGTCTCCATCATGAAGAAATCTGGTAAGGGTTAGCGCTTTGTCATAATCGGTTGCGCATTGAGCGGTAAGAGCCTCGGTAAAAGGTTGAAACAGTTCTTTTCGTCGAGGATCGATAAAGGTATATAGGGAAACTTGATCAGGAGATAATGCTATATGGGTAACCTTTTCCTCCGAAATTGTTTCGAGGTTTTTTCCTGAAGGAATATCGACTACCAGACTTGTTACTTGATATCCATAAGAGACACTGCTTGTGTCGAGATTTTGCAGCGGCTTTGTTGAAACCGGATAATCCATCGATATGAAGGCTGTGTCATCCATGTTGATAAAGTAGTATTCTTGATACACTTTTTTTCGGGAAAGTATCGATGATTCGGTTGTATGGCTGGCGGTCTGTTTCTTGATGCCCGTGGTTATTTCATCATACTTTTGGTTTTGAACAAAACCTTTTTCCGGATCCCATTGCGATACATGAAACCGATGTAAAAAATGAGATGTGTTTTCCGGAGCGGTTTTTATGATGAAAAGGAGTGTGTCCGTGTCTCCTATTTTGCTGGAAAGAGTTACCACGGGTAAAAAATCGAACGTACCAGCTTTTTTGCGAAGCAATCCGCCGTGGTTCTCTTCAGTGTGAAGAATTGTTTTTTGTGCAACAGGATAACAAGCAAGCACCAGCAGCGGAAAGAAAACAAGAAAAAAATAATTCTTGCCGGATGCCCTGGTATTGCTCAAATGATGGAAGTAGAGAGCGAGTGGAAATAGAAATAGCACATACAGGAAATATGCGTATTGATGTGCAAAAAGGCCCGGCTTGGTTACTTCGAGAATTGTAAACAATATAGAAAAGAGTGGTAAACACACTGGAACTTCCAGTGTGCGCCAACGAGTGTGTGTACAGTAGCCAAGACTGGTTGAAAGAAGCAGGAGAAAGACAAATAGAAGCTGGGGATAAACAGTAAGGGAATACAAGTTAAAGTTTGTTCCCAGGAGTCTGGTTGATATATATGAATAAAGTATCAGCAGCAGTGTAATTACTAGACCAACCAGAGCCGTAGCTGCCAGTATAAACCATTGGCGATACTGCTTTTTTGATAAAAAGAAGGCAAAGACAGAAGAACAGATGATTATTGACGGAATAGTCCATATAGGCAGCAGGTCGGAAAGCCAAAAAGAAAGAGGTAATAAAAGCAGAAAAACAAATACGGTACGTACCACCATCTGGCGGCTAGAAGCGTGATACATTGAATCCAGCCCTGGTGAATGATTGAAGTGTCGTTTGAAGCGATTCGGAATAGTAGTGCGGAACGATCGGGATGTTGTTGTGCTTATCGATACATATAAGAGAATGCATGATGTGCTTATACGGTTTACTGCTAATGGGCAGAAAAGACGGTCCGATATACAGTTTGGTATCTTGCGGAATATGAGGGAATGATTGATCTGGAATAGCCCCGGGAGTACAAAAACATATAATTTGTTCGGTTGAACTTGTAAAGGGGGTGTCTTCGAAAAAAGAAGCATAGCGTTCTGGTGATGCATCGGAAAAAAAACGCGGTATATCATCTGCTCGGGTAAGTTCATTTTTTAGGGATGTATGTTGAGGAGATACCGGATTGAAGAAAATGCTTGTATGACCGTCAAGAAGTTTTTCTGCAACCTTCTGGCCAAAAGCTGTCAATGATTCGCATACAACTCGTAAAAAATCCGGTGAATATCTGACTGTATCCACAAAAAAGACGAAGCGAATTCGTTTGTGTTGCGGAGGAAAACCCGTGGTATTTCTAACAGCTATACAGCCTGTGTGACCGAATTGTTTCCAATTGATAGTTCGAGTATCATCCCCTGGAACATATATTCGTGAATCTGCAGGTTCTTCATTGTGTGTGTCCAGAGAAAGAGTGCGCGCGTTTAGAGGTGCGGTTTCGTCTATCAATTGAACCGCTGTTGTCTGTCGGGAATGGGGTATTCTGAACATATTCGGGAAGGCAGAGATCTGTGTTGTGATGGTAATCCTGAAAAAACAGGCCGGATCTGTAAGGATTATTGACGCCTTTTCCGGACAATACAGTCCATGTACGGGAATTGCTTCAGTGTGGTTTTGTCTTCTGCCGTGTACTGGTATGGTGATTGTGTGTGATTCTGGGAAAACAGAAATAGTTTTGTTTATCAGTGTCAGAGAATAAAAGATGTCAAGAGATAGAAGGGATGCTTTGCCACACAGTGTTGGTGCAAAATCGGCTTCCAGAAAGAATTCATCTGGACCTTGCTGGCAAATATGAAAGCGGATGCTTTTCCAGCGAGAGGTACTGTATAGAAGGAGGACAAGTGCACAGGTGCAATAAAGTGATATTGTGATAAAAAGCAGGAGAGTGCTGGTAGATGACCAAGTGCTCCACAGAATTAAAGCAATAAGAGATACTGACAGAAACAGGTACCCCGAGAATTGGACTGATACGGATGTGTTACTTTTGTGGTTCATAAGACGTTGGTTCGTTTCTCCAGTCCGTTTTTCTGTTCATTTCGTTCAGAATATCTTGAGCAAGTGTGTGAATAAGTGTTTCAGGATTAAGGGTGTGATCCTTGAGGTACAGTCTGTGCGACAACACAGGTACAGCGAGATCCAAAACGTCTGTATCGATGATCCAGTTTCTGTTACGGACAAGGGCGAGAGTTCTGGCAGCATGAAGCAAATGAGTCGCTGCGCGAGTGGATGCGCCCAGGGCGATGGAAGGATGTTTCCGGGTAGATCTGCAGATTCGCAGCAGTGCCTTTTCAAGAGCAGGATGGCAAAAAACCTTTGTTTGCTCTTTTCGTGATTCGCGAATGTGTTCCAGGGTAATAACGGGATGAAGGTGCTCGAGGGTGTTGATGCCCCGATCTTGTCTTATTATAAGAAGCTCGCTGTCTTCGTCGGGGTATCCAAGAGAAATGTGCATCATAAAACGGTCAAGCTGTGCAGATGGGAGCGGATACGTTCCAGACGTTTCTACAGGATTTTGCGTAGCCAGGACAAAGAAGGTGTCGTCTGTTTTCCGCGTAGTGCCGTTTTGGGTAACCTGCTTTTCTGCCATTGCTTCGAGAAGGGCTGATTGAACCTTTGGTGGCGTTCTGTTGATTTCATCCGCAAGAAGAATATGGCAGAATATTGGTCCAGGAATAAAATCGAACGAGTGTGTTTGAGGATTGAAAATGTCTACACCAGTTATATCATAGGGGAGAAGATCGGGAGTACATTGTATGCGTTTGAACAGGACTGGTTGTTCCTTCTGCGATTCGGAAGAAACGAGGCGGGCTAGTGTTTTTGCCAAGGTCGTTTTTCCTGATCCCGGAAGATCGTTCAACAGTAGGTGTCCGCCAGTGAGATATGCAACGATAAGCAGCTCCAGTTGACGGGGTTTGCCTTTGATTATGGATGATAGCCCTGTGTAAAGTGCTTCTGCAGTATCTTTTGTGGTCATTGTTGGTTAATTATAGCATAGTGCAATCGGATTTCCTTACTAAATAGGTATATGTACGCTTTTTGGGTAATGAGTTTACAGGAGAAAACAATGAAAAAGAACCTTTTTTGCAGTGTCCTGATATGCATACTGTTGAGTTCATGGACGATCGGGGCAGAAAAAACTGTAGTGGTGCCGGCAAACAAGATTGCTCTTTTTTCGTCCGGTGTCGGGTTTTTTCAACACAGCGGAACTATAGAGGGGAAGACGCGAATAATTCTGGAGGTCCCTGCGAATGCGGTAAATGATATCTTAAAGTCTCTTATTGTGAATGATGAGAGTGGTGAAGCTTCTGTGGTAGAATATAACAGCGCCGATAGCGAATATAAAACGCTCCGGAGCCTGAAAATAGATCTATCCGGTAATCCTGGTTTACCTGAAATATTGGGCGGCATGACAGGTGAGACCGTTGTGGTGCATGCACCTGAAAGAACCGAAGGACGAATAATTGGTGTTGAATCTTTCAGAACCGGGGAATTCGGCAACGATCATGCTCTATTGATTGCAACTGACGGTCGAATGTGTTCTATCGTATTTTCCGAAATCTCGGCTATAGAATTTCCTGATGCAGATATTGCTGCGGATCTGATACGCGCATTGGATATATTGAAAAAAAGTACACATGCAGATACGAAAAAAATCGAAATCGTCTGTTCGGGCACTGGTTCGAGGCCTGTTGCTTTTTCATATATAATTCCTGTTCCTGTGTGGAAAACAACGTACCGGCTTGATGTTTCCGGAGAAAAAGCCCTGTTTCAGGGATGGGCGATAGTTGATAACGGAGGAGATTTTGACTGGTCAGGGGTTCTTTTATCGCTGGTAACCGGAAGACCGGTTTCGTTCATTCAAAACCTGTTTGATCCTCATTATGTCGACAGGCCTGTTCTGCCTTTGTCTATTGCCGGAGGTGCTCCTGCAGTGTCGTATGAATCAGGATTCAAACGGTATGCTGAAGAGGCCGTGTCGGAAGCGTATTCCGATATGTCGGCACCGGCTATGGCAAAATCTGCTCTTTCGGCCCGGGACAAAGTGACACAAAATTCTGTGATCGATTCCAGAATGAAAACTGCGGCTGAATCGGTTGAAGCCGGTGAACAGTTTCTTTTTACCGTGAATGCGCCGATAACAGTACCCCGGCAAAAGAGTGCTATGGTTCCGCTCTTTAATGAACATGTTTCAACAAAACGCATTTCTGTTGTTTCATCGAAAGAAACCCGGAATGGATCTGTGAGCCATCCGATGCTGTGCGTTGAAGTAGATAATACTACGGGGGTAAAGATTCCTGCAGGACCGGTTACTGTGTATGATGGCAACCTGTACGCAGGCGATGCCTTGTTGGACTATCTTCCGGAAAACGAAAGACGATTGATTGGCTATGGCGAAGATCTTCCTGTTACGGTATTTCGGGATAGAGCTTCTGATCGAGAACTGAGAACAGTTAAAATATCCAGAGGATTTCTGGTTTTTTCACGGATACTCCTTGTCGAGACTTCGTATCATATTAAAAATTCTGATAAAAGAGAGCGAATTATTCTTGTAGAGCATGAAGCTGCGGCCGGGTTTGAATTGGTCTCGCCCAAAAAGCCTGAAGAACAGACGTCCTCCGCGTATCGGTTCAGATTTCCTGTTGGCTCAGGCGCTGAGACAGTGTTTACCGTGAAAGAGGAACAACCAGTCGAAGAAAGAATAGCTCTTAGTGGTGCCAAAAGCGAGGTGTATCTGTCGTATGTGTCGACAGCGGGTATACCCGAACGGATACAGGCGGCGCTGCAAAAAGCTGCCGGTTTTAGACAACAGTGGGAAAATGCGGAACAGGATCTTGCAGCTATCGAAAGAGAGCAGGACGACCTGGATGCAACACAGGAGAGAATTAGGCTTAATCTGAATGCTGCAGGGAGAGATTCGCAGCAGGGTAAAGAGTATTTAAAAAAGCTTGCGGAAACCGATGCAGCGATCGAGTTGCTTTCGCGGCGGAAAAGCACTGCCGAAAAAAAACGAGCAGAAGCCCGGTCTGTGTATGAAGCGTATATTTCAAATCTGACGCTGGAATAAGTCCGGGTAGAGGGTGGCGGCAAGGTCTTCATGCCGCCGCTGTTCGCACTGAAGCTGAAAGTCGACCATTTTCCGGAAGACGGAGAGTAATGGAGCTGCATCGGTGTTTTTGTGAACAAGACCGGCTTCCTTGAACTCTTCGATCAAGTAGTAGCATGATTCTATTGTTGAAAGACACTCCGGGGCGGGTTGTTTTTTAAAATCGAACCGGGAACGGTATGAGCCGCCAAAAGAGACGAGCGGTACGGTATGCAAGTTGGTGCTGAGGCTGAGCATTTTTCTGGCGAAAAACCAGGTTGCGTCTATGACGATTACAATGAGCTTTTTTCCTGAAACAAGCGTTGCGAATTCTGGGCTGTTTGCGCGTGACGATCGGTCTCCCGGATACAGAACAACCGGAAAGCAGTCGGAAAATTCATTTTTTGTGTTGATAATGGTATTCAGCCGCTGATTGTGCGTAAAATCTGTTCCAATGATGATTTCTGAGCCAGTTAATGACAGTGCTGCAAGGCGACCTGTTCCGGTTTTCTGATGATAGGCTTCTTTTGGGTGCATTAAAAAAACAAAGCGTATGCCGGTATTGATCGGTGATAACGAGGAACAGTAACACTGGCTTGAAGGCCTGAAACATCGGTAGCATTTGGAAAACTCGTGATTCTGCGACATTAGTGCTACTGTATCTTGACTACGGAGTGTTTGTCCATAAAGCTTTGAGGTATGAGGCCTTCTATAATAACTGTCAACGATTTGATGCAGACCGGGTATGTGTATGAATTGACGGAGCCGGAGGGTGGAAATTTTGATCCGATTTTTAATCCTGAATTGACTCCGAAAGAACTGTTAGCACTTGGCATCTTCGGGGGCAAGTATATGACGGATTGTCGTGAAGAGTTTCCTGATGACTGGTTTGCACAGGCAAAGCTGTGCCATGAAAGGCATCGTCCGGAATTGAATTACTTTTTGATTAATGCCTCCCAGCCCTTGTCATATTGGCGAGCGAAGGGCTGGATATACGAGGAGGACCCGCGAGGATGGTTTCAGTGGTATTGCCGGTACTATCGCGGCAGAAGATGTCCTGATGATTCGAGGCAAATCAGGAGGTGGAAAGCATTTTCTCGGCATGTCGGACAAATTAAGGCTCATTGTGAACCAGGAGACTTGTCGTGCAGACGGCGCCAGCGTCAAGCATTGCTTCATTGGGCGTACGACAGCAGAAAGTTATAGACGGGCTTTGCCGGCAGACACCGTGGACAGTGGCAAATCAGCGGTGCTTTGTAAAGCCGGTATGGATGCAGTGCGAATTTCCGGTACGTGAAGCTGCCGGGAAGAGTAAGGAGGCGAATAATGCAGTTTTATTCTGGTATCGCTCCGTTTTATGATCTTGTTTTTCCGTATGATGCACAGCAAGTTTCTTTTCTGGAGACTGTTGCAGACCCGCATCTTGCCAGGTGTCCCGGAGTGAGAGCGGGAAAAGGTTCTGTATCCGGGCGGCGGATGGTTGACATCGGCTGCGGAACCGGCACGGTTCTTTCGGCTTTCAGTGAACGGTTCAAGAAGTTGATTGGGGTCGATATCGATTCAGAATTATTGAAACGTGCTGCCAAAAAAGTGTATCCCGGAGAAGAGAAAAAATTTGAATTGTTGCTTGAGGATATGAGCAATCTTGAATCCGTGTTTCCTGAAGAAGAATTCAGTCTGGTTACATGCCTGGGAAATACTCTTGTGCACCTAACGAGTCCCGGGAAACTGCAGCATTTTTTGAAATTTGTACGTTCGATGCTGGAAACTGACGGGGTGTTTGTTGTTCAGATTATCAATTACGACCGGGTGCTTGATTGCGGCCTTCGAGGCTTGCCGACGATCGAGTCGGCAGATATTACCTTTGAGCAGTACTATTCGGCAGTAAAAGAAAATGGAATTGTGGATTATTCCTGGACGCTCTCTGTTCCGGAAGAAGAACTCGAAATATCGAGTACTATGCCTCTTATGCCGCTCAGAAAGCATGTGTTGGAAGGATATCTTGCTGATGCCGGGTTTACCGGTGTGGATTTCTTTGGTTCGTATGCAGGGGAGCCATGGAAGCCTGATTCTCTGTTGACTATTGCCGTATGCGGTTAAAAAAAACGGGCTGTCCGGAAGGACAGCCCGTTTTGTTTGACAACAACCCTACAGGGAGCTTTTACAGGGAAATCCCACGGGGAACTCCCAAAAAATCAGCTTTTATAAGCTCCCGAAAGGGTGTCAGAAGGATGCATCCATCGGTTCGGAGTGAACACATCCTTCCGTTGATGTTAGAAATCCCGTTTTGACAGGTATTCGTACTCTTTCCACTGTCTCTTGGCCTTTTCTTCGGCTTTCTTGAGAAGTGTTTCTGCGCGAACAGGATCCGCAACCTTGAGGCTCTTGAAACGAACTTCTTTATACATGAAGTCTGCGAGCTTGTAGTCGGGTTCTTTGCTGTCCAACTGGAAAGGATTCTTTCCCTGATCGGCAAGGCGGGGATCAAAGCGATACAGCGGCCACAGACCGCAGGAGACTGCTTCTTTCTGGTTTGTCATGCCGTATTCCATGTTTATTCCATGGTTGATGCAGTGGCTGTATGCGATGATGATCGACGGTCCGTTATAGCTTTCGGCTTCGCGGAAGGCTTTGATGACCTGGGTCATGTTTGCTCCCATCGCGACGCGGGCAACATATACGTATCCGTAGCTCATGGCGATCATGCCGAGGTCCTTTTTGCTGGTGGATTTTCCCGAAGCAGCAAATTTTGCCACAGCACCGATCGGTGTCGCTTTGGACATCTGTCCACCGGTGTTGGAATACACTTCGGTGTCCAGGACGAGTACGTTGACATTGCGTCCGGAAGCCAGAACGTGATCGAGTCCGCCGAATCCGATGTCGTAGGCCCATCCGTCGCCACCGATGATCCAGACAGAGCGATTGATAAAGTGGTCGGTAAGAGATGCGAGTTCCTTGGCGTCTGCATCAGTGCTGTTTGCCAGTACTGCTTTGAGGGCTTCGACATTCTTGCGTTGTGCCGAGATAGCCTGTTCGTCGGTGCCTTCGTTTGCAAGGATTGCATCGATTTCTGCTGCTGCAATGCCCTTGCCTTTGACGGTTGCTGCAACCTCGCGGGCGTAGGTAGCGAGTTTGTCGCTGGTGAGCCTCATTCCGAGTCCGAATTCCGCAGCGTCTTCAAAGAGGGAATTCGACCATGCAGGTCCTTTGCCTTCGGCATTCTTTGCATAGGGGGTTGTCGGAAGGTTTCCACCGTAGATTGACGAGCATCCTGTTGCGTTTGCAATAACGGCGCGATCTCCAAACATTTGGGAGAGCATTTTGATGTAGGGTGTTTCGCCGCAGCCTGCGCAAGCTCCGGAGAATTCGAACAGCGGGCGCTTCATGGCAAGGAACTTGGCATTGGACAAGTTGAGCTTGGCAGGATCGTTGTCCGGAATTTCTTTGAAGAAGTAATTCCAGTTTGCGGATTCTGCAGCGCGGTTGTCGGCAAAGCTCTTCATGTTGATAGCCTTGATGCTCGGATCTTCTTTGCTCTTTGCAGGGCACTGCTGCACGCACAGTCCGCACCCAGTGCAGTCTTCTGCAGATGCCTGGATGGTAAACTTCCAGCCTTCGAATTCCTTGGTTTTGTAGTCCGCGCTCTTGAAGGTTGCCGGAGCGTTAGCAAGGTACTTTGGATCGTAGGTTTTTGCCCGAATAACGGCATGGGGACACACAACGGTGCACTGGCCGCACTGGATGCAGAGGTCCTTGTTCCAAATGGGCATGTGCTCAGCGATTGCGCGTTTTTCGTACTGTGTTGTTGCAGTGGGGAACGTGCCGTCCGCAGGCATTTCACCGACCTTGATCGAGTCGCCTTTGTTGATGCCGATAGTACCAAGTACATTCTGGACGAACGCCGGGGCGTCCGAAGTCATTGCGGGAAGCATCTTGATTTTGCTGCTTGCAGTCTTGGGGTAGTCGACTTGTTCGACTCCGGCGACGGCAGCTTCGATCGCATCGATGTTCTTCTTGACGACGTCGGCGCCTTTCTTTCCATAGGTCTTTTCTGTGTATTTCTTGATCAGGGAAAGAGCTTCGTCGGCCGGAAGGATGCCGGAAATCTTGAAGAATGCTGTCTGCATGACTGTGTTGATGCGTCCGCCCATTCCGGCTTTTTCGGCGATCGAAACAGCGTCGATAACATAGAATTTTAGTTCTTTATCGATTATCTGTTTCTGGACTTCAACCGGGATGTTATCCCATACCTGATCCTTTCCGTAGGGGCTGGTCAGAAGGAATGTCGCGCCCTTTTTTGCCGTTGAAAGCATGTCGTACTTCTCGAGGAAGGTAAATTTGTGACAGGCAATAAAGTCCGATTGCGTAACAAGATAGGGTTTGAGGATCTTGTCTTTGCCGAAGCGAAGATGACTGGTGGTGATTGAACCGGATTTCTTGGAGTCGTACACGAAATAGGCTTGGGCCTTGTTGTCGGTTGCTTCGCCGATGATCTTGATGGAGTTCTTGTTTGCACCAACGGTTCCGTCCGAACCAAGTCCGAAGAACATAGCCTGATGCAGACCTGAATCGTCAAGCTGGAACGAAGCATCGTATGTAAGGCTTGTGCCGGTTACGTCGTCTTCGATGCCGATGGTGAAATTCGGTTTCTTTTCTCCGGTGAGGTTGTCAAAGACTGCCTTGACCATGGCCGGGGTGAATTCCTTGGAACCGAGGCCGTAGCGTCCGCCGAGGATAACCGGATAGTTCTTGAACTGGCATTTGCCCGCGGCCTGCATTTCGCCGATAGCGGTGCGGACGTCTTCGTATAGGGGTTCGCCGAGCGATCCAGGTTCTTTGGTGCGGTCCAGAACGGCGATAGCCTTGACAGATGCCGGGAGAGCTGCAACAAAGAGTTCTGCAGAGAAGGGGCGGTAGAGGCGAACCTTGAGAACACCGAGTTTTTCTCCCTTCTTGTTGAGGGCTGTTACTGTTTCTTCGACGGTGTCGCAGCCTGAACCCATAAGGACGATAACCTTTTCTGCATCGGCGGCTCCTTCGTACTCATAGAGCTTGTACTGGCGGCCGGTGAGTTTGGCATATTTGTCCATAGCCTTTTGAACGATTGCAGGTACTGCGAGGTAGTACTTGTTGACAGCTTCGCGCTGCTGGAAGTAGACGTCCGGGTTTTGGGCTGTTCCCCGAATTTCCGGATTTTCCGGTGTGAGGCCGCGAGCGCGATGTGCACGAACCAGCTCGGAGTCGATCATCTGCTGCATTATCTCATAGGAAACTTCCTCGATTTTTTGCACTTCGTGGGAGGTGCGGAATCCGTCGAAGAAATGAAGGAACGGAACGCGCGCTTCAAGCGTTGCGGCATGGGAAATGACAGCGAGATCCATTACTTCCTGTACATTGTTGGAAGCAAGCATTGCCCATCCGGTCTGGCGGCATGCCATAACGTCCTGATGGTCGCCGAATATCGAAAGCGAGCTGGCAGCAACTGCGCGGGCTGCAATGTGGAAAACAGTGCTCGTCAGTTCTCCGGCAATCTTATACATGTTGGGAATCATCAGGAGCAGTCCCTGTGATGCGGTAAAGGTAGAAGACAGCGCTCCCGTTGTAAGTGCTCCGTGGACGGCACCGGCAGCACCACCTTCGGACTGCAATTCAACAACCTCGGGAACGGTTCCCCAGATGTTTTTCTTGCCCTTTGCCGAGTATTCGTCGGCGACTTCTCCCATGGGGCTTGATGGGGTAATCGGATAGATACCGATTACTTCGCTCAATGCGTGGGCGACATGGCCGGCGGCGGTGTTTCCGTCGATCATTACGAGTTTTTTCTCAGACATATTTCCGTCCTTATAAAAAAGTATTGAAGTGAGAATAAAATAAGTAGAGAACCTACTTAACCGTCTTATAAAATACTCCGCCCTGTTGTTTTATGCAAGGGGAGAAGTCCTGTCCCTTTTTGTGCTATAGTGCCGGCATGAGTGAAATACAGTCGTTGATCCGATTTTCTGATGTTACGTTTGCCTGGCCTGATCCTGAAACCGGTATGCTTGATGTTGGAAAGGACGGAACGTTGCTAA
>Ga0116149_1004961_pt1 | contig 12745 bp, 11 predicted proteins | sample AD_UKC057_MetaG_FD_89787 | JGI IMG/M metagenome (GOLD analysis project Ga0116149, IMG submission 89787) | Active sludge microbial communities of municipal wastewater-treating anaerobic digesters from USA - AD_UKC057_MetaG | ecosystem: Engineered > Bioreactor > Anaerobic > Digestate | place: USA...
CCTCGGCGCCCAGGGAGTCCGAGGCCGAGTACACCGTGAAAAACCATTGGTCATCGCCGTCCTGGTTCACAAACTGATGCTGAAACATCGCCGGGTTGTCCTCCCAGTCCATCCAGGCGTCCCCCGGATCCGTCGCCACAGCCAGCGCCCGGGCCACGCCGCTCATGGCCGCCGCCCAGGCCTGTTCGCGCTGGACACTCGCCGTGTGGGCCGCGGCTTCGGACCGCATCGCGTAGAGAACACTCGCGGCCAGCATCGAGCTGAGCAGCACCACCACCAACACGATCAGCAGAACAAAGCCCCCTGAACACCAGGGCCTCGAGCGATCTTCGGGTGGATGACAGTGCGTCTTCATCGGCCACCCTCCGAGGTCATCCCCCCGTTCACGCTCCCCGATTCAAAATCGTCCGCGACGGCTCGAACCGGGCTCGAAGCGAGCCCCGCCGGAATCGCAATCACTCGCCGAAACACCTCCCCGGGCAGCGTGCCCGGGGCGGCATCCGGCGGAACCGGCTCGAGGGCGAGCGTCACCTCGATGCCGCGGGGCAAATCGGAACCGGACCATGAGTCCTGCCACTGCGCGCCGTCCCAGTAGCGCAGGCGCAAATAGCGCAGTTCGGGAATGGTCAGCGGCGGCGCGCCCGCGCTCGGGAACGAGGTGGTGATGCGTGTGCCCTCCTCCTCGATGCTCGCAGTCTCGACCGCCCACACGTCGTTGGTGTCAGGCGGTTCAGACGACTCCTCCACAAAACCCGTTTCTGCCCGGTGCGCTTCCACGGAGTTCGGATCCGCTTCGTCCGCCTCAGGCGCGGCGGGCGTCACCATGGTCTCCGTCCGCACCAATCCCCCCACTGCACTCGATTCCTCGGACGCAGGCATGGCATAGCGGATCCGACGGAGCAGAAGCGGGGTTGACACATGGGCGTCGGCTTCGGCCGTTGCCGCGGCGCCGGATTCGGGAAGCTCGCAGTGGAGGAACTCGATCTCTTGAGAGCCGCCCCGGAAACTGTCGGGCTGCGCGCTGGCCGTCCGCAGCTCCGTTCCCAGGCGGTCCATGCACAGACGCACGGCGGCCAGTCCCGTGACCGACTCGAGCGTGCTGTCCCGGAGCAGGGCGGCCTGCTGGTAGTAGAAAAGGACGACAACCAACAGCCCGATGGCGATCGACAGCGCCAACAACACTTCGAGAAGCGTGAACGCCCTGGCACCCAGCGGCACGGCTCGCACACGAAGCGGTCTCATCCCCACGGCGCCTCCTCTGGCCCCGAGACCTCGTGCCGGGATCCGTGGCTGGTTGATGGTTGATGGCCGATGGTTGAGGGCTGAACGTTGAGCGTTGAACGTTGAACGTTGAGCGTTTTCGGTTCCTTGTCCCCGTGCGCATTAAGCTGTTGAATGACAACGCCTCCCATGAACCGTGGCTCCGTAGCCGTCCCGCAGTGCGGGATCAGACGGCGCCATCTCGCTCCGTCAAAGGCCCCGTCCCAACCTCCATACTCATCGCCCACTGGACCGGCCTCGCCCTGCGAAACAAGGATCGTTGTCAGGCGCTGGACCGTGGGCGGCGTCTCGCCGCGGACAATGACCGTCACCAGTTGCAATCCGGGTGCGTTCTCGGTTCCGAACGTGTACGGGCCCACCTCGATCTCCCAGGTCCATTGATCGAACGGAGCCTCGAAGGATTCCGGCCCCGCGGCCTGTGAAGCGCGCAGTCCCATCTGAATTTCGGAGATCACGGATGCAGCGAGATCCAGCGCGTGAGTTTGCGCCCGCAACCGGATCGTACGTTCGACGGCGGCGTTCAAGCCGCCAGTGACCACCGCCGCGGCCACCACAAACAAACCAAGGGCCAGCAGGACCTCGAGGAGGACCGCCCCGCGCCCGGAGCGCGGCTCCCGCCGGGGCTGAGTCTGGTCCGCCGGTCCAGGCAACTGCATGCGCGCCCCATAGGTCAAGGAGCCGAGGGCCCGAGGATCGTATGGGCGACTGAGGCCGGCTCCAGGGGTTGCGCCTCGGCGGTTCTGCTTCCAAACAGGCCAAGGCTCTCGGGATTCACTCCCTCGCGCGCCGCGCTGCCGCTGAGACCGTTCCACTTCACCAGCATTCGGCGCGGATCGTTGATGTCCGTCGAGCCGACGAGAATCTCCGCCGAATCGGACGATCCATCCGGATAGAACGTAATCGACGGCCATTCCTCGACCGTCCCAAACGCAGGATTTACGGGAGGTTCGGACGCCGGCGCGGACATCTCCCACGAGTCCCGTGCGGTTGGCGGGGGGGCGGACGGGGACGCCGGCTCGATCAAGCGCACATGCTCGATGCGCACGTGCTCGGTCACGGACTGGGCCAACGCGGCGGTGGACTGGCTTTGGACGAAAACACCGGGCTCTTGCAGAGGCTCGGGCTCCCAACGCACCGCGATCGCCGCGCGGCTGGCCGGCTGGGCTTCCGCTGCGGCCTGGATCTGCAGTTGATGCCGGCGCCCCTGTTGGGCGGCTTCGGCGCGGGCAAACCGGAGCAGCGTCTCGAGCTGCCCGACCCCTTCATCGAGCCGCGCTCCCTGGGCGAGCGGCGCCACATTCATGACAGCCGCGCCGGTGAACAGCGACACCAACAGCACCACGAGCAGCAACTCGAGGAGCGTGTAACCCGCCTGGCGATTGGTCTTTGACACGTGCGGCAGCCTATCGGGGCGTTGTCTCGAGCACACTCCTCGAATCCAGGTTCTCGTCCGCCGTCGTTTCCAGCGCCAGATCGTCTTCGGTGTCCGCCTGGCCGTCCGGTCCGATTGAAAACAAGCGGTAGGGGAGCCCGTTGGTCTGCCCCGTGCCCGCGAGGTCCTGCAATTCGTAGACCACCTGGTGGCCCCAGGCATCCAGCAGCTTCGTGCCCGGCTTGATGTACGGCCCCTGCCAGCGCTCCCCGAGTTGTTCGTTCTCGAACTGCGGTCTGACGAGCAGCGCCCCCAATCCGCCCTCCTCCTCGGTCGGATAGTGCCCCACGTTCATGCGGTACGTGTCGAGCGAGGTCTGCACCTGCGTCAATAAAAGCCGCGTCGTGTTCCGCTCCGCCCCTGCCTGCTGCGGCAGCACAAACGTCACCAGCGCCGCCGCCAGCATCATGATAATGACGATCACCAGCAGAACCTCGATGAGCGTGAAGCCCATCGACGCCCGCACCGGCGCGATTCGCCCGGCCTGATTGCGCATCTTCATAAGACCACAGTATTTAAGCCAGAATAGACGCCGTCAAACCTGTTTGCATTCAGCGCATCCTCTGCCTGGCCTGCGCCTCTCACCGTTCTTTGCCACCGCGGAGCCGCCGTTCACAAGAGAAGTCAGCATGCACACTAGGACGCCCGCCCGAGGTTGCTCGCCATCGTGAATATGGGCAGAAGCAAACCCAGCGCCAGAACCCCGATCGCCATCGCAACCAGGCAGAGAATCAGCGGTTCGAGCAGCCGCACCACCTGGTCCACCTGGCGGTTGGTCCGCCGCTCGACCGTGTCCGCAATCTTCAACAACACCTTGTCCAGACGATTCGATTCCTCCGCCACCCGGATCATCGCCAGGATCTGCTCGGGAAACAGGTTGCCCACCCGCAACGGCTCCGTCAGCGGCCGCCCCCCACGCACGCTCTCCATCGCATCGGCGATGCGGTCGCCCAGAAGCCTCGACCCGGTCGCCCCGCGACTGATCGAGAGGGCTTGCAGCAGAGGAACGCCATTGGCCAAGAGCGTGCCCAGGATCCGACAAAACCGTGTGATGCCCAGAAGCCTCAGCGCAGTCCCGACAACCGGCACGCGCAGGCGCCACTCCTCGTACCAGCGCCGCCCGCGCTCGCTCGCCAGCGCCCCCCAGACAAGGGCCCCAAGGCCCGCCCCGGCCGCCAGCGCCAAATACCAATACCCGCGCAACACCCCGCTTAGCCAAAAAACCAGCTCCGTCGGCAACGGCTTGCGCGCGTCGCCCAGCAGCGGCTCGAACCGCGGCACGAAGAACAACAGCGCCCCGACCAGGACCAGCGTGCCCACGCCGGCAAGCAACGCCGGATAAATCAGCGCCCCGATCACTTTGCTGCGCAATTCGTCCAGCCGCTCGAGAAAGCCCGACAGGCTCTGCAGAACATCCTCGAGAAAACTCGCCCGCTCCCCGGCCTGCACCATCGCGGTGTGCAACGGCGGAAAGGTCTCCGGATGCTCCCGCAGGGCGTCCGTGAGCGACTTGCCGTCCGCGACCCCCGCGCGCACCTCCCGCAACAAACCGGCCAGTCGCGCGTTGACCGTCGACTTGACCAGCGAATCGAGCGCGCGCAGCAGCGGCACCCCGGCCCCGATCAGATCCGCCAACTGCCCGTACATGATCCCCACGTCCCGGGTGCGGACCCGCCGCCGCGCCGCCTGCCGGGCGGCCGCCCCCGAACCGTTCCGCAACGCCAGCGGAAAGAGATTCCGTTCGTCCAGGATCCGCAGGGCCGTCGCCTCGCTCTCGGCCGACAACACGCCGGTGACGGTCTCGCCCCCGGCGGTCTTGGCGGTGTACTGGAAATCGGCCATGCCCCTCCTCGATGCCTCACACCGCCGTGCAGGTCACAACCTCGTCCACCGTGGTCACCCCCTGGCGCACCTTCATCCAACCGTCCTCCCGCAGCAGGCGCAGCCCATCCTCCCGGCCGGCCCGGATGAGCTCGGGCGGCGGACGGCGGTGCAGGACGCACTCGGCCAGCGGCTCGTTGATCGTGAGCAGCTCGTAGAGCCCCGTTCGCCCCCGGAACCCGGTCCCGCGGCAGGCTTCGCATCCGGCCCCGCGGTGCAGGACATCGCCCGGCCCCCAGCCGAGATCGTCGGGCAGGGTCCGCGGATCCGCCGGGTCGGTCGTCTTGCACTTCGGACAAATCGTCCGCACCAGCCGCTGGGCCATCGCGCCAATCAGCGTGCTGCTCACCAGATACGGCTCGACCCCCATGTCGAGCAGCCGCATCGGCGCCGACGCCGCATCGTTCGTGTGCAGGGTGGACAACACCAGGTGACCGGTCAGCGCGGCCGCGATCGCAGCCCGCGCCGTCTCGAGGTCGCGAATCTCCCCGATCATGATCACGTCCGGATCGTGACGCAGGATCGCGCGCAGCCCGCGTTCGAAAGTCATCCCCACCTGCGGATCGACCGGGATCTGATTCACGCCGCGCAGATGGTACTCGACCGGATCCTCGACGGTGAGCACCTTGATCTCGGAGTTGACCAGGGCATTCAGCGCCGCGTAGAGCGTCGTCGTCTTCCCGCTGCCGGTGGGCCCCGTCACCAGCAGGATCCCGTGCGGACGCCGGATCAGGCCCTGAAACCGGCTGAACGTGGCGTCGTCCATCCCCAGTTGCGTCAGCGTGAAGAGCACGCTCGACTTGTCGAGCAGACGCATGACGATGCCCTCCCCAAAAAGCATCGGGATCACGCTCACCCGCACATCGATCTGCCGCCCGCCCACACTGAACTCGATGCGCCCGTCCTGCGGCACGCGCCGCTCCGCAATGTTCAGGTTGGCAAGGATCTTGAGCCGGCTGATGATCGCCCCCTGGAACCGGTGGATCTGCGGAGGCATCGAAGCCTCGTGCAGCACCCCGTCGATCCGATACCGAATCGAAAGCTCGTGCTCGTACGGCTCGATGTGGATGTCGCTCGCCCGCTCGTTCACCGCCTCGATGATGATCTCGTTCACCAGCTTGATGACGCTCGCCTCCTGCGCCATCTCGAGCAGATCCTCGCTCGTCGCCGATTCCGCCGACACCCCCCCCGCCTCCCCCGCCACCATCTCGTCAATCGTGTCCCCCCCGACCCCGTAGTGCGCCTTGATCAGCTTGTCGATCTCCTCCGCCGCCGCAAGCACCGGCCGCACCTCGAGCCCGGTCAGCAGTCGCACCTCGTCCAGCGCGCTCATGTCAAACGCGTCGCTGGTCGCAACCTCGATCGCGCCGTCTCCGCGCGCGATCGGGAACACACGCTTGCGAAACACGAGCTTCGCCGGGAGCAGCCGCAGCACCTCCTGGCCGACGCTCAACTGCGACAGATCCGCCACCTTGAGCTTGAGATGCTCTCCCAACGCACCCAGAAGCTCCCGTTCGCTCAGGTACTCGAGCCGCACGATCGCCCGGTCCAGACGCAACCCCTCCGCCTGCTGCAAACGCAGCACGTCGGCCATTTGCTCGCCCGTCAGCAGCCCTTTTCGTACGAGGACGTCGGTGATCCGCATGGTCTCTCCCGGGCGCGCGGGGCCAAGCCGCCCCATTCAGCCTGCACGCCGAGCGCGCCGCGGACAGTGATGTTGACGCATCCAGCGACGGCGCGATTCATCCGGGACGCCATGAACCAGACCCTTATAAACGGACCGGCATCTCGTAAATGCGCGGCAGCCACCCGTCACCCATACTGGACGCCATCAATGAATATCCGCGCTGTCACCTTTGACTCCGGGCTGGCGGCCTACACCGTGCAGGATCTGTGTCACCCGGCCGAACTGAACGAAGTGATCGCCTCGAAACTCGCCACGCTCAAACCGGGTCAATTCGCCCATGATCGCTTGACCCAGGGCATCCGCCAGATGGTGTCCATCATCCAGGACGCCGTCTGTGGCGAGTACAGGGGGTTGACGCTGACCGCCCTGGCCGATTTCCTCAGAGCCCTCGATTATTTCATGCGCTGGGCGGATCGAATCCCCGACACCTGGGAGGGCGGCTACGTCGACGACCTGCAGGAGGTGTTGCACGTGCTGGCCGCCCACCGCGAAACCGTGGTTGACTACCAGGCCTGGCTCTCGAAGTCCTTGGGGCTCGGCGCAGTCCCCTCGCACGAACGCGTCGCCAGAAGCCCATCCAGATCCGCTCTGCGTTGACCCGGAGACCTCAGCCCGGAACAAGAAGAGGGAGTCCCGGGCGTGTGAGGCCACTGCGGGCCACCTTCACCCCCGTGGCCCCGGTCAGGCGCGAGTTCGCGCGCGAGCTGTCTGTCGCGTTGGGTTTCATCGGTCTGGCGATGATGGGCCTGCAGTTCGTGCTGACGGCGCGCTTCAAATGGCTGAAGTCGCCTTACGGCAGCGATGTCGTTTACAGTTTCCACCGGCAGATCTCCCTGATCGCTTTCGCCTTCATCCTTGCGCACCCGATCCTCCTGGCGCTGGTCGATTGGCCGGCTGTGCGCATCCGCTTCGATTTCATCAACCACCCCACCTATCCCCGATTTGGCTTCTTTGCGCTCCTTGCCCTCACGAGCCTCATTCTCACGTCCGTCTTCCGCCAGGGCCTCCGGCTCGGCTACGACGGGTGGCGGCGCGCGCATGCGGTCTTGGGCTCCCTGGCGGTGATCTTTGGGGTGATTCACGTGGTGGAAATCGGCCACTACCTCGATCATCCGTGGAAAAGGTCCTTCTGGCTGGCTTATTCGTCGATGTGGCTTGGCCTCACCCTGTGGGTGCGCCTGGTCAAACCGTGCTGGGAACTCCGAACGCCCTATGCCGTCGAGCAGGTCCGGCCCGAGCGCGGATCCGCTTACACTCTCAGGATCGCGCCGATCAACCACCCGGGCATCCGATTCCAACCCGGGCAGTTCGCATGGATCACCCTCGGCGATTCCCCCTTTTCCGATCGCGAGCATCCCTTCTCATTCTCGAGCAGCGCCGAAGAAGCACCCCGGCACCTCGAGTTCACGATCAAAGATCTGGGCGATTTCACCCGGCGCATCAAGGATCTCAAACCGGGTCAAAAGGCCTATCTGGACGGCCCCTTCGGGGCGTTGAGTGCCGATCGCCACCCGGGGGCCGAGGGCTTCGTGTTCATCGCCGGGGGCATCGGCATCACGCCGATGATGAGCCACCTGCGCACATTCGCCGACCGGGGCGATCGGCGCCCCCTCCTGCTCATCTACGGCGGCCTCAACCTCGAAAGCCTCACGTTCCGTGAGGAAATCGACGCCCTCATCCCGCGCCTCAACCTCAAGGTCGTTTACGTGCTGGCCAACCCGCCGCCCGATTGGCCCGGCGAGAGGGGGTTCATCAGTGGCGAATCGCTCGGACGCCACATCCCGCGTGATGGACAGCACGAATATTTCATCTGCGGTCCCCAGCCGATGATGGACGCCGTCGAACGTTCGCTGCATCGCCTGGGCGTGCCATTCGGCGACTTCCATTCCGAGCGTTTCAATCTGGTCTGATCTCGTCGCCACCCGCAACCAACCATGCGCCACAGACTGGCAACCATCATCGCGCTGATCGTCGGTGCGTTCCTCCTCCTCATGGCCCTCGTGTTCGCCCTTCTGCGGAGCGCGTGAGACGATGGTGGGCCCAGAGGGATTTGAACCCCCGACCAAGCGATTATGAGTCGCCTGCTCTAACCCCTGAGCTATGGGCCCAACCAATTAGTTAAAAAGCACTTGCAGAACGGTCATCCTGGGAGCATCTGTGATCTGATACTAGGATTTGATACTGTTCGAATGAAAACCACCAGTCCCGCCCCACCTGTGTGGGTGAAGACGCCCGTTGCCAACCTGATCCGCTACGTGCCATCCGGCACCTACTTTGCCCGCGTTCGCGTTGGCGGCAAGCTCATTCGCCAGTCGCTCAAGACGGACAGAATCAGCGTTGCCCGCCTGCGCCTGACCGACCTCGTCAAGGAGGAACGAGAGAATCTTGAGGCTCGCGCGGAGGCGACTAAGGGTCGCATGACCTTCGGTGAGGCCCTTGCGATATACCGAGACCAGGTCGAGGGGAACCCGGCAATCAAGCCAACGTCCAAGCTGTACCGACGCAAGTGCATTGCCGCCCTACTGAAGTCCTGGCCGGAATTGGAGGAGACGGACGTGAAAAGGATCTCCGAGCGTGATTGCCTCGCCTGGGCAAGCCGTTTCGCCAAGTCCTACTCGCCGTCGGTGTACAACAACACCGTGGGCACGCTGCGCCAAGTCCTCGCGCTAGCTTCAGACGAGGGCGCCCGCTACGGGAACCCCGCGATGAAGATCAAGAAAGTCAAGGTGCGCAGTAAAACTCTCCACCTGCCCACCCACGAACAATTCGCCATATTCACCAACACCATCGCTTCCGCTGGGGCCTGGTGCAGCGAGGGATGTGCGGACTTGGTTCGCTTCCTTGCCTTCGGCGGCTTCCGCAAGGGGGAAGCAGCGAGTGTCACATGGGCTGATTGCGATTTCGAGCGTGAGGAGATTCTCGTCCGCGGTGACGCCGAGACCGGTACCAAGAACTGGACCGTTCGTCGGGTGCCGATGATCCCCGACATGCGTCAACTTTTGGAGCGCTTGCGCGGCGAACGGCCGGATGAGCAGCCCGCGACTCCCGTGATGAAGGTCCGCGAGTGTCAGAAGGCGATGGACCGAGCGGCGAAGACCACGGGCATGCATCGCATCACCCACCACGACCTGCGTCACCTCTTCGCGACCCGCTGCATCGAGTCCGGCGTCGACATCCCAACCCTGAGCCGTTGGCTGGGCCACAAGGACGGCGGTGCGCTGGCGATGAAGGTCTATGGCCACCTCCGCAACCAGCACAGCCAAGAGATGGCGCAGAAGGTGAAGTTCTGATGCACCATCAAACGCCTTCAGATGGGGCTGGAGTGACCAAGCTCGTGTGGCCGGCGGAAGTCACGGAGCTTCTGCATGGGGTCACCGTGATTCGCAGGACTTGGAACCCGGCGAGACCGGTCCCCCTCAGTCGGATTCGCCACCTTCTCCCCCGCTCCGAACGGGGGAGAGGGACGGGATGAGGGGGGCCGGTGCGTGGGAGGTCGCGTCAAACCGATCAATGACGGTCACGCCCGTCCCGCCAAATGCCCCAAGAGCGATCAGTGCGGCGGGCGCTTCGGCGAGCGTGACCGTCTTTCCAACCAAACGCTGAGGGTCGAGTTTGCCCGCCCTGATCATGGTGAGCAGCGACGGATAGGCCTGGGCGGCCATGCCATGACAACCGAGGATTTCCAGTTCCTTGGCAATCACTGAGGCCATCGGCACAGGCGCATCCCGGTCCTCCGCCACCATCAACCCCACCTGCGCATGCCGACCCCGCTTGCGCAAACAGAGGATCGAGTTGCGACTGGTTGCCCGGCTGCCGAGGGCGTCGATCGACAAATGCGCCCCGCCGCCCGTGAACTCATGGATCGCTGTCGCCACGTCGCCTTGGCGGGTGGCTTTCAGGGTGTGCACTGCGCCCAGCGCCTGCGCGCACGCCAGCGCTTCGGGTCTCACGTCCACCGCAATCACCTGCGCACCCATCGCACAGGCGATCATGATGGCCGCCAAGCCAATTCCACCACAGCCGTGTACCGCCACCCATTCCCCCGGGGCGACACGTCCCTGTTGCACCACCGCGCGGAAGGACGTCGCGAACCGGCAGCCCAGACTGGCCGCAGCGACGAAGCCCAGGTCATCGGGCAGGAGGACCAGATTGTGGTCGGCATGGGGAAGCGCGACGAATTCGGCGAACGAACCCCACGCGGTGAAGCCGGGCTGGAAATAGTCATCGCAGACCTGCGGGTTGCCGGAGATGCATTGGGGGCAGACGCCGCAACCGACGGCGAACGGAACCGTGACGCGGTCGCCCGGATGCCAGTGTCGGACGCCAACGCCCACCGCCTCGATCACGCCGGCCAATTCGTGGCCCGGCACGTGGGGCAGCCGAATGTCCGCATCATGGCCTTGCCACCCGTGCCAATCGCTCCGGCAGATGCCGTTGGCCGCGACTCGGACCACCACGCCGTCCTGTGGCGGGGTGGGATCCGAGACCCGCCGGAGCTCCAGCGGTCCCTGGAATTGTTCGTAGATGACAGCAAGCATCTTGCAGGAAACTCAGCGCTCGACTCGGGGGGGCACGCCGAGAACGTCGGGCGTCTTCGCGGCAAAGGACTCGAGCCATTCCAGCGCCATCGACGCGGCGATGTCCGGTTCGCTCTGCTTGTATTCGGGAATCGTCTTTCCCCAGTAGAATCCGAGCCAGCCGACCGCCAGCCTGCGCGATCCCTCGATGAACGCATCCAATTCCGTCATCGAGCAGTTTAATGGAAACATCTCCTCGATGACGATCGGCTTGCCCACGTTGTAGACCGCAAGCGCCGCCAGCGCTTTGTCCACTTCACCCCGCTTGGGATAGAAGTGGAGACTGACAAAGTCCAGACCTGCGCCAACCTCTTGCGAGTAGAACAGCGGTCTGGCCCCGGGGAAGGTCAGCGCCCAAGGGATCGCGCCGACGGTAATGAGGTGCCCTTGGTCCTTCTTCCGGATGGCGGTGACCAGCATGTCCACCCAGGCCTTTGCCACCTCCTTTTCAGTGCGCCCGGCGCGATCGAGGGTCAGGCGCTGCACGAAGCACATGCCCGCGAACTCGCCCGGCGTCCAGTCCCGGTTCTGTTTGTCCTCCGAGACGATCGGCTCGTTCATCAGGTCGTAACAGAATACGGCCGGGCTGGCCGAGCAAACCTCGGCAACCGCTTCCCAGAAACGGGCTTGAACCTCCCACCGTTGGCCTTCGCCCAAGTCATTGTACCACCTCGGCGTATCCTTCCTCCGGTAGCACCCCAGGCCGGTGACATCGAGGTGAAGCTGATTCGTCTCGGCCAAACGCAGCAGACGACCAAGCTGCGCGAGCGATTCTCGATTCGGCTCGGTGGCCGAGTTCATGAACCTGGCGACTTGCAGATGGACACGGACGGTGTTCGCTCCGAGGGCTTTCATCTCCTCGAAATCTCCGCTGACGGTCGCCCACTCGTCCTTCCAGTAATCTTCCAGGAGCCGGTTCGAGGCGTCGTGGTCGTAATTGAAGCCCCACGGTCTGAACTCGCGTTGCGTGCTTGAGAAGACGAAACGCGTTCGGTCCTTGCTGACGCGAATAAACTCAGGCGCGGATCGGGAGGACTGCGGTTCAGTTCGTTGGCCGCCCGCCAGCATCAAGCCGACGCCGATCAGCACAGCCCGCACCATCGTGGCGATTCTGCATGCGGAGGATTTCATCACAATGCGCTCTTTTGCCCGGTTCGTCACACGTGCCAAACGACTGCCGGACGGAGGTATGAATCGGGAACGCGAGCAGATCAACACGAAACCCTCGGCTGAATCCTCTCCGGCAACCCTCTGCCGCCCTGTCCTGGACTCCGGGGGTTCGGTCGTCCTGAGCCAACGCTGCACCGTCCTCGGGTAGGATCGCATGCCTCCTCGTGGGAGGCCACCTGGTCGTGTGTTTGCTGCTGCGGGCGTTATCGGGTAACACCCGCACGGCCCTCACGGTTGGCGAAAGGGAATCCCTCACCTCACGAAGTCAGTCCCGTCCCGCAGCTCATCCCGCGCGGCCGACTACGATTTGGCGCAGATACGTTAGCAGATTGAATCTATCTCAAAAAAGAACTTGATCTTGCATCGAACCGGATCGACATCTACCGCCGGCACGACTGCCCGGCAATTACGGTTGCTCGCGTGGCCCTTGGGTCGGGCTCTCCGTGCGCCGCTGAGGATGGAGGTAAACATGAGAGCGATGCTGACTTTCCCGGCGCGGGAATCTTGGGTTCTCCGCGAAACGCCCCCCATCTACTACGCCACGGCCCCGCCGCCGCTGACCCGCGTTGCCGTCTTCGGCAGCTTCATGGGCGGCTATCACGTGCTCCAAGAACTGCTGTTTGGACCGCTGGCGAACCGCCTGACCATCGTCGGCGTCGCCACGGATGACCCCACCCAACCGTTCACGCACCCCAGCGTCCGCCTCTGGCACTACCC
>Ga0116149_1004964_pt1 | contig 12742 bp, 11 predicted proteins | sample AD_UKC057_MetaG_FD_89787 | JGI IMG/M metagenome (GOLD analysis project Ga0116149, IMG submission 89787) | Active sludge microbial communities of municipal wastewater-treating anaerobic digesters from USA - AD_UKC057_MetaG | ecosystem: Engineered > Bioreactor > Anaerobic > Digestate | place: USA...
CGATAAACCCTGCTCCGCCAGTCACCAGGATATTGGAAAACGATCGCAAATCGGCCATCTACTATTCTGTATAGAATAGTTCTTTTTCTTTATTTGTGTTAAGGAATTCGTATTGAATGGTCCTACGAATTCCTTCTTCTATACTCACAGGGGGGATAAAGCCGGTTTCTGCTACGCTTGTGTTAAAACAGGTGTTCTCACAAAACTTCTTTATCCGTATGGAACTGATTGTGAACTTTTTTTGTGAAATCAGTGCCAATAAGTCAAACAACTTTCCACCTGCATAACCCATCCAATACGGTAAATGCAACCTTATCAGAGGTTTCCTGCCAAGCTGATCGTATACGGTCTTGACCAATGCATTCATATCAAAGTCTGGCTTATCCACATAGTTGTAAAGATAGAAACCTCGATCAAAAGACAACGTGTATTCAAGAAAGGCTGCAACATTCTCTACGTAAGCCATAGACTTTATGTTATTCCCAGAACCGACCATCATAAATACACTACTGGATATCTGTTTAAGTAGGTTATAGACATTCCCCCGATTTTGCTCGCCAAATACGACTGTAGGCCTTACTATGACTAACTTCCTGTGCTCAGGGTCTTTTTCAAACCAAGCCCTATAAACCTTCTCAGCCTCTGATTTTGTCCTGCCGTAGTCGTTGAAGTAATGGATTTCTCCAGTTTCGTCAGTACCAACTGGAGCAAAGCCATACACTGCAACCGAACTCGTAAAGACGATTGTATCAATGTGATTTCGTTCAGCTGCCGCACAGACATTCTTGGCTCCTTGGACGTTCACCTCGTCATAAAGGCTTCGAGGAGTGACATCATCCCGGTGCTCTGCCGCCAAGTTTATGATAACATCTCCACAAAGCTTCTTGCATAGATCGTCCAAGTTCCTAATGTCACATTGGACAGTACGTTCAGGAAATGTCCTACTTATTACCTTGTCGACAATGGTGAATTGAACTTTATCGTTTGCCAGTCGTTTGCAGATGCGCGTACCTATGAAGCCGGACCCACCAATAATTGGTATCATAAACAGTCCTATAATAATTGGTAATTAGTCATTTCTTGCATTCTTAGCTAATTTAACTTACGCAATAATTTATAAAATCGCATAAAAGCTCTATGAGGCACAATCCTCGGCGTTATCCTTAGGAATAAGTTTCGGATAAATTCGAGATCATCCAAGTAACCAATCTGATGCAATTTTCTAATAAAAACATACTCAACTTTTGCATACTTAAAACCTGACCTACGTTTCAGTTGATCAGGTCCAAATCGCATATTTACCAAAGGCTGCTGTATATTATAGAATTTTGATCCACTCATTGCCATCCGTATCCAAAGATAATAATCTTCAAAGAAATTCATGGATTGGTAATCGCCTGCCTTTTGCACACTAGATTTTTTGTACATGGTTGCTGGATGATTTAAGGCGTTTCTTAGCTTTAGCAAATGGACGATATCGTCATGGCGCTCTGGAACCCTTCTATAACTCACTATGTGACGCTCATTATCCACGAATTCACTCACCCAGGAACTACAGACGTCAACATCAGTCTGAGCGAAAACTTCAAGCTGTTTTTCAAACCTATCTGGCAACGAAATGTCATCACTGTCCATTCGTGCAATTATTTCGTTATTACAATGGCGCATACCTATCCTCAAGGCAAATCCAAGGCCACGATTCTCTGGTAAAGGTACACATATCAGCCTGCTACCCAGTACATTTCTCCAATCATTAATTGTAACGTATAACGGTTCAGTTAACGGTCCATCCTCTACTAAAATAATCTCATCGGGCTGAACGGACTGTTGAAAGGTTATGCTTTCCAGCGCCCTATGAAGAAACGCCGGATTTTCTCCAATGTAAACAGACATCAAGACTGAAAATTTCTCCATACCTACCTATAACCTCAAAGAATAGCAGCAATAGACGAAACGTTCAGTAAAGTTTACGGCCGCTATTCAAGTCACTCTTGCTTATCAACACCGGAAACCAGAAAACCGCGATAAAGAACGGAATAAAATATAGACTCCACACAAACATAGAAATAAGCAATATTCCAAGATAGAGACCAAGGAATATATATTTGTCCTCATGCTTTGCCGTCAACAATAAATAGAAATTCCTATATATTATATAAAAAAACACTAAGAATGATCCCAAGCCGTCCTCGAATAGAATAGCTGCCAAGGTATTGTGAATCCGCGGATAAAAACTAACAATTTGAGTTTTGTAGTATTGACGAAATAGAGACACATTCTCACTCATCGAGTGTCCCATTCCAATTAGAGATAATGGAAATCTATCTGAATAGAAATTAAGTCCAGCAGTTATCTCATATAGCCTGGATAACCCAGAACGGATATCGCTTTCACTAAAAATTCTCAGACTGAAGTAGCTCAGTATCATCTGAAATATTTTAGTCTTAGAAAGAAAAAATACCATTAAAAGGCTTATTGCACATATTATAGCAAGCACTCTAAGAATAGGGCGAACCTTAATCTCCAAAACCCTATGCCTACCTTTGCTCACTTTCCCCACTAGAACACTAATTATAAAGATTAGCCATCCTATTATGCCACTTCTAGAAAAGGTAAGCAGAAGTGCAACACTATAGGCAGTAATTAATGATCTATTAAGTATTATGAATATCCGTCCGGCAGCCTCCTTCTTGGTATGGTTATTCCAATATGCAAGTACCGATATAAACACCAAACATATCATCGAAAAATAGTTAGGATCGCTAAAAGTACCAGAATATCTAACTACCTTTAACTCAGTGATCATTTGCAGGATGTCAAATACTATTTTCCCAATATACAGATATGACAAAGCGACCAATATCTTAGCGGTCTTTTCAAAATCGATCGCGCTTGTCGTCAAACTGTATAATAGGATGTTTGCAACTAATAAGACGATGTTATACCAAATAACTGACGGAATACTTGGTATCGTAATTCCATTTAAGGTTATGGAGAGAAACAAGGAAGCTACCGATAGAAGAAGAAAGAGAAATACTGCTTTATCAATCCTTATCGAGTACCAGAATGATAAGGAAACGAATAGCATGTATAGGCTGAACACCGAGTAAAGCAGGACATTATTACCTAAGTTTAACAGGTAGGTACCCAACAGCAAGAACAGCAAGTGGCTTGTGGAGGATCTTTTACTAATATGAATGTTGAGTGATTTCATAGCATATCAATAACAGCTAGAACTGAGTCAGTTGGCAAATCACGATCCCATTAATCTTGACTTCTGACATGACTCTCTAATGTGCCAATATGTCGGGTCACGAACAATGAAGTTAAGACAAGTACTTTTTCCTAGCTTTGTAATTGTATCATGCATATCCATTATACACTCGATTAAGTTCGGTGCAATACATTAGCGGGTCGCATAGTACTGAAAGCTGTTGTTTCGATTCTGCCTTGTATTTGCTTATTTCATCATAGTGGTAATCAATGTCGACGAGTGTTTTTAGGATATTGGATGCAAATACCAATTTGTTCCTAGAATATTCAAAAGTTTTTATCGTCGGAAACATTGATGCAAACTCTTTCATTCCACCATGATTTGTGACTGCGAGCAGGTTCTCACAATATATGGCTTCAACAATGCTCATCGGAGCATTCTCGTAACATACAGACGGAAGAACGGCGATCGCACTGCGTTTCAACTGTTCAATGACACTCACGGAATTTAGAAACCCTTCAAAACGGATCCTTTGACCATAGGCCTTGTTGATAGTACCCTTGAGTTTTCCCATCAGAGGACCATTGCCAATGATCGCCAAATCGTACCCGCGTAGCTCACCGTGCTCTTGCGCCAACATAAATGCGTCAATCAGCGCATCGACTCCCTTTTCGTACGATAGCCGGCCAACAAAAACAATCTGTCTAGTTATCTGCATACTCTTTTCCCCATACTAGAAAATGTTGACAAGAGTTTTCGGAACCTGTGATCTGTCTTAATGTTTTAATAGATAAAATTATTGATCCGACTGATAAAAGCAACGAAATCTTCTTTGAATTTTACCTGAGGATCGCTGTAACGTCAAATGTCACAAGAGAGGTAACATTGGATTTCTTATGACCCTAAGTTTTCCAGACTCGATCCCTTCTTTCACCAGAATGTTTTTGGCAAAATCGCTAGGACAGATAAATGTATCGACTATCTCGGTATACTTAACTAGGTCTAGGATGACAATACGAATATATTTTAGCAAACTAATCATGATCCTCCCTCTATAGCAGCGATTGATGACAATATTACACTTGAGGTAAGATCGCTTCCCTACGCATGTTTGACAAGGCTTATTCATATGGTAGTTGAAAAGCGAAGAGTTGGGACATGCGATACCATAATCATGGACCGTTTGAATAACCTGAAGCGCCTGATGAGTACGTTTGTATTTTCTTATAGCGTAAATAATAGATGGTGATATTTCACCCATAAAAGAGTGAAGATGAATAACATCAATTTCAGTACAGGAAAAAAAGTCTTCCAATTGTCTTTCATTAAAATTGTTAAAAATGTACCGTAAGGGGCGCATCCAATCCTTGCTGGATTCTAAACGTACGAAACCACTAATATAACGCTCAATGAGAACTTGCTCTGTCGGTTCTGCACATGAAGCCAGATAGATCTCACAATCAGGCATATATCTCTTGAGGATTGTCATAGTATCAAGTGCAACTTTTTCAGAACCACCGCCGATAATATGGTTAGTAATCATCAATACCTTCATTGAAAGTTCTCCCCTTCAGCTCTGAGCCTTCATATAGTACCCTACCAAATTACATCTATAACAAAGTCTGCACCCATAGGAAAACGAAAAACCTTCTGCTACAAAACAAACAGAGCTTTTTTGTTTGGTTGATTCGCCTGAATTACAGCGTGGTCTCACTCTAAGTCGAGCCCCAAAAATCGTGTTATCAGATCTGATAATTTCCAATCCTAGCATCTCATGCGACCAATCGAACATCAGATTACTTGTGCTTGCTTGTACCGAAAACAGCCACTTGAAAAGGCACTAACTATTCGAGAGAGAAAACCTCCTACTATTGCCTACATGACGCATTAGCAGAAGACTGGGATCTAGTACCACAGAAGTCAGAAAGTAAATCTGTCCACTCAGTAAGCACTCTCACTATGTTTTGCAAATCGATGACTTCGAGTGCGTAAGTATAGCTTTATTCCCGCTGCCAGGTACGAAGAAAGTACTTCTTAGAGGAATCTAGTCTCTATCCTTATTCTTGGATGGGCAATACAATCTTCTAGAGTGCGCTTCTACTTTTTTGGCAATCTACAAACATGATTGGCTTTTGAACAGCGAAACGCTCATCCTCACTTTTTCCCTCATCTTGCTTAGACTAACCTGATCAGTTACTTTGCATTCATAGACAAGTACTTACGCTTGATAATCGCAAAAAGCCGCGGAGAAACTACGGCAATTAGGCATTTTAGCTGACTTGACAATGTTTCATCTGAAAACTTCTGATGAAGACTCAGGAGCAGAAATCTTGTTGCCTTAAGTCTATGCCCGCCTACAGCCAATTTAATGGCAAGATTGCATTTTGCTATCGATTCACCTACATCGATTACCTGACCATATTCATTTGGAAGCCTTGTTCTAAGAACCTCATACATCGTAAGTATATCCGCATACTGTTGCATTGGCGCACTAGAGTTTGACAAGCCTGATTGCGTAATTCTGTAAACGGCAGTGCACTCTCCCATATAGCATATAGAAGCATTTGCGCTTAGACAGAGTGCAATCCATAAAGTCCAATCTAAAAACCATAAATTGCTTAATTGTGCATCAAAAGGTGGCAAATACTGACTTCGAAAAACAGTAGTTAGCGTACCTACAATATTGCGCTTGATAACGTCTCGCAAGGTGAACTCCCTAACCCCTGTTTCCTCAGCTTCCACCTTTCTTAATCTTTCACTATCTAGAACAAAATAATTAGTACAGCACATACAATATGCTGTGCTTTCAAGAACTGCAATTTGTTTCTGGAGCTTTTTCTCATCAATCCAGTAATCGTCTCCTTCGCACATTGCGATATACTTTCCTCGTGCAGCCGCTCGTAAAAAATGCCCATTGAATATAATTCTACGACCTTGCTCACTTACATATTGCGTAAGTTTTCTATCGCGCAAAAATAGTCTTATTTTGTCTGGATGGCTATTCGCATATTCAATGCAGATTTCTCTTGTCCCATCGGTAGAGCCATCTTCTCCTATTAGAATTTCATAAGGAAAATCTGTCTTCTGCATTAAGATACTATCGAGACATTGGCGGATATATGGAGCATGTTGATATGTAGTTGTAACAACACTTACTAATGGCGTGATTCTATTTACAGGTTTATTTGTGCCACCATACTCCTCCTGAAGGGCAAGGCGCCTATAGTATTCTTTTTCTATTTCTGTCATTATCCTGCTTTCCTTTTCTGCACTATGGCCACAAGGTTAGACTTCATTCGCACAAACTCGTCAATTTTCATAATGTTGGAAATGACTAGATAAATTACCACTGCGAGAATTATAGACAATAGCATTATCGACCCACTATTTGGAAATAAATGACTTAATAAAAAGGAAGGTACACACGAACTTATCGACAGTATCAAGCAAGGAAGGATATCTTTCACCTGATCTCGAATTCCATAGCCAATCATCTTTTTGGTGTAATATGTATTGATAAAAAGAGCAATAAAGGAAGAAGCTACATTACCTATTGCCATAAGCTCAACGCTAAAGTTCATGACAATAAGAAGAATGCAAATTCCTACGATCTTTTTTATTATTTCAACGCGCAAGAACAAATCTGATCTACCCTTAATCATAAGTAAATTCAAATTTATCGCATGGATCGGATACCACAAATAGGAAAAACATAGAATCTGAAGAATTATCGAAGCAAATTGCCATTTTTGTCCAAGGACTACATTGATCAGCGGCTTTGCAATCGCGGATAGGCCGATCATCAACGGAAATATAATATAGGCTGCCAACTTAATATATTGCCGATAGGCAGCCAGGAGCTTCTCATCATCATCTGCAATTGTGCATAGAATTGGGTATGTTACTCTCTGCATGATTCCAGTTATGTTTGAAGAAGGAAATTGAGCAAATTGATCAGCGCGTGAGTAATATCCCAGATCTTGTTTGCTAAATCTCCTTCCAATTACAAACTGATACAAGTTTTTGTATGCAGTATCCAGGAGACCAGAGAGAAGAAGCTTCGAACCAAATGAAAACATCGTTCGCAGGGAGACAATTGAGAATTCCCATCGAGGCCTCCATGTGCTACGAATCCAAAGGATAATCGTTGTCACGACGTTTGTTGCAAGCGCAGAACCCACTAACGCCCATGCACCATACCCCTGTGTTGCCAAAACAATACCAACTACGCCTCCCGCTAAAGCTCCCGAAAATGAAGCAATTGCCTGATCCCTAAAATTGACTTCGATGGTAAATTGTGTTCTCTGAATAGCTCCCAAAGCGATTATCGGGAGGGAAAGCATATAGGCACGTGTTATGTCTGTTAACTCAGATGTTCTATAAAACCTGGCAATAAATGGTGCACCCAAGTATAAAAGAATATAAATAACAATACTAATGAATAGGTTAAAATAGAAAACAGTGGAAAAATCTTTATCAGCCCTATCGAGCTTCTTAATCAGCGCATTCGTAAAGCCAGAATCGATAAACGTCTGTGCAATTGCCATAAAGATGGCGAGCATAGCAATAAGGCCATAATCAGATGGATTCAAGAGCCTCGCAAGGATTATCTGGAATATAAATTGTACTGCTTGAACCGAAAAGCGCTCGATTGCACTCCAAACGAAGCCCCTAGCGGATTTCTTCGGAACATTGCCAGAAGAAATATAACCTCTACTCAATTATTTTTTCGCCTACTAATATTATGAATTAGGAGCTTTCCTTATTTGATCAAAAGCTTCTTTTGATTCTATTGAAAATTCTTCATTATTCTTCTTAAGATAAGAAACTAAGTCATCATAATTGTTACAACATTCATCACCAAGATTCAACGCTTTTTCACCGAAATCGTTTTTTTAATTGAGACAACATATTTTGATAACCCTATATTCATCGTCAAGGATTCATGTTTAGGATGATTACATGAGGACGTCAGCAACTCTCAACGCATAATTCATCGAATTTATTCTTGGGACTCTTCATCCCAAGCGTTTGTCTTTGCCGATCATTGAGCAATCTCGCAATTCTTGTTATCGCTCGTTACGAAAGCTTCCTGAAGTCAATTTAACCCTCGAGCACATCACGAATCAGGAAGTTCATGTTTTCACAAGTGCCCTTTCCCCAAGGCGAATGCAGCTGGCAGAAATAGATCTTCATTTTGATGGAATTTGCCAAACATTTATGCTCCGCCATCTCTTTGCCTTGGTCACAGGTAATGCTTTTCATCAACTGAAGTTACAGCGTCTTTAATCGCTTCTCGATGCTTTTCCTTACTTCCGGCACGCTATAGTTTTCGAGCCGATCATCAGCACATATCGCGATTGTGGTTCTACAATGGCGCTTAAGGCTGACTTATAGTCTTTTCCGATTATCAGATGGGCTTCCCAGTGGCCGGGCACCGTATGCGCATTTGCTTCTTCCGGCCATTCATCAAAAAGCGTAATGTTTGCAAGCTTTCGACGTTTTTCTATGCCCTTTGTGCTGAGCCTCTTGCCTTTCTGGCGAAGTTCTTGGATCGATAGCTTTTTCAGTTCTATCTTCATATGAAAATGAAGGTAGTTGTAAATTTTCTTCTCATTCACAGGAACTATTTTAGCATCATTTACGCTTCTATGCAGGAAATCCGCTATTTGGTAGGGCGACCAACGGATCGCAAGATGGTTTTGCATCACCTGCCACGTTGCATTATTCATCTTTAGCGCTCCAGCTCTGCTTTTTGGGTAAGAATCGGTCTTTATTTGATATAGGAAAGGATTATATGCTCCGCCATCTTCTCCCTTTGTCAACTCCCGGCAGATCTCCGACTGGCTAAGGCCCGTCTTCCTAGTAATGGTTTCCTGGCTGTCTCCATTGGCAAGGTAAATAATATTCTCTTCCTTATTCTTGATTCTTGCTGCCTATCCTTCTATATCTTCTCACTTGTTCACCCTAGCACTTTATGCATTAGGAGTTACCGAGTATTTATTCTACTCAAATCTTTTCTCTTGCATTTCTCTCTTGTAATCCTCTAGCATAAATAGATAATTTGAATAAGCTGGAGTATAGCCAATCTCCTTTTTTGCCGCTTCTATATCCATGATATACTGAGGTGCATTTGGCTTATCGGGCATATAAATCAAATGTGATGTCTTACTCTCACAGAAAACACGAATAATTCCTTTGATCTGATCTTCTAGTGATATTCCTATCCCCGTCCCCACATTATAAAATCCTGTTTCTCTATCTATCAAAATGCATTTATAAAGCATCTGGCAAAGATCCTTTACATATACCATATCCTTTACGCGTGTATAATCGCCCCAGACTTCGATATCTTCTCCTTTGATGGCTTGATCAATCATGTATCTGAAAGCAATTTTACGCTCAACTCCATTCACACAGAATGAATCCGATGATGAATACATATAGATGTTGGGGAGTCTTAATATAAAGTATTTCAAACCATAGACTTCATAATAATATTTTATAATGTTAACAGCCGCTATCTTCGATATAACGTATACAGTATGGTCGCTCCTAAAGCTGAAATTAATAGGCGAATCGACTCTTAGCACTATATCACGCTCAGCATTGTCTTTTATGTCCCCAAAACTATGTCCATAAATGATTCTATCAGCATGACTCCTTAGACAGTATTCAAGAATGTTGACGGTCCCATTTATGTTTACGTCAATATATTGATTTGGAAAGAACCCGTGCATCTTAGCTGGCATTGCTCCCGCTAAATGCACAGCAGCATAGATATCGTCAGGCAATCTTACAAATTGTTCTTTCCGAGTTATATCGACTTTGATATACTTTATTCCTATCCTATCAAAATAACTCGAATCGCGAGTCCCCACTGCTATAATAGCATATTCGTCAAAATTAATATTGTTCATCAAGTAGTCAATGAAGTACTTGCCAATATCGCCTGTGGCACCAAAGACAACTATATTTCTTTTCATGGCACACCTTCTTTACGACAATATGATCACAAGATCTCAAACATTCCCATCATTTCTTGTATATCTGCAGTTGGATTATGCATCATGACATCAATTATAGACAAATTTGGTACAAATGGATAGGTAAATTGGCTGTACTGTATATCACCAACTTTTAGAAACTCCAATTCTATACCACAATTAAGAAAGTCCTGCTTTGAGTATAAGTTCTGTCCTCCAACCGGATTGAGATATTGATCAGCTCCAAATATTTCGCAGATTTCTATGACTCTTTCTTGACCCTTTAATGCAGCATTCTTAGGAATTTCTGAAGACCTCTGAATTGTCGTAGTAATATTTAGGCGGAAGCATACTTGCAGTATTATATACTCTAAGTATTGTGCAAGATTATTCTGGTCATATAATACCAATTTTTCTATCAAAGGATATGTTTGACTGAAATAGGGCGCTTTTGAATAGTATTGTTTCAATGTCTTCGTGATTCTTATTCTTGAACTCGGATTATCAAGTAACTGCGTCTCGCTAATTAACTTGTTCGAGCTGGCGCCGCGCAAATCAACAGTTATATATCTTGGCTTTCCATCTATTAGTATTCTATTTCTGTTAATCCAACCATTCTTGATATAATTGACATCATCATATATCAGAAAAAGGTCAGCCGCCCTAATAAGTTGCCAATACCCGATGTAGGGGAAAAAATATGGCTGCATAATTGCCAGTTTCATAAGTCAAAGCATCCTATTTATGACATGGACTATCGTAGAAATATCGTCATCTTCAATACCATTAAAAAAAGGAAGACATAAGACCATTGAAGAAACTGTTTCCGATACTCGACATTCATTGGATTTTATATAAGGAAGTTTGTTTAGTGAAGGCCAAAAATATCTTCTCGGAACTATATCGTTCTTCTTTAGGTTCTCAACAACGTTTAATAGAGTCTCTTCATTCTCAAACAGCACTGGATAATAGGCATAATTATATTCTAGCCCTTCAGGCAATTTCGGCCTTGTGATTGGAAGGCCTTTCAGCGCTTCATCATAGGTCTCGGAAAGCATTTTACGCTCATCGATGTTCTGTTGCATATAAGGCAGTATTGCTAACCCCATTGCTGCATGAAATTCTGAATTCTTACCATTTATGCCAAGCGTAAAGTGCTCATCGCCAATATGGCCAAAGCTCTTTTTAAGCGACACCTCTCGATCGAGCGCTGGATCATGCGTAATGACGCACCCACCTTCCACAGTGTGGAATAGCTTTGTTGCATGGAAACTGCAGGTTGCTGCATCACCATAATCGAGCAGCGAGCGGCCCTTATACCGACACCCAAAGGCATGCGCTGCATCGTAAATTATTTTGATACTATGTTTTTTTCCTATTTCCTCAAGCCTCTCAACATCACATGGTAGGCCAAATACGTGTGTCGCAAGCACCGCACTAGTATCCTCATCGATTGCTGCTTCTACTAGGTCAGGATCGATACAAAACGTCTCAGGATCAATATCCACAAAAACAGGTTCACAGCCTTCCCAAAGAATGGTGCTTGTGGTTGCAACATAGGAAAATGGTGTCGTGATAACCTTGCCTGTGATGCCCATTGCTTTCAATGCAATCTGAATTGCTATAGTTCCATTAGAAGTGAGCTGAAGATACTGTACGCCGAGATATTCCTTGAGCTTAGCCTCGAGCTCTTTTACAAGTGGCCCGTTATTCGTAAGCCAATGGCTCTCCCATATCTGATCCAAGTATTTTTCATACTCTTCTCTTGGTGGCAAAAACGACTTAGTAACATTGATCATGTAAGAATCCTACCTCTGACCATAGTTGGTCTCTATCCATTTTCGATATTCGCCTGATTGGACATTCTCGATCCATACTTTGTTTTCAACATACCATTGTACAGTTCTCTGCAGGCCATCTTCAAAATCATGTGCCTTTTGCCAGCACAGCTCACTCTTGAGTTTGCTGCAATCAATTGCATACCGTCGATCGTGGCCAGGGCGATCTTTGACATAGGTAATGAGGCTCGTAATTTCAGAAAGTGGCACACCGGTCAGCTCAGCGTAGATTTTGCAGAGCTCCTCTACAAGCCTGATATTCTCCCATTCGGTCTCTCCGCCGATGTTGTACTTTTCGCCTGCCCTCCCGTGCTTCATGATCGTCCACACGGCTGAATTATGATCCTCGACATAGAGCCAATCGCGGATGTTCTTGCCATCTCCATACACAGGGAGCGGCTTTCGCGCCTGCATGTTTAGAATCATAAGCGGAATCAGCTTTTCTGGAAACTGATACGGTCCATAGTTATTTGAACAGTTAGAGAGCGTAATCGGCAATCCATAGGTGTGGAAGTATGCCATAACAAGGTGATCTGCAGCAGCTTTCGACGCGGAATAGGGGCTTCGAGGATCATACGGAGTTTCTTCGGTGAAATACCCTGACTCGCCGAGCGAACCGTAGACTTCGTCAGTACTTATATGGTGAAAAAGAACATCCTGCCTTTTTTGCCAGACTTCCCGTGCTACATCTAACAGCACCTGCG
>Ga0116149_1004967_pt1 | contig 12739 bp, 12 predicted proteins | sample AD_UKC057_MetaG_FD_89787 | JGI IMG/M metagenome (GOLD analysis project Ga0116149, IMG submission 89787) | Active sludge microbial communities of municipal wastewater-treating anaerobic digesters from USA - AD_UKC057_MetaG | ecosystem: Engineered > Bioreactor > Anaerobic > Digestate | place: USA...
GGATGGCTCCCAGGCCGCTCCAGAGCTGCCAGCCCGAGTAGGACAGAACGCTGTATTAGCTGCTCCACCCGAACCAGTAGCGCGAACTCAGACGGCATTCCTTGAAGAGGCTCCGTGCGCGCAGCATCTGAACCGCATCCAACACGAGTTTGATCCCGACCATCCCCAGGGCATAGTGGAAAAGCAGGTCCCCACTGAGCCGGAAAAGCGACCATGCCAGAAGGAAAATCAGAAGCGCCTGAATCGAATTCCAGAACGAGAGTTCGAAAATCCTCTGCCGCGCATGGAACATCCCGATATAAGGCACCGCCAGCATCGTCCAGACCGCTCCCACGATGGAAAGCCCATAGACCCAGTAACAGGTCGTCAGGCGCTCGGATGGGATTTTCAGGAAAGAGGTCATCAGCACTTTGCCGAAGGGGATGCCGACCAGGACCAGCAACAGGGCGAAGAGGCTGTGAATCACGAAGGCGCAGTTGAACCATTTTTGAATCTCGGAGGGGTCATTCTGGCCGATGGCGTACGCATAGAAGCGCTGCATACTCGCCGCCATCACATTGCCGATAAAGAGAATAAACGTAATGAGAACACCCACCAGGAAGTAGAGCCCGAATTCATCCTCTCCCAGAGCGGCCAGAACCCAGCGGCTGGTGAATAGCGTGAGCCCCGTCACCAGCAATATCCGCACATAGGTGGCCAGGACGTTTACAACGATAAGATTGGTTCCCTGAAGTCTCAAAACGAGTTCTCTCTGTCAGACTTCTTTCATTCAAAGCCGGACTCCGGGCCCTCAGAGCCTGCCACCGAACCCCCAAAACCTCAAGTAAAAAGAGCCACCCCACATGACCCCGCACCACGAATGAATTGCGGACTTGGAACCACGAATGAATACAAATCAGATAAGCGCAGAAAAACATGCGTTTTATCCGTATTCCCCGTATTTACCCGCGGTTGTCCAGGCTCGTTCGTTTTATATATCCGGAATTCCTTCTTGATTCATCTCACCTCATGTTCATGAGTGGCACTAGTCGCTCATTCGTTGTATTAGTGAATTACAAGGATGTCTTGCGGGGGCTTTCTTTGTCATACAAAACTCTTATCCGCTTACAAATAGGTTTGCACTTGGCCTATTATCGGGTAAAGTTTCACTCCGGTAGCGCAACCGAAAAGAAGAGAGAACGGATATGATACCTCCAAAGAAAAATCAGCCCGGTAAAGATGGCGGCAATCGAAACCCGATGGAAAAGGCGCCCTGGCGTTTCTCTATGGGATATATTCTGACCGCCCTGCTCATCCTCGTCCTCTGGCAGCAATTGATGGGTGCTGGCGGCTCCAAAAACATCCCTTACAGCGAATTCAAAAAACATGTCGCTCGAGGTGAGGTGGTAGAGTGCCTCATCGGCCAGGACGTCATTATCGGCAAAATCGCTCCCGGGAAGACCCCGGCTCCAGAACCTGCCGCCGGTCTGACCGTGGAGGGTGAGGGCGAGCACTCCCCTTCTGCAGCCGCACCGGCCGGGGCCCGGGCGGAACACACTCCGCCGGCCTATTCACCCTCTCCCGGCCCTTTCTCCCGGCTTTTCTCAAGGCACCCCCGGGAGGAAGGCGTTTTCGATTTTTCAACCATTCGTGTTCTTGAGGATACCAAACTGGTCGAAGAACTCGAGAAAAGCGGCACCAAATTCCTGGGCAGCCGCCCCAGCTTCCTGGAGCAATTCATTCTGGTCTGGGTGCTCCCGATTGCGCTCATGGTTGGGCTGTGGATTTTCATCTCGCGCAAAATCGGCATGGGCGGCCATTCCATCCTCTCCATCGGCAAATCCAAGGCGCGAGTCTCCGCCGATAAGGAGACCGGGGTCACCTTTGCCGACGTGGCCGGTTGCGATGAAGCCAAGTATGAGCTTCAGGAGGTGGTCGATTTTCTGAAAAACCCGGCCCGTTACAAGGCGCTCGGGGCCAAAATCCCCAAAGGCGTCCTCCTGGTGGGTCCTCCGGGAACCGGTAAGACGCTTCTGGCCCGGGCCGTGGCCGGTGAAGCGAAGGTCGTCTTCTTTTCCCTGAGCGGCAGCGATTTCGTCGAGATGTTCGTCGGCGTCGGCGCGGCCCGCGTTCGCGACCTCTTCCAGCAGGCCAAGGCGCAATCCCCCTGCATTATTTTTATCGATGAATTGGACGCCATCGGCCGCCAGCGCGGTGTCCACATGGGCTCGGTCAATGATGAGCGCGAGCAGACCCTCAACCAGTTGCTGGTCGAGATGGATGGCTTCGAGACCAATGCCGGAGTGATTATCCTGAGCGCCACCAACAGGCCCGATGTGCTGGACCGCGCCCTGCTGCGCCCGGGCCGCTTTGACCGTCAGGTGGTCGTGGACGCACCGGACCTGGACGGACGCGAAGCGATCCTGAAAGTCCATTCGCGCAGCAAGCCGCTGGCCTCCGACGTCGATTTGCGGCGGGTGGCCCAGAGCACTCCCGGTTTCTCGGGCGCCGATCTGGCCAATACTTTGAATGAAGCGGCGCTTCTGGCCGCCCGGCGTCTCTCCTCGGTCATTACCCAATCGGACCTGGAGGAAGCCGTCGAGAAGGTAATCGCCGGGACCGAACGCCGGAGCCGCCGCCTGCGTGAGAAAGAGCTTCACCGCGTCGCCATCCACGAAGCGGGCCACGCGCTCATCGCCGCCTACGACGAAAATTGCGACCCGGTCCAGAAAATCAGCATCGTCCCCAGAGGCCGCTCGGCCCTGGGCTACACCATGCAGATTCCTCCGGAAGATCAATTTATCCTCACGCGCTCAGAACTCATGGCCCGGATTGCAGGGCTCCTGGGAGGCCGGGCGGCTGAGGAAATCACTTTTAAGGAGATATCGACCGGAGCCGAAAATGACCTGAAACGGGCAACCTCTCTGGCCCGCCAGATGGTCTGCATGTACGGGATGAGCGAAACCATCGGCCTGACTCACTGCCTCCAGCCCGATCACGGGATGTTCTCGGGCGGTGAGACGAGTTTCCGCACCGATTGCAGCCCCGAAACGACCCGGATTATCGACGAGGAGGTTCTGAAACTCCTGAACAGCGCCTATGAACACGCCAGGAAGATTCTGACCGACCACAAAGATCAGCTCGAACTCGTCTCCCGGGAGTTGCTGGAGAAAGAGATGCTCGACTCGCAGAAGTTTTATGAGCTTCTGGGCCTGGAAGTTCCTCAAATGGCGCCGCCTCCCAAGCAGATGGATGATGAGTTGCCGCCGCCACCGCCTCCTCCTCCGCCTTCTGAACCGGAGCCCTCCCCGGATTCTGAGGTGGCCGAAGCTCCGAAAGTGAAGAAGCCCAAAACCCCGAAAGAGAAAGAGCCCGAAACTCCGGATTCCGAGGAGCCTGAAGCTCCGAAAGAGAAGGAAAACCGGAAACGAAAGCTTAAATAGAGCAACTTTAAAGCAGAACGGGTGTTTTCAAACAGGGATTGACGATGGCAGAATTCGTTTATAAGGCACGTAAAAAGAACGGCATCGCCATTCAGGGTGTGCTCGAAGCGAGCGACCGTATGGCGGCATTGGCCCAATTGCAGAAGCAGGGCCTCCTGCCCGTATCGGTCGAAGCCGCCGCCAAGGGTAAGGGCAAAGCCAGAAGATTGCGGGGCGGCCAAAGCTCAAGCGGCCTCCTCAACCTCCTGCCTCAGGGACTTCGGGATCACTTCACCCGCCAGAGAAAGCCCAGCCTGAAGGAGCTCGCCAACTATTCCAACCAGTTGGCCAACCTCCTCAAAGCCGGTATGCCGCTCACTGCCGCCCTCAACAGCATGACCTATGTCGGCAGCAAAGGCATCCCGACCGAAGTCAGCCGCCAGCTCAAGCAGGACGTCGTCGAGGGCAAAAGCCTCTCCGAAGCCATGAGCCGCCAGCCGGTAATTTTCTCCAACATGTTCGTCAACATGGTCCGCTCGGGCGAGCAGAGCGGCGCTCTGGTGGAAGTCTTGAGACGCCTCTCCGCTCACTATGAGCGCTTTGCGGAGGTCCAGGGCAGATTCAAGAGCGCCATGATCTACCCGACCGTCGTCGTCATCGTCGGCCTGCTCGTCATCTTCTTTTTCATGACCGTCATGATGCCCAAATTCATGGAGATTTTTAAGAGCATGAATGCTCCCCTGCCGGCCACGACCCGCTTCCTGATGGATAGCTCGACCTTCTTCAAAAACTACTGGTGGGCCGTCCTGATCGGTATCTTCACGGTCATCCTGCTCTTCCGCAGATATATCCAATCTGCACGGGGCCGCGTCGCCTGGGACCGCTGGAAAATGAAAGCGCCCATTATCGGCAACGCTGTGCGGCTGAACCTCTTCGCCCAGTTTTCCCGCACGCTTGCCACGCTCATGCAGAACGGCGTCCCGGTCCTGGTCGCCCTGAAGATTACCGAGCTCGTCGTTGACAACGTCGTCATTAAGAAAGCCATTGCCGATACGCGCGACGCCGTCACCGACGGTAAAACGATCGCCCAGCCGCTGGCCAAAAGCGGCGTCTTCCCGCAACTGATGATCGATATGGTCAAAATCGGCGAAGAAACCGGCGATATCCCCGGCTCGCTCCAGAGCCTGGCGGAAACTTACGAAGATGATCTCAAGACAGCACTGGGCACCCTGTCCACGATGATCGAGCCGATACTCATCATCATCATGGCGCTCTTTGTCGGCTTTATCCTGGTGGGTATCCTCTCGGCCATGTTCTCGCTCACGTCCAACATCAACCGCTAAACCCCATGAAAGGCTTGACGCTCCGGAAATCTCCGCTTCATAAAGCCGCCTTTACGCTCATTGAGCTGATGGTGGTGGTGGGGATTATCAGCGTCCTCTGCACCATCGGCATCCCGGCCGTCTTCAAAGCCGTCCAGAAACGCGACCCGCTCACCCAGAGCGTCTTTGACCTGATGGATGCCTGCGCTCAGGCCCGTGCTACGGCCATCATCCGCTGCACTCCCATGGTCGTGAAGTTCCATCCCTATGAATATACCTTCCAGGTGGAGGAGATGCCCCGCGATATCAATGAATCGATCAACTGGGGCAATTCGGCCAGCCTCACGGGCTCCACGACCAATAAGGGCTCCATGAAGGGGGCCCCCTACAAGAGCGCACAGTATAAGCTCCATGAGGAGGTCCAGATCGAAATGCTCGACGTCAATATGACCGAGTACATGGACAACGACCAGGTTATTTCCCGCTTTTTCCCCAATGGAACCGCCGATCTGCTGACGGTCGTGCTCTCCTGGAGGGGTGATTTCCAGCGCGTAACGGTCGATATCGTCACGGGCCTGGCCGATTTTGATAACCTCAACGAGCTGGCCACTCCCAAAAACCCGCTCCGCCGCAGAAGAGGAGGAATCGAATTCTAAACCGAAGAATCAAACCATGACGATCACTCCAAAAATATCCGGGATTCATCCGACGCTGAGGGAAAAGAGAACTCTCCCGGCCGGAGCCTTTACCCTCCTGGAAATCGTGGTCGCCATGGCGATTTTCTTCATGGCCTACTTTGCCGTCATGGAGCTCCTCAACACCAATTTGCGGGCGGCTCACTCTCTCAACGTCACGCCGATCGATTTCACCCAGGTCGTCTACGATATGCTGGCCACCAACCGCCTGGAGGAGATTTCCGAATCGGGCGATTTTGGCGATATGTACCCGGGCTGGTCCTGGACCCGGGAGACTTACGAGGTCAGCACCAACGGTTTTTTCCAGGTAGATTTGGAGGTCTATCACCCGGGCGCCTTCGGGGGACGGGATTCGACCACCATGAGCCTCTGGCTCTACCGGCCCGAATCCATTCTGGGAAGATGACGGCAGCCGGAGGCAGAAAGGATGTTTCGAGAAAATGAACCCATTTGAAGTCACACCGCAGCGGACCCAACCGCGTGCTCCGAGAGGATTCACCATTCTGGAGCTGATGATTTCCATTTTCATCTTCTCCATGATTCTGGTCTCCATTTACGAATTATGGACGCTCATCCTCACGGGCAAGCAATCCGCCAGCTTTGCCGCAGAAGAGACCCAACGGACCCGGATCGGAATGCGCGCGCTGAGCGAATCGCTGATGTCCGCCCGCATGTTCCAGGCCAACACCAATTACTACAGTTTCGAGGTCGATAATGAGGGCGATTACTCGGCCCTCTCTTTCGTGGCCTACCTGCCGCCGGGCTTTATCGGCAGCGGCCTCTATGACGGATTGCCTTTGCGCCGACTCACATACATAGTGGAGCCCAATGAAAACGGCCGCAATTCTCTCATCCTTTACCAACAGCCGCTCCTGGTCGATGAGGAGTATACCGACCTCATTCCGCCCATCGAGCTTTCCACCGACGTCTCTTTCTTCTCCGTCGAATTCTGGGATACCAACGAGCTGGATTGGATCCTGGATTGGGAAAATACCAATGCGCTGCCCCAATTGGCGCGGGTCTCCATGGGCCACGGCTATGTCGGCAACCAACCGGCCCAGCTCGATTCACGCGTTATCGCCATGAGCGGCAATATCATCACCCCGCAAATCCAGGGCGCGGTAGCCCAAGATATGACCATGGGCAGGCAAGCCGGTGGACCCGGCGGCCAAGGCCAAGGCGGTGGCTGGAACCAGGGTGGAGGCAGACCCGGCGGCCAAGGCCAAGGCGGTGGCTGGAACCAGGGCGGAGGCAGACCCGGCGGCGGACAAGGCCAAGGCGGTGGCTGGAACCAGGGTGGAGGCAGACCCGGTGGAGGCCAAGGCCAAGGCGGTGGCTGGAACCAGGGCGGCGGCCCGGGAATGCCCGGAGGCACTGGGGGCATGGGCGGAGGAGGAAGACGTTAATCCCGAAAGGAAAGCCTGATGCAGATATCCCCTCTCAACCCCGGAAAGATTTCCAGAGCGTACAATTCCCAGAGCGGCATTGCGCTCATCATCGTCATGGTCGTCATCATCGTTCTGGGGACGATGACGGCCGGCTTCGCATGGTTCATGAAAGTGGAAATGAAGCTCGCCAATAACCATTTGAGCGATTCCGAACTCGAATGGCTCGGACGCTCCGGCGTGGAGCTGGCCCGTTACGTCGTCGGCCAGCAGCTCAATTTGAACCAGCCCTGCGATGCCCTGAACCAGAAATGGGCCGGCGGTCCGGGCCAGACCAATGACCTCCTGGAATTCGTCTTTCTCGATAATAACGAGCTGGGCAACGGCATCTTCTCGGTCTCCATCACCGACAATGAGCGCAAAATGAATATCAATACCGCCACGGCCGCCCTTCTGGAGAACGCGCTCTCGGTCCTCGGGGCCGATGCCACTCTGGCCAGCACCATCTCCGATTCGGTACTGGATTGGCGCGATACCGACAACAACGCCAAACTGAGCGGCGCAGAAGATGAATACTACCTCGGCCTCGACCCGCCCTACTATTGCAAGAATGGACCCCTGGATGATATCTCCGAGCTGCTCATGATCCAGGGCGTCACGCCCGAACTCTATTACGGAATCGCCCGTCTGGAGGGCCGCTCACCCGGCAGCACCTACATCGACCCCGATGAAATCCGGATCGGGGGCAGCTACGAAGATGAAAACATCTTTGAAGGCGGGCTCATGGACCTTTTCTGCACCCTCTCCTCGGGCACGCTCAATATCAATACTGCTCCGGCCGAAGTGCTCCGGATGCTCCCGGGCGTCACCCCGGAAATCGCCAATGAGATTATCACCTATCGCCGGGGGCTGGACGACGTGGAAGGCACCGAGGATGACGTCATGATTACCGGGGTCGGCATGCTCCAGCAGATTCCCGGGATGCCGCAGAGTCTGGTGCAGCAGATCGGCTCCTTCTGCGGAGTCCGAAGCACCGTCTTCGAGGTCGAGGTCCGCGCGCGGATCGGCGAACAGGAGCGCGTTTTCTCCTCAATGCTTCATCGCCTCTCTGCCCGCGACGTCCGCGTCCTCTACTTCCAGTGGAAATAAGGGCGTAAAATTTTTTTAAAAGGGTTCTCTCCGGAATCGTTCCCGCCTCGGAAAAAGTCGGAAAAGGCAGAAGACCTCAAGGAAAAATCGGAAGAAAAAGACAAGATCGAAAAAAATAATTGACTCATGTGCAAAATAGGGCTACTATCCTTCCAATGAGTTTAGTGAGCCCGGCTGCCTTTTGGGGCTGAAGGGTCATAAGCTCCTCAGTTGAAACGTAGTTCAAGATAGAAAGGTTAGAATATGATTCATAACGTGATGATAGCGGCTGCGGCAGCAGAGGAAGTATCGAAGGAAGTGTCACAGCTTTGTGGCGGTGGAAACGTTTACGTTTTTTCCGTCATCGTTCTGCTCGTTGCTGTTGTTTTTGCCGTGTTGCGAATCGCTGTGAGCATCTCGAAATTGCCTACCGAGCAATCGCAGCAGAAACTCAACGATACCATTGTCGCAGAACTGCAGAAGAATCGTGAAGGGCTCGCCTCTCTGGCCAAGGATGTCCAGGAGTTGAAGAATAAATAGCGCCTTGCAGCCGTCAGGCTGACCCGGAAACGTCCTGCGGGGTGTTTTCCTCTTCTGTTTAACCGTTTTACGCGGCTTGAGCCCCTCAAGCCGCAGGGTTGTTTTTCATCTTATTTTGCCCCGGAAGAACCACGAATGGACACGAAATAACACGAATCAGATAAGCGCAGATGACTCAGAAGAGGAAGGTGTGTGGGAAGGATATAGAGTCTGGGAATGAATATGAGCATGGAAAAAGATGATGAGCCCGGAAAGGAACATGAGTGAAAAGTCTCCGTGCCCGGAGGGCGCACGCCTCGGAGAGGCGAATCTACATAACCGTGGGTGCGGCTCCCGGAGGGAGACGTACCTACGGACAGAAGCGCCTACTCACGCCGCCGCCCGGAGGGCGGTACTTCACGACCAAAAATAGGAAAGGAATATGAGTTACACAAGATTGCTTTATCACATCGTTTTCCGCACCAAGAACAGTACTCCCACCATCGTCCCTGAGCATGAAGAGACCCTATACACCTATATTTGGGGTGTGGTAAAAAACAAGAAATCCATCCTCTACCGCATCGGTGGAATGCCGGACCATCTCCATCTGTTGATAGATTTGCATCCCGCACACTCTTTGTCGGATTTTATACGAGAACTGAAGGTCTCCTCAAATAAATGGTTGCAAGAAAATCCGCATTTCCCTGCCTTCTGCGGCTGGGCAGAGAGCTATGGAGCCTTCTCTTACGGATTGGAGGCAAAAGAAAGCATCGTCAACTACATCAAGAATCAGAAAGAACACCACAAAAAAGAGAGTTTCGCTGATGAATTCCGCAGGTTCGTGGTGGAAAATGGAATCGCTATAGATGAACGATACTTTCTCAAGGATTAAGCCCTGAAGTGCCGCCCTCCGGGCGGGGACATGGGGGTGGTTCCTATCCGTAGGTACCTCACCCTTCGGGAGAGGCACCTACGGTTATGCACATTCGCCTCTCCGAGGCGTGTGCCCTCCGGGCACGGGAAAGCCGTCATGGAGACAGATGGGCACGAATCCCGGTAGAGAATGGCCCCGGTCACGAACAGAGAACAGAGAACCGCAGGGGAAACATCCGCCCCCATACCCCCACGACCCCGTAGGGGTCGCATCCCATCCCTTAAAAAATCTGTACCATCTGCGGTTCCCTCTTCGTGTCCATTTGTGTTCATTCGTGGTTCCTTGTCTATCTCTCCCCGTGCCCGGAGGTTTTTTGCACACCCAGATATCTCCGTGCCCGGAGGATACACGCCTCTTTCCCACTGCATCCCGGCGCGGTGCAGCAAGTATCAGGTATGCGGAATTGTTATCGGTAGGGCGTTTCGTAAAATATCTCTTCGTATCCGTTATCTCTCCACATCCACCAGGATGCGCACCCTTAAGGTATGCGGAGCATACCCATAATTTTTAAGTAACCATCCACTCCCAACACCCTTACAGATTCCTGATTCTTTTTCTCTCGTTCATTCATGGCATTTAACCGAGATATGAAAAAATGCGCAGCCCTGCGTTCACCCTCGCTTTATGGACCCTTTTCTTCAGTCTGTATTTCTGTCATGGCATCATCAAGCGCCTTTTGAAGGAGCATACCGGCTTCATATATTTTTTGATAAAGCTCCAGCAGTTTCTCGGATTCGAGAGGTCTGACTGAACCATCCTTTTCTTTGATATATTGCTCGAACTCACCTGTTGAGTTATCCGTAATCGTCACAGTCTCAAGAAAACCATCTCCATCCTCATCAGATTCTCCTGCAGTAAATCCATTGAGTGTATAGAGTCGGGCACTACAGAGAAGACATAAGAGGATAGGCCATATCTCAGAGCATGAAGAAATATCTATAAACCAATGCACAACTGTAAAATATATAACTGCAAAAACCGGTAGAATTATATGCACACCGGTTTCTTTTGAAAAAATAGAAATTAATATCCAAATAATAGCAGCGCTTACTGAACCATATATAAAAAATTAATTTTAAAATTATTTTTTATATCCGGAATATTATTCACAAAATAACAGTATTCTTGAATGTGTTAATATTTTACATATTAATTGATAAAATTTTTCTCATTTACAGATATTAGACTGCCATTTTTTTGAAAATTTTTCTTCCAAATCTAAAAACAAGATATCCTATTAAGAACATAAAGATTCCTATAAGGAATTCAGTCATAATACTTCCTGTCGATATCTTTTTTTCTTTGGGTATGAAGGAATCAAGTGTAAAAAAAAACTCCAATTGTACACACATACGCTCCAACAAAATAAAGCAAGATACCCAATATTTTATATATTGTGTTCATAATTGTTTTATAAAATATCCTCATAAGTTATTCCACTCCATACTCTTCCTCACACTCCGTCGAGACTCAGTAGGCCTCCAAACATTTCGACTAAACCTTTCATCTCAGAAAAAATACAACGCTCCAAACCCACAGTATAACAGAATCATCCAACGAGTCTTGCCACCCTTAATAGCTGAATACATGGTGCCTAACACACAAAATGCAACTGCCGCGATCTCAGCCGATGTCATGGCGAAAACCAAGGCAAGCGGGAAAATGAACCAATTGAGGTTCATGTTAATCATAGTCCTTTTCATTCGAAGCCATGCGGAGGAGCTCACAAGAGCATTATCCCCATCCGACGCTGTAGCCTGATCGGTCACGGTACAATTCGGATATTTTGTTTCATATTCATTCTGACAACTCACCCCAATTGTTTTCCATCCACTCCGAAAATTCTTCCTCGCAAAGGGGAACAATCATACCCTTTTTATCCCTTTTAAATACTGTTGCCGGGTTCCCTTTGTCATCAAATAAGACTATTGTTTCAAATAAAGTGTCCCAGTTTTCGTCACACTCCATCATCATAACTTTGTCATCTAAAAGATAGCTATGTGTAACTACTCTTCTATTCTCATCAACAGTCGAGAAAAGCGTCTTTTTTCCATCTTGAAAATATGTAGTATGAACAAGGTCAAATTTTCCATTATCCTTTACGGAAACCTCTGTTTTTCGACTGAAAAGAGCATCATCAATAAACACCTCTGTAACACGTTGGTACCACCCCGCTTCTCTTGATTCCGAAACCCTTGTTTCTTGTTTTGTCAGGTTAGCGGTAAGTGGTTCCGTTTGTGTTTGCAATCTATTCATGCATCCACATAACAAGAAGCAGCACAATATTATTCCAATAATAATGTTATTGTTTTTCATATTTGTAAAAAATTTGCACAATGTTTGTTGCACCAAAAATACGAGATTCCCTTAATAGCGGGAAAACTGTTTACAATCCCATTGCAACACAGAAGACAACCATCCATAGAAGGTGATTTAGCAAATGTAGCACACACACCTGCTATATATTCCATGTTTTCAATAGAAGATTTCGCATCTGCTAGAAGGAGGAGCGAGCTACTTATTTTTGCAGCTGCTTTTTGCATCCCAGTGAAACATACACTATCTTCATTCTAAATTATGAATTTACTCAAATCTTGTGCACTATTCCTAAGATTTTCTGCATACGGATTGGATTTTTTATTATCTCTTTCTTTTTTTCTTTTTCCCAGAATAATCCCAACGTATCCCATTTATTCACTGGATCATTGTTCACAAACCCGTAGAGGTTGAGACCGCCGCGTTCCTCTATTGGGGCTCTACTCATCCATCTGCCCAGGGCGGGGGAATAGTATCGGTAGCCGTAATAGACGAGGTCGGTTTCGTTGTCGGTGTATTGGGTCGAGAACCCGAAGGGGTTGACCTTTGCCATATGACTCTTGATTTCCGATTATTTTTCACTATCCTTCTTTTTCCGCAGAATCCATCTATCTATATTCTTTTCAGCCGCCTCTACTCTTTCTTTATCCATACACAGTGATTCACACGAAACAATAAACTGCATCCATTTTTTGATTAGATACCATTGTGATAAATCAAATAATTTAAATCTTTCTTCAATCCATTGAACAAGAGAAGACTCATCTATTGCCAAAAGCGAATCCGTAATTTCATCAATTTCATTTTTGAATTCTGGTTCAATCTTTTGCAATACTTTTTTTGTTTGTTGAATCGATTCAAGATCAGGAATTGTTTCCTCCGCCAATAGACCCATTAAACAATCTATCAGAAGATCATTCCTTTCCGGAGCGTTTTGCGTTTGTTTAATAAATGCAGGGAAAAAGTAATGAAACGCTCTGGGATTAAAAAGTAAAGGGATATCGTAACACTCTTCCAAGAGCTCCGCAGTAACATCAAC
>Ga0116149_1004969_pt1 | contig 12736 bp, 8 predicted proteins | sample AD_UKC057_MetaG_FD_89787 | JGI IMG/M metagenome (GOLD analysis project Ga0116149, IMG submission 89787) | Active sludge microbial communities of municipal wastewater-treating anaerobic digesters from USA - AD_UKC057_MetaG | ecosystem: Engineered > Bioreactor > Anaerobic > Digestate | place: USA...
AGCCAGTTTCACATGGAAATGGTCTGGTGGCACCTGGCGCACTACGGGTTGTGGGACCGCTGGGCGATGGCGAAACGGGCGCTGGATTGCTACCAGAAGTTCCTGCCGGTGGCCACGCAACTGGCGAGGCAGTTCGACTATCGGGGTGCCAAGTGGGGCAAACAGGTCGGGCCCGAAGGGCGCACCGCGCCGTGGGCTGGCAGCTTTGTCCTGCATTGGCAGCAGCCCCATCCGCTCTTCTTCGCCGAACTGGAATACCGATTGCGGCCGAACACGCGCACCCTGGCGAAATGGAGGGAGATCGTCTTCACGACGGCGGATTACATGGCGGACTTCCCGAGGCGCGACGACCAAGGGGTGTTTCATTTGCAGCCCATCATGCCGCCGAGCGAGCAGGGAATCACACGCGACACCGTGTTTGATCTCGCCTATTGGCGCTGGGGACTCGACCAGGCACAGCGCTGGCGTGAGCGTCTGGGACTAACCCGCGAGCCGCGCTGGGACGAGGTCCGCCGCTGCCTCGCCCCACTGCCGGTGGTGGATGGTGTATTCGTCCATTCCGCCGAGTGGCACGACACCTACACGAAGCGCGCCTGGGAACATCCCGATCCCATCGGCGTCCTGGGCATGTTGCCGCCGATCGAAGGGGTGGACCGCGAGACGGCCCACCGCACCGTGCGCAGGGTCTGGCAGACGTGGGATTGGAGCAAGTGCTGGGGCTGGGACTTTCCCTGGATGGCGATGGCCGCCGCCCGTGTGGGCGAGCCACAGATCGCCATCGAGGCGCTGCTCAAGGAGGCCGGCAACAAGAACCACTACGACCAACGCGGTGTGAACATCGGCGGTCCTTGCCCGTATCTTCCCGGCAACGGCGGGCTGCTCTACGCCGTCGCGATGATGGCGGCCGGGTGGGATCCGCCTTCGCCTGAAGGCTTCGGCGCGACACGCGCTTCGCCCACGAACCACGCGCCCGGGTTTCCCAGCGACGGAAGCTGGGTGGTGAAATGGGAAGGACTCAGAAAGGCGCCATGATCGTCCCAAACAACCGGCCACCCGCGATGAATTCAGCCCATGCCCTGCCGTTCCTCGTCCTGCTGACGGCGCTCTGCCTCCCGTGCAGCCACCTGACCTCGGCAGGGGAAGCAGGCTCCCCGGGTCCTCGGAGTTCGCGCCTCGCCGCATACCGGATCGTTGAGCGGAATCAGCACCTCACGGTCGTAGACGGCGGCGACCTCGACCACGTCTCGCAACATCTCGGCATCTTCACCCAACCGCCCCGCCAGGTGCCCACGCGCGGGATGCCGGACGGCCCTTTGCTCGGCAACGGCGATGTGGGGGTGACCCTCGCCGGCCCGCCGGAGGCACAGGTGTTCTACCTCGGCAAGAACGATTTCTGGACCCGGCATCCGGGCGACGCAAAGGTCATCAACGTCGGGCGGGTGGAACTCGGGATTCCGGCTCTGCAAGGCGCCGGCTACCGGCAGGAGCAGGATTTGGCGCGGGCGGAAGTTCGCGGGACCTTCATCACGAAAAGCGGTGTGACCGTGCGCACGCGATCGTGGGTGGACGCCCACACGAACCTCCTGCTGACGGAATTGCAGTGCGAAGGCAATGAGCCCGTAAACGTCTCCGTGCGGGTCGCCTCCGGCGCGAGCAGCGACGTGCCCGGGCACATTGCCGACAATGATCGGCCGGCGACGGTCGGGCGCGAGTTGTACGGTGGGGGGCGGTGGTATTTCGATGGCGAATTGGCGGAGGTGGTGGTTACCAACGTGGTCTTGAGCGGCGAGGTTTCTGCCCAACCCGCCAAGCCGGAACGCTTCGACGGGAAAGCCACCTGGCGTGAATATATCGTGCCGAGGATGAGCAAGGCCGTCAGCGTCGCCGCATGGATCAAGATCGCCGGCACGAGCAAAGAGGCGAACTATCTCGTCAGCAAAGGCGAGTGGAATCAGGCCTACAGCCTGGGCTTGTCGAATGGCCGGCTCCGTTGGGCCATCAACGGCACCGTCGTCCAAACGGAGCAACCGCTTGCACTCGGCCAATGGCTGTATGTCGTCGGCACGTTCGACGGTCAGCGGATGTGCGCTTATGTGGATGGCCAACTCGCGGCCAGCCGCGGAAGCCGCGTCGTCACGAGCGACCGTTTCAGTCGGAAAGCGGATGGTCTGCCCGGCCAGCCCCGTGAGGTGGCGGTGATGCTGCGCGCCGTTGGGGCGCACGGTTTGGATTTTGTGCTGGAACCCAGGACGCCCGTCACCCTCGCGACGTCCATCCTGAGCGATTTGGATGCGAAGCATCCGGCGGCAACGGCGAGGGAGCTGGTGGCCGGTCTGACGCCAGCCGGGACAGCCGGGCTGTCCGCTCGACACCGCGCGTGGTGGACGGATTTCTGGGCGCGCTCCTTCATTGAAATCCCCGACCCGGAGATCGAGAAGCGCTGGCATGCGGCGCTCTATGTGATGGGCAGTTGCAGCCGACCGGGCAAGGTGGCGCCGGGCCTCTGGGGGAATTGGCTGACAACCGACCACCCGAATTGGCACGGAGACTTCCACCTCAACTACAACTTCCAGGCGCCCTTCTACATCGTCTATGGCGCGAACCACGCCGATCTTTCGCTCCCGTTTTACCAGGCGATCTGGGAATCCGTGCCGGATGGCCGGGCCATGGCGCGGCGGCGCGGCTGGCGGGGCGTGCATTTCCCCGTGTGCATTGGGCCGTGGGGACTGTCTCCGGAGAATCCCGATGGCGACTGGGGCCAGCGCTCGAATGCAGCCTACGCGGCGCTGAATTTCATCTGGTATTGGCAATACACGCAGGACCTGGCCTGGCTGAAGAACACCGGCTATCCTTATCTGCGCGAAGTGGCCGAGTTTTGGGAACACTATCTCAAGCTCGAGAATGGCCGCTACGTCATCTCCAACGACGCTATTCACGAAGGTTCCGGCGACAACATGAATCCGGTCCTTTCGCTCGGCCTCGTCCGTGCGCTGTTCCACGCCATGCTCGCGATGAGCACGGAACTGGGGGTGGACGAGGACAAACACGCCACGTGGCGCGACATCCTCGATAAGATCAGCGCCTATCCAACACAAACGCGCGACGGCCAGACCGTCTTTCGCTACAGCGAGCGCGGCACCGCCTGGTGGAACGACAACACGCTCGGCATCCAGCATATCTTCCCTGCCGGCGCCATCGGTCTCGACAGCGATCCGAAGCTGCTCGAGCTGTGCCACAACACGATTGACGCCATGAGCCGCTGGCACGACGGGAACGGATTTTCGTCTTGGTACACCGCCTGCGCCCGCGTCGGCTACGATCCCCGAACGATCCTCGCGAACCTGCGGAAGGAATGCGACCGCTGCTCGATGCCGAACCTGGTGCTGACCTACGGCGGCGGCGGCATCGAGAATGTCTCTGGCTTTCTGGCCATCAACGAAATGCTCATGCAAAGCCACGAGGGCGTCATCCGTTTCTTCCCCGTTTGGCCGAAGGAACAAGACGCCCGCTTCGGCAGCCTGCGCGCGGTGGGCGCCTTCCTCGTCTCTGCGGAACTCACGAACGGCGTGGTCGGTGCGGTGAAGATTCGCAGCGAGAAAGGCCGCGCTTGCACCGTGCAAAACCCGTGGCCAGGCAAGAACGTCCAACTCGTGCGGAACGGAAAGGCAGCGGAAACCGCCACCGGCGCCCGCTTCACCTGGGGAACGGCGCCCGGCGAGATCCTCGAGCTCCAGGAGGCGCATTGAACGCAGCGCGGCCCAGCCGCAACCGAAGCTATGGAGACCCGGAACAACACGCTGGAGATCGACGTCGTCAATCTTTGGCCGAACCGCATGATTGGCGATGCCGGCTTGCCAGAGGAGCAGAGGTTCACACGTTCCAACGTCGCCATGCCTCGTGACGCCAGGCTGCTCGACTCGGGTTTGCTTGGACCGGTCTCCCTGCAACAAAGCCGGAAGGAAGCGAAGTGACTTTGCGCGATGGAGTCCGTTGCCGGATTTGCACGCGCGCCAGCAACGACGGTTGGCGCTTGTAACTTGGCGCCAGTCCCAGTATTCACACGGTCATCCATACGTAGCGCTGAGTGGCTCCAGAGAATGAACACGTGACTGGCCTGTGAGCGTGACAATCTTCGCCAAAGTGCTCGAAGCAAACACATGATAAGACACGACTCGCCATGAAGACTCCTCGCGATTCCAAGTCCCCGCACACCTCACCGATCCCCAACCAGGGGCAGCGGTCGCCGTCGGGCGCGGCCTCCTGCGGTTGCCACGCGCAGGCCGAAACGGCAGCGCCCAGCGGTTTCTCACGCCGCCATTTCCTGCAGGGCTTGGGGGCCGCCGGCGCGGCCGCCGGGGCTCTGACTCTCACCGTCGCCAGGGTCGAGGGCGCGTCCGAGCGCGTGCCCGCCGACGCGCCGTTTCCCCGCGGCGCGACGCTGCGAGTCAAGCCGGTGTTGGTGTTTGATGCGCCGACTCGACAGGACCAGACCTCGTGGCGCAGTTACGGCGGGATCCACACCCTCGACGCCGCGCGCGAAGAAGCCGGGCGCATCGGGAACGAACTCGCCGCCCTGAAGGCGCAGGCGGAGTTCCCCATCCAGGTGCATCCGGTCGAGGTGCTCGATTCGCAGGCCAGGCTTCGACAGATGCGGGTTGACGACACGGACGCGTGCATTGTCTACGCTGCGGGTTCCTGCACCGAATGGCCGCTCGAGGTGCCGATGATCATGTTCCTGCGCCATCGGTCGGGGCCGTTCTACCTTGGTCTCGAGATCGCGAACTGGCGGTTCCTGCGCCAGAGCGGCGATGTTCCGGCAGTGCCAGGGTTTGACGCCGACGACCTGGTGGTCGACAGCCAGCCTGAATTGCTCTGGCGGCTCCGGGCGCTGTACGGGGTCAAGAACGCCAAAGGCACCAAAATGCTCACGATCGGCGGGCTGGCCGCCTACAGTTCCCTGGCGCAGGAGAACGGACCGCGCGTGGCCAAGGAGATGTGGGGATACGAGTTTGTCAACGTCACGGACGAGGAGTTCACCGCCCGGCTCAAGGCGGCGCGGGAGAACGACGCGGTGGTCAGGCAGGTCGAGGAGCAGACCGCCGCCCTGTTGAAGCTGCCCAACATCAAACTCGAGACGGATCGGAAGTCCGTATTCAACTCTTACATGGCCATGCACGTCTGCCGGGAACTGCTCAAGGAGACCGGGGCGAGCAACTTCGGCTTTGCCCATTGCATGGGCCGCGGCCAGATCACGATGCTGGGCACGCCGGCCTGTTTTGTGTTGAGCCTGGCCAACGACGAAGGCTACACGGCCTATTGCCACACCGACCTGTCGCACACGATGCCGGGCGTGTTGCTGCGCTGGATTGCGAGCCGTCCGACCTTCGTCTGCAACTCGCATCACCCGCACGAGGGGATTTTCCTGGTGGCCCATTGCCAGGCCCCGCGGCGCATGAACGGCCAGGACTACGAGCCGGCGACGATCATGACGCACTACGAGTCGGACTACGGCGCGGCCTGCAAGACCGAATACAAGCAGGACCAGGTGGTGACCGTGGTCGTGCCGAACCTGGCGTGCAGCAAATGGCAGGGGTTCCGCGGCAAGGTGATCGGCTCGCCCTCCTATCCGGCCTGTCGCTCGCAGATGGAGATCCTTGCCGATGGGGATTGGAGACGTCTCCAGCGGGAGATGGAAGGTTTTCACACGCAGGTCGTGTACGGCGATTACCTGCGCGAGGTCGGTTACGCCCTCAAGAAGGTCGGGCGCCAGATCGCGTGGGAATGCTTCAGTTGAGGCTCTCCCATGCTTAGGAATACTGGAAGTCGCTTTGGCACCACGGCCGACTTCTGCCTGAATGACCGGCGGCGCGGTTGAGGTATGGATGTTCTCCCTGCATTGAAGGTGTACGATTAAGCGCTGGCCAGCGCAGCAAGTTTGGCGCAGTCCAGTTTGGCGCAGTCCAATGCACTGCTGCGAGCCGACCCATTGGCGCGTCAGAGCGGGCGGCGGGCGACGCCGGAGCGGGGTGGTTCGAGCATGAGGTTTTCGATGACCTTGCCGACCTGCGCGGGGGGCATGGCTTCGATCAGGTGACGGTGCTGCTTCTGGGGCGTTGGAATCCATTCGTTGTAGCCGTGGAACACCCTTGCTGGGTCTTGAGTTTTCCTGTCCTGCGCCTACCGTCCTGGGAGCATTCTGTGGACAGACCGCACATCACGCGTCGGCGCGCTCGGATAGGTGGAGGCCTCTTTCTCCTTCTGCTTTCGGCGCTTGCGGCCGAGGGGGCCGGGCCGCCGCGCGTCTTGATTCTTCACTCCCACGGGCGTGAGTTCGCGCCGTTCAACATTCTCTCATCGACCTTCCGCACGGAACTGGCCCGGCAATCGTCGGAACCCCTCGAGTTCTACGAAGCGTCGATGGAAGCAGCGCGCTACGAGGAAACCGCGATGGACCTCCCGTTGGCGGACTATCTGCAGGCCATGTTTGCGCAGCGGCAGCCGGACCTGATCCTGACCACCGCCGAGCCGTCTTCGCTCTTCATGGCCCGGCACCGCTCACGGCTCTTTCCCTCCACACCCCTGGTGGGGGTGGTCAACCAACGGATGGTCCCGGCGATGGCTGGCACGACCAACGCCACCATCATCCCGATTCACGTCGAGCTTGCGGTGCTTTTAGAGAATATCCTGGAGGTCCTGCCCGCGACGACGAACGTGATCATGGTCCTGGGAAAGTCGCCGTTTGAACTCTATTGGACTGAGCAATGCCGGCGCGAGTTCGCGCCCTTTGCCAGCCGCGTGGCCGTCAGCTATGTCAACGAACTGACGCTTGACCAAATCTGCGCCCGTGTGGCTCGCCTGCCTCCGCGGTCGGCGGTGCTCTACGGCATGCTGGCCATGGATGCGGCGGGCGTGCCCTACGAACAGGAGCGCGCGCTCCGAATCCTTCATGCGGCGGCCAACGCACCTCTGTTTGGCGTCCTTGAACATCACCTCGGCAACGGGATCGTCGGCGGCCGTTTGATTTCGATGGAAGCGCTCGGACGCGAGGCTGCCCGGGTTGGCCTGAGGCTGCTACGTCGCGAGACGCCCGCGGATGTTCGCCCCACCCGACCCAGTCAGCCCGCCTATGACTGGCGTGAGTTGCGCCGTTGGGACATCAGCGAGGCAGGCCTGCCCGCCGGCCGCGAAGTGCGCTTCCGCGTCCCGACGTTCTGGGAGGAATACAAGTGGCAACTCATCGCCATCCATGCGTTGTGTCTGTTGGAAGGGTTGCTCATTTTTCTGCTGTGGCGAAATCGGCGCCGGCTCCGAAGGCTCCAGGGCGCGCTGTGCCAAAGCGAGGAGCGATTGAGCCTGGCCACGACCTCGGCCAAGGTGGGCATCTGGTCCTGGAACGTTGCGAGTGGAGCCATCGAAGCCACGCCGGAAGCCAAGGACATCTTCGGCTGGGGGGCCAGTGAACGCATGACATTGCCCATGTTCCTCGCCCGGCTGCATCCCGACGACCGGACTGCGGTGCAACAAGCGCTGGACCGTGCGTTGCAGGACCAGACGATTCACGAGATCCAATGCCGCATCGTCCGACCCGACGGCCAAACGCGCTGGATCGCGGCCCGCGGACGCGCGCACTCTCGAGACGGCGCGCCGGTCAACATGCTCGGCGTGTTGCTGGACGTGACGGAACGCGAGCAGGCGCAAGCCGAGGCGCAACGACAGCAGGCGGAGTTGGCCCACACGTCACGTGTCTCCACGATGGGTGAGTTGGCCGCCTCGATTACCCATGAACTCAACCAACCGCTGGGCGCCATCCTGAGCAACACCGAAGCCGCGGAGATGTTTCTCGGTCAGAATCCACCCGCGCTGGCTGAACTGCGCGACATCCTCGCGGACATTCGCAAAGACGATGAGCGCGCCAGCGAAGTCATCTGCCGGATGCGCTCCCTGTTCCGGAAACGCCAAATGGAGCTGAGGCCGATCGACTTGAATTCCGTGGTGCAAGCCGTGGTTCGCATGGTCAGCGGCGATGCGGCGTTGCGGAAGACAACGATTGCCGCGGCATTGTCACCCCGACTGCCCCCTGTGCAGGGCGACCGCGTCCATCTGCAGCAGGTCCTTCTGAACCTGATCATGAACGCCATGGAAGCCATGGCCGGACAGGCACCCGAGACGCGGCGCCTCACTGTGCACACCCGCCTCGATGACCAAGGCGCCGTGGAGGTGGCGGTGAGCGATTGCGGACCCGGCATCGAGCCGAACCAGTTGGGGCGTCTCTTCGAGCCCTTTTCCACCACCAAAGCCAACGGCATGGGCATGGGGTTGGCCATCTCCCGCCGGATTATCGAGGCGCATCATGGCCGGCTCACGGCTGCGAACCAGGCGGGCGGTGGCGCGCTGTTCCGCTTGATCTTACCGGTGGCAGAGGAGGAGCGAGAATCGTGAATCCCGCCCAACCCACCGTCTTCGTCGTGGACGATGACACCTCGTTCCTGACCGCGATCGCGCGTTTGCTCAAAGCGGGCGGCTACGCGTTTCAAGGGTTTGCCTCCGCGACGGAGTTCCTCGCACACCCGCCTGGCGACCAACCCGGGTGCATCATCGTGGACCTCCACATGCCCGGCCCCAGCGGGCTGGACTTGCAGGACGCGCTGGCCGCGGTCGACCATCCGCTGCCGCTGATCTTTCTGACGGGCCACGGCGACATTCCGACTTCGGTTCATGCGATCAAGCAAGGCGCGGAGGATTTTCTCACCAAACCGGTCAAAGGGAAGATTCTGTTCGCTGCCATTGAACGCGCGCTGGCCCGCGACGCCCGGCAGCGCGCGCAACGGACGCGGCGGCGGGAATTGCTCGACCGCTTCGATGCGCTCACGTCGCGTGAACGGGAAGTGCTTGGACACGTCGTGCGCGGCCAGTTGAACAAGCAAATCGCTGGAAACCTCGACGTCAGCGAGCGCACCATCAAGGCGCATCGGGCCAGCATCATGGCCAAGCTTCAGGTGCAGTCGGTCGCCGAGTTGGTGCGACTGACGGAGAAAGCGGGCGTGTTGGAGCAAGGGGCTGGAGGGAGGCAGGCACTTCAGGGTGAGGCGCCGGGGCACGCAGTCCCGGGCAGAGCCCAAGACGCACTCCCCCCGCGCTGAGCCCTGACTCCTGACCCGGAAATCTCACCAGTCGGGCGGTCGCGGCATTCCTGACGGTCCGTGGGTGAGATTTCCGGGTCCGAGCCCTTCCCAGCGTACTGCACCAAAGGACAATAGCCGGCTTGCCTCCGCCCGCGCTACGGTCCGCACTCGGATGCCCAAACGGGGCCGCGTGGAATGAGCGAACACGAGATGTATGTGGCGGTTGTGGACGACGATGACAGTTTCTCCCGTGCGATCAGCCGTTTGCTGCGCGCGGCAGGGATGGATTCCGTCGTTTTCGCTTCCGCCGAGGCCTTTCTCCGTGATCCGACCCACCCCCGCGCGAGTTGCATCATCCTCGACATCCACCTGGGCGGCATGTCCGGACTGGACCTGTGCCGGCTGCTCTCATCCGAAGGGCACGTCGCACACGTCATCATGGTCACCGCGCACGACGAACCGGAATTTTGCCAGGAAGCCCGGCAGATCGGCTGCGCGGCGTATTTCCGCAAACCTGTGCCCGGGAAACTGCTCCTGGAAGCCGTTCACAATGTCGTCAACGCCCCGAATCCGTAGCCCGCATGTTTCATAGACGTGTGATCACCGCAAAGCCGAAACCTGCAAATTGTGCACTGTTGAGGGCTGGAAAGCCACAGCCAATGAAAACAAAGCCACTTCTCTTCAACGTGGGCCTGCTGGCCGCCGCCGCGGCGCTCGCTTGCACGAACCCAACCGCGCTCGCCTCCGGTCAAAGGCCGAATATCGTCCACATCGTCGCCGATGATCTGGGCTGGAAGGACGTGGGGTTCAACGGCGCAACGGACATCACGACGCCACATCTGGACGCGCTTGCGCGGGGTGGCGCGACGTTCACCCAGTTCTATACACAGTCCATGTGCACGCCCACGCGTGCTGCGCTGATGACCGGCCGGTACCCGTTCCGCTACGGCCTGCAAACCATCGTCATTCCCGGCCCGGCCAACTACGGGCTCGACACCACCGAATACCTCCTGCCGCAATGCCTCAAGGACGCTGGCTACGCCACCGCGATCATCGGCAAGTGGCACCTCGGTCACGCCGACTTCAAGTATTGGCCCAAACAACGCGGCTTCGACTACCAGTACGGCGCCATGATCGGCGAACTGGATTATTACACGCACAGCGACGCCGGCGTGCTCGACTGGTTCCGCAACAACAAGCCGGTCAAGGAGAGCGGCTACACGACCCAGCTCATCGGCGCCGACGCCGCAGCATTCATCTGCCGGCAGAGCGCGGACAAGCCGTTCTATCTCTACCTCACGTTCAACGCGCCGCACACGCCCTATCAGGCGCCCCAGGACTACATCGACCGGTATCGGCACATCGCCGAGCCCACGCGCCGCATCTACGCCGGCATGGTCACCTGCCTCGACGACGAGATCGGCAGAGTCGTCGCGGCGCTGGACCAGACAGGGCTGCGCGACAACACGCTGATCCTGTTCCACAGCGACAACGGCGGCACCCGCAACGCGATGTTCGCCGGCCAGATGACCGATCTGTCCAGGACGGTGCTGCCCTGCGACAACGGCCCCTATCGCGACGGCAAGGGATCGCTCTATGAAGGTGGCAGCCGTGTGGCCGCCTGTGCCAACTGGCCGGGCAGGATCAAGCCGCAGACCGTGGACGGCATCATCCACGCCGTGGACCTCTATCCCACCTTCGCCGCGCTGGCCGGCGCCTCCACGGCCAAGTGCAAGCCGCTCGATGGCGTGAACGTCTGGAGCGTGATGGCCGAGGGCCAAGCCTCCCCGCGCACCGAGGTTATCTGCAACGTCGAGCCGTTCCGCGGGGCTGTGCGGCAGGGCGATTGGAAACTCATCTGGCGCTCGTTGATCCCCACGAGCGTTGAGCTCTACAACCTCGCCAGTGATCCCTTCGAGCAAAACAACCTCTCCGGCGCGCATCCTGACAAGGTCGCCGCGATGCAGGAGCGCCTGAACGCGCTGGGCCGAGAAGCCGCCCGGCCGCTCGCGCTGATCTACGTGGCGAGCGTGGGACTGGCGCACGGCAAGCCGGTCATCGCCACCAAAGGCGGACAAACGACCGCTCCGGTTGAACCTGACGGGCACTCGATCACCGACGAAGGCGTCGGCGTGCACGACGATTTTCACAGCCAGAAGTCACAACACCCCCACCACCAACGATGAAACGTACTTGCCTCACCGCGTTGCTCCTCACCGCCATCCTCATGCCGCCCGCCGCCCGCGCGGAGGAGGAGGAGAAGCGGAAGTTGACCCTCGACAGCTCGGTCTACCTGCTCGCCGCAGGCATGTCGGGTGACGTGACGATCAAGGGCATCACAACCGACCTCGATGTTGGCTTCGGCGACATGATGGAAAGTCTGGAGTTGGGCACGATGGGCACGGTGCGTGTCGGCTACGGCCGCTGGGCCTTGACAACAGATGTCATCTTCATGGCGCTGGGTGCGTCGAAGGGCGGATTCAGCGGCGACATTGACCAGTGGATCGTCGAGCCGTCGCTCAGTTACCGGGTGTGCCGGTACTTCGAGCCGCTCGTCGGCGTGCGCTACAACAGCATTCGCGGCGAGATCCGCGGGCCGGCGGGGCGCAATGCGACTGGCAGGCAGGACTGGTTCGAGCCGTTCGTCGGTGCGCTCCTGATGCTGCCATTGGGCGAGAAGTTCAGTCTGAACCTGCGCGGCGATGCCGGCGGTTTTGGCGTGGGCACGGAACTGAGCTGGCAGGCGTTCCCGTACGTGAATTGGGACATCTCCCGGCGGTGCTCGCTCCAGGCCGGCTACCGCTGGGTGTCCACTGATTACGACACGGGTCGTGGCGCGAACCGCTTCGCCTACGATGTGCTCAGCCAGGGACCGCAGGTCGGCCTGACGTTCAAGTTCAACTGAGGCGGCTGCCCATCCCGATTCCACCCACTGACGCCGCTCTCCGCAACGCTTCGCAGAGCGGCTTTGGTTCCCTGCCGGTCGGCGAAGACCCGACGGAGCAGACCTTTGCCTGGGTGTTGTCGACGCAGATCGACACGGAACTGACCCGGAGCTGCATCACGTGTGTCGCTCTGTGTAGCGCCCCATTTCCTGCCCTCAGCCCGCAAGGGAGTCCCCTTGCGAAGTTTGACCGCCCTGGGCACTGGTGGGGTTTGAAATACGCGGGTTCAGTCGAACGTGCAGGTGCGAGCCGACCCATCGGCGCGTCAGAGCAGGCGGGGGGCGACGCCAGAGCGGGGTGGTTCGAGGATGAGGTCTTCGATGACCTTGCCGACCTGCTCGGGCGGCATGGCTTCCACCAGGTAGCGATGCTGCTTCTGAGGCGTTGGGATCCATTCGTTGTAGCCGTGGAAGACGCGCGCGTGCATCAGGCAGAAACCCGGCTCCGACAGAGTCCAGTAATTGCTGGCACCCCGCACGGCGTACAGGACCGCCGTCAGATCCCAGGCCTCGCGGTCCTTGAGTCCGTTGTAGAGCTGGTAGCACATGCGGACGGGGTTGGCCTCGGGGGTCTCGACCAGGCGCGCCCCCACCTTGATGGCGGCGCCGATGGCGAACCCGCTGAACACGACTGGGGTTGGCCAGTCGTTGACGGCGCGCACCGAGGCGA
>Ga0116149_1004970_pt1 | contig 12736 bp, 3 predicted proteins | sample AD_UKC057_MetaG_FD_89787 | JGI IMG/M metagenome (GOLD analysis project Ga0116149, IMG submission 89787) | Active sludge microbial communities of municipal wastewater-treating anaerobic digesters from USA - AD_UKC057_MetaG | ecosystem: Engineered > Bioreactor > Anaerobic > Digestate | place: USA...
CCGCTTATGTTATGCCGCGCCCCGTTATGGGACAACAGTGTCGGGTACTTGGGATCCAGGGCGTCGCCAAAGTCTCTGGCAATGTCAATACAGATATCGTCTATTGCCATATCGCTCATGAAACTATGCTCAATGGCGCCGATAAACCGCACCCTGAGCGACCTGCCCGCGCTGGTGTTCAAATTCATGGTCGCCATTTTCCATAAATTTTTCTGGTTGCCCGAAAGGGACCAGAGATTCGATGACCAAGTCGCTCCGCCGTCCGTGCTTGCCTGCACGGCAAGCGTTCCCATGGCTGCACCGTACATGTGATACCAGAAGGTCAGGAAAGCCCATGGTGCACCGCCCGTATCAATGACGGGCGTCATTACGATAGCAGTGCCGGTATACACATCCGAGGACTCTACATACAGATATTTGCCCGTTCCGGAATGGTCCGTATCGGGCCCGGTATCCTCTGTCGGCGTAGGGCCGCCAAAATGTGTCCAGTCTCCGACATCTCCGGTGACGTTTTCCAGGCTGTGGAATCCTCCATCAAAATCTTCAACGTAAGGAAAGCCGGAGTCATGCTCCGCCACGGCACAGCCGTTGTCGCCGGTACGTAAAACGCTGTCATTATAACCGCTGCGGGTCGCCTTGACGCGGTAGTAATAGGTGGCGTCGCCGGTCCTATCTGTAATATACGTACCCAGAGTGCCGCCCGTATAAGCGGTGCGCAACCCGGTGCTGAAATCCGCCACCGTGGCTTCCTCCAGGAGATAGGTTACGCCCTTGGTACTGGAAGCATCCCAGTATACGAGATAGCCGCCCGTACTATTGGCGGTGGGAACCGTCATCGCTCCCGGTTGTCCACACGTGAATGTTACCGCACATCCATTGTCCCCGGCGCGCCAGGCACTGTCGTCCCAGCCGTTCCGGGTCGCTTTTACCTGGTAATAGTAGGTAAGGCCGTTCAATCGACCGCCGATGCGGGCGCTGAAGCCCGGCCCCGTATACACTGTGCGCAGCCCTTCCGTAAACAAGGAGTTGGTCGCTTCCTGGAGGACATAGGTTACCCCCCGGGTATCGGACTTGCCCCAGTATACGGTATACAGGCCGGTGGCATCATCGTTAAACAGAACACATTCGGGGGGTACGATCAGCGGTCCGGGCTGTCCGCACTGGCCGCCGCTCCCGCTTTCGGGCTCCTGGCCGCTAATCAGTAGCGCATAAATTTGATAGCCGCCGGCGAGCGTACCCTTGTGGGAGACCTCAACCGTGTATTCGCCGGGCACCGGCGGGGTGGCAATATAAACCTGCTCAACATTATCCAGCATATTGTTTCCGGTTTGGGCAGCATTGGCTGGATTCAGGCGGTCCAGTATGTACGGGAAAAAGACAGGCGCCCCGCCGGGCCCATAAACGCGGAGGTCCAGGTCATTGACCAGTACCGGTGTGCTTATATTAAGGCCGTCCTGCGCGGGACCGGGCGGATCCGTCCAACAGAGGGTGGCGCGTATCGGGTCCGTGCCGTTCCAGGTAAAGGAAAACGATTGATACGGTTGCGCCGCGCCCACGCTGTCCTCGACCAGGTTAACGGTTCCGGCATTGTCCGCCTGGGCCTTGATTTGGTCCGCCGCCGCTTTCGTATCCATCACCCCCCAGCCGTAACTGTAATCCGGCCCGGGGTTACCCAAATCCTGCGCGGTGTGGATGATGAGACCTTTGAGCATGCTTGAGCGCATGTCCTGGCCGGGGAACCGATCGCGGTAAAAATCTATCAACAGCAGGGCGGAACCCGCGGCATTGGGAGTGGACATACTGGTGCCGCTGTAGGTTCCGTAGGAAGAAGTATTGTTTGCCGTGCAGGAATACAGGTCCACACCGTTGGCGACAATGTCCGGCTTGATGCGGCCGTCATCCGTGGGACCCCAGGAACCGAATTCCGCCATGCCGGTGCCGTTGGCGGCGTCATCCACGGCGCCGACCGTCATGATATTCTTGGCGTTGCCGTTATGATCTATGGTCTCATAACCGCCCTTGAAGAAATCGTCATAGGGATCCGTTAAAGGATCATAGGGTTTGGAAACCCATTCCCCGCCCTCTAAATAGTTAAATGCAGTGCCCGCAGGCGGAGCGTCATCGGTACGTTCATTTCCCGCGGACTTGAACGGCAGATAATACGGTGCGTTGTAACACAAGTCGTCCCACGTGCTGGCTTCCTCATCGTACAAGCCGAAACCCCGGTCCTCCCGTTCCTCCAGAATTCCAAACCAGTACCAGGTGGACCCACTGACCGTCCAACCCGTCATCCAGCCGTATGAATGGTTCGAAAGGTAAATGGAATCCGCCTGAGCGGGCGCGGCGGCAGCGCGGCTGGTCATCTCCGCGAGATCGTACCCCCATGCGTAGTAGTTTATATTGACCGAGGGCGCCATGCCCAGTGCGGCAGCATCAATACCGGCCGCGCCGATGGTACCTGCCACATGGGTGCCATGGTCGCTGCTCCAAACGCCGTCAGCATCCATAATAACGGCGCGTTCTCCAAACTCCCGGTGGGTGACGCGCATATTTTCGCCGTCCCAGACGCCGGCAATCAGCCCGGCACCATTCACATTGTAGGGGACGGTATTACGCACCAGGTTTGTGCGCGTGGTGATGGCGGCATTCACATTATGGGTAATATGGTAGAAGGGACGCCCCTTTTTCACCTTCATCAACTCGTACGTTACGTTGTCCGGCGTGGTGCCGCGAACCGGCCAGCCTTTCGCGCGGGCCAGGGCTTGGGCTTCTTCCTTTTGCCGCTGTGATACTGCCTTCAATGCCTGCACGGTTTTCGCGCGCGCGTCTTTGCCGGACAAGTCCATGACAACCTTCTGCGAATACGCGGAGGCGCCCGACAGAAGGGTTATCACGATACAAGCAACCAATTGATAGTGGCGATTATTCAAGCGAAACCCAAGGCCGCCTGTTTTGCATTTCATAAGGCACGACTTTCTCTTCCACAGTTTTGACTAACGCGAGCGGTGCCCGCAACCAAGTGTCGAGTAGCAAGTACGGAGCAAAAAATGGGACTGCCTCCGGCGGACGCGAAGGCCATGATTATTGTACCCGATCTTAAACTGCGCCGGAGGCTGTACCAAATTTTTTGCGGGCCCATGGAACAAGACCGAAAAAAGCGGGACAGTACCACCGCTTTTTATGGCACCCAGCATAACGGAGGCTCCTGACCAGCGTCATAACGATAATTTTCTCCGTTCTGCCACAGGTACGCGGCGCGTATGGCATAACTCAACGGATTGGTTCCCTGCTGCCAGCCTGCGAGGTAGGCAATGGCTTCGCTTATTACCATGCGCCAGTCTGCATTCAGGTCCGCCGGGTGAACGGATTCGCCTTCATCCTCACCTTCTGCGATCACTTCACCTTCGCCCTCAACGGTGCAGGGGCCGGCATATTCATAGGCGCCCATGTCCACTCCCAGGCATTGCGGCCGGGATACCCCCAGCATATCCAGCTCCGGGAAGTTGACGCCGGACCCGGCATCCACACAAGGCGACTCCGCCGACAGTTGCAGGTTGCCCGCGGCCCCATCCACAAACAGGGGATCGGCGCTTATGTTGCCCGCGCCCGGCGCGCCGAATTTCACATCGCTGTAGGTGATATCGGGCACGACGTCATATCCCCCGCTGTACTCATTCGGAGTATTGTTCCACAGGATGCAGTTGACCACGGATGCATTGCCGAAGATGGCCCCGCCCCCGGCGGCGCCGGGATATCCAAACGCGTATGGATATAGTCTCGGATAACAATGTGGCACATGGGCGCCGGGACTACCTGCTTGCGCCTCATTATTGTAGAAGGTGCAGTTGATAATGGACGGACTGGCCCCAGTGTCATTGTAGATGGCGCCGCCCATGCCGTTGCCGCCGTTGCCGGACATCGCGGGCTGATCGCAGCAGACGGCATCACCGCCCTGTCCGCCGACGGCATGATTATTCCAGAAAACACAATTGATAATCGTGGGCGAGGCATAGATGTTATAGATGGCGCCGCCGTATCCGTGCCCGCCAAAGCCGCCAATGTAACAACCGTCGGCACCGTCACCGCCACGGGCATCGTTGGATACAAACCAGCAGTTGGCAATGGCGGGGGATGCGTGGTCATTATATAGGCCACCCCCACCGACATGCCTGCCATCCGAAATCACAAAGCCATCTAAAACGGCGTTGTCCGCGCCAACCACACAACGCCGCGCGAACTGCCCGCTTAAGGTTGTCGGATTTACAGTCCAGTTACGCTCTTCCCGCGCTTCTTCAACGCCTGCAAAGCCGCCATACAGGTACACGCCGGACCGCATGGTCAGCACGGCCGGTCCGGACCCGGTATAGGTGCCGGCGGCCACCCAGACTTCCCCGCCAACAATCATAGCCGCATCCACGGCGGTCTGAACATCCCGATACGCGGTGGCCCAGGAGGTCCCGTCTTCAATTCCTGAACTATTAGATTGATTCACATACCAGACATCCGCTTCAGCCTCACCTTCAACTAGCGGTTCACCTTCGCCTTCGACAGGTATTTCACCCTCGCCTTCGGGAAGCAATTCACCCTCACCTTCGGGAAGCACTTCACCCTCACCTTCAACCGGTATTTCCGGCATGGCCCAACCCGCCATCTCCACACGAAGTCCGGAGTAGTTGGCGCCAATATCGTCCGGGAGGTTTCTTACGATAAAGACCAGCGTATTGACACCTTCAACAAAAGCGCTCCCCTGAGGCAACGCAAAATCGTACCAAGTATTGAATCCCCCTGTGACCTGCGGCACCACGGTCCCGTTTAGCTGAACACTCGATAAATAATTATCCGCGGAAAAACGTCCTGAGATGATCGCCGTGGCGGGCTGCATGCCCGTCAAATCGAACGTGGTCTGATAATGATAATAGCCGGCTTCCACAGCAGTACTCGGATACCGCGCCGCAATCCAGCGTGAATCCGTACCGATCAGGTTCCAGGCCGCCGGAACGTCGCCACTGGCATAGGTCGCCGGGCCCACCCAGGTGGGATCCGCGCTCAACTTCAATCTATAGTGCGGGTCGGTGGTGTTGTCCGCCAGAATCATCCCGGAATTATCCACTCCCGTATTGAACAGGGTGGTAATAGGTACCAACTCTCCTTCACCTTCCGTCGGCGGTTCGCCCTCGCCCTCGACAGGAATTTCGCCTTCACCTTCAACGGGGGCTTCGCCCTCGCCCTCGACAGGTGTCTCTCCTTCGCCTTCAACAGGTGGTTCGCCCTCGCCCTCGACTGGCGTTTCCCCTTCGCCTTCTACCGGAACAGGTATACTTCTCGCAAACAGAATATCGGCGTCGGTACCGATGGTGCCGCCCAGGGAATCCATTGAAGTCCATGCCACCACTACGTTTCCGAGCGCGTCACAGGCCCCCGCCGGATACAGGTCATTGCCCACATCGGAACCCGCGTTCGTATTCAGGGCTTCCGTCGTGGTCCACGCCGCGGCATTGTCCCCGGAAAGGGAGTAATAAATATCGGCATCTCCGGAGCCACGCTGTCCCTGCCAGGCTATCAGCCACCGGCCGGAACCCGCAGAAATCACATGGGGATACATGTCGGACAGCGTATCCCCCGATAGGTGCGTATGGACCGATAGCGGGGCGGACCAGGTGGTGCCTTTGTCCCCCGATGTCACAAATTCCAAGTCGGCCAGGTACCCGATGGCCTCGTTCGAACGCTGCCATACCATCACCCAGAGTCCCGCATGGTCCGTGGCCAGATGATATTGGTATATGCCGTAGGGGGCCTGGGTGTCAATTTCATCTGCGGCCGACCAGGTGGCGCCACTATCGTCTGAGACCACGCGGTTCAACGAAAACACGCCGTTGGTATCCGATGTTGTTTTTTGCCAAATGATCACCCCGTTTCCGGCGGTGTCCATGACGATTCCGGGCCAGTTCAGAGACCCATCATGGGTGGACGCGTTGCTATCAAGCACGACCGGCGGCGACCATGTCGCGCCGTCGTCCGATGAAACAGAGGATCTCAGATAATAATCGTGAAGCGCGGTCGCGGAAGTTATCCACACTGCGGCCCAGCGACCGGCTCGGTCCGTGGCGATACTGTAATACGTGTAAATCGAGCCTGTGTCGCCGTCATCAACGATGGAGGGGTCCGTCCAGGTGATGCCGTTATCGCCGGAACGCGACATACACAGGTTATGGTCGCTGCCCAGGGTGGTGCTCCACAGGACCATCCAATTGCCGGCGCGGTCACTGGCGATGAAGGGGTTGCTGCAGTACATGTCGTCCGGCATGGCGCACAAGAGGGACGGGGCCGACCATGTCTCGCCGTAATCCTCCGAGCGTGCCTTGAAAATATGATTGATGGCCGTGGTCGTACCGCCGAGGGTATCATTGGAACGCCATACCGCAATGAAACGCCCGGAACCGTCCGTGTCCAGACGCGCCCGGTAATCGTCCCCGCTGTCCGTCGCCGCGTTTGTGTTCAGCACCTCTGGCGGGGCGAACAACGGGAATTCCCCCTCGCCTTCACCCTCAACTTCGCCCTCTGCCTCTCCCTCGACTTCACCTTCAGGCTCTCCCTCGACTTCACCTTCAGACTCTCCCTCGACTTCACCTTCGCTTCCGGACAGGAATTCATAGGCGCCCATATCAGGGCCAGCGCCCTGCGGACGGACAACTCCCAACAGGTCCGCCCCGGGCGCAGCAGCCTCCGATGCAAGACTAATGCACGGTGAACCTTCACTCAGGCGGAGGTCCCCGTCATCGGGATTCACGAAAAGGGGATCGGCGTTGATGTTGCCTTCCCCCGTGTACCCGTCAATAACATCGGAATACACTATTGCGGCGACACCGGTGGATAGGGTGGAAATGCCCGGTGTCCAGACAATGGAGTTCACAATATCAGCGGGAGATTCCGATGCATTCACAATGCCGCCGATGTTATCCGCAAAGGTACAGTTCACCACGGACAGCGCCGCGCCCGCGAACCAAATTGCCCCGGCATCCAACAAGGTACCGGTGCCCCCTGGGACGCCGCAGCCGCAATACATGCTGCAGGTACGCCCCCCGCCCGCGCCCGGATAGGCGAAGTTGTCATGGAATACACAATTAATAAACGTTCCGGCGCCGGAAGAAGTGATTTGCACACCGCCCCCGCCCGCGCTGCCGCCGGTGCCACCCGAGAACGCAACACACCAGCCACTGCCGATGCCGTTACCGCCCGGCGCTCCAACGGCGCCGTTGTCGGAGAAAATGCAGTTTTCCAGCACAGGCGCACCTCCGGAGATGACCAGGGCCCAGTTGGTCGCGCTGCCGCCCGGCGCACCATTCCCATAGGATCCCATGCTTGGCGGACCCGCCGGTTCCCCAACGGCGACATTGTCCGAGAACACACAGTTTCGAATTACGGGCATGCCAGAGTCAATCGTCATGCCCGGAATCCCCGCCGTAATTTGGAACCCATCCAGGGTTGCATTATCGGCTGAGGTCACGCCGGGCATGCCGCCGCTGATTACCGTTGGATGGGCGTTCCAGTCCCGCTGGTCCCGTGCCGTTTCATTCCCGGCGAATCCGCCATATAGATGCACCCCCGGAAACATGGTAACAGGCGGACAATAAATGCCTTCCGCGACCCAGACCTCCCCCCCTGTATCCACGGCGGCAACACTGCCCTGCTGGACGGCCACAAAAGCCGTCTCCCAGGTCAGACCATCATATACGCCGGAAGTATTATCCACATCAACATACCAGATACCATGTGGAGATTCACCTTCAGCAAAAACGTCACCTGCATCCTCACTTTCGCCTTTGAACATTTCCTCAGAACAGGCGAAAAAAGCAAACAGAATCGCTACCAGAACAAAACCAATGCAATGGCGGACATACCCCGCCCGCGGGTTCATAAAACAGGTCTTGTTGCATTCCATGAGACAATTCCTTTTTCATCTGCACCAGGCTATCTACGTTACACTCCTAAGACCTTTATATCCGCCTGTTTTAACAAAACACGGCGGGGGTAAGACACGCGCACGAGCGCAGCGGGGCCAAGTACCCCGTCTAAGGCACTGGAATCCAGCACAGCGGCGGTGTTTCCATGCCATCGTAATAATAGTGTTCGCCGTTTTGCCACAAATAGGCGGCACGAATCGCGTAACCGATCGGATTGGCGCCCTGTTGCCAGCCTGCCAGGTAAGCGATGGCTTCACTGATGACCAGGTGCCAGTCGGCATTAATATCCGCAGGGTGAACAAGTTCCACGGGTTCATCTTCCCCCTCAACAGGTTCTTCTCCTTCGACCGGTATTTCACCCTCTCCCTCCACCGGGATTTCCCCCTCGCCTTCCTCTGGTTCACCCTCATTTTCGCCCTCATCTTCTCCTTCCGTGTATTCCCCCTTGCCCTCAACGATTTCCCCTTCGGCATATTCTGCCAGGGTGACCGTGAACCCGCACTCGTTCCTGTTACCTGCTGTATCTTCGGCGGTAAGGGTGATGGCACAGGGGCTGCCGGCGATCTCCAGCGGGGCGTCGGGCGGCGGTGTTTGTGTTATTGTGATGGCAGAGGGTTCTGTGCAGTTATCGGAGACGCCGGCCTCGAGGGTCCAGTCTGGTGCAAAAAGGGTCTGCGTCCCGGCCGCCACAAGAAGGACCTTGTCTTCCGGGCAGGTAATGTTCGGTGCTTCCCGGTCCACAACGTTCACCGTGAATGTGCATGGATTCATCCGGCCGACCTGGTCAGTGGCGGTAAGGGTAATGGTATGGGGATTTTCCTCCGCACGCAAAAGGGTACCGGGCGGAGGTGTCTGCGTTACGCTGATGTCGCCAGGCGCCGTGCTGTCATCGAATAAGAGCGCTTCATCCCGCCAGTCCGCAACCCGGGCGGTGCATGTTGCGCTGTCTGCCTCCAGGTCTTTGTTTGATGGACATGAAATATCCGGGGGTGTGACATCGAATATCGCTGTAATCGTCTTGTGCGCGTCCATTGTGATTGTCAGCGGGTTTGCATCCGTGCCGCCTCCAGGCACATCTCCCGCCCACCGGATAAAGATGGCGTTTGCTGCCGGTACAGGATAAGCGGTGAGCGTTACAACGGCGCCCTCAAAGTATTCCGGTCCCTCCGTGCTCGGCGACACATAGCCGCACCCGGGCGGAGTCACCTGGGTGGCAAGGACTTTGGCGTTACGCGGGACTTCGTCCGAATCGCCAGTCTCATTGGGATAGACAAAATTCAACGTCAGGAAAGCGACATTACAGGAAATGCCCTCCATCTGGCCGTCTCCGTCGTTGTCCACAAATCTGTCATTGTTGAGAATGGACATCATTTGCGACTCGCTCAGTTCCGGAATATTCGTGCCGTAATAGGCATTGATGGTTCTGATGTAGGCCTGCGCGCACAGGGCGTTTCCGATGTCGGTCATATGTACCCCGTCCGTGGTCATGATGGTGGCCCGAGGCTTGCCGAGGTTATCCATGAATATCCGGTTGTTGATCTGCCACCCGTTTACATGAAGACTCCCGTCAATGGTTCCCGGGTCCTGTATGGGCGTTTCCACTACGGCAAAGGGGTGGGCCGGATTCGCGCCCGCTTCACGTATGGTGTTGTTATATCCGGCAATGGCGTCGTTGATGGTTTGCAGCTCCGCCGGCGTGTAATGGTTCCGGTCGTCAGCAAAAATTTCCGGGCCTTGCAGTCCGCCGCGCACGCCCGCCGCAACGGTATAATTCGTATAACAGTCGTCGGGAAGGGCATTGACCCCGAGAAAGGCGGTGAGTTCCTGCTTGGTCATGATGCCCGGAATGTCCGGAAGCGTAGGAAGGGTGCCGAAGCACATGCCCACACCCGGTTTACGGAGGGAAGTGATCACGGTTTCAAAATCGCTGCGGAAGAGCTCCTGCGGCCGCAGACGTTCGGCATTTAACGGGTCAATCTCGTCCATCAGGCCGAGGGTCGGTATTCCCTCCATCATGGTGCCCCGGGCCATAACGCGCGACATGAAATCATTGGAGCCCAGAAAGCCCACCACGAACGTGGGGTTCTCTTCCTGCAGGGCCGATACCATGGAATACCCCGGCCGATCGGCCAAAATCAGGTCAAGATGGTTATAAGCCCAGCCAAACGAGTACCAGGGAATCTCCGGGGCGAATTTCTGGAACGTATCATCCACGCTCACGCCGTTATAGGCAAGACAGTGGGTATGCTCGTAATCAGGATAGTCTTCGCGCCGCTGTTGGCCGATGAGGTTCATCTTGGATAATAGCGGCAGTTTCATCTCCGCGCCGGCTTGTGCGGCCAAAAGCGGCACCCAGCCCCTGATCTGGGTCCGGTAATCCGATACAATACCGCCTTGGGTGTTGATGGTCAGACTGTCTCCCAGGGCCCGAAGGCGCTCGAAACTTACGCCTTGCGCCAGGGTGGCCTGCAGCAAAAACAGGAGTGTGCAGATTAAACCATGCATGGTGTTACGGCCGCTAATCATCAGGCTCTCCTCCTTTACCGCTTGTCCACAGATTGACCGTTGTTCCGGTCAAACATTGTGTAATCCGTCGGAAGGATATTTTCAAATCGATTACCACACAACGATAGGCGATACTCCGCCCATCGGCATGGCCTATTATACGCCCAGAACCCTGTTACACGACTAACGGGTATGTTACCGCAAGTTTCAGGTCCCCGTTGCAATATAGTTACAGGTTTCTTGAGGGTCTTGCGGAAAACGAATAAGTTTTTTCCGTTGCCGTGCCAACTGAGAAACTTTGTTGGACTAAATGCTAACCCGTGTGGTGTCCAACCCACGCAATACCAGATAGAACCAAAACCACAGGGGCGCTTGTAGGCGTACCTTCCCAGGTGCGCCAGGAAAATGCCTCTGGCCCTTATGGTAAGATGGCGCACCTGGGAAGGTACGCCTACTGGAGCGAAACTTCTTGTTTCACCTACGACGATAGCCGTTTAGTCCAACGCCATAAAACGCGAACGGTTCAGCTGGGTTCTTTTGCGTAATCCCGCTAACCCACCGGCGACCAATGCCAGGGTCAGCAGGACCAGAGTCACCGGGCCCGAAACAGATACACCGGGCAGCACGGACAGGGTTATTACCGGAGATTGCGCCATCTTGTCCCCTGCGTCATAAGCAATACACTGGTAACTACCCACATCGGACTCCGACACTGTTTCAAATACCAGCGAGGCTTTTGTCTGATCGGGCAATTCTTCAAAAGCCTTACCTTCTGTAATACGATACCATTGGTAAGTAATGGGTTCTATCCCGTTATAAGCTATGACGGAAATCTCGACAGCATCTCCTGCATGGGCCAGCACCGGATTGGGACCTGAGTACGCTAAGGTAAATTCACCCTCACCTTCGCCCTCACCTTCGCCCTCGCCTTCACCCTCGCCTTCGCCTTCGCCTTCACCCTCGCCTTCGCCTTCACCCTCGCCTTCACCTTCACCTTCACCTTCTATACTTTCTTCCACAAAAGATACGGTTACGGTTGTATTTGAAGTGACTTCAGACAAAGTGTATTCATTGCCGCTTATAAAGGTGATTACACCGTTTGTTACGGTAACACTGTCCACCAACCAGCCTGTATTTGGAATAACCAGCACAACAATGGAGTCGCCTGACGCACCGTCATGCGTGATACTTGTATTTCCGGAAACGGAACCGCCACTCGTTGGTGCAGCAAAATACGCTACGGTGTAGGTGTTTACTGTCCACTGGGCGTACAATATGTGGTCCGTCGCCGCAACTACGATAGTCGTGCTGGTCACGAGGTCGCCGCCGGTTGGCGCTGTGTACCAGCCATTGAAACTGTAGCCGGTCCTCGCGGTTGTGGCGAGCGTGCCATAGGCGTCGTCATAGGTAACGCTCATGGTCTCGGGTACTGGCGTATCGCCGTCGTTCGCATCAAAGGTTACCGTATAGCTGTTCACCGTCCACTGCGCATAGAGCGTATGGTCGTCCGCCGTGGTAACTATCGCAGCATCGGTCACGAGGTCGCCGCCGGTCGGCACCGTGTACCATCCGTTGAACGTATATCCCGTCCTCGTGGTTGTGGCAAGCGTGCCGTAGACCGCGTCATAGGTGACGCTCTTGGTCTCCGGCACTGGCGTATCACCGCCTTGCGCGTCGAAGGTGACGGTGTAGCTGTTCGCCGTCCACTGGGCATAGAGCGTATGGTCGTCCGCCGTGGTAACTATCGTAGCATCGGTCACCAGGTCGCCGCCGGTCGGCACCGTGTACCATCCGTTGAACGTATATCCCGTCCTCGCGGTTGTGGCGAGCGTGCCGTAGGCATCGTCATAGGTAACGCTCATGGTTTCGGGCGTCGGCGTATCGCCGCCTTGCGCGTCGAAGGTCACCGTGTAGGTGTTCGCCGTCCACTGCGCGTAAAGCGTATGGTTGTCCGCCGTGGTAACTATCGTAGCATCGGTCACCAGGTCGCCGCCCGTAGACGCCGTGTACCATCCGTTGAACGTATATCCGATCCTCGCGGTTGTGGCAAGCGTGCCATAGGCGTCGTCATAAGCAACGCTCATGGTCTCGGGTACTGGCGTATCACCGCCGTTGGCGTCAAAGGTCACGGTGTAGGTATTCGCGGTCCACTGGGCATAGAGCATATGGTCGTCCGCCGTGGTCACAGTAGTCGCGTCGGTCACGAGGTCGCCGCCCGTAGACGCCGTGTGCCACCCGTTGAAACTGTAGCCGGTGCGCGCGGTTGTGGC
>Ga0116149_1004974_pt1 | contig 12730 bp, 10 predicted proteins | sample AD_UKC057_MetaG_FD_89787 | JGI IMG/M metagenome (GOLD analysis project Ga0116149, IMG submission 89787) | Active sludge microbial communities of municipal wastewater-treating anaerobic digesters from USA - AD_UKC057_MetaG | ecosystem: Engineered > Bioreactor > Anaerobic > Digestate | place: USA...
TGGCGAATTTTACGGCCGTTATTATAAACATCGTAATTTTCAAGATCGTTGACGAAAACGACCGCATGAGGCACACCGGTGTCAATGCTGTCCAGGGTGAACTTTTGTCCTTCCGCTTCTGTTTTGATTAACGCTTCCACCGGATCGCCGATGGCGAGTGAAATAACATCAATGCCTTCAGACTTGGCCTTGTTTATTTTTTTTCTCAGTTCCATGAACAGGTAAGGCGGTATTTTTTTAAGTTTTTCAGCGGTTTTCAAAATCCATATCCTCCAAATTTGCTTTAATGTCGTTTCGAACGAAGAGAGAAATCTTTTTTTGTTCAAGATTCCTCACACCGACAGGTCCGGGTTCGGAATGACATACTTTTTCCGTACCGAAATAATATATAAAAGCGCAGTCGTTTTTTGTTAACCCGCTATTGATAGGCTTCTTCCAGAAGCATACCCTGATAGACCATTCTGACGCGGCCTTCAAGGTAAATTTCCCGCCACAGACCGCTTTGGTTTTCGAAATAAACACGCAACGTTTCGCCGCTTCTTGCCAGGACATTTACCGGAGATTCCACCAGCCCTCGTTGCGCCGCGGTAATCGTTGCCGCCACCATGCCGGTGCCGCAGGCCAGCGTTTCATCTTCGACGCCGCGCTCAAAGGTGCGCACGGTGATGTTATGCGGATCAACAATCAGAGCAAAGTTGGCATTGGTTCCCTTCGACGAGAAATGCTCGTGATGGCGAATTTTACGGCCGTTATTATAAACATCGTAATTTTCAAGATCGTTGACGAAAACGACCGCATGAGGCACACCGGTGTCAATGCTGTCCAGGGTGAACTTTTGTCCTTCCGCTTCTATTTTGATTAACGCTTCCACCGGTGAAGGATCGGTAAGTTTCACTTTAACGATTTCGTCACGCACTTCCGCACTGATAATGCCGGCAATGGTTTCCCACGACATCTCTTGCCCGGCGATTCCTTTCATGTAGGCGATACGCGCCACGCAGCGGGAGGCATTACCGCACATTTCCGCCATGGAACCGTCGGAATTGAAAAAACGCCATTTGAAATCGGCGATGTCGGAAGGCTCAATAACCACCAGCCCGTCTGCGCCCACGGATATTTTTCGCTGGCAAACCTTGCGGGTGAACTCGGATAAATCACCGACATCCAGTGATAAATCCATATTGTCAATGATGATAAAATCATTGCCGCTGCCGCTCATTTTGTAAAATTCGATCATATTTCCAACTTGCTATGAATTTTATTTCACATTGGTTTACTTAATTGCTAGTTTGTCATTCCGCGGAGTGCCCTTACGGGTAAATTCCGCACGCGGGTGAGGAATCTTGGATTTCTCGTCGCATTGCTCCTCGAAATGACATTGAAGCAAAGATATCTGCCAAACTATCCCTTTCGCTATGCTCGTTTTCAGAGAGCCCCATTATCCCACGTCGCTGCACTCCCGGGATCGTTCCACTTACGTTGCGAACTTCACTTCGTTCGTTCTCAACGAGTGTCACTATACCTCGATGACGATGTCATCGGTCCGGTTCAGTGAACGGGTAACCCTCAGCACTTCTTCAATGGTGGTTGTGCCGGAAAGAACCTTGTCGATGCCGTCCTTTTGCAGCGTAATCATTCCCTGCTTGATGGCCAGTTCGTTAATCTGATTGGCGTCCGATGTTTTTAATACGAGCCTTTTAATTTCATCATCAACCGTCAGTATTTCAAAAATGGCGGACCTTCCCCGGAAACCTGTCTGCATGCATAAGTTACATCCCTTTTTCCGGTAAAAGGTATTATTTTTCAAGACTGATCGGTTCAGTCCGAGATTAGCCAGAGATTCCTCATCCGGGGTGTAAACCTCTTTGCAATGGGGACAGAGAACGCGAACAAGACGCTGGGCGATGATTGCGACAATGGATGACGTGACCAAAAAAGGTTCGATGCCCATATCAATCAGACGGGTTACGGCGCTGGCGGCATCGTTGGTATGCAGCGTGGAGAAGACCAGATGGCCGGTCAGCGACGACTGAATGGCAATTTCGGCGGTTTCCCGGTCGCGGATTTCCCCGATGAGAATAACATCCGGATCCTGACGCACAATGGATCGCAGCCCCGCAGCAAAGGTCAGATCGATTTTAGGATTAACCTGAATCTGTCCCACGCCGTCCATTTGATATTCGATGGGGTCTTCAATGGTGATGATATTGATTTCCGGACGATTGATGGTGGAAAGCGCCGCATACAGCGTTGTCGTCTTGCCGCTGCCGGTGGGGCCCGTGACCAGAATGATGCCGTAAGGAGATTTGATCAGTTTGTTGAGAAGCTTAATGCGTTCGTCATGCATGCCCAAATCGGAAAGCTTTAGAATGCTGGAGGTTTTATCCAGCAAACGCAGAACGACTCTTTCGCCGAAAGCCGTGGGGATGATCGACACGCGGATATCGACGAGGCGGTCGGCGATTTTGATTTCGATACGCCCATCCTGAGGCAGACGTTTTTCCGCAATATTCAACTTGGCCATTATTTTAATGCGTGAAATAAGCGGAGATTGAATGCGCCGCGGCAGGCTGAGGATGTCGTATAGAATACCGTCGATGCGGTAGCGGATTTTCAGACTTCCGGAATAGGGTTCGACATGGATATCACTGGCCCGGTCTTTAATCGCTCCCGATAAAAGCAGATTGACCAGTTTGATGATCGGCGCATCGCTCGTTTCATCCAGCAGGTCGGCTGTTTCATCGATTTTCGAAATCAGATCGTCGGTGGAAGACTGATCCATTTCCTCGAAGTAGTCCTTGGCCGAGGAGCGGCTCATGTCGTAAGCCATGTTGATGGCGGCTGTAATTGCGTCCTGTGAAGAAAGAACGACCGGCAGGTCGGGATTTTTGAGGAGTTGCCTCAGGTCGTCCACCGGCTGAAAGTTGGACGGATCATTGATCGCAATCACCGGATTTTCGGGTGTGATGAGCGGGATAATCCGGTGTTTCTTCAGATAGTGAATGGATATGTTCTGCGTAAAGTCGATATTGATGCTTTCCATCGGCAGGTCCGGCCAGAAGGAAAGTCCGAAATGTTCGGAAAGAATTTTCAGCAACTGAGTTTCATGGATCGTTTTCTTCCTGATCAACTGATCAAAGAATCCACCGCCGTTGTTCATTCCGGCGTTGTGCGCCTCGGCAAGAATATCCGGCGCCACTCCGGCGGCGATGAGTTTTTCATCCAGAGAAGAAAAAACAGACTTGACGGAAGTTGCATCGCCATGGGCGGAGGCTGCCGATTCTTTCAGGGCTGTATGAATTTTGGACATATCGTATCAGACCTTCAAAATCACGGATTAGCCGTTGTTTTATTGTCGGCAGGGGTCTCAATCCCGGGAGCCTTGACGTCCGCTTTCTCGTTGAGCTTGATCACGCCGCCCACCACTTCTCCCATGGTCTCTCTCTTCTCCTGATAAAGTTTTGCGGCGTCGGCCTGAGTGCGGACAATATGCGGTGTCAGGAAGACATACAGATTGGTCTTTTCCCGCGATGAGGATTTTGTTTTGAAAAGCCAGCCCAGAAGAGGGATATCTCCCAGCAGGGGGAATTTGTATGTGCTTTCATCCGTGCTGTCGCCGACCAGACCGCCGATAACGACCGTTTCATTATCTTTGACGACGACCGTCGTCTTTGCCGTTCTCTTCAAGGTGGTTGGTCTTGCTTCATCCGCGCCGGACTGCACTTTTGTCACTTCCTGATTGATCTTCAGACGGATAAAATTTTCCTGATTGATGTTGGGCGTGATTTTTAAAATGACGCCGACGTCCCGATATTCGTAGCTGTTGTAATTAATGGATGTAGTCGAACTGGTCGTGTCCTGCCGTGTCAGATAGGGAACATTCGACCCCACGTTGATTTCCGCTTCCTCATTGTCCAGCGTCATGATCTGCGGGGTGGATAAGATGGAAACCTCCGAATCGGTTTTGTAGGCCTGCACGACTGCACCGATACTGGGGAAGGTGACGCCGCCGATCTTAATGCCGGCGCCGACCAGGCCCATGGAAAATCCGCTGGGGAAAACACCCGTGGTTACGCCTCCCGTAGTCGTCAGCAAGCCGTCAAGAATGTTATAGGAGCCGGTGCCCGTCGAACCGGTGCCGCCTGATCCGGCAAAGGCCGCCGTCGGATTTCCGTCAATAGAACCGTGCTCGGTGATTCCGCGCCACTCCACACCCAGTTTGAAGTCCTTGTTGGCGTTGACTTCCATGATCAACGCTTCAATGTAAACCATGGGACGCGGCACATCGAGTTGTCTGATAATATTTTCGATAATTTTATAATCTTCTCTTTCCGCCATAACCACCAGCGTATTGGTGGCCTTGTCCGGAACGATCTGGACATTTTTGGAAACCACGGTGGTGGGAGCTGTTTTCGCGCCGGCGGCTGCGGCTGTTCCGCTGGCGGCGCTTCCTTCCTTAAGGATGCTGGTGAGCACTTTGGCCAAATCCTCGGCGACGCTGTTTTGCAGGCGGTAAACCTGAATATTGGATTCGCCGCGCGGCACGTCTTTATCCATGAAAGCGACAAGTTTGCGCACGTTTTCCGTATCCGCGCCGCTGGCCAGAATGATGATCGAATTGGTCCGGGAATCGGCAACCGCCTTCAGAGATGACGCGGCCTTGCCGCGGGTCGGACTTTGCGCAAATATGGTACTGAGGGATTTGACCACTTCCGAAGCAGAGGCGTTCTGCAGGGGAATATAGGATATCTGATCTCCGGCGCCTTCCACATCAAGAGCCGTAACGATTTCCTGAATCCTTTTGATGTTGGACAGATAATCCGTAATGATGAGCATACCCGCCGGCGGATAAGAAAGCACGGATCCCGTTTTGGGAGTAATCGGATCGAGAATCCTTTTTACTTCATCGGGATTGGCTCTCTCCAGAGGCATGATCTGGGTCACCATGCGGTCTTCCTGCAACGTCGGGTCCTGTTTCGTTCTCGTTTCCAGACCCTTTTCCCGTGCCGCGGCGGAGGGAATAATTTTCACCATGTTCCCCGAAGGAACGACGGTGAATCCGTTTATCTCCAGGACGGAAAGAAAAACTTTATAGACGTCTTCCACGGGAATCTTTTTGGGAGAAACGATAGTCACCTTGCCCTTCACTTTGTCGTCGATGAGAAAATTCTTGCCGGTCAGTTCACTGACAAATTTTACCAGCACGCCTATTTCAACGTTATCAAAATCCAGGGTTACATATTTCTGAGATTTATCTACTTTGATCGGTTTGGAAGCCGTCTTCGTTTCTGGCAGGGCTTGTCCGGGCGAAGCGGTTTGTGCTTCCATATCCGGTTCCCGACCGGGAGGTTCAGGCGTTGTTTCCACCTGTCCTTCACCCGCTGCTTCATCGGGGGCATCCGGCATGGATGACGTATCGATATTCTCGTCTGCGCCGGAAATCCGGGCGGAAAATGCCGGACCGGTAAAACAAAGTGTCATCATCAGGGCGATGATTATGCATAAAAACAATCCGGTTTTTAAAACAGGTAATTGTGATTTTTTCATCTTGACGTTATTTTGTCTCCAATAATTTTTTAAATTCCGGCAAATCGGCCAGCACCGACAGATCTTTGTCTTTTAAAGCCCATTGTCGGACCTGTGGATTGAATCCGACGGCATTTTTCAAATAAGAAATGCTGCGGCTCAGATCGTTATTCTGCGCGTAAATACAAGCCAGATTGTAATGAGCATCGGGATAATCATATTTTATTTTGAGCGCGTCATTCAGACGGATTATCGCCCATTTGTACACTCTTTTCTTCATATAAATCACACCCAGATTATTCAGAGCTTCTGCGTTTGCCGGGTCAATCGCGATGACCTTCTTGTATAAATCTTTGGCTTCTTCCAGTTTGCCTTCCTGATGTTTCCGCAGGGCCTCGGCATAAAGCTTATTTGACTCGGCGGAATCCTTTTTTACACTGATTTTTTCGTCAGCTTTTTTTGTTTTTAATACGGGAACGGGTTTGTTTTCAATGGTTGTTTCTGCCACAACCGGCCGGGCTTCTTTAACGGCCGGCTGGACATCATCGACAACCGGCTCGGCGGACGAAACAATGATCGGCGTTTCCGCAGCTCTTAAAGGCGCTTTAGCCGGGCTCTTTTTTTCGTCAGCTCCCGAAAACAAAACAATCATTCCGACGGCGCAAACAAACAGGATCAGTATGGCCGCCGCGGGAATCCATTTACGGGATCTTGTTTTCTGACTTCCCGCAGCCGAAACAATCGGTTCATAGGCCGCATAAGGCGATTTCTTATCTTGTTGCGCCTTGCGTAATGCGTCGTTTATGTAGCTCATAATATCCCTTTGGTCAAGAATTTCCGACTCCCGTCAGGTTGTCAGACGCGCCAGGATTTTCCTGCCCAGGCTCATCGTTTTCTGAAAATAATTTACCCCGATATCACGAACCGCCAGCCTGATTGTTTTGCGGTCAATTTTTGTCGAATTTTTTGTATAGGCAATCAACAGCGCCCGATCGCAAAGGGCGTTAATGCGCCGCGGGATGCCTTCCGAGAAATGATAGATCAGGCTGTAAGCTCCTCTGGTAAATGTCAGCGAGCCGGGGCCGTTCGCCACCCGCAGGCGGTGATGGATGTATTCACGCACTTCCGGCAAAGACAACGGCTTCAAGTCATAGCGTACGGTGATCCGTTCATTTAACTGACGAAGCGCGGGAAGCATCAGATTGTTATTGATCTCCGGCTGCCCGATTAAAATAATCTGAATCAGTTTTTCGCTTTCCGTTTCCAGATTGGAAAGCATCCGGATCTGTTCAAGAACGCCGTGCGAAAGATTCTGCGCCTCGTCAATCAGAAGAACGGCCGTTTTGCCGGTTGAAAAAGTTTTCAACAGGAAGTCGTTCAGGACATCAATATAATTTGTCCTGGTTCGGGGCGTCTCTCGGATATCAACACCGTACTCTCCAAGAATGGTCTCAAGCAGATCGAGGTCGGAAACGGCCGTGTTGAAGATCAGCGCCGTTTCCATTGAAGCGTCCAAGGAAGCGAGCAGGCTGCGGCAGATGGTGGTCTTGCCCATGCCGATATCACCGGACAGCAGGACGAACCCTTTTTTTTCTTTTATTCCGTAAATGAGACAGTTCAGCGCATCGCGGTGCTGCTCGCTCAGAAAAAGATACCGCGGTTCCGGCGATAAACTGAAAGGATTTTCCTTTAATCCAAAATAAGCGGCATACATATTGATTGCTCTCCCGGACCCGTTATTCCAACGTATAGTTAAGCGTTTCCGCCTTGCCTCTTCTCTTGATGCCGAATGTCATACGGCTTCCGGACTGCATCGAATTGAACAGTTGCACCAAATCATTGGCGTTTTGCATCTGGTTGTTGTTCACTTCTGTGATGATATCACCGTTCTGGAGGCCGGCCTTTTCATAAAGACTGTCGGGCTTGATATTGGAAATGATATATCCCTCCCGCACGCCTCTGTGCATGAAAGGTCGCACGACAGCCTGTTTCATGATGGAGTCCAGATAATTTGATTTTCCGTCAACATTATTCTTGATAAAATTTGCCGCGCCGGGAAATCGCGGACTTCTCGGAACGCCGGGCGGATTCGAAACCAGAGAATCTTCCAGCGTTTCTTTTATTTTTAATGTGACGTCTCCTTCCGCACCCCTTAAAACAGCCGTGTTTCTGGTTATCCGCGAAAGCTTGCGCGAGCCGATCTTGTCCCCCAGCCGATATAATTTCTGTTTGCGGCTTCCTCTTTCCTCAACGATAATAAAACCGAAGGAGGAATTGCAGGCAACGGTTCCTTTCAGATCGAAGTCGATGCTTTTGGAATCCGCAGTGAAGAGCCCTTCCGCCGATTCGTCACCGCCCGCCGTTTTCATGGTGGTTAGAAACAAATTGCGTTCGGTAATGATGTCATATTCCTGAAGGTGATGCTGTTGCCGGTCATAGGGTAATGACGCGCCGCCGCGATTTTTTGTAACGGCGGCTTGCTTTGTTAACGGGAAGCTGACGGCTTTGTAAAAAAGATCGGTTGTTTCGTAAGAAAGAATTGTAATCACCAGCACGACGGCAAGAGACATCAGTGCATCGGTATCCACGGATCGAAGAGAAGGGATCGTCTTTATTTTTTCGAAGAGCTCTTTAGTTTTTGCCGTGATTTCAGACAACATACCATTACCTACATATAGCGCAAAGAAGGATTGGCTATCGTTCCTTCAATATTAATGTTCATTTTAACCTTCCGGCCGGATAGGATCATTTCACCGCTCATATGGATCGGACTGTTTTTGAAATCTTCTGCCAGCGCAATTTCGCCGCTCAGAGCGCAATCCATCTGCGGACTGAAGATCTGCAGTTTTTCGATTTTGATCACCCGGTTCTCCAGTTTGGCCTGAATTTCTCCCCGGTCGAAATCAATCCGGCTCAGCCCTAAAAAAGGTTCCGCCAGCGGATAGGAGCCTTTGTTCAGGAAAAGCGACATGGTTCCGGAAAGGTTCCTGCCGCCGTTGCCGCCGGACGAATGCGTCCAGTTGCCGCTTGCCTTCCCGGTTATATGTTTCCCGGTCAGTGTTTTTAAAAAGGTGTATTCGCCCAGATCAATATTTTTAAATCTCAACGATCCTTCCCGCGGCGGATAAAAACCGGGAGGCGCCGTTTGGAAATGTCCGGAAAAATTGCCTCCGTAAGCTTTTCCGCTGAGGCTGATTTGTTTTTTCTTCCGAAACGCATTGAACGGATGAAACTGCAAATCCAGCGCTTCTCCCTGAAAATAAACGTTCGACGAAGATCCCGAACTCAGGTTTACATTTTTTATTTTCAAACCGAAGGGCAGAGACGGTTTTAATGATCCGGTCTTCAGAATGAAATCAGAGGAACTGACGGATTCCTCCAGTTTGTTTTTGACGATATCCGAGGGAAACAGCAGGTACAGAAAGACCAGCGTGATGCATATTGCGTAAAGCGTGAGCCATAATGCCTTTTTTTTCAGTATTTTCATCGCGGCCTTGTATCCTGTAGAGATTGATTCGACGGTTGAATGGACGATATCTGCAACTGCACGCTTAAATATTCCGGATTTTCCTTCATTTTATTGATGCTCATTTTTTTTATTCTCACCAGATCGGCGGGCGACTCGGCGTAGTAAAGAAAATCGGTCAGTTGTTTGACGGTAATCTTGTCCAGCTTCATGTCAATCAGGGATTCCTCAAAAGCGCCCGATTGCGTTCCTCTGGACGAATTCATGTATTTGATTCTTCCCCTGACGTTGGCCTGCGTCGCCTTTTTTTCCAGATAGGAGAACAGGGTAAAATTGGGGCCGCGCTGTGAAGAGGCTCTCTGTATCGCTGAAATTTTTAATTCCAGCCGGTTAGATTCTTCGGAAAGTTTCTTGATTGCGGTCAGTTTCTTCTGATTGGCGTCGATGGATCTGTCCAGTTTCTTTTTCGCTTCCCAGAAGGGAAAAACGGCTAATTCCATCATCAGCGCGAAAAGGACAAACAGGGCCGCCCCGGCGACAAGTTTGCGCTGTTTGGCATCCAGTTTATTCCAGAGCTCTTTGATCATTTGACTTCAATCCTTAAGCTGAAATCAACCTTGCCGCCGTCTTTGGTCAGGCTGGTTGATCCCATGGTCACGTCCTGAAAATATTTAGATTTCACCAGTTCGTTTTTAATCGAGGTAACCTCATCGATCGTTTTGGCTTCGCCTTTGATGGAAATAACCCTGTTCTCGTAATTCAATCCGGTTAAGACGATATCCAGCGAGGGGACAATCAGGCGGGAGATGTCTTTCAGAATTTCAATGGCTGTCGCTTCGGACAAGCCTTCGCCGAATCCGAATGTTTTTTTGTCTTCGGCGATTTTTGTCTCCAATTGCTGAACGGGATCCACCATGGCCTGCGCGTCCGGGAAACTGCTTTTGAAAATCCGGGAAATTTCTTTTTTGGCACCGTTAAGCTGTCGCGTTTTTAAACTGTAGTCGAGAATCTGATTGGCCGCTGCCAGCAGAATAATGATTCCAGCCAGGACAGACGCCCATCGTAACTGATTTTTAAAATTGAAACGCGACCGTCTCGCTGCAAATTCTTCCTGGCGAAAGTTAAACGATTTTTTTCCGGCGGAAATTCTCAACGCTACGGCAACGGCCGTGTTCATGATCGCCGGCTGAATGCGGCCGGCAATATTTTTTTCCACGTCCAGGGATTTGCTTTTGATGAGATCAAGCATTTCCAGCGGGCAGGAAAAATGATTGCCCAACTCTTTGCACAGCGGGGCGAACAAAGCCCCTCCGCCGGTTAAGAGGATTTGTCCCGGTTCGTTTTGCATGACGCCGTTTATCTTCATGTATTCAACGGTGTTTTTGAGCTCTGCGCAAAACCGGCGGCACTCCTCGTTCGTTTTCATGATCGTTTCGGAATAGCTGCCGCTGATTTTCATTTTCTCCGCGCCGTCTCTGTCCACGGAGAGATCCGCAGCCATGGCCCGGGTTATCTGTTCACCGCCGAAGGCCAGCGAACGAACGTGAATGATTGCGTCATCCTCATAAAATGTCGCGGATGTCGACATGCGGCCGATGTCCAGAACAATTTTACTTCCGGCCATCTTTTTGTTGTCTGTTATCTGAACCGCCAGCGCCGTCGGAGATGCGTCGATGACGGATACGACGTTTCCCAGATTATTTTCCACGAGTTCCGTGATGTCGCGAACGTTTTTTTTGTTCAGGATTCCGACCAGCAACCCGCTGCGGGGCATGATCAGGTAATCGGCGATCACGTCTTCAATGGGCAGGGGAATGAGAGGCTCCAATTCGAAAAGCAGGGTTTTTCTGATTCTATTGTCGTCGCGGAAAGGAAGTTGAACATGGCGGAACAGCATGTCCCGGGGAGACACGGAAATACTGCAGGGAAATCCGGAGAAATTTTTATCATCAGCCAGTGTCTTCAATGCCGGTTCAACGCCCCCGCAGGTGTCTATGTCCAGAACACGGACGTCGAGGATGCGGCCGCCGGTCAGACCTTTTTTGGCCAGCAATACGGCTTTGATGGTGCTTTGACCGATTTCCAGTCCCAGAACGTTCTGCGGCATTAATCCTGTCTCCATTTAATGATTTTGACCTGGTTGGGATCCTGTTTCAGAACAATTCCGGTAATTGTTTTTGACATATCATTGATTTTACCAGTGGATATGATTTTGAAATAATTACTTTTCACTGTAATCAGATCCTGGTTAATCGTTATCGTTTCCATGCCGGGAACCTGCTTATACCATTGATTCCCCGACAGATCAGAGCTTTCTTCCGTGCGATATTCATCAATTCTGTCGGCCAGATCGGCGCTGATTTCGTCGCTCAAAGAACGCAGGATTATTTTCGGCGCCGTATTGATGTTAATCAATCCTTCGCTGTCTGTGGTAACGTATCTGGCCAATGAGGGTCTGTCCTTTGTTCCGTAAAATATTTCCTTGGTTATCCCCTTTACCATAAGCAATTCTTCAATGCAATCAAACGGAGCGTTTTTCGCTTTGTAGGGCAGATCAAGGGATTCGTAATAACCGCTTTCCGCTCCAAAGCCGGTGGTATTATCGTCTCCGTCGATCCAGTCTTTGATGGAATCAATAATTTCATCAATTTTCCTGGCCTCCAGAGCGAATTCCGGCTGCGCCAGCAGTCTGCCGAGCATGGCCCTGACGTCTGCGTTGTATTCTTCGCCGTTGACCAGTTTGTTCAGCGGGATTTTTCCCGCTTCATCCTCGATCCTGGCGATAAAGTATCCTTCCGGGAAAAGCGTGTTGGACTTTAAGGATACTGTTTCCATATTCGCCCAGTCGTCTCGCAGAGTCGTGTGATTGCTGGTGGAATTGGTCAACAGGGCCGCCGCGCCATAAAATCCCGACTTGGCGATGTAGGTTAATTTAATGCCGTCACTGAGATTGGCGGCGTCGTAGATGTCGGCGCGGGACGATCTGTTCAATTCAATGACGACAGCGACCAGAATGACGATGATGAGGATGACGGTGATCAGGGCGATGCCCTTGTTGTTTGAAATTTTGTTTTTCATCATTCTTACCTGCTGGCCGGCAGAAATACTTTTGTCATAAATTTATAGGGCTTTTCCCGATCATTCGGATTGATCAGAGCGAGTTCTATCCTGACGGCGGCCGGCGCCTTGTTCTGATGGATTCCTCCGCTCAGGGACGAATCCCATGTGTCGTTTTCTTCTCCGGCGGCATCGTAAAACGTCAATCCGAAGGCTTCAATATTTTTACAAATGATAAAGCCTTTTTCCTGTTGTTTTATTTCATCCGGTTTGATGCCGGGAACATCCGATCTCCACAGCGCATAGCTTTTTCCTCCATCATCTTCCCGGACGAAATAACCGATGGCGGCCGGACGCCCTTCGCTTTCCGTCTCACTGAAAGCGAGATGGGATGCCGACCAGAAATAAACGGCGTGGAATGGCCGGTTGCCTGTTTTGTTTTTTTCAGCGATCAGGGTGTAAGCGCCTTCAGACATCTGTAGAGAAGACAAATCCCGGGTCATCCGTTCTAACGCCGTGCGCGCCATTTTATATATGTCGCCTTCTTCCTCCAGTTGGCGTGATGTTTTCAGGGTGCCGGTGTAAGAAATATAAACCGTAGCCATGACCAGCGAAAGAATGAAAATTGCAATGAGAATTTCCACGAGCGTAAATCCGCCGCGACCGATATTATTTTTTAAA
>Ga0116149_1004975_pt1 | contig 12729 bp, 11 predicted proteins | sample AD_UKC057_MetaG_FD_89787 | JGI IMG/M metagenome (GOLD analysis project Ga0116149, IMG submission 89787) | Active sludge microbial communities of municipal wastewater-treating anaerobic digesters from USA - AD_UKC057_MetaG | ecosystem: Engineered > Bioreactor > Anaerobic > Digestate | place: USA...
CGAACAGGACCGAGCCCCTGCTCCGCCCGCCTTTCTTCAAGGGAGCGTACCGCTCGGCGACGCGGTCGAACTCCTCAACCTTCTGGTGGGGAAGCACTCCGGCGCGGAAATCGGTTATCCCGAGCCGTTCTGCGACCGGACGAGCCGCGCTTTCGGAGTCTCCGGTGAGCATCACGATATCGGACACGCCGAGCGAGCGGAGCTCGCGGACGGCACGGGCCGAATCTGCCTTGAGCGAATCCCCGAGCAGAATGCGTCCTGCCCAGGCGCCGTCCGAAGCTATGTCCACTGCGGTCGCGGTGGATGCAGATGGGAGCCCGGAGACGCCTTCCTTGAGTAGAAACGATGTCGAACCCGCCATGACGCGATGTCCGTCGATGTCCATAGAAATTCCCCTTCCTCCATGCTCGGTATAGTGTGCAACAGTGCCGGCCGCTTTTTCGATGCCGGCCGAGGAGGCCCAGGAACGGATTGCCGAGGCGAGCGGATGGGTGGAGTGTTCTTCAGCCGCGAAGGCGAGCGAGGCGACGGCAGCTTCGGTCCAACCGGGTGCTGTTTCGACGCCGGACACGCGGAAGGCGCCTTCGGTCAAGGTTCCCGTTTTGTCGAAGACGACGGCGCGGGTTTTTGCGAGCGCGTCGATGCAGTCGGCGCCTTTGACGAGGATGCCTTTTTTCGCGGCGCCACCGATCCCGCCAAAAAAGCCTAAGGGGACCGAGATGACGAAGGCGCAGGGACAGGAGATGACGAGGAACACGAGTGCGCGCTCCACCCAGGGAGCGAACGATGCCCAACCGGCAAGGGGTACGGCTGCGAAGGCAGCGAGGGCGAACGGGGGAAGAACCGCAAGAAACACGGCTCCAATTGTAACAATCGGTGTATACACACGGGCGAACCGGGTGATGAGCCGTTCAGCCTTCGCCTTGCGGCCGCGCGCGTTTTCGATGAGGTCAAGCATTTTTGAGGCAGCAGTGTCTGCAAAGGACGCGGTCGTTCTGATGACAATCATTCCCGAGCCGTTCACAAAGCCGGCGAGCGCTTCGCTTCCTGCTTCGACCGCGCGGGGGACGCTTTCGCCGGTGAGCGCGGAAGTGTCGAACGAGGAGGCGCCTTCGGTTACGATCCCGTCGAGCGGCACCTTTTCTCCTGGAAGCACGCGGATGAGCGAGCCGGGAGCGACAGCCGAGGGATGGACGAGCGATCCGCCGGAGGCGAGGCGGGCTTCGTCAGGTCTCACGTCCAGAAGATCGGTGATCGATTTGCGCGAGCGGTATACCGCCGACTCCTGCACCATTTCGCCGAGATTGTAGAACAGCATGACAGCGGCGCCCTCGCTCCACTGCCCCAGAATGAATGCGCCGATCGTGGCGACCGACATCAGAAAGTTTTCGTCGAAGAAGTCGCCCCGGGTGATGTTGCGAAGCGCGTTCCACAGCACGCGGTAGCCGGCGATTATCCAGGAAAGAAGGAAAAAGACGACCGGATATCCTGAATGCGCGAAGGTACGCGAAAAGGTGAGTGCGACGCCGACGGCGAAAAAGAGGCCGGACGCAATAAAACGAATTGCAAGAATCTTCGATTCGAGCCTCGCGCGCGATCCGGCTTCGTCGTTCGACGAATCTCCCGGGAGGCCTTCACAGGGTTTGCACTCTGCTTTCTCCGCATGCGAACATGAACATCCCATATTATCTACCCTCCCGTACGTGATCGAGTGCGACGCTGAACAGTATTCCCACATGCTGATCGTCGATCGAATAGTAAATCTGTTTTCCGTCCCGCCTCGTCCGCACGATTTTCGAGGAACGCAGGACACGCAGCTGATGGGACACCGCCGACACCGACATTTCGAGCGTCGCCGCGATATCGCACACGCACAATTCGCCGGCCATCAGCGCCGACACGATCCTGATCCTGGTCGAATCCCCGAACGTCTTGAAAAAATCCCCGAGATCGGCAAGTTCCTCGTCTCCGGGCATCCGTTCGCGCGCTGCCTGGACTATGTCCTGGTGTACGCACGTGATTCCGCACATATCTTCATTTTCTGTAGTATCGTTCATACACTTGAATATATGTTCAAGTGTTCACTTTGTCAAGAGAGATGGATAACCTGTCCGAAGAGAGCTACAATTGACCGGAAGGCGGCCCGGGGCCAGTGCTATGGTAGCTTCGGGACGACAACGCAAGATAAAAGAACGGGGGAATGATGGACTGGACGACTAGACTTACGCAGGTGCTCGACTACCTGGAGGACAACCTTGAAGGCACGGCGGATATCGAGAAGGCGGCAGGACTGGCCAACTGCTCGCTCTTCCACTTCTGCCGGATGTTCGAGGTCGTGTTCTCGGTCAGCCCTGCCGAGCACCTCAGGCGCCGGCGCTTGAGCCGGGCTGCGCTCGACATCGCGGCAGGCAGGGACAAGGTAATCGACGTCGCGCTGCGGTACGGCTGGGACAGCCCGGAATCCTTCACCAAGGCTTTCAAGCGCTGCTTCGGCATAACGCCCTCCGAGGCGAAAGCAGGCAGCGCCCAACTGGAGATATGGCCCCACATCCGTCTTGCCGTCGTACTCAAAGGAGACAGAACCATGAAGTATCGAATCGAAGAACGAGCACAGGCCGAGTTCGTCGGGCTGCCGATCAGGACGACCAACACCGAAAACGAGAACCTGAAAACAATCCCCAGGTTCTGGGAAACTAAAGGTAAGGACGGCACCGTCGGGGCCATGGCCAGGTACTGCGGAAAGCTCGGACTTCTCGGCGTATGCTACGACTACAATCCGGCCGACAACTCGTTCGCCTACGCGATCGCGATCGAAAAGGGCGATTTCCCGATGAGCGCGCTTCCGGCAGGCTGCGAAACCATCGAAGTGCCCGCTTCGGTCTTTGCCGTCTTCGAATCCCGGGGCCCCATGCCCGGCGCGATTCAGAAGCTGTGGAAGGACATCTATGCCGACTGGTTTCCCTCGTCGGACTACGAGCACGCCGGCACTCCCGACTTCGAATCCTATCCCGAGCAGGACCCGCCCGAGCTTCCGGACGACAGCCCCGAGTACCGCACCGAAGTGTGGATTCCCCTGAAGCGCAAAAAAATGTTCTAGCACGAGGCCGCGCTCCGCGCGGCGATCTTCCGCAACCGCGCCGTCCGGGTGTACAATGGAGGCCCGAACGGAGGATGCGAAATGAACGACCGCGAACGCGCGCTTGAAACCTGGAAAAAGCACAACGACGACGACTACCTGTATCGGCACGCGCTTTCCGTAGAAGCGGCGATGCGCTGGTGGGCGCGCACATACGGCGAAGACGAAGACTACTGGGGGTGCGTAGGACTCTTGCACGACATCGATTTCCAGAAGCACCCGGAGGAACACCTGGTGCACAGCGCCCGGATGCTTGCCGAAGCAGGGTACGGCAGCGACTTTATCCGCGCAGTCAACAGCCACGGCTTCGGGATCTGCACGGACATAGAGCCCGTCCATACCATGGAAAAAGTGCTTTATGCAGTGGACGAGCTGACCGGCTTTATCTACGCGTGCGCCCTGATCAGGCCGTCCAAAAGCCTCGACGACCTGGAGACAAAGTCGGTGCTCAAGCGGATGAAGACTCCAGCCTTCGCGGCCAAGATAGACCGCGAGGTCATTAAAAAAGGAGCCGGCATGCTCGCCGCCGTCACCCCCGGTTTCTCGCTCGAAGAATTGATTTCGGGCACCATCGAAGCGCTCCGCCCTGTCGGGCGCGAGATCGGCCTGCAAACGGTCGACTGACAACCGGTGAACGCATTCGGCGCTTTGCTCGCATGGGCGGAAGGCCATGCCTTTCTGCTTGCGGTCGCAGGATCAGTTTCTTTTGTACTCTTCTTCCTTACAATCGCGGCTCTTCCGCTCGTAGTGATTGCGATCCCCCGCGACTATTTTACGCGCAAAAAGGCGCACCCGCTCGACGGACGAGCCGAGCTCGAAGGCATTGCGCGGAGCCGCTACAGCCATCCAGTCCTTGCGGTGCTGGCCTTGGTCCTGAAAAACACAGCAGGTTTTGCATTTCTGACTGCGGGGGGCATTATGCTCGTTACACCAGGGCAGGGTCTTCTGACAATGCTCGCAGGACTCCTCCTGATGAATTTCCCGGGAAAAAAGAAGTTCGAACTCCGCATCGTCTCCCGGCCGACTGTATACCGCGCCGTGTCCTGGATCCGCAAGCGCTCGGGAAAGCCGCCTGTACTCCTGCCGATTTTTTGATTACAATACAGCATTCATGAAAGCGGAACGGCTCCTTGCGATTCTGAACATCCTCCTTACAGGCAAACGGGTATCTTCCACCGAACTCGCCAAAAAATTGGAGGTTTCGGTGCGCACCGTCTACCGGGACGTCGAAGCGCTTTCCGAGGCGGGATTCCCCGTGTATGCAACCATGGGTCGCGACGGCGGATTCGGCCTGATCGAAGGCTTCAGGATGACCGGCCAGATGTTCTCCACCGGAGAATTGCAGCGCATTATATCCGCGCTCGACGGACTTTCGGGCATCTGTCCGGAGACCGAAATCGAAAACCTCCGGAGGAAGTTCACTATCCTCCTCAGCGAGTCCGGAGCAAAGGGAATCCCCTGCCCCGCCAATAGAATCTTTATCGAACTGACGCCGTCCACCCGCGAAAAACGCATCACCGATCTGATCGATCAGGCGATCGCCCGCTCGACGGTGCTTCGCATCAGCTACTGCGACGTCGAAGGCCGCGAAACCGAACGGGACATCGAACCGCTCGCCCTTCTTTTCTACTGGCAGTCCTGGTTCGTGTATGCCTGGTGCCGCCTCAGGAAGGACTTCCGATCTTTCCGCGTCACACGCATAGTGCGCACCGAAGCCACGAAGGCAACCCGCGAATGTCCGCCTGTAGATCTGAACGAGCGCCCCTGGTCGCGCCAATGGGAAGAAGAAACTATAGAAGAAGTTTGTTTTACCGCCGATAAAGGCGCTCGGGGGCGGATAGCCGAATACTTCGATACGGACGCTGTATCCGAAAACCCGGACGGTTCAGTCACTGTTTGCGCCGATTTTCCCACCGGAGACTGGGTAGTTTCTTGGATTATGGGATTGCCCGGAACAGTTTCGATACTCAAACCGGAGCACCTTCGCGTCCGCATCCGCGAAACCGCAGAGCGCCTTGCGAAGCAGAACGTGTAAACGCGCGCACCGGATGAATCAGGAAACCGCGCCCCCCCCTCCTGCCGATTTATGCTCCAAAGGCTGACAAAAGATGTCAGGAATACCATGCGATACTGCCTGTATCAATAATAAGCCGGGTGTGAACTCCTTGTTCACGTCCCTGCAGGAGGATTACTATGGAGAAAATACTTGCGGTCTGCGGACTGGACTGCGCACAGTGCGGCGCGTACATCGCCGCAAAAACGAACGACAATGCTCTCAGGATCAAAACTGCGGCAGAATGGTCGAAGGCCCACAATTTCGCGTTCACGCCCGACATGATCAACTGCCACGGTTGCCTTGCGACTGACGGCGTGCAGGTCGGCTACTGCGCACAGTGCGAGATGCGGGCATGCGGAATTTCAAAGGGGGTAAAGACCTGCAAGGAGTGCACCGAATACCCGTGCAAAATGATCTCGGATTTCCAGGCCGCCTGCCCCGAGGCCGCAGCTAATTTCAGGGATTAATCTCGAAGTCGAGACTGCGGCAGAACACCGCAGTATTCCGATACGTCGTGATGCCCGAAAGGTCGAGGCTGAACCGCGCCGCGGATGGCACACCCGGAAAAGAAAGGGTAAACCGCGCGCGGTCGTTGCGTCCTGCGATTAAAATCCCGGACGGAAACCGGTCGTTCAAAAGAGTCAGACTGCTTTTTAAGCCGGAAAAATCATGCACCGTGTTATAGGTCGCACCCCCTGCAACAAGAGTAATGCCGCTTGCGTCTATCTTGAGCTCCTCCTGCATCCGGTTGACTATTTTCACGGATACAAAAACCGTATCGCCGATTCGGTACGGAGCAAAGGCGATCAACAGCTGATCAAGATATATTTCGTCTCCGGCAATGCGGACAAAGGCCTCTTCAGTTTCGCCGCCAGATTCAGCGGCGCCAGTTCCATCGCCGGCGCCAGCTTCAGCGCCGCCCCGGGCATGCTCAGCTTCGAACGTATCCCCGTGCGCATCATGGAACAGGGCGACATCAGCGTCGCGCAGGTACCGCGTCTGCTCGCGCACAAATGCATCCCGGTCGAAGGCGTAGCCGAACGTAGAAAGACGGCGTTCCAAACCGTGTGCCACCTTCCAGGATTCGTACCCGTGTTCGGGAATCGAAAACTCGAACTGCTCGGCAAACAGCGGCTTCCCTCCCGGCAGACTGACGCAAGAAACCGAAAAAGCGTAGGTGCGGGAAAGATCGCCGGAAAGCCGGTATCGCTCGAAGAGCGCCGGATCGCTGACTGGTTTGTAAAAGAGTTCAATCCTGGTTTGTTCGCGTTTTTTGATTTCGATAGAGGTATCGATCCAGGTGAATTTCTTTCCGTCGCGGAACACTTCGTAGGGAAGGCCGGAAAAAGTTCCGGAGGCAAGGAGTTCACAAAGGGCAGGATCCAAAAAAACAGACGAGCGGGATTTGTTCGCGATATCGAGCGAGACTGTAACAATGCCTGTTTCAGACTCGGCGGAAAGCGATGCGGAAACGGTTACAGCTTTCGAACTCATGCGGGACGGAGAAGCGTTGTACAAAAGAACGCCCGGACCGGTTCCGGATGCTGTTGCAACATCAGAAGTTGCAACATCAGAAGTTGCAACATCAGAAGTTGCAATCCGGAGAGACAGACCGCGTTCTGCCCCGCTCGCCCGACCGTCGCTCGGGCTGCCGTTTTTCAAGCCGCAGGACGCCGACAGAAGAGCGGCGAGGAACGCGAGCGCAACGGCGCACAACAATACCAACAGAGTTGCTGCACTACGAATGCACTGTTTTCGATTGTCATGCGCCCGCTGCATGTACGTGATACTCCTGAATCTTACAGTCCGTCGACCGAGTACACCGCATAGCCGCGGGGAGGAGCCCATACTTCGACCTTGCCGATAGAATCGCACCACTTGGTCGCCGGCTGATAGTTTTGCCCGCTAACCGGGGAATACCAGGCATAGCACTTCAGATTCTTTCCTTTCAGATAGCTGTTGCTGGTGGTTACCCATGAACCCTTCCAGGAAGAGGCGTTGTCGTTCAGCACGACAATGTATCCGGGAGAGCTGGTCGATTTTCCGTAGGCACCGTAAATAAGGCAGTCGCCATCGTTGGTCTTGAGATTCTGAATGGACGGCGCGGCTCCGCCGAGCTTTCCGCGCACCCACACAAGCTGCTTGAGACCATTGCCCCACTGGCCGCCGAGCGTTGCAAGACCGTAGTCAAAGTAATCCTTCCACCAGATCATCGGATAGCCCTGGTACGTCAGAGAGAAGGCGTACGCGAGCATCTTGTCTCTGACAATCGGATCGGTGTCGTGGTTTCCGCAGAAGGTAACCGCGCGCAGAGGATTCTTTGCCGCAAAGGATTTTGAATAATCGATCAAGTTCGGCAAATATCCGCCACCCGAAGAATTGTTGCAAATGTCGGCCATAGTATACAGAAGCGCAAAGTCGAAAGCGGACGCGTTCGCTTCATTTGCCCACCAGTCGAGCGTGGACGTGTTCGATTCCCAGTATTCGCCCACCGAGAACACACCACCGGTACCGGCCTTCATGTCCTTGACAACCCAGGGATAAATGCCTTTGACGTAGTCGAAACGCCACTGGGAGAAGCCCGCATTCGTCGTGCTCTTGAGCCAGTTCATCCAGGCCTTCATGTCCGCGTAGGGATAGCCTGCCGCGCCGCCGCCGGTAGAGAAGCAGAGGTCGGCAAAGCCGCCGAACACACCAGGATCCGCGGAATGGGTGCCGTTCGGATGGAACGCCTTGTACGTCCATTTGTTCTTTCCGGAAGCCACACCCGTAAAATTGGTCCAGGTTGAACCGCCAGTATATGGATTTTTCTCCGAAGCACCGCCCGAGCGGTGGTTCAGGACGATATCGGCCATTGATGCGATACCGTAATTCTTGAAGGTTGCGATTGCGCTTTTCAGTTCCGCCTGCGAACCGAAACGGGTTTCGCTCGATCCTTTCTGGTTGTACTGCCCGACGTCGTAATAGTCATAAGGATCGTAGCCCATCGAGTACCCGCCGTTGTCTGCCTTGGAAACAGGCGGGAACCAGATAGCGTCGATACCGTAGCCGCCGGCCATATTCGCAAGACCCGCAGCCTTGCTCTTCATCGTATTGTACCAGGTTCCTCCGGCGGGAACGTCCCAGTAAAAACCCTGCATCATAACGCCCGATTTGCCCGTAATCGAGCGGGCTTCACTGTCCGAAACCGCATCGCCGGCCGCAGGAGATGCGTCCATTGAACACGAGAATGCGAACACCACCGAGGCTGCAAGCACCGCCGCGAACAGCCAATTTTTTACGGGAAAACTAATTTTCATGACTTTCTTCTCCTTTCATCAGAGCAAAACCGGTTTAGCGCTTTTTGAATACTAAAACGGTTCAGTAAAACGTGCAAGTTTTTTCAGATGGAAAAAAAAGTCATTTATTGATTATCAAAACAGCAAAAAAAAATGATTATCATGCCGAATGACGACTTCGGGCGAACATCTCCATTCAAGACCCACGCAGTCCGCTTCTCGATCAGACGCACGGCCGGCCCTGCCGGCCGTGCAATTCGCCGGGCCGGCCGTGTGCCGCGGTGGTTGGCCGGGGGGGGGGGGTGAACCCATGTGAGACTTAGCGTGCGGCGCGAACCGGTCGAAGGCGCTCGGATGCGGTAAGTAAAACCAGGATGTACACAAGAAGGAAAAGCGGCAGCAGCGCGAGTGTCGTGAACGACGAAACCATACCGAACAGGGGCGGGAGGAGTGTTGTTCCGATGTAGGCAAATGCCATCTGCACACCCATAATCGATTGGGCGTACTTCGAACCGAAGCGAACCGGTGTTTCGTGCAGCATGCAGGGGAATATCGGCGCACAGCCGAGTCCGGTCAGAATGATGCCTGCAACGGTTACTGCAAAGGGCGCAGGAATAAGCATGAGCCCTACTCCGGCAAGAATCAGAACCGCACCCCAGCGGATCAAATCTGCGTTCCGAATCTTGAATGTCACAAAGCCGGTAAGGATTCGGCCTGCGGTGATGCTTGCATAAAAGGCAGAAACCCAGCGGGCTGCGGCCGACGGTTCGAGACCCTTGATCTGAACAAGGTAAGAACCGCTCCACAAACCCGTAGACGCTTCGATTCCGCAATAAAACAAGAAAGTGACTACCGCGAATTTAACGCCTCGAATTTTCAGGATTTCCGGAAGCCCGGGATGCACAACGGCAGGAGCTCCTTCATCGCCGTAGGTGCGCGCATGAACCTTGGCCCACAAGGGAAGCGCTATGAACAGAACCGCAACAAGGACGCACTGGAAAATTGCGATCGACAGATACCCGCTCCGCCAGGACGCTCCGCGCGCAAGAAAAAACGAAAGGACCAGCGGTCCGGACAGGGCTCCGATGCCCCAAAAACTGTGGAGCCAGCTCATGTGCCGCGACTCGTAATGTTCGGCAACAAAGGCATTCAAGCCTGAATCGACCGATCCTGCGCCGAGTCCCAGGGGGATTGCGGCAAGGATGAGCCACCAGAACGAGGGGATACAGGCAAAGCCGAACAGCGCGGCAGCGGTCATGGCGACGCTCACCGCAGTAACCCTGCCAGTACCGTACTTGGCTAAAATCCTGCCCGAGTTGATGCTGGACAGAATTGTTCCCGCAGACGTTATCATTTGCAGGATTCCGGCGTACCCTACCGGAACTCCGAGCGACAGGCGCATCGCAGGCCATCCTGCTCCAAGAAGCGCATCCGGAAGCCCCAGGCTGATAAACGCCACATAGATGATCACCAATAACAATGTAGCCATACATAACTCCTCTATTGCCGAGCGGGATCATGCAAACACGTCCGCGTTCACAAGCCCTATATTCATTTCAGTGCGGATGCACCGATATACTCGTTTGCGTAACGCCGGCATCAAGCCGGCCAAGCGCAAGGCCTATCAAACCACGTTCGTAGTCTGCCGTAAAATCAGACGCAAGCGAGAGCTCTGGAACTATTCCTGCAGGCAGGAGGGCAGCAGTTTTTTCACGGATGCGTGCCAGATGCGCCAGCTCCAGGAATTCGCCGAACAGTACTACCGAATCTGGTGCGATAACCGCCGTAAGACTGGTGACAACTTTTGCCAGTGCCGTACAAACAGCGTCCACATCGGATACAAATTCCCGGGTGCCCCAGGACGCTCCGACAGGAAGCCAGCCGATTTCGCCGGCAAAATTGCGTTTTCCCCTGACAATCGACCCGTTTATTCTAATGCCCGACCCGGGCGGATATTTGACCGGAACATAGATATATACTTCGCTCGCATACGAACCGGGAAGAAAACCACGCCCGAATGCTGCGGCATTGACGTCATTTTCGCACAGCACCGGCAGCTGGTATCGCTCGGTAAAATGCGGAATAATCGGCGCATTCACCAGATTTTTGTAGTCGAGCCAGACGATCGATCCTTGATACTCAATTCCTGGAAGTCCGAACGCGATAGCTGCGATCGCGGGGAACCGGGAAATGCAGTCGTCGATCGCCGTTTCGAACGAGGCAAACGATTCATCCCGAAACGGCGAATCGTGCGCATGTATAACAGTACCGTACAAATCCGCAACCCGGACACAGAGCGTATTGATACCCGATACTTCCCGGGTAAAGAGAACAAGAACAAGCTGGTACTGTTCGTTGAACACATACTCGCGGGCAGGACGGCCACCGCTCGATGGAACCAGATCGCCCGAGAGAACCGCGCCCCGAGCAAGAAGAACCTGCAGCAGCGAATTGACCGTCATCATCGATAACCCGGTAGCCGCCGAAAGATCACGGCTGGTTGCCCGGCCCGACCGCTTGAGCGAGGTGCTGATGAGGCTCATATTCATGTCTTTGAGGTCAAGCGCGTTAACCCCGGATTCGCGTACAGTCTTCATATCTACTTAATAAACCATCTTTACTAAGTAATACACAGCAGGCGAAAAAGAGTCAATCCCTTTTGTTGATAAAAGAAACTATTTAATGCTCTTTCAAAACTCGGAACGTTTTGAAAGAGCAACCTTAGATGTACCAGAAGAAAAAGAAGAACAGAGTGCAATTCCGTGGTACAATGTTCCCGGAGAAAACATGGCTACCAGCGAAGATTTCATTGAGTTTATTTCAGAACAAATAACCGGAGCCGGGGCGATCCGGCCGCGCAAGATGTTCGGCGAGTACATGGTATACGTCGACGATAAACCGCTGTTGCTCGTCTGCGACAACACTGTCTACATCAAGAAGCACGATGCGGTTGCAGCGCTTCTTGCGGATGCGGAAACGGGAGCACCGTACTCGGGCGCGAAAGAGCACTATATCCTCGACATCGAAGACCGGGACCTGGCGCTAGCCGTAATCGCAGCCCTGCTTCCGGTTGTTCCGGTGCCGGTCAAAAAAGAGCGGAAGAAGAAAACAGGCGAAGCAGATAAATAAATAAAGGCTGAGGAAAAGTAAAAAAGAAACAAAATCTGTTCAGACAGCAATCAACCGCTGACAATCGACAGGGACGGATAATCGAAATACACACCGCCGTTCAGAATTTCGGACGCAAGGGCGGTCAGCCGATCGTTGCGCAGAATGAGCGAAAGATTGCCCGTTGCAGAAAGTTCAAGAAGCCGCTCGGTCAGTTCACCCGTTACCGGGAAAGTGCCCGGAAAACTCCCTGCCCCGCGCTTCCGGCGGAGAGCAGTCCGGGCTTCTCCCAGCCATTCGGCGTACCGGTCCGTCGCGGCTTTGAGCGGCCGGGTATCCACTCCCCGCATCTGGTAGAGGTTCTGCATATGGCAGAACAGCACGAAAAGAGAATCAGGCGCGGACAGGAGCGAACGGTACACGCGGTGCGGTATCATCTGGCTCATGCCCCGCGTGCGAACCATGCGGTCAAGGCGCGCATGCAGGACTGCGGACGCGCTTGCCAGAGGCATGCCGGACTGGCGGTTCTCCCGGTAGAGATCATTGTAGAGCGGCCGGATATCCGGATACCGGGAGTCGACAAGAGCCATGAACTCATCCTTTTGCCTGCCGGGGCGGAGCGTCAAGCCGCCGGGATAGACGAAATCGGCGCCGGCGTCCTGCGCTGCGTCGAGAAGAGCGCCGAACGAAGACTCGTCGTCTGAAATGCCCGGACACAGGGGCATCGCCATGATGCCGGCGAAAAAGCCGTGTTCTTTCGCTTTCCGGACGATCTCGAGCCGGCCGGAGGGCGGCGACGCGCCGGGCTCAAGGAAGCGGGCGTCGTTTTCGTTCACCGTCGTGATCGTCGTGATGACGAGTGCAGCCGGAAACCGCGAGAGGATATCGAAATCCCGAAGGATAAGGTTATTCTTTGTAAGTATGACGATCGGAATTCCTGCCCTGGAAAGATGTTCGAGGGTTGCGCGGGTGATTCCGCGTTCGCGTTCGGTTCCCTGATAGACGTCGGTGACGCCGGAGCCGATGCAGACTGCGCCATATTCGCGGGAAGCCGTTCCGCCGTCCACGTCGCGGGCAACAAGGTCCGGAAGGTTTTCACGAATCTGGATGTCGCGGGTAAAGTCTCCGTCGACGTAGTATTTTTCGGCGCG
>Ga0116149_1004980_pt1 | contig 12725 bp, 23 predicted proteins | sample AD_UKC057_MetaG_FD_89787 | JGI IMG/M metagenome (GOLD analysis project Ga0116149, IMG submission 89787) | Active sludge microbial communities of municipal wastewater-treating anaerobic digesters from USA - AD_UKC057_MetaG | ecosystem: Engineered > Bioreactor > Anaerobic > Digestate | place: USA...
AAACATATGATAAATCGCCTGGCGGATGATCTGGAAGTGATCCAAGATTACATCAAGGTGACAGGACCATGAACGAGATCAAATGGATTCTGCTATCCATGTGATTTGTGGTATTCGGCTTGATGGTGAGCGGCTGGATGTGCCGCCATTATGTCACGTTATGGTAGATCAAAAAGCAACAGAGGGGGGGGGGGGAAATGAATACAGTCAAATCTGGAAATGGATGGGAAAAAGACAAGGCGTTTATTGAGTTCCGGCAGCAGGACCTGAATAAAAAAGTAGATGATATCTACGAAAAATTATGGGATATGAATGCCGCCATTGCCGGGCTGAAGGTCAAGGCATCCATTTGGGGGGCGGTGGGAGGCATCATGACTACGGCGGCTGGCCTGCTGATGTATCTCATCCGGGAACTAATGCAGGTGAAATCATGAATAAATCCGTTCAATTGACCGCCCCTCTCGTCAAGCGGCTGACGGTTTTATGGCCGTGGATCATGCACTCGGCCTCCACCTACGGCGTGGATCCGTTTCTGATTGCGGCTGTTGCCTGGAAGGAATCCGATTTCAACGTCAACGCCGTGAATTTCGAGTCCAACTACTACGCCAAGTATTGCAAGAACTTGTCCACGTCCCGGATCAAGCAGATGAATCCCGCGGTTACATCGGCGTCGGCGGAACGGCGTCTGCTGGCGATGGCCTGGGGACCGATGCAGGTGGTGGGCCTGACCGCCCGGGAACGCGGCTACCACAAACCGCATCTGTCAGCCTTGTGCGGGGAAGACGGGATCCGCATGGGAACCGTTTACCTGGCGTATCAACTGGGCCGGTATGGCGATGACATCATGAAATCCCTTTCGGCTTACAACGCGGGTTCGGTGATTCAATCCAATCACGAAACCTATGTCGTGCCGGCGTTGGCGCGGTATTCGTGGTTGAAATCGGAATTGCATGACAATCCTGACTTCGGGGAGGGGAAAAGTGCATGACCACGATTGCCTTCGATGGGAAAACGGTGGCGGCCGATTCGTTGTGCGTGGGGGAATGCCGCCACCGGGTACAAAAGCTGGTACGTATCGATGGGAAGATCCTCGGCTGCTCGGGTGGATGGTCAGATGCCAACCGGTTCATCCGGTGGGTTAAGGAGGGTTGCCCGGCGGAGGATACCCCCGAATTATCCGAGGAATTCAACGCCCTGGTGGTGCATCCCGACGGTTCCTATATCGTTTTCGAGAACGCACTTGAACCGATGACATTCGACGATCCCTTTTTCGCCATCGGTTCGGGACAGGCGGCGGCCATGGGCGCGATGCGGGCCGGGGCCAACGCCAAACGCGCGGTGGAAATTGCTTGCGATGTGGACCCCTATTCACTGGGGCCGGTGAAAACCATGCGGTTGAAGGGAAACATTCATGCGGAAGGAAAGAAAGAGAAAACCGACCATCAAGGATAAGTGCGTCGATCTGTTGCGCCGCAACCCGGACATCAGTACGTCGGTGCTTACCCAAAAGTTGGGCTGCACCCCGCGGCATGTGCAGTACATCCGGGATCACTATTTTCGGCGCGGGGAAGGGGCGGTGAATCCCGCCGACGTGGTGTCCGACACGGAGCGGTTCCAATACGAGGAAAAGATCCGCGAGTTGGAAAAGCAACTCAAGGACAAGCGGCGCAAGGAACTGACGGAAGAGGAAATCCGCCAGACGATTCTGGGACTCAAAAACACCGGCGCGCGGATGCCGGATTGGATCGTAAATCCCGGGCCATCCCATGGCACGGCCGGCGTACCCACACTGTTCCTATCGGATTGGCATTGGGGCGAGACCGTGGATCCGGACCAGGTGTTCGGCCTCAACCAATTCGATCTGGAAATCGCCCATGCCCGCGCCCAGCGGGTGGTGGAACGCACGATTGATTTACTCAAGAATCACATGATCTCGAAGGACTACCCTGGCCTGGTGCTGGCGCTGGGCGGGGATTTCATCAGCGGGGACATCCACGAGGAATTGACGGCCACCAACGACCAGCCCGTCATGCCGGTGGTGCTCGATCTGTATGGCGTCCTCATCTGGGCCATCGAGACGTTGCAGAAGGAATTCCAACGGGTATTCATTCCGTGCGTATCCGGCAATCACGCGCGGATCACCCGCAAGATCCAATCGAAGAACCGGGGTTTCAATAACTTCGATTGGCTGCTCTACAACCTGCTGGAGAAGCATTTCGAGGGGAACCGGAGCATCACCTTCCAGATCACCAGCGGGGAAGACCTGCAATACAAGGTGTACAACCACCGCTACCGGCTCACCCACGGGGACCAGTTCCGGGGCGGGGACGGCATTATCGGCCCGCTCGGACCGGTGACGCGGGGGGATTTCAAGAAGAGGACGTGGGCCACCCAGGTGGGGTTGGAATACGAGACCCTGCTGCTCGGGCATTTCCATACGTTCGTCGCCATGGATACCATCATCCAAAACGGATCCTTGATCGGATACAACGAGTTTGCCCTGCGGGGGAATTTCAAATTCTCGAGGCCGGAACAGGCATTGTGGATGACGCATCCCCGCCGGGGTATCACGTTCCGCGTGCCGGTGCAACTGGAAGACCGGGAAGAGGCGCCGGATATGGCGTGGGTATCGATTCCGAGAGAAGCGGTAGCGTAGAAAGGATAAAACCATGAGCAAGAAGAGCAAGGCAATGGCGGATCAGATCCGCAATCTGCAAGATCAAATCCGTGAGTTGCAGGAAAAGATCACGATTCTGGAAATCAAGCATGACCAACCCGCGGCACCCTGGCCGCAACCCTTTACTCGCCCGGACGGCACCGGCGGCCCGCTTCCGTTTGAACCCTGGGGCGCGCCGAAGATCTGGTGCGGGGGGCCATCGAATATCCGGGCGATTTGGGCGGGGGGTGAAGCATGAATAAAGAATATTGGGTTCAGGATGGGGATACCCTATGGATTGAACCTGCCAAATCGGCCGAGCAAGGCATCCCAACATTTTACTCTCCGTGCGTCAGTTTCGAGAAAGGGGCGGTGATCATGGCGGACGAAACTGGTAGTAAACCCTATGGATTATCTCGGGACGATCTTCTCAAGATTCTCAAGGGCGGCCTGATAGCGGTGGCCGGCGCGGCCCTCTTGGCGGCCGCTTCCTGGCTGGAAGCGTTACCCGGCCAAATCGATTTCGGCCCCTATGAAGCCCTGGCGGTGGTGGCCTGCCAGGTGGGGGTGAATACCATCCGCAAGTACATCTCCGACACACAGGAGCGCATTCTCAGGTAGGCTGGTTTTCCTTCCCTTGCGATGTCCCGCGAAGCCCTGGCCGGCGTCGCGGGATTTTTTTTCGTATACTCAGTTGTGTGTACAGGGGAGATTGAAAGAGGTTTAAGTTTTTTATCGTAAGTTTAGGTTTTTCAGGCTCAGGCGTGGAGGGGCTCGAACCCCCGACCTGCTGATTTGGAGTTAGTTAAAGGCAATCTACCTCCCCCTACCTGATATATCTAAAAACCAATAAAATCAGCCTGTTTTGAAGATTCTTATTTACCGGAACCTACCTGTATTTACCGCGATTTACCGATATGATATGCTCAATGATGTACACACTTTTCCGTACTGGAAATGAATCCGGCAGGATCCGTGTGCGTCCCTCGATAGACAGACTCAAAAAGTTCAATAACGCGATATCGATAATCATCGTGTCCGTGCAGCCAAACCAATTTGCCGCCGCCCGGATTTCCTGGTTCATTTCCTGCGTTACGCGGTAGGTTTTTGGGACGCTCCGCACCTCAAGGTGTTTTTTTTTCTTGTCCATGACGTAAATCTTCCATTGACTTGACGTTTTTTTTATTGTATGATGACGTATGATTGGTAAAGAAATAACGTAAGGAAGCAATCCCCATGCGTCAAAACCAATTTATCAAGTTCCAACCAACCCGCAAGGGCACCGCCCCATCCGCCGACCGTTGCCCGCGTCAGTTCTGAACTGACTTCGCGCTGGAGCGCCACCTCCCGCTCTAGTGCGTGGCCGGATCAGAACCTGGACAAAGCCAAGAAGCGCCTTGAGCGATGCGGCTTTCGGCTGGCCCGATGACCCCCTTCCGGCGCGATGTGGGCGAGGCATCCAGCGATACGGGATCGAAATCCAGAAGTCCCAGTTTTACGGTCGGCAACCGTTCCTTTTCATACCCATCCAGAAAACCCAACCGAGGGCATCAGCCCCCGGGGCGAGGGGGAGGACTGTCTCATGAATCCGATGTTTGGAACCTACCTGGATCACCAAGGATTGATTGAGTATCTGTACACGATTCACGGAATCCGAGTTTGCACTCAAACCATATATAACTGGTGCAGTCTCGAAAAAATTCCGTATGAACGCTTCTCCGGCAGGCAACGTTTTCACCGGGAAACAATCGACCGCTGGATCGAAAACCAGGTGCAGAAGTTCCATCGGTATCGTTCTCCCATCCATCGAGTGGCGTAAAGAAAGTTGTTTCTTGACGTAATGGTACATCTTTTGGATTCAGCACTGAATCTTAAATTTAAAGAAAGTTTCAGTACTGCCGCCCAGGCGCGAGGCATCTTATGAATCACACGGAAGTGACTGCGATCATGAATGCCAAGAGTGAGTGTGGAGATCTTACAAAGCGCGCCTCGAACGCGGTAGGCCGGCGGATGTTCGCCTCGTATTTCGAGTACTCGAATCACGATGCCGCCTCGCAACTGGTGGGGGACTGGATCAGCCGCAACACCGGCCCCCTGTGGTGGTTCCGGAACATGTTGGTGGAAGTGGGTACGGAAGACCTCTCTATCGCCCATCGGATCCTGGTTTTCCTCTGCAAGCCCTTCGGCCTCATCCCGGTGCGTGAACCGAGCGGCGGGGCCGATCCGAAGCGGGAAATCATTGCGGCCATGCAAGGCATCCTGAAAGCCGTGGCACTGGTCATCAAGGAAAGTACCGATGCACGGGCCACCCCACGGAAAATCGAGGCAGCTTGCGATGAAAGCATCGCGCAGATTTTGAGCCTTAAACAATACGTGCAGAAAGCGAAGTGACATTCGGGCCGGGGGCAACCACATCCCCAACAATCGATCGATCTCTCCAAGCCTTTCGATTAGCATCCCGGCCCATTTTTTTTGATACCTCCAGCCGGAACCATTTTTGCCCTTCCTTTCCGGGGATTTTTGGGTTCCGGCGTTTCCCTAAGCCGCCGGGTTGCGTCCTGGGCGTTGAGAAAACGTGAGAGTTTCTCGGCAAGGACAGGCGAGCCTGGCGGCTTGGAAAAACCCAAACGGAGGAAGCGGACGGATGATCAAAGCGGAATTGTGGGAGCAGGAAGGCCCGTTCACCGATTACCTGCGGGCGCGATACGGGCTGGTGGAACTCTACAACCAAGCGGAAAAGGCGTGGGACGAGTTGATTCTGGCGGGGGCGCGGGTGGAGGACTTCGACACAATGCGCCGGGACCTCTACCAAATATACGGCGACGAAAAGCCGTTCCTGGCTCTGTTGATCGTGTTGAACAACCGCCGCCAACAGGCAGACGCGCAACTCGGAGATAGCGAGCACCCCATCCAGGAAATGCGGAAGTACTACACGGACGACGACATTGTCGCCCTATTCGAGGACCGCTACGACGTAAAGCGCAGTCTGGCGCGGGATATGTTGCGGCGGATGGAAAAGCCACCCATCGGCAATACCAACCGGAATGGAAAGGAGAAGAAATCGTGGACGAAAAAAGTTTCAAGGCCCAAGGGAATTTGATTGTCACCCCCAACGGTACGTATATCCCGGTGGAGCACATCAGCCGATTCAAGGTTGATACGGAAGACAGAGCCGAGGAATGGGGCATCAGTTACGAACTGTTGAGTGATCACAATGCCCGTGACTTCAGGTATGACGTAGGCATTCCCGATTCGTTCCTCAAAGCCTACGAGCAAGCCTACAAGTACGCCAAAACCCTGGACACGTTGATGCTGTTGCAAGCGTCTTGCCCCGGGGAATGCCAGGACGAGGACGAATAACCATGATCTTCATGATCTGTTGCCATCCTCCCTAGCGGGGTGGCCCCCACAAGCAGACCCAAGAGATATGAATACCCCGCCGGGCTTGAAACAACCATCCATCGCCCGGCGGGGGAACCAAAGACCAGGAGGCGAATCATGGACGAAATCTACAAGGAAATCCACATCGAGTTCAGGGAGGCCGTGAAATGGGGGGTTGGATTCCAGGGCTCGGCGCACGGCAAGGGGTACATCAGCGAAGCCGCCGTGGTGATCGTGCGGGATGATGGTGCCACGGAATACTACCCGTGGAACAACATCCTGGCCGTGCGGGCCCGGGAAATCCGGCACGCCGAGGAAGCGGTGATTGTCGAGGAACACATCGAAGACATGATCCACCAAATGATGGTGGCGTAGGGAAAGGGGGTGATCTCATGTCTCTCAGCCGCCAGATGAAGTACTGCTTCCAATGCCGCAAAACCCGCTGGCACGAACCCACCATGGATGGCGGCTGGGCGTGCAGCACGTGCCACGCGGTGCGGCCTAAACCCGAAAAAAAAATGGAGGAAACAAATCATGAATCCTCAAAGAATCGTCAGACTCAAGGCTGAAAACGTCAAGCGGCTCAAGGCCGTCGAAATCACGCCGGAAGGCGAGATTGTGGTGATCGGCGGGAAGAACGGGGCGGGAAAAACCAGCGTGTTGGATTCCATCTGCTACGCCCTGGGCGGAAAGTCCGTGCAGCCCGTCAAACCGGTGCGCAACGGGGAAAAGAAGGCGGTTATCGTGTGCGAGATGGACGATCTGATCGTCACCCGCACCATCACCGAGACCGGCGGCGGGATGCTCAAGGTCACCAACAAGGAAGGCCTACAGTACACCTCGCCCCAGGCCATCCTGGACGAACTGTGCGGACGGCTCACGTTCGATCCACTGGAATTTTTGCGGATGCCCCCCAAAGACCAGTTGAACACCCTCAAGGTGCTGTGCGGTTTGGATTTGTCCGACCTGGAGGAGAAGCGCAAGGAACTCTACGAGTTGCGCACCGGCACCAACCGGCAAATCAAGACGCTGGAAGGGTCGCTCGCATCCCTGCCCGAATACAAAGGGTTGCCTGCCGCGCCGGTATCCATCCGGGAACTGATGGATGAACTGAAGGCCGCCCAACACAAGAACCAAGAGAATCAGAAGGCCCGGCAACAGGTGGCCATCCTCAAGCAAGACAGGGCGCGCAAGGCGGGAGAGAAGATCCGCCTTGAAGCCGAGATTCTCAAGATGCAGGAAGCGCTCAATCAGACCACGCGGGATCTGGAGCGGATGGATTGGGAAGCGCAAAAGGCGGAGACCGCCGCGGAACTGCTCACCGACGTGGATACGGAAGCCATCCAGGCGCGGATCGAAGGGGCCGGGGAAACCAACCAGCGGATCCAGGCCAACCAACGCCGCGCCCAGACAGCCGGACAACTGAAGGGCTTCCAAGATGAGTCGGTAAAACTCACCGAACAAATTACGTCGGTGGACGAGGAAAAGAAAGCCCGCCTGCAAGCCGCCCGGATGCCCATTGCGGGATTATCCCTCGATGAGGGCGGCATCACCTACAACGGAATCCCGTTCGAGCAATCCAGCAGCGCCGAGCAGTTGCGCGTGAGCGTGGCGATGGGCATCGCCATGAATCCCACCCTTCGCGTGATGCTCATCCGCGACGGAAGCCTGCTTGACGACGGCAACCTGCGCATGATTGCGGAGATGGCCAAGGAAGGCGGCCACCAGATTTGGATCGAGCGCGTGGGCGAGGGCGAGGAGTGCCAGGTCATCATCGAGGAAGGGGAAATCGCATACCGGGAAAAGGAGGCCGCCCATGAAGATGCTGCGTGACGCCTTCTTCTGGACCAACCTGTATCTCTTCCGGCTCTGTCTGCGGTACATGGATTGGGCGGGATTCGGATGCGGTGACCTGATCGATGACATGGAACGCTATTACCAGTCCCGCAAGGGGCGGCCGGCGCGGGAAGCCCTGGAAGGCCTCGCGCGGTATTGGGAGGACTAATCATGATTATGCCCGTCAACGAAATTCTTCTGGGATGCTATCCCGGACTATCCGCCGAGGAATACCACGCCGGACCCGGTGTCAGCAAGTCGCTTCTCGACGCATTTCAAATTAGCCCCTGGTATTACGTGCAGGCGAAATTGGGCTACGGGAAAACATCCAGCGGGTTCGATATGGGCACGGCCGCGCATTACGCCGTGCTGCAACCGGAACTCTTCGAGGCGAACGTGATTTGCGGCCCGGAAGACCGCCGGGGAAACAAGTGGAAAGACCTGGTGGCGGCCCATCCCGGCAAGACGGTGCTCACCGCGGGTGACTACCAGGAAATCATGCAGGCGCGGCATGCCGTATTGACACATCCCGTGGCATCCAGTTTGGTTACGGCCGGCGACGCGGAATTGTCTTTCTATTGGAATGACCTCGACACCGGATTGCTCTGCCGGTGCCGCCCGGACCGGACGATCCGGCCGGTGTACGGTGATGACAGTGGCGAACTGGTGGATTTCAAGTTGGTCGCAACTAAGAATGCCCATCCATCGCAGTTTCTAAAGTACATTATCAATTATGATTATTTCGTCCAGATGGCTTTTTACCTGGACGGCGTCACTGCGGTGGAAAAAACTCCTTACGATTTGTTCACCTTCGTTGCTTGCGAGAAAGAAACCTTCCAGATCCAGTGTTTTTCGTTTGCCAGTGACCATTTTCTCGTCGAGGCGGGACGCCTCAAGTATCACTACTACTTGCGTAAATTGGCGGACTATCTGGCCAACCCGCCGGCGTATCTCGGGTATCCGTTGGAGATCGAGAGGCCGGCCGCCCCGGCATGGTTTGTGCGCCAGGTTCAGAACGGCGATTTCGAGTGGGCGCCATCGTGCATCGATTACCCCGAAGGGGACGGGCACCTGGGTTGATGGGCAATAAAAAAAAGGAGAGACAGTCATGGGATCCTTTCATAAGGCAGAACGCAGGCGCGCCAAGGCCCGTATTGCACTCTGCGGGCCATCAGGATCGGGCAAGACGTATTCCGCTATTTTGCTGGCCAAGGGATTTGGCGGACGTTGCGCCATGATCGATACGGAAAACGGTAGCGGGGAATTGTATTCCCATTTGCACGATTATGACGTGGCTACCCTGGAAGGCGACTTTTCACCTCTGAATTACATCAAATTGATTCATGAGGCTGAAGATGCGGGATATGACGTCATCATAATCGATTCGTTAACACACGCTTGGGAAGGCCAGGGTGGCACCTTGGAAAAGCATTCGCTGAAAACCGATGAAATCCGCAACAGTTTCATGGCCTGGGGAAAAATTATTCCTAAATATTACAAACCCCTGGTTAACACCATTCTGCAAAGTCCCGCCCATATTATCGGAACCATCCGTAGTAAAACCCACTATGCGGTTGTGGAAGAAATCGGCGGGAACGGAAAGACTATTATCCGTCCAACCAAAGTAGGTTTGAAACCCATCCAAAAAGAAGAGATGGAATACGAGTTTACATTCATGTTTAACATCGCTAGGGATGGACATCTAGCCACGGTATCCAAAGACCGGACCAGTCTATTTGAAGAACCACAAGTCATCACGGAAGAAACAGGAAGGACTATTATCAACTACCTCAACTCAGGTGTCGAGGATACCAATCCGCAGCCGAAATCACCAAGAGTTATCATTCCCGAGCCCGCGCAACCGGCCGCGGTTCCATCCTTGAAAGTACAGTTCGATGCGGAAATCCGCAAATATCAAGAAGTAATCAACGAGCGGTTGATCGATGCCAACTACGCGCCGCTCACCGACGTGCAGAAGTACCGGGTGGAGATCGGCCAATGGATCCGCCAGACACCGTTTGGCCAATTGACTCCAGAACTGCTGGAGTGGATTCGTAACGATGACGAGGCATTCGTGCAGGATTTCAGCACCTTCATCCTCAGCAAGCAGCCCGCCGAAGCGGCGGTGTAAGGAGGGTATCATGTTGGCCGAAAAAATCCAGCAATACAACCGGAACCAGTTATGCGAGCGATTGGAAGCGATTCAGACTCTCGCCCGGGACGTGCGCCGCCAGGTGCTAGGGGTGCCTTCCCGCCAGATGGAGAACCAGAACAAGAATATGTGTTTCAACCGCCTGAACCAGATCATCGACCTGTGCAGTGAAACCAAGGTGTTGTTGCACGAATGACATACCTATCCGGGGTTGCCGGTGATGTCCACTGGCAACCCCGGACTAGAAAGGAATGCCGCCATGAAACGTTGCTTCATCGACACAGAGACCACCGGCACCGATCCCCAGAAGCATGGGATATGGCAGATTGCTGGGATCGTCACCATCGAGAAGAAGATTGTCCAGCGATTCACGCACACGTTTGTGCCGCATGAGGGAACCGTCTGGGACCAAACCGCGCGGGATATGGTTCCGCCGGACACCCTGGCGAAGATCGACGCCAAGACATTGCCCACCTCACGCGACGCCTTCATGGATTTCAAAGTCAGCGTGAACTACGTGGATCCCTACAACAAGCAGGACAAGTTTTTCTTTGTCGCGTACAACGCCTATTTCGATTGGCAATTTCTTCAGGAATTTTTCAAGCAACATGGGGACAAGTATTTCGGTTCGCTGTTTGCCTATCCGCCCATCGACGTGGCCTGTCTGGCGGCGGAACGCCTGGGTGACGAGAGGCTGCTGATGCCCAATTTTAAACTGCATACCGTGGCTCAGCGGTTCGGCCTGGCGGTGGACGAGGAAAAACTGCACGACGCCGCCTACGACATCGAGTTGACGAAGGATTTGTATTGCAAGATCAAAACCAATGACAAAGGTATCATTTCATGAAGCAATTTCGGCACTGTACAAGAACACAAACCAACGGAAACGCAATGCTGGATGCCTCAGTGGCATTGCGCATCAAAGAACTCACCGACGCATTGAAGGCCGAACAGGCCAAGAGCACCCGGTTGGCATTGGAACTCGCCGTCCATGAGCATGAGATCCCCGCGACCGTCGCCGGGAAAATGTGGCAAGAGTTCCAGGCGGGAGTGCTGCAGCATATCGATCATTACACGGTTCCGCAATACGGGGATTGGCCTGATTGTCCCGCGGCGCAGTATGGCATGCCGGAAATCAAGACGCAACTTGCCAAGTATATCAACCGCATCGGCACCAACGCGCGGGGGCCGGCGGAGGCCGAGCGTGATTGCCTGAAAATCGCACATTACGCCTCGTTTTTATGGTGGAAACTGAGAAATGGAAACCAAGAAAAGGAGTAACCTGGTTCCAACCCGCCGCCAGGTTGAGGCTCACATCCAATGGGCGGTTGAGAAAGTAAAGACCTGGCCCGAGTGGAAACACCACTTGTTCTGTCCAGTGACTAACGAAGAGTGGGAACGGCGACTGCGTATCATCCGTGAGCGCAGGGAATCCGAGGAGAAGGAATCGTGAAGATAATCAAACCGTCAGTAACCCTGGAATGGATCACGCCGGATGCCTTGAGCGTGATCGAACGCGCCGGCCGGACGTGCTACAAATCTGAGTACAAGAGCGATGCCGATCCCGGAACCTTTGTCCGTCGTTTAATCAAGCGCGGTCATCTGTCCGTGATCGAACACGCCGTCGCGTCCCTGCGGATTGTGTGCGATCGCGGCGTGTCGCATGAGATCGTGCGGCACCGAATCGCGTCGTATAGTCAGGAGAGCACGAGATTTGTCTGCTATGCGAAGGATCAGCATGGTGGGGAAATCAAGGTGATCAGGCCGTCAGGATTGGATGAAACCAATCCAGCCTACATCACATGGCGGGTTGCGATAGAATATGCGGAAACTGGTTATATGCACATGATCGAATTGGGCGCAAATCCTCAACTTGCCCGTTCCGTCCTGCCCACCTGTACCGCCACCGAACTCGTGATGACGGCCAATTTCCGCGAATGGCGTCACTTCATCTCGCTACGCTGCGCACCGGCGGCGCATCCCGATATGCGATACATCGCTAATTTGATCAAGGATTACCTTATTGAGTACTGCCCGGTGGTGTTCGGGGAATAAGCAAATGAGAGATCCCAGGGCCGGAGCACATCCTAACTACATTTCCTCAAATATTATATCCTTAGAAATGTCGTCGGGACTACCGGTTGGGGAACCGCCCGGCCCTGGGAAATATAAAACCAAGGAGGACAACCATGCGAACGATTGAGGAAATTACAAAGGATTTATCTGAAAATAATGGGATGTTACTAATTCAGAGCGTTCTAACCAAGGAAGATAAAATCAGATGTTTGTTAAAAAAAATTGATTTGGGAAACGAGTTGATTGCCGCCCAGGACGCGGAGATCGCCCGGCTACGGCAGCAACTGGGATGGCAACCGATCGAGACCGCGCCGGAACAGGAAGAAATTCTAGGGTTGGCAAAAAATGGGCATGTCTATGAAATCACGGTGGATGATGGGAATTTTGACCTGTCATCTTTTTGGCCGGATGACGAGTGGGATTGCGATTTTACCCACTGGATACCCATCCCGCCGCTGACGCAACCGAAGGAGGCATCTCATGCGAACGATTGAGGAAATCAAGAAAGAATTGCAGGGAATAACCTGTATCACGGAAACTCCAGGACAGTTTCCCTTTCTCGATCATGAACTGCGAGTGCAAAAATTAATTGATGAACTCATCGCCGCCCAGGACGCGGAGATC